>ERZ1673695.307-NODE-307-length-82258-cov-27.264796_pt1 | contig 82258 bp, 67 predicted proteins | sample MGYA00580225_ERZ1673695 | MGnify/ENA primary metagenome ERZ1673695 (study PRJEB41218, sample SAMN15661739) | gut metagenome | host: Homo sapiens | place: Canada: London | collected 2015-08-20/2019-03-30 | study: EMG produced TPA metagenomics assembly of... | reverse complement strand
TGGCATCCCAAAGGGTGGAGCGAACGGTGAGTTTGCAGCTGAACTGCGACATCGTGCCATTGATGGTGATACGGCCCATAACGGGAACCTGACCCGATTTTTCGGACTGCCTTTTCACATAGAAAAGGACTTTGAAAGTGCTGCGTTGCATGATAACCTGAACTTTGTGGTTTTGTTAAACGTTTAGTCAAGTTATTTGGTATGCGGAAATTCGATGCAACGAACTGAAAACGACTGACTTAAATGCAAATCAAAGCATTTCGGGCAGGTAACGGATAAGTAACACAACTCACCGTTAATCCTGCCCGATTCTGCAATTTTATTGCTCGGAACAGATGCAGAGCAGAGAATTAAACACCTGTAAACAAGATATTTACTCTTTCCTGCGCTTCTCTTTACCTACAAAACCCGAACCTACACGGGTCCGCCGCTTTTTGCATTATCGGGCACAGCGCCGGATGGCGACATCCGAAGCCTGTGTGCCGCCTCCGGACCCGGCTCTTTGCGGGGGGCGTGGAACCGGACGGTGCGCGGAGGGCCTGCTGCGGTCCCTGAAGCCGGTCTTTTAAGCGGGGCCGGGCGCAGATGGGCTGTGCCGTTCCGACCTGCCGTCGCCCCTAAATTCCGGCCTTTGCCGGGTTATTCGTCGTCGGTGTCGGTGTAGGCCTTGAGTAGTTTTTCCTGCACGTCGGCGGGAACCTGCTCGTAGCTGCCGAATTTCATCGAGTAGGTGGCCGAACCCGACGTCAGCGACGAAAGGGTCGTCGAGTAGCGGTACAGTTCAGCCAGCGGAACCAGCGCGTTCAGACGGTCGAATCCCTTGTCCGACTCCATGCCGGCGATCATCGCGCGGCGGTTCTGGAGATCCGACATCACGGCGCCCATGTATTCGCTCGGCACGAGTACCTCGACGCTGTATATCGGCTCCATGATCTTGGGTCCCGCGTTGCGGAAAGCCTCCTTGAAGGCGTTGCGGGCCGCCAGCTTGAACGAGATTTCGTTCGAATCCACCGGGTGCATCTTGCCGTCGTAGATCACCACGCGGATGTCGCGGGCGTACGATCCGGTCAGCGGGCCTTCGTCCATCTTCTCCATGATGCCTTTCAGGATGGCGGGCATGAAGCGCGCGTCGATGGCGCCGCCCACGATCGCCGAGTAGAATTGCAGTTTGCCGCCCCACGGCAGGTCGTATTCCTCCTTGGTCTTGGGGTTCAGCACCATGTCGCCCTTGCCGGGTACCTTGTAGTTCTTCGGTTCGCCGATGCCCTCGTAATAGGGTTCGATGATCATGTGCACCTCGCCGAACTGGCCTGCGCCGCCCGACTGCTTCTTGTGGCGGTAGTCGGCCTGCGCGACCTTGGTGATGGTTTCGCGGTAGGGAATCTTCGGCGCGATGTATTCGTAGGCGAGTTTGTTCTCCTTCTCGATGCGCGAGCGCAGGATGTTCAGGTGGTGTTCGCCCTGACCCTGGATGATGGTCTGCTTCAGCTCTTTGGAGTATTCGACCAGAATGGTCGGGTCTTCGAATTTGGCGTCGTTGAGCACCTTGCCCAGTTTCTCCTCGTCGGCCTGGTCCTTGCATTTGATGGCGGCGCGGTAGCGGGGCTCGGGGAAGACGATCGGTTCGATCGTCACGGGAGCCGACGGGGCCGAAAGCGTGTCGTTCGTCCGCGTGCCCTTCAGCTTCACCGTGCAGCCGATGTCTCCGGCCATGAGTTCCGTGACCTTGATCCGGTTCTTGCCCGCCACGGCGAACAGCTGCGAGAGTTTTTCCTTGTTTCCGGTGCGGGTGTTCACCAACTCCGCTCCCTCGGCGATCCTGCCTCGGATGACGCGGAAATAGGTGATCTCGCCGATATGCTGTTCCACCTGGCTCTTGAAGACGAATGCCACGGCAGGTGCGGTCTCGTCGGCCGTGATCTCCTCGCCTTCGGTCGAAAGGAATGCCGGGGCTTTCTGCGGACCGGGCGCCACGTTGATGATGAACTCCATCAGACGTTTGGTGCCGATGTCGCGCTTGCCCGAGGTGCAGAAGATGGGCATCACTTCGCGTTTCGAGACGCCGATCTTCAGGCCCGAGCGGATGTCGTCCTGCGTGAGCGTGCCTTTGTCGAAGTAGAGTTCCATCAGCGCCTCGTCGTGTTCGGCGGCCATCTCGACCAGCTCCTTGTTCAGCTCCTGGGCCTTTTCAAGCTCTTCGGCCGGAATTTCCAGCTCCTCGCGGTGGCCGTCGTTGTCCTTGAAGCGGTACATCTTCATCAGCAGTACGTCGATGAAGGCGTTGAACTCCGGACCCTGGTTGACGGGATACTGCACGATGACGGGTTTCACGCGCGACGAAGCCCGGATCGACTCGACCGTGGCCTCGAAGCTGGCCTTCTCGGCGTCCAGCTGGTTCACCACGCCGATCACGGGTTTTTGCAGCAGCCGGGCGTAGCGGGCCTGAATCTCGCTGCCCACCTCCCAGCCGTTCTGGGCGTTGAACAGGAAGACGCCCACGTCTCCGACCTTGAAGGCCGAGAAGAGGCTTCCGCAGAAGTCGTCCGAGCCGGGGCAGTCGATGATGTTCAACTTGCGGTCCATGAATTCGGTGAAGAGGATCGTCGAATAGATCGAGCGTTTGTATTCGTGCTCGATATCCGTGTTGTCCGAGAGCGTGTTGTTCGCCTCGATACTACCCCTGCGGTCGATGACCTTACCCTCGAAGGCCATCGCTTCGGCAAGGGTAGTTTTACCCGTGCCGGGCGCGCCGATGAGTACGATGTTCTTGATCTCTTTAGCTGAATAATTTTTCATATTCTCGTATGGTTTTAAGGTTTTTCGGTTAGCCGACTATAAATATACAAATTATTCGTGAAAAACAACTTCGGGAATGAAAAAATCGCCCCTTGAGGGCGATTTTTCGGTCTGTCGGAACCGCGGATTCACTTTGCGGCCGCGGGACAGTAGTGCGCCAGCGCGGGCAGAACGATCCGCTCCATGACGTCGTATCCTTCGGGCGTGGGATGCACGCCGTCTTTGGTGTACTCGCTGCGCATCGAGCCGTCTCCGGCGTCCATCGCCGTGTAATAGTCGACCCAGATCAGCCCGCGGTCGGAGGCGTACCGGTGCAGCCGTGCGTTCAGGTCCCGGATTTTTTCGGGAACCGACTCGATCTCGGTCCTCCAGGGGTATTTTCCGGCCGGGAGCACGGAGCAGATGATCGGCCGGATGCCTGCGGCCATCGCCAGCTCGGCCATCGAGATGATGTTTTCGACGATGTGCTGGGTGGCGATCGGCCCGTTGTTCTGCGCCAGGTCGTTCGTCCCGGCGAGGATCACCACCGCCTGCGGATGGAGGTTGATCACGTCGGCCCGGAAGCGGCAGAGCATCTGGGCGGTGACCTGCCCGCCGATTCCGCGGCAGGCGAAATTGTTCGCCGTGAAGAATTCGGGATGGGCGTTGTCCCATCCGTCGGTGATCGAGTTGCCCATGAACACCACCGCGGGCGGGGTCGTGAGTTGCGCATTGGCTTCGGCATAGCGGCCGTAGTTGGCCCAGTCGCGCTGTTGGGCCGTCAGCAGGGCCGGAAGTGCGAGCGCGATCAGCAGAATCAGTTTTTTCATGGAGGTCGTTACTTTTTTTGAGCTTGGGTGATGTTGCGTGCGTTGCGTTCGTCGTCGCTGCGGCGGCGTTTGCCTCCGAAACGTCCGAAGAGCCATCCCGCCGCGAAGGCGGCCAGCAGGAGGATGATGTCCACGAAGACGCTCGCCAGCCACCGCTGGATGGCCGGAGCGAAATTCCAGAGCAGCAGGAAGACGATCAGGATGCCCAGCAGGCCCAGGCCGATTGTCCATTTTTTGTCCATAGTCGTATTATTGAGATTATTCTTTTTCCGCTCCGGCTAAAAGCCGGGTTTTAAAGAGGACCGAAGCGCAGTACAGGCTCCGATATGCAATTCCTGCCGTCGCCCCTAAAAAAGGCTTTTTAAGCCTTCCAGTTCTTCGACTGTGACGGGGATTTTCCGGTCGCCGATGATGCGGCTGCCCGACTCCGTCACGAGGATGTCGTCCTCGATGCGGATGCCGCCGAAATCGCGGTAGGCCTCCAGCGCGTCGTAGTCGACGATGCCCTTGTATTTCCCTTCGGCGCGGCACTTGTCGATCAGCGCGGGGATGAAGTAGAGACCCGGTTCGTCGGTCATCACGGTCCCCGGTTCGATCTGCCACGCCGCGCGGTAGACGCAGGTTCCCGACTCGGCGGCCCGTTCGGCGATCGAACCGTAGTCGAACGACCTCTCGCCCATCGCCTCGCAGTCGTGCACGTCCATGCCCAGTCCGTGGCCCAGTCCGTGGGGCATGAACATCGTCATGGCTCCTGCGGCCACGGCGTCGGCGGCCGGGCCTTTCAGCAGGCCCAGTCCGACAAGCCCTTCGGCGAGGGTCATGTAGGCGGCGTTGTGCACCTCGGTGTACATCATGTGGGGCTTCACGATGCGCGCCACGTGGTCGTGCGCCGCCAGTACGATGTTGTAAATGTCTTTTTGCTTTTGGGTGAAGCGTCCGCTCACGGGATAGGTGCGCGTGTGGTCCGAGCAGTAGCCTTCGACGGTTTCGCCGCCGGCGTCGCACAGCAGCAGCCGGCCCTCCTCCAGCACGCCGTCGGCGTTGAGGTTGTGGAGCGTCTCGCCGTGCTGCGACACGATCGACGGGAACGACACGCCCTGTCCCTGCGATTTGGCGACGCCTTCGATGGCTCCCGCGATCTGGCGTTCGACGACGCCCGGGCGGCACATCCGCATGGCCGTCGTGTGCATCTCGTAGCCGATCCGGAAGGCGCGTTCCATCTCCTCGACCTCCTCGGCGCTCTTCTTCTCGCGCATCTCCGCCACGGCGAACATCAGGTCCACCGACTTGTAGTCGTGCAGCAGCGCGGGTTTGATGCCCAGCAGCGCCGACAGCTGGAGCTTGGTTTCCCCGCGGTAGGGCGGCAGGTAGTGGACCCTGCGGCCCAGGGAGATCGCCCTGCGCAGCTGTTTTTCGAGCTCCGCCATCGGGAACGTCGCCGTGACGCCCGCTCCGGCGCCCATTTCGCGCAGCGTGGGCTGCGGTCCGGTCCAGATGATGTCCTCGACGGTGAAATCGTCGCCGTACAGCGCCTCTTCGTCCGTGTCGGCGTCGATCACGCCGACGACCGACGGCACGTTCAGCCCGAAATAGTAGCGGAACGAGGAGTCCTGCCGGAAGTAGTAGGCGTTGTTGGGATAATTGTTCGGCGAGAGCGAATTGCCCGGGAGCAGGATGATGCCGCTTCCGATCTTCGTGCGCAGCTCGTGGCGGCGCGCGGTATAGGTTTTTGCTGAAAACATAGTGTTGCTGTTTTCAGCAAATATACGAAAAACTAATTTTTAATTCTTCATTTTTCATTTTTAATTCTCTTCAGCCCTTCGGGCAGGGGCAGGCGGATGCGCGCGAGGCTGACGGCGGCCCCTGCGACGGCGAATCCGCCTGCCAGCAGCAGGGCCGTGTGGGTGCTGTTTTCGGGCACGACGTGGAACAGCAGGGCCATCAGCGCGGCGCCCGTCGTTTGTCCCGCGAGGCGTGCCGTGGCCAGCATGCCGCTCGCCGAACCGCTCCGTTCGGGCGGGGCCGAGGCGATCAGGATGCTGTTGTTGGGCGATTGGAACAGTCCGAATCCCGCGCCGCAGAGCACCAGCCGCCAGATGATGTCGAAATCGGTCGGATGCTCCGGCAGGAAGGCCAGCAGGAACAGTCCCGCGGCCATCATCGTAAGCCCCGTGCCGCCCAGCAGCCCGGCGTGAATGCGCTCGACGAGCAGCCCGGCCGCCGGGGCCACGACCATGATCACGGCGGGCCAGGCCGTCAGCAGCAGTCCCGTCTCGACGTCGTTGTAGCCGCAGGCCTGTTGCAGGTAGAAGGGCAGCGCCACCATGGCGAGCATCTGCCCGAGGAACGAGCAGACCGACGTTGCGACCGAGACCGAGAAGATCGGGATGCGCAGCAGGTCGAACGGCAGGATCGGATACGGTTCGCGCAGCTGGCCGCGGATGAAGAAGAAGCCGACGACGATGAGCGCCGCGACGCCCAGCGAGAGCACGCGCGGGTCCAGCCCGTGGGAGAAACCCTCGACCGAGGCCATCATCAGTCCGAACGTCAGGGCGTTCATCACTGCGTCGCGCCAGTCGAAGCGGTGTTCGCGCACCCGTACGGGATTCTCCGGCAGGAACCGGCGGCTGAGCGCCAGGGCGGCCAGCCCTATCGGGACGTTCACGGCGAACAGCCACGGCCAGTCGGCCGCGGAGAGGATGCCCGCCGCCAGCGTCGGCCCGGCCACCGACGAGGTGGCGACCACCGTGGCGTTGACGCCCATGCCGCGTCCCAGCCGGGCCTTGGGGTAGATGAAGCGGATCAGCGAGGTGTTGACCGAGGTGATGGCCGCGGCTCCGAACCCCTGCATGACGCGCGCCAGCACGAGGGCCTGGAGCGACCCGGAGAGCGAACAGCCCACCGACGCCACCGTGAAGAGCATCAGCCCGCCGATGTAGACCTTGCGGTAACCCACCACGTCGCCCAGCGCCGAGAGGGAGAGCAGCGAGACCATGATGGCCAGCTGGTAGGCGTTGACGATCCAGATCGAATCGGCCGCCGAGATGCCCAGCTGCTGCCCGATGGTGGGCAGGGCGACGTTGGCGACGGTCCCGTCGATCACCGAGAGCGATACGCCGAAGGCCACGGCCAGAATGGCTCCGAGCCGTTGGGGCATGGGCAGTCCGTCCGCAGGACGCTGGGGTATGTGGGGCGCGGCGTGCATTGCGACAGCAAAAGTAGGGATTTTTCCGGGCTTTTCCGGCAAAAGGCCCGGAAATTCCGGGCCTTCGTCGCACAACTGTCATATGGGCTTTTCCGTCGCGGCGGCCGGTAAGAGAGCCGTCTTCCGGGTCGGCCCGGGTTTGAACTTTTTATTTTGAATGGTTGTGGTTCACAGATTCTGTTTCCGCTGCCTTTACCGGCGGCAGCTTTCGGGGACGATGTCGCCCTCGGGCCGGACGCCCTTGAGGTGCTTGCCGAAGAACTTCTCCATGGCGCGGTAGAAGTCGAAGCGGTTCTCCTCGTTATGGAATCCGTGGCCTTCGTTGTCCTTGACCATGTAGTCCACCTCCACGCCGCGTGCGCGCAGCGCCTCGACCATCTGGTTGCTCTCGTTGATGTTCACGCGGGGGTCGTTGGCGCCCTGAACCACCAGCAGCGGGGTCTTGATCCGCCCGGCGTTGAGCGCCGGGGAGTTTTCGCGCAGCATCTCCTGCTGCGTTTCGGGATTGCCGACCATTTCGTACATCTGGTCGAGCAGCGGCTTCCAGTAGGGAGGAATGGTGTTCAGGAACGAGAAGAGGTTCGAGACGCCTACATAGTCGATGGCGCAGGCGTAGAGGTCGGGGTCTTTGACGATGCCTTGCAGCGTGGCGTAACCGCCGTACGAGCCGCCGTAGATGGCGATCCGGGCGGGATCGGCGATGCCTTTCCCGATCAGCCAGTTCACGCCGTCGGTGATGTCGTCCTGCATCTCCTGCCCCCACTTGCCGAAGGCGATCTCCGTGAAGCGGCGGCCGAAGCCCGTCGAGCCGCGGAAGTTCATCTGCAATACGGCGTAGCCGCGGTTGGCCAGGAACTGCGCCTCGGGGTTGAAGCCCCACGAGTCGCGCGCCCACGGACCTCCGTGGGGATTCACCACCACGGGCAGGTTTTTGGCGTTGCGCAGGGTCTTGCCCACGGGCAGCGTGAGGTAACCCTCGATGCGCTCGCCGTCGCGCGCGGTGTATTCGATGGGGAGCATTTCGGCCATCTCCTCCTGTTTGATCCACGGACGCAGGTCGGCCAGTTTGGTCATCGTGTCGGCGGCGACATCGTAGATGTAGTAGGCGCCCGCCGTGCGGTCGCTGCCGGCGTAGACGATGTATTTGTCCTCGGCCTTGTCCGAACCGACGATGCCCAGTTCGTAGCCGCGCAGGTGGCGCTCCATGCGGCCGAACAGCTCGCCGGCCTCACGGTCGAAGAAGTGGCGCGTCGTCCCCTTGTGTCCTTCGTACGATACGCCGAGCAGTTTTTTCTCCTTTTCGCTGTACCAGACGCCCGCCAGGTCGTAGGTGTCGTTCGTATAGAGCACCTCTTTCTCCTCGCACGTCGCGGGGTCCATTAGCACGAGGGCGTCCTTGTCGCGTCCGAGGTTGGTGATGGCGTACACCATCCTGTTGTCGGGGGTGAACGTCGCGAAGCTGACCCCCTCCTTGAAATTGGTCGTCAGCACGGGGCGGAACTCTTCGGCCTCGCTCTCGCGGTAGCGGATCTGGGTGTTGACGCCGTCGACGATGGCGTAGGCCACGCGCAGCTTGCCGTCGTGGTCGGTCTGCCAGCCCTGCACGTCGCCGGGATTCTCGCAGAGCAGGGTTTTCTCCCCGGTGTTGAGGTTCAAACGATAGGGGTCGAATATCTGCGGGTTGCGCTCGTTCGTGCCGATGATCATCAGCGAGTCGATCTCCTCCAGCGGGTCGATGATCGTGGTCCGCACGCCCGGAACGGCGGTGTAGGCCTTCGGGTCCGTGCCGTCGATGTCGACGCCGTAGAGCTGGAAATTCTCGTCGCCGCCCGTGTCCTTGAGGTAGAGGATGCGGCTGTCGTTGGCCCAGAAGTATCCGGCCAGGTCGCGTTCTCTCTCCGAGGTGATGCGCACGGCCTCGTCCGACCCGACCTGCTGTACGAAGATGTTGCGGCGGCTCTCCCAGGGGGCCATGTAGGAGAAGTATTTTCCGTCGGGCGAAATCTGGTAGTCCGACTTTTCCGAGTTGCGGAAGAAGGTCTCCATCGGCAGCTCGGGGGCTGTTTTCGGGGTGCAGGCGACGGCCGTGGCGGCCATTGCGGCGATGATCAGGAGTTTTTTCATGGGATTTATTCGTTTGAGTTCTCTTCTTGTTTTCCGGTTTTGCGCCAGATGTTCGTCAGGCAGAGGAGCAGGCCGATCGCGATCGGCAGGTTGAACCCGTGCGGCGACTGGGGGAACATCAGATGTGTGGCGACCTTCACGGCGAAAGCCGCGACGACGAGAAAAACGGTCAGAATGCGGATGACTTTTTCGATTTCCATGGGGTGCCTTTTTTGTTTTCGACACTGCAAACATACGAAACAATTTTTGAAAAACAAATAATATTTATTGAAATTCGATAAATAATTTTCGATAGTTGGCCGTTCCCGGTTTCCGTGGCATGAAAAAAGGCGCACCTTTCGGAGGCGCCTTCCCGTCATTGGGGGGACGGTCAGATCTTGAGGTATATCTTTTTCCGGTCGAGGAACCACAGCAGCAGCCAGCAGACGGCGACGTACCCCGCCGAGAGGACCACGGCGGCCGCCTCGGGCGAGAGTTTCGAAGCCAGCCCGCCGAAGAAGAACTCCGAGGTGTAGCTCACGCGGACGATCCGCTGGACCATGTAAATCGTGATCGAATTGACGCCGATGACCTTGAAGAAATAGCTCCACCGCCGCCATTGGCACACATCTATTATATAATAGAACAGCGCGAACATGCCCAGCGAGTAGGCTCCGGCGGCGAATACGAAGGCCGGAGTCCAGAGTTTCTTGTTGATCGGCTGCAACGGGTCGAGGCAGAGCGCCAGCGCCAGCAGCGCAACCGCCCCGGCGGCCATCCAGAGCGTCTTGCGGCTGCCGGAGGTCCGCTCTTCGGAGCGGCGGACGAACTCGCCCGTGAACATGCCCAGCATGGCCGTCACGATGGCCGGGAGGGTGCTCAGCAGTCCTTCGGGGTCGAATCCCCTGCCTCCCAGCAGGTGCGAGGGCATGACGATCCGGTCGACGTAGCCCACGATATTGCCTTCGAGGGTCAGCGGCCCGGCCCCTCCGGCGTCGGGCGCGGCGACGAATTGCAGCAGCAGTCCGTAGCCGAGGAGGATCGCGGCGGCGATGACGGCGCGCGTGCGCACGTTGAAATTGACGAACAGCAGCGCCGCGAACATCCATGCCAGACCGATCCGGCCCAGCACGCTCGGCAGGCGCAGCGTGGCGAAGTCGAGCTTGAACAGTCCGCTGTAAACGAATCCCAGCGCCACGAGGGTCAGGCCGCGGCGGATGACTTTCAGGTAGATGCTTCGTTCGCTCATCCCTTTTTCGCGCTGTTTGGCGAGCGAGAAGGGGAACGAGATGCCCGCGATGAAGAGGAACAGCGGGAAGATCGTGTCGTGGTGGAAGAATCCGTTCCAGTCGGCGTGACCCATCTGGGCGGTCATCCAGTCGGAAAATTCTCCGGGACAGAGCTTGCACAGGGCTGTTACCAGTCCTGCGAATCCCATGATGAAGAGCATGTCGAAGCCCCGCAGGGCGTCGAGCGAAAGAAGCCGCTGCGAGGCGGCCGGTTGGGTCGGTTGAGGTTTCATCGGTATCGGGTTTCAGGTTGTTTCGGCGGGGACGAATTTGTAGAGCTGGTCGCCGCGGCGGACGACGCCGGGCGTGCGGATGGCGCAGAGTTCCCCCTGGGCGACCGACTCTGCCGGCTGTCCGTCGGGTCCGTGCAGTTCGGTGAGCGTCTGTTCGGCGACGCCCGTGGTCGCGCCGAGAAAGAAGATCGGTTCCCCGACAGCGAGCGGAGCCGCTTCGACCGACACCTCGGCTACCGAGAGCTTTCGGTAAAAGTTCGTCACCTTTCCCACATACACTTTGCGTTGGGTGGCCGACGATCCGTAGGCGGGGCTGTGCTCCACGACGGGGCGTCCGGCGTAGTAGCCTTCCCAGAAACCGCGGTTGAAAACCGTGCGGAGCCGCTCTTTCAGCTCCGCAGTTAAAGCGGGAGTGTAGGTCCCGGACTCCATCGCCTTGAGCGCCTGGTCGTAACACTCCACCACGCGTTTCACGTACTCCGCGCCGCGGGCGCGTCCCTCGATCTTCAGCACCCGGACCCCCGCGGCGATCATTTTGTCGAGGAAGTCGATGGTGCATAGGTCTTTGGGCGACAGGACGTAGCGTCCGTCGATGTCCAGCTGCGCGCCCGTCTCCTTGTCCGTGACGGTGTATTTGCGGCGGCACAGCTGGCGGCAGGCGCCGCGGTTGGCCGAGCAGTTGGTTTCGTAGAGCGAAAGGTAGCATTTGCCCGAGACGGACATGCACAGCGCGCCGTGGGCGAACATCTCGATCTCGACCAGTTCGCCCCGCGGGCCGCGGATGTCGTCCTCGACGATCCGGCGGCGGATCGCCGCCACCTGCTCCAGCGACAGTTCGCGCGCCAGCACCACCGTGTCGGCCCACTGGGCGTAGAAGCGCACCGCCTCGGAGTTCGAGATGTTGCTCTGGGTCGAGATGTGCACCTCCTGCCCGATCCGGCGGGCGTAAAGGATCGCCGCCATGTCCGAGGCGATCACGGCGTCGACGCCCTCCTTTTTGGCGCGGTCGATCACGGCGTGCACGTCGGCGATCTCGTCTTCGTAGACGATCGTGTTGACCGTCAGGTAGGTCTTCACCCCGGCCTTGCGGGCCGAGGCGACGATCCGTCCCAGGTCGTCGAGCGTGAAGTTGGCCGCCGAGGCCGAACGCATGTTGAGTTTCCCGACGCCGAAATAGACGGCGTCGGCCCCGGCCCGGATGGCGGCCGCGAGCGATTCGTAACTCCCGACGGGAGCCATTATTTCAATGTCGGAGCGTTTCATCGTTCAGTTTTTCCGGTCCATCAGGCTCATGGCGTAGTCGCGCATGCGCTGCGTCCGCGAAGGGGCCACCGAAAGGGTGTCGAGGATCGACAGCGCACGTTCGAAACGCAGCTGGATCTGCTGCTCGGTCAGGCGCGGCACGTCCAGCCGGTCGTAGATCGACTTCACCTTGCCGATCTTCTCGGCGTCGGAGAGCGCCGGGTCGCGGTAGGCCGTGCGCAGCATCTCGCGCGTCGCCTCGTCGGCATGGCTCATCGCCGTGATCATCAGGTAGGTCTTCTTGCCTTCGAGGATGTCGCCCCCGATGGCTTTGCCCAGCCGCTGGTCGCCGTAGCTGTCCAGCAGGTCGTCCTGCAACTGGAACGCCAGCCCCAGCTCGACGGCGAAGCGCCGCAGGCGGCGGCAGTCCTCGTCCGAAGCGCCGCCCAGCATCGCGCCGATCACGACCGATCCGGCCAGCAGCACCGAGGTCTTCAGCTCGATCATGTGCATGTATTCGACCACCGAGACCTTGGGTTTCTGTTCGAAATCCATGTCGTACTGCTGTCCTTCGCACACCTCGAGCGCCATGGTGTTGAAGGTCGAGAGCACCTGCGGCAGCAGGTTGGCCGGGACGCTGCTCAACAGACGGTAGGCGTAGATCATCATGGCGTCGCCCGAGAGGATGGCCACGTTCTGCCCCCATTTGGCATGGACCGAGGGCTTGCCCCGGCGCACGGCGGCGTTGTCCATGATGTCGTCGTGCAGCAGCGTGAAGTTGTGGAACACCTCGACGGCCGCAGCCGCGGGCAGCGCCTGCTTCACGTCGTCGGAGAAGATGCCGCAGGAGAGCGTCAGCAGCATGGGGCGGAGGCGTTTGCCGCCCCCGGCGAGCGAATAGCCGATCGGGGCGTATAGGAGTTCCGGTTCGGCCGGAAATTCGGTCTGGGCGAGGTAATTTTCGATGGCGGAGAGCATCTGCTCGTTGGTCTGCATAGTCTTGAATGGTACTTTTGGGTCGGAAACTGTCCCAAAAATAGGAAAAAACTTTGGAGTAGCCGAATTTTCGATTAACTTTGACAGGATAAAACTAACTTTTAACCTGAAACACGATATGAAAAAACTCGCGATCGGCGTGGACATCGGCGGCATCAACACCGCTTTCGGCCTCGTGGATGAAAACGGCGACCTCTATGCCGAATCGGTCATCTCGACCAAGAAGTACCCTTATGTTGACGACTATCCGGCTTATGTCGAGGACCTTTGCGACTCGATGCGCGCTCTGGCGCAGAGCCTTTCGTTCGAGTACGAACTGACGGGCATCGGCATCGGCGCGCCCAATGCCAACTACCACAAGGGCACGATCGAAACCCCTGCGAACCTTTGGAAGTTTAAGGAGGGCGACCCCAATCCCGACGAGTCGCGCCGCGTGTTCCCGCTGGCGGACGATATTTCGAAGTGTTTCGGCGGCGTGAAGACGCTCATTACCAACGACGCCAACGCGGCGACGATCGGCGAGATGATTTACGGCAACGCCAAGGGCATGCGCGATTTCATTATGATCACCCTCGGCACGGGTCTCGGTTCGGGATTCGTCGCCAACGGCGAGATGGTCTACGGCCACGACGGCTTCGCCGGCGAGTTCGGCCACGTGATCGTCGAGCGCAACGGCCGTGAGTGCGGCTGCGGGCGCAGGGGCTGTCTGGAGACCTACGTGTCGGCGACGGGCATCAAGCGCACGGCGTTCGAGCTGATGGCGAAGATGAACGCCCCCAGCAAACTGCGCAGCATCGCCTTCGACGACTTCGACGCCTCGATGATCTCGGCTGCCGCCGAGCAGGGCGATCCCATTGCGCTGGAGGCGTTCCGCTATACGGGCGAAATGCTGGGCCGCGCGCTGGCCGACGTGGTGACGGTGACCTCGCCCCAGGCCATTTTCCTCTTCGGCGGACTTTCGAAGGCCGGCAAGCTGATCTTCGAACCGACGCAGTGGTACATGGAGGAGAACATGCTCTTCGTCTTCAAGAACAAGGTGAAACTGCTTCCCAGCGGCATTCAGGGCAAGAACGCCGCCATCCTCGGCGCCTCGGCGCTGATCTGGCAGGAAGCCGCCAAATAGCCGGATACGGCTTGTGCCGCAAGGGCGAAGTTTCCGGACTTCGCCCTTTTTTGAAAACCGAAAACTTTAAATTCACAGCAATGAAACGTTTCTTTCTTCTGACCGTCGCGCTGCTGACGGTCTGGGCCGCGGCCGCACAGATGCGGTTCGTGGACGCCACCGAGTTGAACCTCATCGGCAAGGCCCTGCCGACGCCGCATCCCTACCACCGGATAGACACGGTCGCCTACAAGGGCTTCACCAAGGGCGAGAACCAGCAGGTGCGCTGCTCGGCGGGTCTCGCGCTGGTCTTCAAAACCAACTCCACGCGCATCGACCTGGAGCCGCAGTACACCTCGTTCGTCTACGCGGGGGCAAGCACCCCGCGGGTCGCTTCGGAGGGTTTCGACCTCTACATCCGCAAGGACGGCGAGTGGCTTTACGCCGCGTCGCGCGCCCCGAAGAAACGCGGCGAGGCCTACACGATGATCAGCCGCATGGACTCTTCGGAGAAGGAGTGCCTGTTGTACCTGCCCAATTACAGCGAGCTGACGTCGCTCCGCGTCGGGGTGGACGAGGGGGCGACGATCACCCCGATGGAGAATCCCTTCCGGCATAAGATCGTGATCTTCGGGTCGAGTTTCACGCACGGCGTCAGCACCAGCCGCGCGGGCATGAGCTACCCGATGCAGATCGGCCGCAACACGGGCCTCTGCTTTTGCAGCATCGCGTGCAGCGGCAACTGCAAGCTGCAACCCTATTTCGCCGACTACCTCGGCGACGTAAAGGACGCCGACGCGATGGTTTTCGACGCCTTTTCGAATCCCGACGCGAAGATGATCGGAGAGCGGCTGATTCCCTTCATCGAACGCATCCGCGCGAAGCTGCCTTCGACGCCGCTGATCTTCGTGCAGACGATCTACCGCGAGAGCGGCAATTTCGACCTCCGTTCCCGCAAAATCGAAGAGGACAAGCGCGACATGGCCCGTCGGCAGATGGCCGAAGCCATGAAGCGTTTCGACAACGTCTATTTCGTCGACAAGGCGGACCTCACGGGAACGGACCACGTGACCTCGGCCGACGGCACGCACCCTTCGGATCTGGGCTACTGGCGCTGGGCGCAGAACCTCCAGCCCGAGTTGCTGAAGGTATTCAGGAAGTGCGGCATCCGCTGATCCGGCGGGTTTTGCCGGAAACAAGAGGAGGAGGCTCGCAACGAGCCTCCTCCTCTTGTTTTGCACGTGTCGGAATCGCTTTTGCTGCGACACCTTGAACCCGTCGGTCCGCAGGCGGCAGTCGGTCTCTTCGCCGACCGGGTGCCGCGGGGCGCTCCCGCGGCGGTTGCGACGGTTGCGACGGTTGTGACGTTGCGGCGCCGCAACGTCGCAATGCGGTCCGGTCCGGAAGTTCTCCGCTCCGGCGGTCCGGGATGGTCCGGCGGGCGGCTCTGAAGCGAAAAAGCCGGACGACACGACTGTCGCCCGGCTTATGAACGGAGGTGCGCCGACGTTATTTCATCACCACCTGCGTCTGGCCGATCAGGCGGCCTTCGCAGTAGAGCTGTATCTGGTAGGTTCCGGCGGCGAATCCCGTCGAGTTGTAGTAGATGCCCACTTCGAGGTCCTGGTTCTGGTAGTCGACCTCGCGCATGGCCGAGTAGCTCAACCGTTCGCCCTCGAATTCGAAGGTCGGCATGGCCTCGGTGGTCAGCACGTAGCCGTCGGGCGAGGTGATGCGCACGTAGACGGCCTTGTTGCCCGGGGTGGCCAGCTCGTTGGCCGCGAGCACGAAGTCGACGCGCAGGCGTGCGGCGTTCTTGACCCGCGAAACGGGCTTGCTGCGGTCGTTGAGCGCCGAGAGGCGGATGTCGCGGGCGCGGAGCACCGAACCCACCTTGACCTTGTTGTCCAGTTCGGCGGCCTTCTCTTCGGCCATGTCGGCGCGCAGCTTGGCCGACGAAATCTCCTTGCGGAAGCCGACGTTCTCCTTGATGAGCTTTTTGTTGAGCGTATTGAGCGAGTCGATCTGCTTCACGTAACCTTTCATAATCGTGCGCAGCGTGCCGACCTCCTTTTCATACTGTTTGATCTTCGCGAGGTTCCACGAACGCTCCTTCTTGAGGCGCGTCATCAGCGAGTCGGCGCGTTCGCGTTCGAGGGTCAGCCCGGCCGAAATCGAGTCGTTCGAGATGCGCAGCCCGTCGTAGTCGGTCATCAGCCGCCCCAGGTCGTTCTGGATCGAGTCGCGGTCGGCCTGCAACAGCTCGTTGTCGAGCATCTGCTGGCGGTGGATGCTGAAGTAGAGCACCGAAAGCGCAGCCAGGATCACCGAGAGGATGATGATGACGATGCGGTAGCCGCGGATGGATTTGCCCGCATCGGGCTGCGGGGTGGTGTAGTCGTCGTCTTCGAATTCCGAAGGATCGTATCCCTGTTTGTTTTCCATATGGATAGCTTTTCAACAAAGATAGTGCAAACCGGGGTTTCGTGCAAATTTTTTTGCCGGGTCGGGATGCGCGCGCTCTTCGTCGGGGTTTGTCGGGGCAAAGATAGGAAAAAATTTATTTCATCAGGCTCGACACCGGGTATTTAAGTCCCTTGTAGCCCGAAATGTAGGCGTTGATGCTGCCGATTTTGACCGGCGATTCGATGTAGAGGGGGATTTTGTTGTCGTCGTCCGAAATCCAGATCGTGAAGATCGTGCCGTCGGTGAACGAGTAGCCTTCGGTCGTCCCTAACTGGCACTCGAATTTGAGCGTGCGGAAACGCCCCATGTTGCGGATCTTCTTGTTTTCGCGCCCCAGGTAGCGGTAGTGCAGGTGGCGGATGGTGTCTTGCAGGACCATTTGAAGCGTCGCCGGCTCACCGACGCGGAAATTCTCCGCTTGGGCCGACCGCAGGTTGAAGAAGAGCGCGATGGGGTCCATGCTCTCGGCCGTCAGGGCCATCTGCTTCTCGCTGAAGGGGTTTTTGCGGCTCCGCCAGCGGGTGTGGATGGTCGAGTCGGGCCAGATGTAGGTGTAGTAACTCTGGAAGGTGTAGTCGCCTTCGCGGATGTCGCTCTCGAAGCGCACGGGGCGCAGCGACGCGGTGTCGATCCACACGGTGTAGACATCCTCCAGGTTGAAGAACCAGCGGTAGGTGGGCAGCGTGCGCCCTGCGCCTTCGACCTTGTAGTAGGACTTGCCGTCGGCCGTATCTTCCGAGGTCTTGACCTCCACGGTCCCGACCTCCGTATTGGGGAACATCTTGGCCTTGTAGCTCACGCGGTAGAAGAGCTGTTCGCCCGGATGGTAGAGCTGCGCGGCGAGGGGCGAGAGGACGCCGAGCAGGAATATGGAGAATAGAAACCGTTTCATCGGACAGGGTTTTAATGGGTTAACGTTTTTTCGGGACGGAATATTACGAAATGCGTGAAAAATCAATCTCTTCGCGGCCCGAGTAGCGTCGCCGCAGAGCTTCGAGACCCCGGTTCTGCGGGTGCGCCAGCGCCGGGTCCGCGGCGAGTATTTCTGCGGCCGCCTCGCGCGAGACGGTGAGTATCTGCACGTCGGCCGTGGGGCTGGCGATCTTCAGATCAAATGCCATGCCGCTCTGCAACGTGCCGTTGATGTCCCCCGCGCCCCGCAGCTTGAGGTCGAGTTCCGCCAGGCGGAACCCGTCGTTGGTCTCGCACATCGCTTCGAGCCGCGCCCGCGACTCGCGCGAGAGCTTCTCGCCCGACATCAGGATGCAGTAGGACTGCTCGCCGCCGCGGCCCACGCGCCCGCGCAGTTGGTGGAGCTGCGAAAGCCCGAAACGCTCGGCCGACTCGATGACCATGACCGTCGCGTTGGGCACGTCGACGCCCACCTCGATCACCGACGTGGCCACGAGAATGTGGGCTTCGCCCTGTTTGAACTGGCGCATCGACTCCTCCTTGTCGGCGGGCTTCATCTTGCCGTGGCAGATCGCCGTGACGTACTGCGGCAGCGGGAAGTCGCGCGAGATGGCTTCGTAGCCGTCGGTGAGGTCCTTGTAGTCCATCGCCTCCGACTCCTTGATGAGCGGATAGACGACGTAGACCTGCCGCCCTTTGGCGATCTCCTGCCGCATGAAGCCGAACAATTTGAGCCGCGCGGCGTCGGTGTAGTGGAATGTCTTGATGGGCCGCCGTCCCGGAGGCAGCTCGTCGATCACCGACACGTCGAGATCGCCGTAGAGGGTCATCGCCAGCGTGCGGGGGATCGGCGTGGCGGTCATCACGAGGATATGGGGCGGCTGGAGGTTCTTGGTCCAGAGCCGCGCGCGCTGCTCGACGCCGAAGCGGTGCTGTTCGTCGATCACGACGAAGCCCAGGTTCGAGAACTGCACGCGGTCCTCGATCAGCGCATGCGTGCCGATGAGTATGTCCACTTCGCCCGAGGCGATGCCTTCGAGCGAAGCCCGGCGCTCCCTGGCCTTCGAGGCGCCGGTCAGGACGGCCACCTTCACGTCCATTCCGTCGAGCATCTTGCAGACGGTGGCGTAGTGCTGGCGGGCGAGGATTTCCGTCGGGGCCATCATGCAGGCCTGGAAGCCGTTGTCCACCGCGAGCAGCATCGACATCAGCGCCACGAGGGTCTTGCCGCTGCCCACGTCGCCCTGAAGCAAGCGGTTCATCTGGAACCCCGTCACGGTGTCCCGGCGGATCTCCCTGATGACCCGTTTCTGCGCCCCGGTGAGCGGGAAGGGGAGTTTTTCGGTGTAGAAGGTGTTGAACACGCCCCCGACCCGGGTGAAGAGGAAGCCGTTGCTTTTCGCGAGGCGTTCGGTGCGCCGCTGCTGGATGTTGAGCTGTACGCCCAGCAGTTCGTCGAACTTCAGCCGGTACTGCGCTTGCCGCAGGGCCTCCTGCGATTGCGGGAAGTGGATATTGTAGATGGCGTCGCGCAGGCCGATCAGTCCGTACCGGGTGCGCACGGCCTCGGGAAGCGGGTCCGCGATGCGGTCCTTCACGAGCGTCCAGGCGTTGCAGATGATCTGGTACATGCCCTTCGCACCCAGCACATTGCCCAGCTTCTCGGTCGAGGGATAGATGCCCTGCATGCCGCTTTCGGCCTTGCGCGAGAGGGCCTGCTCCATGGTTTCCAGCTCGGGATGGGCGACCGACAGTTCGCCGCGGTAGAACGACGGGCGGCCGAAGACGAGGTATTCGCGTCCGACCTCGATCCGTTTCTCGATCCACTTGACGCCCTGAAACCACACCAGCTCGGCCTGTCCCGTGGGGTCCTGCGCGAAGGCCGTGAAGCGGCGTTTGCGCCCTGTTCCGGCATAGGCGACGCCCGTTATGCGGGCGCGGAACTGGACGTAGGACAGGCCTGCGGCCTCGGTGATCTCCGAGATGCGGTAGGTGCGTGTGCGGTCGATATAGCGGAACGGATAGTGGCTGAGCATGTCGCCCAGCGTGCGGATGCCCAGCTCCCGTTCGAGGAGTTTTGCCCGGGCCTCGCCGACGCCCGCTACGAATTTGATGTCGTTATCGAGTGTATCCACCCGGCAAATATAGTGAAAGTAGAGCGCAATGCCAAACTTGTTTGGGCATTGCCGAGACGCATCCTATGTTCTGTAAATATAGTGAAAGCCGGGTGCAATGCCAAACTTGTTTGGGCATTGGCGGGGTGCGTTTTTCCGTCCCGGGAGACGTGCTGGTCGGGAGCAGGGGTTACTCCTTCTCCTCGAGGGCGATGTCGACGCCCGATTTGGCGAATGCCCCTTGATCCCAGTCGCCGTCTCCTTTGGCCGTGCGTTCGGCCTCGGTGAATTCGATGTCGACGGTCTTTGCGGCGAAGTCGCCGCCGTTGGCCGGGCCGTCGGTGTCGGTGAGGGTGACTCTTGCCGTGTTGCCGACTCCCTTGCCCGAAAGATCATAGGTCCCGTCGGCTGCGGTCGTCGCCTCCGGTGTCGGCAGGTAGGCGTTGCTCCGGACCTCGATGCCCTTGATCGGCCGTCCGGCCTTGTCGGTCACCTTGCCCTTGATCTTGTAGTTGTTGTACGGGACCCCGTACATAGATACCACCTTCGGTTGATCTTCCTCGTTGTTGCATGCCGTTGCAAATCCGAGCAGCGCGGCGGCTGCCAGCAGTAGTTTCTCTTTCATGGCGTTCGCATTTTAGAGATGTCCCGAAATATAACGATTATTTCGCCGTTCGCCAAATCGTTGCTATCTTTGTACACTGTACCGGCTGTCGAGAGCGTTCATTTTGCCGCTGCTTCCTGAATCTGTTGCGGGGTGATAACGGCTCTCGGTAGTGGGAGGCAGTACGTTGTACTGCTGTCCGATGCGTACGCCATCTCCCTCCCTGGGGGAGGGCTGGGGTGGGGTCGGATTTGTAAACGTCGCCGAAGGCGGCGATAACGCCGCCCGACAGCGGAAAGTGATGTGAGGAAGTGTGTAATTACCTAATTGATAAACCGATGAATCTTTCGAAATTCATGCGCCGGACAGCGTGCGAAGTGCGCATCGGGCGGACGACGATCGGCGGCGGGCATCCCGTCGCCTGCCAGTCGATGACCAATACCGACACCAACGACACCGCCGCGAGCGTGGCCCAGATCGAGCGGATCGACCGCGCCGGGGGAAAGATCGTGCGCCTTACGGCGCAGGGCCGGCGCGAAGGTGAAAATCTGGAAAACATCGTCCGGCAGCTGCGTGCCGACGGTTTCCGGACAGCCGTTGTGGCCGACATCCACTTCGTGCCCGAGGTCGCGGCCATCGCCGCCAGGTATGTGGACAAGGTGCGTGTCAATCCGGGAAATTACCGCCTCGACCGCGGCGATCTTCAGGCGCTGATCGCGCAGTGCCGCGAGCGGGGCGTCGCCCTGCGCGTCGGCGTCAACCACGGGTCGCTGGCGAAGCGCGTCTTCGACGAGTGGGGTGACACGCCCCAGGGCATGGTGGTCTCGGCCATGGAGTTTTTGCGGGTGTGCCGGGAGTGCGATTTCGATCAGGTGGTGGTCTCGATGAAGTCGTCGAACACGCGCGTCATGGTCGCCGCCTACCGTCTGCTGGTCGAGGCGATGGATGCCGAAGATATGCACTATCCGATCCATCTGGGCGTCACCGAGGCCGGGAACGGCATCGAGGGGCGCGTGAAGAGCGCCGTGGGCATCGGGGCGCTGATGGCCGACGGCATCGGCGACACGATCCGCGTCTCGCTGACCGAGGCTCCCGAAAATGAAATCCCCGTGGCGCAGCTGTTGGTCGAACACTTTGCCGACCGTCCCGGCGAGTTCGAGGTGCTCCATCCCGAGCGTTATACCCCGACCGAATACCGCCGCCGTTCGAAGGTGACGGTTCCCGTCGTGCACACCGAGCCGCTGGAGGGTTTCCGGGTGCTCGAAGCCCTCTCGGGCAACCCGACGGCCGAGTTGCGCGCCGCGATCCTGAATCTCGACATCCCCGACGAACCGGTGGTCGTGAAACGCCGCTACGAAGAGCGTTCGCTGGAGACGCTCGCCGTGAAGGCCGCCGCCGACCTGGGGCCGCTGCTGCTCGACGGCCTGGCCGACGGCATCTGGATCGACGCTCCGGGATTTGCCGAAAGCGAAATCCGCGACATCGAGCTGATGATCCTGCAAGCTGCGCGCGTGCGTTTTTCACACACCGAATACATCGCCTGCCCTTCGTGCGGGCGCACGCTCTACGACATCGAGAAGGCCCTCGCCGACATCAAGGCCCGCACGTCGCACCTGAAAAACCTCCGCATCGGCGTGATGGGCTGCATCGTCAACGGTCCCGGCGAGATGGCCGACGCCGACTACGGCTACGTGGGCGCCGGACCGGGCCGCATCACCCTCTACAAGGGCCGGACGGTCGTCGAGCGCAACATTCCGCAGGAGGAGGCCCTCGACCGGCTGGTGGAGCTGATCAAAAAGAACGGGGACTGGACGCCCGCCTAAAATCCGCCGGCGTAAGACGCCGGTTTTAAGAGGCGGCAGGAAGCTTCGTTCTGCTTCCGCTCCTGTTCTGCGCTCACACGCATAAAAACGGTGTTTTGCGTCGGCAGGCCGCAGTTCCGTCCTGCGGAGGTCTGCTATTGCGCGTCGCTCCATAGCAAAGCCCTGCGCGCTGCCGCCCGCCCGAGAGGCGGGGTTCACCCGATTCGACCGCTTCGTTTCAGGTGATTTTTAATTTTGAATTTTTACTTATGTCTACTATACTGCCTCTTGCATACCTTCCTTCGGTGGAGTATTTCACGCACCTCCTGCGCGGCGGCTGCGTCGTGGACCTCGGCGAGCACTTCGTGAAGCGTTCCGAACGCAACCGTGCGCGGATACTGGCTTCGGACGGCGTGATGGAGCTGACCGTGCATGTCCGCAACGCCAACCGTCCCCGGCAGCCCGTGCGCGACGTGCGTCTCGACTATTCCAAACGCTGGCAGCACCAGCATTGGGGCGCGCTGGTGGCCTCCTACCGCTCGTCGCCCTATTTCGATTTCTACGCCGGGCGGTTCGAGCCTTTCTACCGCTGGGAGTGGGAGTTCCTCGCCGATTACAATCTGGGTCTGCTCGAAGTGATGTGTTCGCTGGCCGGAGTGCCGATGCCCGAACTCTCCCGGACGTATGTCGAGGCGGCCCCCGGAGACCTCGACCTGCGCCCCAAACGCAAAGAAGGCCCGGCGCTGATCGCCGAGCCTTATTTCCAGGTCTTCTCCGAAAGGATGCCTTTCGTCCCTAATTTGTCGTTTGCGGACCTGCTGTTCGCCGAAGGACCTGCGTCCGTTTCGGTTTTAGGACGTTGCCGACAAGGATAGTCACGCTGTCGCGCAGATCCCCCGCCGCCGCTTTCACCTCAATCATCCCGTGTATGGCCACCGAGTCGGACCGGTACTGGAAGGGGGCGTATTCGCTCATCGCCAGCGTGTCCCGGCCGACGATGAGCGTCGGCGTCCCGGCCGACGAGTAGACGCGGAACGCCTGCTTCTCATAATCGCGCAGACGCCGCCGTTTGTCGACGATATGCAGCGTCGGCTCTGCGCCGTTCCACATCGCCTTGTACAGATAGTAGGCGTCCTTTTTCTCGCGGCGGTTGAGCGTCACGAGGCCTGCGCCGTTGATCCCGTAGGGACGGCGCGAGGAGCCGTAGTCGAACATGTTGTCGATCCACGCGCCCCAGAACAGCGAGTCGTTTTGCAGGTTTTTGGCATACTCCTCGTGGAAACGCGTCTGCTTCTCCTCGGGCATCCAGTTCGAACGAGGCTCGGACTGCGCCGTGTAGCTCTTGTGTCCGAGGAATCCGCTGCCGCCGTAGCAGACGCCCGAACGCAGGTGGGACCAGTTTTTTTGCAACTGGTCGCGCCATACGATCACGTCGTCGGTCGAGCCGCGCCGCCAGCCGACGTCCTGCTGCCAGACGATCAGGTCGGTGATGAAATTGATGTCGCCGTTCTGGTCGCTGCAAGCGACCGTCGGGCGCGAGGGGTCCATCGTGCGGGCCGTCTCGTTCAGCCGCCGGATGTAGGGCGTCACGTCGTCGCCGCGCATCCAGAGACGCGAGAAGATACCCCACATCACCACCGACGGGTGGTTGATGTTCTGGGCTACGATCTCCTGCAACTGGTCCAGTCCGTTCTGTTCGAAGGCGGGCGTGGCGAAATAGGAGACGTCGCCCAGAAACGACGAGCGGTGCAGCGGGGCGTCGATCCAGACGAGCATTCCCTGTTCGTCGCAACGGTCGTAGAGGTACTGCGCGTGCGGCATTACCGCCGAGCGCAGGGCGTTGGCTCCCATCGTGCGGATGATCCGCAGGTCGGCGTCGTAATCCTCCGGAGTCAGCGTGCCGCCCGAAAGGGCGTTGTCGTGGTAGAGCGTGACGCCGCGGACGGGGGTGCGTTCTCCGTTGATCGTCAGCCCTTCGGCCGTGCTGGCGCCGATCGAGCGGAAGCCCGTGCGGACGGCGACGCGGTCGGTGATGCTGTCCTCGCCGATGGAGGCCGTCACGGTGTAGAGCGCCGGGTCGCGCAGGCTCCACAGCGTCGGATTGTCCACCGAGAAGGCCACGGAGACGGGTTTGCCGTCGAGACGCGCCTTCTGGCGTTTCGAGAAGACCCGCTCTCCCCGCGGACTGGTGATGTCGACGTTCAGCGTGCAGCTGTTGTCGCCCTTCGAGGTGATGTGCACCTCGATCTCGCCCTCGACCTTTTCGGGACCGACCGTCTGCGGGTGTACGAGCACGCCGTCCGACCCGAGGTAGAGCGGCGAAATGGCCGTGCGCTCGGTGAGGATCAGTTCCGCCTCGCGGTAGATGCCGCCGTAGAGGTTCATGTCGGTCGAGGTGGGCAGCACGTCGTCGCGGCTGCTGTTGCTGACCACCACGAGCATCGAGTTGTCGCTTCCGAAACGGATTTTGTCGGTGATTTCGAACGTGAAGGCCGTGGCGCCGCCGCGGTGCGTGCCGACGTGATAGCCGTTGACGAAGAGGTCGGCGACCGACTGTACGCCGTAGAATTTCACGAAAAGGCGTTTCGAAGCCCATTCGACGGGGATATACATGCCGTTCTGGTAGCTGCCCGTGGTTTCGAGCCAGTAGCCCTGGGCCAGCGGATCGGTGTTCCAACTGTGGGGCAGGGTTACGTGGCGGGCGTTGTCGGAGGTTTTCTCCGACTTGAAGAAAAAGCGCCACCCTTCGTTGATCGGGAAGACCTCGCGGGCGCTGGCCGTCATTGCGACGACGTTCAGCAGCAGGAGAATCGTTAGGTATCTTTTCATGGCAGAGCTGGTTAAATGCTGTATGATGCAAAGATAGTGCAAGCCGGGTGCAGAACCAAGCGTTGCTTGGGGTTTGCCGTGGCGCCGCCTATCCGTGCGGGGGTTTATCTTTGGCAAAGATAATACAAGCCGGGCTGAAAATCAAACTTATCTGTCTTTGCCGTTGCGTCGTTTGTGTTCCGAAGGGGAAATGCCCGCCGGGCGCAAAGCCGGAACGGGGTCCGGTTTTACGCCCGGCGGGCATCGGGGCGGCAGGTACGAAAAAATGGCGGACCGCGCCTCTTCGGTCCGCCAAAAAGCAGGGGATGGGTGTGAAACTTGTTAACTAAAAAACAACTCCTTGGGGGTCATCCCCTGCTAAGGATCGCTTTTGCGGAGCCGGCACAGCCGGTTGCCGTGCCGGACCGCGAAGCGTGTGAACTTTAGCGTTTGATGGTAATCGTCATCTCCTCGCCCGTGATCTCGCCGTACTGGTAGGTGAAGCTCGGCGTTACCTTGATGATGATGTCCTTCAGCAGCGTGGCGCTGTTGTTCTCGTAAGTCAGCGTATTGTCTGTGATTTTGATATATGCGGAAGCATCCTTGTCGCTGGCAGGGGTATCGGCATACTCGGCCGATTTCATCTTGAATACGATACCGGCGGTATTTTTCGCTGCTTCGGGTTTTGCCTGGAATACGTCGTAGGCCGTCTTGCCGTTGCCTACCGTAACGGCTTCCCAGGCCTTCGTGTCTTTGTTGTATTCGATCCACGACTTACCGTCGGCGTCGATCAACTGGAGGTTCTCGAACATATTGGCCGTAGTCGCCTCGTTGGTCTTGTAAGCGACCTCGATAGCCTTGGTCTGTGCCAGCGTCTTGATCGGGGTCTGGATCTCCACGCGCAGCGGCAGGGAAGCTACCTGGATGTTCGTGTCCTTGATCTTAACGACAGCCTTGATGTCGACATAGTTGCGGTTTGCTGCGCTCCAGTCGAGTTTGTCGCCCTTGACGACGGCGTATTTGTCGCCCTTGTTCGGTTTGTCGTCTTTGGAGGTCACTTCGAACGTAAAGTCGTACTTCTCGGCGTCCACCTCGTTGAAGTAGGTCGGCAGTGTGATGTTGGGCCACTCCCAGAGGTTGGTCGTCCCGTTGACCAGACCTTCGACTACGGTCGTCATCACGCCTGCGATGTCGGTTACGTGTCCGACATTGTACCTCAAGTCGAAGTCGGGGATCGTGACATTGTAGTTGAACGTTACGGAAATCTTCTGGCCGTACCAGGTCGTCCATTCGGCTTTCTGCTCGAACTTGTCGCCCGTCGCGGTGATGTCCTTGGCATTCAGCACGCCCTTCAGGGTCGATGCGGTGACGGTCATTGCCGTGCCGTTGGTGTTCTCGATCACCGTGCCCTTCTCATTTGCTTTGTTGAAGAGTTTCGTTACGCCTGCGGGCGTTGCGGGATCGGTCGTAGCTGCGAAGATAGCCTCGGCGAACTCCGCTTCGCTGGCGAATCCGGCCTTGTTGGCTGTGTAAACGTCCTTCCACGTCTTGCTGACGCTCTTCGTCTCGTAGCCGATGGCGTTGTCGACGATGTAGTTGACGGGCGCCGGGGCGGCTCCGAAGGCGATCTGGCCCTTCAGTTTGTAGTCGACGTTCTGGTATACATAGACATACTCGATGTCATAGGCCTTGCCCCACTCGTATGCATCTGCCTGAACGGAGGCTTTCACGCCCATGGCGATCTGGCTGGCGAATGCGGTGAATCGGATGCCGAGATCGTTGTCGACCTCCTTGCCGGCGACCTTGACCGTCGAACGGTCCGTGTCGAGGTTGCCCAGCGTGATAATATCCTCGATGGTGACCTCCTTCGGCAGGTCGATGTCGTTCACCAAAGCGATTTCGCCGAAGATGTTATCGGAGATTTCCGGAGTGGCGGTCTGCCCGGCGATGCCGTTCTTGACGAACGCATAGCTCCATGCCAGCGGTTTGGGAGTCTCCTTGAAGGTGAAGGTCGCGCCGGCCTGGTTGGTGATGATGTAGGTCTGCGGCGCCTCGATCGTTGCCGTCGTGGCTTTCCCGTCGACGTTGATCACGATTTTGTGTGCGCATACGACGTTCTTGCCTACGTCGCCGGAAACGCCTGCTGCACGGAAGTCCACCGTAGCGAGTTTCGTGTCGTAAACGAGTTTCGAGTTGTCGACGCGCAGGATGAATTTGCCGATCTCGGTTTTGTCCGTAATCTCGGCCGACTGGCTGGCGTCGGCGTAGTATTTGGGCGTTACGGTGTAAGCGCCGATGCTGATTTTCGAGCCAAGCAGTTTGTTGACGTTGTCCAGCGTCATCAGGGTCTTGCCTCCGTCGAGCGAAGCCAGCAGCTGCGTATTCTCCAGCAGCGTCTTCTTGCTGACGGCCTGCTTGTTGAACGGCATTTCGATGGTGGCGTAGTCGTAGGCGACCGGCTCCTCGTCCTTGGTGTAAACGCCGAGTTCGATCTCTTGGGCTTCGTCGGGCATGATGCTGGCGAAGTTCGACAGCACGTTGTTCGTTACCTCCGAGGCGGTTTCGTCCTCGGCGCCGGTTCCGGGATTCACGGTGTTCTCGATCGAAAGGGCCAGCGTGATCCATTTCTCCTCTTTCTCGTAAAGCTCACCAAGCTCCTCCGCCGACATGGTGGCGGTTACGGCGAACTTACCCTCCTCGATAAACCGAACGTCGGTGATGGCGGCTGCGGGAGTTGCCGTTGCGGCACGGGTTTTTATCTGCTCGGAGACAATAGCGAACGTCGCTTTTCCGTTAGCATAGGCATCTACGAGGTCTTTGGCCAGCGAGGCCGGCGTGACGCGGTAGGTCAGCGTGACCATTCCGTTGCCGATGGGGGTGGCTCCGACCTTGTAGAAATCCATCGTCGTATAGGCTCCGCCACTGCCAACATACATGGTTCCGGGAACGTTTACCAGCGACTGGATGCGGTTGATCAGCGCAGCGACATCGGCCTGAAGTTGGGCGATGGCCTGCTTGAAGGCGCCGAGTTCCGCAGTCAGGTCGCTCTTCTTCAGGTAGCCCTGCGTCGAAATGAGGCTGATGATCTGCCTGCTCAATGCGGATTCGGCGTTCTTTACCGCTTCGGCGGCTGCCGAGTTCACGTTCTCGATCCAGGCTTTGTTGTTGACGTCCATGTATTCCTTGACGAATTCGGAGGCCTCCTCGCCGGCAATTTTGCTGATGGCGGTCTTGATGTCCTTCACGGCCGGGTCGTTGGTGATGGCGGCCAGGACGGCTGCGACAGCCTGATTCTTCACGGCAGTGGTCAGCTCGCTGTTTTTGGCCAGCTCTTCGAGGATGCCTTTCTTGACCTCGCCGCCGATTTTGGACCAGAGGTCAGCGGCTTTGAGCTGATTCTCGATCAGGGCCTTCACCTGCGCTTCGTTTTGCAGGCCTTTGATCAGATCCTGCACCTGTGTCACGGTCTGGAACCCGAGGTCTCCGACTTTCTTTTTGAGGTCGGCGTCCTTGACGTAGGCTGCCAGCTCCTGGCTCAATTCGGCATCGGTGACGAATTTCGAGAAATCGACATCCTTCAGTTTGTCTGAAATTGTCTGAAGGGCGGAAGCATCGGCCTTCAGTTCGACTTTCGCATTTAGATCGTCGATCTTTTTGTTGATGTCGTCGATGTCGTCGTCGTAGTCCTTACACCCGACACCGGCCAGCATGGTTCCGGTTAAGAACAATGCCAGGAATTTTCTAAACAAGTTGTTGTTTTTCATAGTAAAAATGGTTGAAATAAAGATGTGTTTGTATTTAGTTTTCAATTTGTTATTCGGACGACCCTCTTTTTGTTAGTATCATATATGATACGCATGGTGCAAATATATATATAAAAATTTGCACAGCAAAATTTTTGTCCAAATTTTTGAAATGGGAATGAACTATCAAGATGAAATCCTTTATATCTCTACGAGGATCAAGGAGTTGAGGAAGGAACGCAAGCTGACTGTACAGGAGCTGGCTTACCGGTGTGACATGGAAAGATCCAACTTGAGCCGCATCGAGGCGGGGCGGACTAATCTTACCGTAAAAACCATTTGCAGCATCTGTAATGCGTTGAGTGTTAATATGCGCGATGTAATACGTTAGGACGATATACCTATATTTATATATATTGCGCCTAATCGTTCGTTGTATGCTTTTTTTGGGCCGTTTCTTTAAAATTCGTATCTTTACGGTGATAATTTAACGGCTTATTGAACACGCTTGATTTAATCGTCTGCCTCGTGCTGGCGCTGGCCGTCTGGAACGGATGGCGCCAAGGCTTCGTCGTGCAGATATGCTCCCTTGCAGGGATTGTGGCGGGCATTTGGATCGCGGCGCGTTTCGGCGCGCAGGTCGGCGGATGGCTGCGGCTCGATGACGAAGTGGCCGCCGCGGGCGGTTTCGTCACGGCGCTCGTCGTCGTGATCCTCGTCGTGGCGATCGCCGGCAGGGTGGTGCGCAAGGTCTTTCACTTTGCGGGACTGGGCGTTGCCGACACGCTGCTGGGCATTGCCGTATCGGTTTTGAAGTACCTGCTCGTGTTGAGCGTGCTCTTCTCGGCCTTCGATGCGCTGAATGAGGATTATTGCCTCGTGGGGCCGCGGACGATCGAGCAGTCGAAAAGCTACAAGCCTGTCCGGTGGCTTTCCGAATCCATTTTCCCTTTTCTGGAGTGGGTCGGCGAGCGGGTTCCCCGGCAGGAGGAAAAAACGGAGACCGATGGATAGAAAGTTTACAGCCACAGTGGTCCGGGCGACGGGCAGTTGGTACGACGTGCTGCACGACGGTGAGACGGTGCGCTGCCGCATCCGGGGCAGACTGCGCCTGAAAGGGGTGCGTTCGACCAATCCCGTGGTGGTGGGCGACGAAGTGGCGTGCGAGGCCGACGAGGGGGGCGACTATGTGATCGCCGACATCCTGCCGCGGCGCAACTACGTGATCCGCCGGGCTTCGAACCTTTCGAAAGAGTCGCATATCATCGCCGCCAACGTCGACCAGGCGCTGCTGATGGCGTCGCTGCGTTCGCCCGAGACGCCCACGGAGTTCGTGGACCGGTTTCTGGTGACCTGCGAGGCCTACAAGGTCCCGGTGACGATCCTCCTGTCGAAGCTCGACCTGCAGGACGCGGAGGCCGTCGCGGAGTTCCGCGCGGTCTACGAGGGGGCCGGCTACCGGGTGCTGGAGGTGTCGGTCCGGGAGGGCCGGGGCGTGGAGGAGGTGCGCGAACTGCTTGCGGGGCGCACGACCCTCGTTTCGGGAAATTCGGGCGTCGGGAAGTCGACGCTGATCCAGGCCATCGACCCCTCGCTGGACATCCGCACGGGCGAAATCTCCGAAAGTCACCACAAGGGCCGCCATACGACGACATTTTCGACGATGTACCCCCTGGCCGGGGGCGGCGCGGTGATCGACACGCCGGGCATCAAGGGGTTCGGACTGATCGACATCGACGAGGCCGAGCTGTGGCACTATTTTCCCGAGATGATGCGCGTTGCGCCCGCCTGCCGCTTTTACAACTGCACCCACACCCACGAACCGGGCTGTGCGGTGACCGAAGCCGTGAAGGCGGGCGAAATCGCCTGGCCGCGTTACGAAAGCTACCTGAAAATCCGCGATGAAGATGAAAAATACCGCAAATAACGACTCCCCGGGACCGGACTTCGATTTCGGCCCCGATGCCGCACACGCCGCTGAGCGCATCGCCTGCCTCGCCGGGTTTATGACGCCGGAACGGTATGCCGTTTTGCGGAAGACGGTCTCCATGCGCACGCGCTACATGACGGTGCTGGCCGAGAACATGTACCACGGGCAGAATGCCGCGGCGCTGATCCGCCATTGCGAGGCGTTCGGCGTGCAGGAGATGCACACCGTGGAGACGCTCTGCCCGTTCGAACCCAATCCCGACATTGCGCGCGGCACGCACCAGTGGGTCGACGTGCGCCGCCACGCCTCGACGGGCGAGGCCGTCGCCGCCCTCAAGGGGGCGGGCTACCGGATCGTGGCCACCACGCCCCACCGCGAGGACGCGACGCCCGAGACGTTCGATGTCGGGCGGGGACCTTTCGCGCTGGTCTTCGGGACGGAACACGCCGGGATTTCCGACGAGGTGATCGCTTCGGCCGACGAATTCCTGCGCATCCCGATGTGCGGCATGGTCGAGAGCCTGAACGTCTCGGCCTCGGCGGCGATCCTGATCTACACGCTCTCCGAGCGCATGCGCCTCACGGTCGGCAACTGGCGGATGTCCGACGCCGAACAGGCCGAAACGCTCTGCCGCTGGATGCGGCGCAGCGTGAAGGATTCCGAAGCGATTTTGCAACGCCGGGGTATGGTCCCGGATTTATAGGCGGCTTCGGCGCTCCTGGCCCGAATCCGCGCAAATGGATAAAATAGTATGATTCTCCGCAAACAATTTCTGGCGCATGTCGCCCAGACCTCCCCGTCGCCGATGCTGGTGGAGGTCGCGCGCGCCGAAGGCTCGTTTTTCTATACGCCCGAAGGCAAGCGTTATTTCGACCTCGTGGCCGGGGTTTCGGTCAGCAATGTCGGTCACGGCAATCCGGCCGTGGTGCGCGCCGTGCAGGAGCAGGCTGCGCGCTACATGCATGTGATGGTCTACGGCGAGCTGGTCGAGACGCCGCAGGTGGAGTATGCCGCCAGGATCGCGTCGCTGCTGCCCGCGCCGCTCGAAAGCGTCTATTTCGTCAACTCGGGCGCCGAGGCGGTCGAGGGGGCTTTGAAACTGGCGAAACGTTTTACCCGGCGTACGGAGATCGTCTCCATGCGCCGCGCCTACCACGGGTCGACGCACGGCGCGATGAGCATGATGGGTGCGCCCGAGGGCGAGGAGTGGAAGGGGGCGTTCCGGCCCCTGCTGCCCGACGTGCAGGCCGTGGAGTTCAATGATTTCTCCGAACTGGAGCGCATTACGCGCCGCACGGCCTGTGTGCTGGCCGAGCCGGTGCAGGGCGAGGCCGGCGTCCGTCCGCCCCGTCCGGGTTATCTGGAAGCGCTGCGCAGACGCTGCGACGAAGTCGGCGCGCTGCTGATTTTCGACGAGATACAGACCGGCATGGGCCGCACGGGCCGCCTGTTCGCCATGCAGAAATACGGCGTCACGCCCGACATCGTCTGTCTGGCCAAGGCCTTCGGCGGGGGCATGCCCCTCGGGGCGTTCGTCGCGCGTCACGAGGTGATGGACACCTTGCAGGAAAATCCCGTGCTGGGGCATATCACCACTTTCGGCGGCCATCCGGTCTGCTGTGCGGCGGGACTCGCGGCGCTGAATTACCTGGTGGACAACAAGGTGGTCGAAAGGGTCGAAACGAAGGGCGCGTTGTATGAAATGCTGCTGAAGGATCATCCCGCCATGCGGGAAATCCGCCGCAGCGGCCTGCTGCTGGCCGTCGAGCTGGGCGAATCGGCGAAACTTTACCGCATCATGGAACTGTTCCGGGAGGCGGGCATCTTGAGCGACTGGTTCCTGTTCTGCGACACGGCGTTCCGCATTTCGCCACCCCTCACGATCTCGGAGGACGAAGTGCGCGAAAGCGCCGCGCTGATCCGCAGTTGTCTGGACCGGTTGTAAAAACAAAAGGGAGGCTTCGGAGCCTCCCTTTTCTATGCCTCTTCGGCAAACGCCTTCAGTTTGGCGATCTCCTCGCTCCAGCGCGCTTCGTCGGGGGTTTCGAGGATCAGCGGAATGCCGTCGAAACGCTTGTCGGAAGCGATATAGCGGAAGCATTCCATGCCGATCATGCCCTCGCCCAGCGGCGTGTGGCGGTCGACGCGGCTGCCCAGAATCTTCATCGCATCGTTCAGGTGCATGCCTTTCAGGTATCCGAATCCGACGACGCGTTCCAGTTCGGCGAACGTGGCGTCGCACGCCTCGCGCGTCCGGAGGTCGTACCCCGCCGCGAAGGCGTGGCAGGTGTCGATGCAGACGCCCACCCGCGATTTGTCCTCCACGCGCTCGATCAGATAGGCGAGGTGCTCGAAGCGGAATCCGAGGTTCGAACCCTGCCCCGCGGTGTTCTCGATCACCGCCGTCACGCCGTGCGTGCGGTCGAGCGCCATGTTGATCGACTCGGCGATCCGGTCGAGCGACTCCTGCTCGGTGATCTTCTGCAGGTGGCTGCCGGGATGGAAGTTCAGCCGGTCGAGGCCCAGCAGTTCGCACCGCTGCATCTCGTCGAGGAATGCCGCGCGCGATTTTTCGAGCGGTTCCTTCTCGGGATGTCCGAGGTTGATCAGGTACGAGTCGTGGGGCAGAATCTGTGCGGGCGTGTAGCCGTAGCGTTCGCACGCCTCGCGGAAGGCGTCGATCTCGCCCGTGGCGAGCGGTTTGGCGACCCACTGCCGCTGGTTCTTGGTGAAAAGGGCGAAGCCCGTGGCTCCGATAGCGTGTGCGTTGGCCGGAGCGTTCTCCACGCCGCCCGCAGCGCTTACGTGCGCTCCGAAATATTTCATAGTTGGTCCTTTCCGTTTAACTTTCAGACAAAGTTAAAGTTTTTATAAATAAATTCATAAATTTGTAGATTGAAAATCAAATACAATCGCTTCGTTATGAAACATTTTTACCTGATTCTCACGCTGGCGTCACTCGTCGGGGCCTCCGTTCCGGTCTCGGCCCAGATTTCAATCGACGAAGTCAATGCCGAACGGCGGAACGTGACGTTCCGCGACCGGCTGAAGTCCACGTCCGTCGATGCCGATTATTTCAGCCTCGCCCGCTACAAGGCCGAGCGCGCCGCAATCCGCAAGGAGCGCAACTACCTCGAATTGGGCGGCGGCCTGCAGGGAACGCTGACTTCGTACAACGATCCCTGGATCTCGGTGTCGGGCGGTGACAACTCCATTGCGCTGGTGGCGACCTTCAACCTGCGGCATATCTTCAAGAAGAACCTCTTTTCCATCGAAACCAAGTTCAATGCCAAGCTGGGTTACAACCGCATGAAGGTCGAGACGCAGCGCGTGGGGCCGGACGGCAAGCCGATGGTCGACGAGAGCGGCAACAAGATCATGGACAGCGAAGGCGTATGGTTCAAGAATCAGGACGAGTTCGTCATCTGGGTGAACCCGGCGTTCGAAATGGCGAAGAACTGGACTTACGGTTCAATTCTGCAATTCCGCAGCCAGTTCGTCAACGGTTACAAATCGCGCTCCGAGCAGGAGAAGAAGCACCTCAAGAGCAAGTTTATGACCCCGGGTTACCTCGACATTTCGCTGGGTATCACCTACAAAAGCCCTCAAAAGAAATTCCCCATCACGGTCAACATGTCTCCGCTCGCCTTGAACGCCACCTTTGCCGAAAGCGACTGGATTCGCATGCGGCAGGTCGACGGCGACGGCAAGGAGATCAAACCGGCCTATCCCTATGGTATCGAGGACCCCGAGAAGACCTCGAAATACGAGGGCGGTTCGTCGGTCGAGATCGGTTTCGACCGCACGTTCGGCAAGACGGGCTACCTGCGTTACATCACGACGGTCTTCTCCTTCTACGGCTGGATTACCGACATCGGCCAGAAGAACAAGATCAGCGACTACACCAAGTACCTGGAGGCCTACGACAAGTGGGCCGACAAGGAAGATACCAGCGTCGGGCATGACATCAAGGACAAGCCCCGCCTGCCGATCCATCCCACGGTGCGTTGGGAAAACACGCTCGAAATCAAGGCGACGAAATACCTCTCCACGAAGGTTAGTTTCCAGCTCTACTACAACCGGGCGCAGAACGTCGACGTGCAGACCCGTACGCTGTTGCAGGTGGGTCTCACCTATACTTTCAAGAACAAGCCGAAACCCTGATAAGTTTTAAATACCGAACCGGCGTCTTTGGCGCCATCATACGATGTACAAAAACTCGAAACACACCGTCCTCTTCCCGCTGCTGCTGGCCGCGGGAGTCGTTCTGGGCCTCGTTCTGGGCCAGTATCTGGGCCGCAACACCACCACGTCGCAGCTCAAGGGCATGCTCAGCCGCATGGCGCTGCCCGACAACAAACTCTCCTATACGCTCTCGCTGATCGAGAACCAGTATGTCGACTCGGTGTCGATGGACTCGCTCGCCGAACACGTCATTCCGATGCTGGTCAAGGAGCTGGACCCCCATTCGGTCTATATCCCCGCCGCGGAAATGCAGGCTCTGAACGAACCTCTCGAAGGGGAGTTCGACGGCATCGGCGTGGTCTTCAACATGGCCACCGACACGGTCATCGTGCTGAACGTCATTCCGCAAGGCCCGAGCGACAAGGCCGGCGTCAAGGCCGGGGACCGCATTGTCGAGATCGGCGATTCGCTTGTCGCCGGGCGTAAGATTCCCCAGAACAACGTCGTCAAAATGCTGCGCGGACCGCGCGGCACGACGGTCCGTCTCGGTCTCGAACGGCAGGGCATCTCCGATCTGGTCGAGGTCGAGGTCGTGCGCGGCGTCATTCCCATCAGGAGCATCGAATCGGCCTTCCGCATCGCCGACGGCGTGGGGTACGTCAAGCTGGGGCAGTTCGCGCGGACCACTTTCGACGAATTCCGCAAGGCGCTGGCGTCGCTGCGCGCCGAAGGGGTGACGAAACTGATTTTCGACCTGCGGGGCAATTCCGGCGGGTTCCTCGATCAGGCGATCGCCGTGGCCAACGAGTTTCTGCACGAGGGCCAGTTGATCGTCTACACCGAGGACCGCCGTCACGAGCAGCTGCGCGAATACGCCGACGGCAAAGGCTCGGCGCAGGACATGGAGGTCGTGGTGCTGATCGACGAGGGAAGCGCCTCGTCGAGCGAAATTCTCGCCGGAGCGTTGCAGGACAACGACCGTGGTACGATTATTGGTCGTCGTTCGTTCGGCAAGGGTCTCGTACAGCGTCAGATACCGTACAGCGACGGATCGGCCCTGCGGCTGACCACGGCGCGCTACTATACGCCGACGGGCCGCTCGATCCAGAAGCCCTACACGATCGGGGACGACGCGGACTACGAGGAGGATCTTTGGAACCGTTACCGGAACAACGAGTTTTTCTCGGCCGACAGCATCCATTTTGCCGACTCGCTCAAGCGGGTGACGCCGGGCGGAAAGGTGGTCTACGGAGGCGGCGGCATCATGCCGGATGTGTTCATTCCGGCCGATACGACCGACGTGACGAAGTATTTCGTCGAGGTGGCGGGCCGCAACATCCTCTACCGCTATACGATCGAGTATGCCGACCGTCACCGTGAGGCGCTCAATGCGGTGAAGACCATTGATGAGTTGCAGGCGCTGCTCGACAGCGACAAGACCCTTGTGGATGATTTCGTCCGCTATGCCGCCCGGAAGGGCGTTGCGCCGCGCTACGGCGACATCGCCCGTTCGCGGAGGCTGATCGAGGCCCAGCTCCGGGCCTATATCGGCCGCAATACGGCGTTGGAGGACAATGGTTTTTACGCAAACATCTATCCCGTGGACAACGTCGTCGTACGCGCCATCGGGATCTTAAAGGAGGAGAATGAAAATGATTAAAAAACTGATCGGTATTATCGTGGCCGTGGCGGTAGTCGTCATTATCGTCGTTGCGGCCATCCGGCGCGACAACTTCCAGTCGATGGTGCGGCGCGATGAATTGTTGAACGGCGTCGAGCCGGCCGCGGAACCTCCGCACCTGATCTCGCCCGCCGAACTCGACGTTCCGGCCGAAGGCGTCCCGGCCAAGGACGCTCCGGCTGCGGGGACGGTCGATTCGTTGAGCATCGAAATTACGGATTCGCTTCCGTAAGCCGGGATCGGTATGTATGAAACGGCGGCCCCGCAAGGGGCCGCCGTTTTTCGTGCGTCAGGACGGGGCGGTCCGAGAGAAAGGGTTCCGCAGATCTCCGCCAGCCGGTTTCGCGCCGGTTAGAAGTATTTGACCTCCGAGCCTTCGATGGCCGAAAGAATGTTGTTCGCGGCCGAAGAGGCTCCGATGCGGAACAACTCCGTCGTGAGCCACTCTTTGCCGAGTATCTCCTCGACGATCGTGTAGTAGAGCGCGGCGTCTTCGGCCGTGCGGACCCCGCCTGCGGCCTTGAAACCGACCTTGCGGCCCGTTTTGTCGTAGTAGTCCCGGATCGCCTGGCACATCACCACGGCGGCCTCGGGCGTTGCGGCCACGTCGATCTTGCCCGTCGAGGTCTTCACGAAATCGGCCCCTGCCAGCATCGACAGCAGCGACGCCTTGCGGATCAGCTCAGGGGTTTTCAGCGCTCCCGACTCGATGATCACCTTCAGCACTACATCGTCGTCCATCTCCGTGCGGATCACCTCCACCTCGTTGGCCGCCTCGTCGTATTCACCCGTGAGCATGCGCCCCACGTTGAGGACGATGTCCACCTCGTCGGCGCCGTTCTCCACGGCCATCGCCACTTCGAGGGCCTTCACTTCGAGAAAGGTCTGCGCCGCGGGAAATCCCCCGCCGACGCTCGTGATCTTCATCGGCGTGCCGTCCACGGCCAGCCCCACGGTCTCGACGAACGAGGGATAGATGCAGATCGAAGCCACGTTGGGAATGTGGGGGTATTTTTGGTAGAACTCCGCGGCCTTGCGGGCGAATTCCGTGACGGATTTCACCGAATCGTTGCACGACAGCGTCGTGAGGTCGATGGCAGAGTAGCAGAATTTGTAGACCTCGGTGTTGTGGTTGCGGGCCTCTGCGGCCTTGCGGATGCGTGCGGCCTCTTCGTCGACTTGCGATGCGCTCCACGCCGGGGCGTATTCTTTCAGATGGTTGGCGTATTCCATACGATCGTGTTTTTTACAAAATTAGAAAAATTATTCGATCCCGCATCGTTTCCGGATCAATTATTTTAACGGTGTCCGACATCGGCCGCCGCCCGGACGCGGCACCGGGGATGGCGCCGGGCCGTTTCTCCGAAAAACGGATACACCTGCGCTTTTGCTGCGGGGCACACGGGGCAGGATGCAAAAAAAGAGCCTGAACCCTCTCGGGCCAGACTCTTTTTTATCCGATGAAGCCGATTACTTCTTCAGCGCCTTCAGGTTGATGTCCTTGGCGGCCTTCTGGGCCAGCGCGGGATTCTTCGAAACAGCGCTCTTCAGCTGGGCCTCTGCGGTCTTCAGGTCGCCTTCCTTGGCGGCGATAACGGCGCGCAGGTAGTCGGCGTCGGCCGAGTTGTCCTTGGCGATGGCCTTCTTGGCGCCGGCCAGGTCGTTCGACTGAACCAGGGCGATGGCTGCGTTGTAGCCTTCGAGGTTCTTGGCGGCAGCCTTGTAGTCGCCTTCGGCGGCAGCCATGGCAGCCTTGGCCTGGGCGTCGGCGGCAGCGGCGTACTTCTTGGCCTCTGCCGTGTTGCCGTTAGCCAGGTTGGCGAGCAGCAGGTTCTTGCTCAGCTCCTTCGACGAATCCAGCTTGGCAGCCTTCTCGAACGATTTCAGAGCGGCGGCCTTGTCACCGGCCTGCGTCTGGGCAACGCCGAGGTTGTTCCATACGCGGGCGTCGTTGAACTTCTTCGAAGCGGCGGTCAGGATGGCAACCTGCTCCTCGGCTCCGTTGGCCAGCTCCTGGGCGGCATAGAGGTACTGCTCTACGGTCAGGTCGCCGCCGTTGCGGTATGCAGCCATGATCTCGGCGTCGGTCAGACCCTGGAGGTCGGTGCTGTTGACGATCTGCGAGCGGCGCAGTTCGGGAAGGATGTCCTTCTTCAGCTCGTTGAATACGGTCGACATGTTCTTGATCTCGGTCTCACGCTCTGCGGGCGAGTTGTAGAGGCTCAACACCTGGAGAATGAGGTTCTTGTCCTTGATGTCCGACTTCTCGACCAGCTCCTTGAAGCCGTCCCAGTCTTCGCCGTAAGCGGCGGCGTCGATGTCCAGACCGGCGTCCTTGAGTAACTTGGCAACGACCTTCTTACCCGATTCGCTGCGCTTCTTCGAAAGCGTGTCGTTGAACTTCTCCGGACCGTCGGGCGAAGCGTAGCCCTTCACGGCGATGTTCTGCGTGGCGCGGTCGTTCGTGAGGTTCTTGTCCACGTTCTCCTTGAATGCGCCGAGGTTGGCGTTCTTCTCGTTCTTCTTCGTCACGACCGACGAGTTGATGGCGTAGAGCAGGTCGGTCTTGTCGACTACCGTGGTGACCTTCTTGTAGTTGTTGGCCATCTGATCCATCAGGTCGCCGTACTTGAGGTCCTTTTGCAGGGTGTTCAGACCGTAAGCTACCGTCAGGCCGAATTCCTTGGCGATGGCAGCCTTGGCAGCGGCGTCGTTGCCGGCCAGCACGGCAGCCTGCTCCTTGGTGGGGATGGCGCCGGTGTTCAGGTTGACGAGCACGAACTCCTTGGCCTTGCCTTTCGGGCACTTGATCTCGGCGCGGAGCTGCAGGGCGCACTGGTCCATGCGGGGATCGTACGGGAACTCGACGTGCTGCGTGTAATTGCCGCCGTTGCCCTTGTCTACGACTGCATAGTTCTCGTCCACCTTCGAACCCTGGTAGTATTGGGTGGCGCCGGCCACTTCGCCGCCTTCGAATACGATGACGGGAGTAACTTTGATGATAGCTTTCTTGTTGAAATACTCAACGGGGAAGGTTACATTGATGTCTGCGGCAACCGTGCCGTTGTTCAGCGTCAGGATCTCGGGGGTGACCGTCAGCTTGATGTCGTCCCGGTTCTTGGCCATCTTCTTGAAGCAGTTGCAGCTCGAGAATGCCAGTGCGGCAGCTACGAGCACAACGCTCAATTTCATTAAGTTTTTCATAATAGGTAAAAGTTAATGTGTTTATTTTGAATTTGTTTGCCTCTTTCGTTCGTTCCGCCGCCTTTCTGTCCGCCCGCTGTCCGTTCTTCGTTGTCCGTCCGTGCAGGCGCTTGCCGGGCTGCGGAACAGTGCAAATATAGAAAACTCTTGCTGATTATGCAATATTCCGGACGGAAAAAAGCGTTGATTTCCGTCCGAAATATCCACATTAACAGTCTTTTTATTCCTCTTTGTGCTCGTGGCGCTCCCGGCGTTCGCCGCGGTCGCGGCGTTCGCCACGCTCACCGCGCTCGGGACGCGGGCGGCGCTCACGTTCCACATAGCCTTCGGGCTTGGGCAGAAGCGCCTTGCGCGACAGTTTGAGCTTGTTGGTCTTGGGGTCTACGCCGATCAGCTTGACGTCGATCTCGTCGCCCTCTTTCAGACCCGTCTCCTCCATGGTCTCGAAACGCTTGTAGTCGATCTCCGAGATGTGGAGCAGGGCGTCCTTGCCCGGCATGATCTCGACGAACGCGCCGAAGGCGACGATCGAGCGGACTTTGCCGTGGTACGTCTCGCCCACTTCGGGGATGGCCACGATGGCCTTGATGCGGGCCAGCGCTCCGTCGAGGGCCTCCTTGTCGATGCCGAAGATGTCCACGATGCCCTTGTTGTCCACCTCCGTGATGGTGATGGTGGTGTTGGTGGTCTTCTGGATGTCCTGGATCACCTTTCCGCCCGGGCCGATAACCGGACCGATCATATCCTGCGGAATGACGATCTGCACGATGCGCGGCACGCAGGGCTTGTAGTCCTCGCGCGGCTCGGCGATGCACTCGGTGAGTTTGCCGAGGATGTGCATGCGGCCTTTGCGGGCCTGCTCCAGCGCGGCGGCCAGCACCTCGTAGGAGAGTCCGTCGACCTTGATGTCCATCTGCGTGGCGGTGATGCCGTCTTTGGTTCCCGTCACCTTGAAGTCCATGTCGCCCAGGTGGTCCTCATCGCCCAGGATGTCCGACAGCACGGCCCATTTGCCGGTTTCGGAATCGGAGATCAGACCCATGGCGATACCCGACACGGGTTTGCGGAGCTTCACGCCGGCGTCCATCAGCGCGAGGGTTCCGGCGCAGACCGTGGCCATCGACGACGAGCCGTTCGACTCGAGGATGTCCGACACGACGCGCACGGCGTAGGGGTTGTCCTCGCCCAGCGGAATCATCGGCTTCAGGGCGCGCCATGCCAGGTGGCCGTGGCCGATTTCGCGGCGCGAGAGGCCGCGGGCGGCCTTGGCCTCGCCCGTCGAGAAGGGCGGGAAGTTATAGTGGAGCACGAACTGCTCGGTGCCCTGCACGAGCACCTCGTCCTTGACCTTTTCGTCGAGTTTCGTACCGAGCGTAACGGTCGTCAGCGACTGCGTTTCGCCGCGGGTGAAGATCGCCGAGCCGTGGGCTGCGGGCAGGTAGCCCACCTCGCACCAGATCGGGCGGATCTCGTCGGTCTTGCGGCCGTCGAGACGGACGCCTTCGTCGAGGATCATGTTGCGCATGGCCTTCTTCTGCACGTCGTCGTGGAAATATTTGTGGATCAGCGGCGCCTTCTCGATCAGCTCTTCTTCCGAATAGCGGGCTGCGAACTCGGCTTCGAGCGCGTTGAACTTGTCTTCGCGCTCGTGCTTCATCGTGCCGCTCGTGGCGATGGCGTAGGCCTTGTCGTAAAGCTCTCTGATGATCGTCTGACGCAGTTCTTCGTCGTTGACCTCGTGGCAGTAGGTGCGTTTCACGTCCTTGCCCAACTCCTTCGACAGCTCGATCTGTACGGCGCAGTGCTTCTTGATCTCCTCGTGCGCGAACTTGATGGCGCCGAGCATCACCTCTTCCGAAACCTCCTTCATCTCGCCCTCGACCATCAGGATGTTGTCGATCGTACCGCCGACCATGATGTCCAGGTCGCATTCGGGCATCTCCGAATAGGTGGGGTTGATGGCGTATTCGCCGTTGCGGCGTACGACGCGGACCTCCGAGATGGGGCCGCCGAAGGGAATGTCCGATACGGCCAGCGCCGCCGAGGCGGCCAGACCGGCCAGCGCGTCGGGCTGAATATCCTTGTCCGCCGAGATGAGGTTGACCGTCACGTAGACTTCGGCGTGGTAATCCGCGGGGAACAGGGGCCGGAGGGCGCGGTCGATCAGGCGGGCGACGAGCACCTCGCTGTCGTTGGCGCGCGCTTCGCGCTTCATGAAACCGCCGGGGAAGCGGCCTACGGCGGCGTACTTCTCCTTGTATTCGACCTGGAGGGGCATGAAATCGGTGTCGGGTTTTGCATCCTTTGCGGCCACGACGGTTCCGAGCAGCATCGTGTCGCCCATCTTGACGACGACCGAGCCGTCGGCCTGCTTGGCCAGTTTGCCCGTCTCGATCTCGATCTGGCGACCGTCGGCCAGCGTGATGATCTTGCGGACTGCGTTGTACAGCTTCTTTTCTTCCATAAAAATTTTAAACCTATAATGTTTTCGAATTGTTTTTCGCAACGAAAATGAAGGCAACCCCTCTCGGGAATTGCCTCCATTTCTTCCTCGGGACTACTTGCGGAGATTCAGCGTCTTCACGATTGCGCGGTAGCGCTCGATGTCGACCTCCTTCAGGTATTCCAGCAACGCGCGGCGCTTGCCGACCAGGCGCAGCAGTGCGCGCTGGGTTCCGAAGTCGTGCTTGTTGCTTTTGAGGTGTTCCGTAAGGTGGCTGATACGGTAGGAAAACAACGCGATCTGACTTTCGGGCGAACCCGTGTCGGTGTTAGACTTGCCGTACTGGCCGAAAAGCTCCTGCTTTTTCTCAGCTGTTAAATAAGCCATTGTGTAAATTTATTTTACGTTCCACTCTACGACGCATCCCCCTTACCGTGGATAACGCCAGAGCGTTCCGCAAAGGTACGAAATAATTCATAATTCATAATTCATAATTCACAATTATTTTCAATTTGGCGTCTAATAATAACAAATTAATCGAGAAAATCGTATTTTTGCGGCTAAACAAGTGAAAATTATGGGGAAAACGGGTGTGCGCGGAACTTTCGCCGCGCTTGTCGCCGCGGTGTTGTGCGGCTGCGGGAGCGAGCCGGATTTCGTCACCGTCGACGGGACGATGCTCGGCACGACGCTGCATGTGGTGGCCGACGTGAAGGGCGTCTCGCGGCAGCGTCTCTATGCGGCCGTCATGGAGCTGGACCGCGAGGCCAAGGCGTCGATGTCGATTTACGATTCGACGTCGCTCGTGAGCCGTCTGAACCGCAACGAGACCGACAGCGTCGACCGTCATATCGCCTTCAACCTGCATCTGGCCGACAGCATTGGCGCGTTGAGCGACGGGCGTTACGACGTGACCGTCAAGCCGCTGGTCGAGGCGTGGGGCTTCGCCGGCCGGGAGCGCGCCGAAAACCCGAACGTCGATTCGATCCTCGAATTCGTGGGCCGCGAAAAGGTCCGCGTCGAGGGAGGGCGGCTGGTGAAGGACGACCCGCGCGTGCAGCTGGACTTCAACTCCGTGGCGAAAGGCTATACGGTCGATCTGCTGGCCGGACTGGTCGAGAAATACGGGGCTGAAAACTACATCGTCGACATCGGCGGCGAGGTCCGCTGCCGGGGACTCAACCGGCAGGGCCGGGCGTGGCGCATCGGCGTCGAAACGCCTTTCGACGGCAACATGTCGGACGGCGAATACCTCCAGAAACGGATTCAGATGACCGGCGGCGGGCTGGCCACCTCGGGCAACTACCGCCGTTTCTACCTCGACGGGGAGGGCAACAAGGTCGCCCACACCATCGACCCCCGCACGGGGCGCAGCGCCCTGTCGCGCCTGCTGTCGGTGACCGTTGCGGCTCCGACCTGCGCCGAGGCCGACGCGCTGGGGACCATGTTTCTGGCGATGGGCGCCGACGATGCGCTGGCGGCCGTGGAACGGATGCCCGGCGTGAAGGCGTACTTCATCCTGGCGGGTGACGGCGGAGAGTACGAGGAGTACGTCTCGCCGGCCATGGAAGCGTTGATTCTGAAATAGCGAGATAAATGAAAACAGCGGTATTCCTCTACAATCCCGAATCGGGCAAGGGCAAAATCGCCCGCAACGTCGGGTGCATCAGTACGATTTTTCAGGCCTACGGCTACGACGTCACGCCGCAGCGGATCGACTTTACGGCCAATCCGTTCGACGGCAACGAGACCATCGACCTGATGGTCGTCGCCGGCGGCGACGGCACGGTGAACTATGCGGTCAACGCCATGAAACGCAAGGGGCTGGACATTCCCATCGGCGTGATTCCGGCCGGTACGGCCAATGATTTCGCCGGGGCGGTCGGCATGTCGCGCGAGCCGCTCGAAGCGGCGCGGCAGATCGCTTCGGGGGCTGTGGACCGGGTCGACGTAGGCCGGGTGAACGACCTGTATTTCGTCAATATCTTTTCGTTCGGAATCTTCACGACCACCTCGCAGCGCACGCCCGACGAACGCAAGCACAAGATCGGCAAGCTGGCCTATATCATCGAGGGGGTCAAGGAGTTCCGCACGATGCACGCCGTGCCGCTGGAGATCGAGGCCGACGGCGAGCGGTTCGACCTGCGGTCGCTGATGGTGCTGATCTTCAACGGCGAGACGGCGGGCGGTTTCCACCTGGCGCGGCGGTCGTCGATCAAGGACGGGCTGTTCGACTGCATCCTGCTGGAGAAGAAGAATTTCTTTCGTTCGACGCTGGCCATGTGCCGCTATCTGGCGGGCGGCAGCCCGAAGATCGTCCGCCACCTCCGGGCGCGGCGGATCGACATCCGTTCGTCGGTCAACGAACCCACGGACGTCGACGGGCAGAAGGGCGCCGAATTCCCGCTGCACATCGAGTGTCTGGCGGGCGGCCTGCGCGTGATGTGCGCCAAACAGGCCTCGGGCAATTTCTGATTTTTACGGTCCGGCTTGTTTGATTCTGCGAAAATTCATACTTTTGTCGGAAAAATTACGACGATATGGCGGATAACGGCAAAACGGCGCGCAGCGGAGGACGCGAAAGTTTGCGCAAGGTCTCCATCTCCCGGATCAAGAAGGAGATGAGTGACGTCTTTTACCTTTCGGACGATCTGGTGATTTCCGCACTCACGGCCGACAAGAACACCACGGCCGATTATCCGACCTCGATCGACGGCTTTACGGCCATCATTATGATGACGGGCGAGGCCACCGTGTCGATCGACATGCAGAATTACAGCATCAAGCCCAACACGATCGTCTTTTTCAACCCCGATTCGATCATCCGCACAATCAAGTGTTCGTCGAACGCCGCGGCCTACCTGCTGGCCTTCTCGAAATCGTTCGTCAACGAGATCCAGATCGACCTCTCGACCTCGCTGCCGGTCTACATGCGCTTCGGCAAGGCCCCCGTGCTGGAGGTCACGCCGCAGGACGTGGACGAAATCCGCCAGTTGTTCCAGCTCATCAAGACCATGCTGCGCAGCGACAAGGAGCGTTACCGCCACGAGATCATCCGCACGCTCTTCACCACGGCGTTCTACATCATCACCGAGATCAACCAGCGCGAGCAGCCCGGCGAGATGAAGCAGGGGCGCTGCGAGGTGCTGTTCGACGAGTTCATGTCGCTGCTGCAACAGTACAACAAGAGGGAGCGCAACGTGAGCTTCTACGCCAAGCAGCTCAATATCACGCCCAAATACCTCTCGTCCGTGGTGAAGGAGGTGAGCGGCAAGACCGCCGCGCGGTGGATCGACGAGTCGGTGATCCTCGAAGCCAAGGCCCTGCTCAAGTATTCCGGAATGAGCATTCAGGAGATCGCCTACCACCTCAATTTCTCGACGCAGTCCTTCTTCGGCAAGTATTTCAAACAGCACACCGGAACCTCGCCCTCGCGTTACAAGCGGAAAGGATAGTTTTCGATTTTACAGGGCCTCTTCCGCCCTGCCTTGTCCGGCCCGGACGGAAAATACGTTTGTATGTCCCGTCCGGGTCGAACTGTGTCAGGACAAAATCCGCTCCTCTAAAATCAAAAAACCGAACCTTGTTTTTCAGGTGGCGGCTCGCGGGTGTCCGCTATGACACGCCGCTATTTCAGCGCTTCGACCACGCGGCCGATCATCGCCGGGATGGCGTGCTCCTCCTGCGCGGTGAAGAAATTGCCGTCGATTTCGAACGGGGCGTCCGTCGCCACGGGGCCCGTCACGGCGGCCTTGGCCATCGGGTGCACGGCGACGCGCCGTCCGGCGGCGACGCCTGCGAATCCGAACATCATCCCTGCGGCGCAGTGGCCGATCATCGGTTTGCCCGTCTCCCCGAAGGTTTTCAGCACCTCCATCAGGTCCCTGTTCCAAGGCTCGCCGGCATGCTGCGCGAAGACCGGCACGGCGTCGCCGCAGGCGAACACCAGAGCGTCGTACTCCTCTTCGTGACCCTTGAGGTTGGCGATCACGTCGTCGGCCGTCAGGCCGATGCCCGAGTTGGTGCGGATCTCGCGGCTTTCGGCCACGGCGAACACGGTGCAGGGAATCTTGTTTTCGAAAAACGTTTCCAGATACTGGAACAGGCCCATCCCGTTCACGGGATTCACGGCCACGACAGCTGTTTTTTTTGCCATGATTGCAATTCGTTTAGTGATACAATGGTTATTTTCGGTAAGTTTGTTATCTTTGCGTACAAAGATAGGGCAAACAGCCCGTAAAAACAATAACGCACTTAAAAATGAGATGGTTACATGCGTGTAACCATTGCTGGATACCAAACGGATGGAGCCGGAGAAAAAATTGAAAAATTTCACGCCCACGGGTTCCTGCCCGGTCCGGGACGTGCTGTGCCGCCTGGGGGACAAGTGGTCGATGCTGGTGTTGCTGACGTTGAATGCCAACGGCGTGATGCGTTTCAGCGAGATCCACCGCACGCTGGGCGACATTTCGCACCGCATGCTGACCGTCACGCTGCGGATGCTCGAAACCGACGGAATGATCCGCCGCGAAGTCTACGCCGAGGTTCCGCCGCGGGTGGAATACCGTCTTACGGAGCGGGGCGGGAGTCTCCTGCCGCATATTTTCGGACTGGTGGAATGGGCCGAGGCGAACAAGGAGGCTATTCTGGACGGCCGCAGGAGGTCCTGAACGACATCCGCCGCGCGTCCGTGCCGTCGGGGTAGTAGCCGCGCAGCAGTTTTCCGGGGCGGAAGCCTTTGCGGGCGTAAAGCCTTATGGCAGAGTCGTTGTCGGTGCGCACTTCGAGCGTCACTTCACGCAGCCCGAGCCGCCGGGCCAGCGCGATAGCGGCGTCCAGCAACGCCTGTCCGGCTCCGCAGCCGCGCGCCGCGGGGTCCACCGCCACGGAGTAGATGCGGAGGTTTTGCGCCGTGCGCCGCATCAGCAATGAAATGTAGCCGACGACCGCACCGTCGCGGGTGGCGGCGTAGGACGCTCCCTGCGCATGCGTCAGCAGGTAGCGCAGCTGCCGCCGCGTGAAGGCCTCCCCTTCCGGGAATGAACGCCGCTCGACGCACTCCACGGCGTCGAGGTCCCCGGCCGTCGCGGGACGTATTCCGACTGCGGGGTTCATTGCGCGTGGAGGCGGTTGAGGCAGTGGACGAAGTGGTTGAGGATGCGGTAGTAAAGTTCGTCGCCCAGCACGGCGTCCTCGACTTCGTGGTCGATCGACGGGTTGTCGTTGATCTCGATCACCACGGCCCTGCCGTTGATGAGTTTCAGGTCCACGCCGTACAATCCCTTGCCGATCAGCGCCGCGGCCTTTACGGCGGTGTCGAGCACTTTCTGCGGCGCCTTGTAGATGGGTACGGTCTCCCATGCGCCGCACAGGTTGCGGCCTGTGTCGTCGTGGGCGTGGTTGTAGATCTGCCAGTGGCCCTTGGCCATGTAGTATTTGCAGGCGAACAACGGTTCGCCGTCCAGGAGGCCGATCCGCCAGTCGAACTCCGTGGGGATGAACTCCTGGGCCAGCAGCACGGACGAGTGGCGGAACATCTCGTCGAGCGCCGCGCGCAGCTCTTCGTCGCTGGCCACCTTGTGCATGCCCACCGAGAACGATCCGTCGGGAATCTTGAGGATGAAGGGCGCGCCGAGGCGTTCGCTGATCTCGCCGAAGGAGTATTCGTTGCTGCGGAACAGCAGCTGCGAGGCCGGGGCCGGGATGCGGGCCTTTTCGAAAAGCTCGCAGAGGTAGACCTTGTTCGTGCAGCGGATGATCGACTCGGGATCGTCGATCACGGCGATGTCGTTCATCGCGGCACGCTGCGCGAGGCGGAAAGTGTAGTGGTTGAGCGCTGTGGTGGCGCGGATGAACAGCGCGTCGAACTCCATCAGCCGCGTGGCTTCCTCCTCGGTGATCAGCTCCGCGTGGATGTTCATTTTCCGGGCCACTTCGAGGAACTTGTTGAGGGCGTCCTTGTCGCTGGGCGGGAATTTTTCGTCCGGGTCGTAGAGGATGGCGAGGTTGTAGCGTGCGGGCTTGGCCGAGCGCGGCGAGCGCCATACCTTCTTGTTGAAGCAGTCGAGCGCATTGGCGAAATCGTCCTGCCCGCTCTCCGAGAGCTGGCGCAGCGAAAGGGCCTGCACCGACTCGATCTGGTTGCGGGCGTGGTTGTTCATCGTCACGCGCAGGATCGGGCAGGGGTAGTGGTCGAAGATGAACCGCGCGATCTTCTCCAGACCCTTCTCGCGGCAGGTTCCGAAGTAGATGTTCAGCTGCCAGGTTTCGTCGGTGATGCGGTTGCGTTCGATCCACTGTTGGCAGAGCTGTTGCAGGTTGCGGTTCATGCGGATTCCGGCGCCCGATTCGAGCTTGTTGAGCGTCTCGACGCCCGGCAGCACCCGGTGTCCCCGGGCCTGGGCCAGCAGCGAGCAGTAGTAGCCTTCGGAGTTGTAGCCGTATTCGTCGCTCAAGTTGATGACCAGCTTGGGCGTCCGCTCCCCGTAACGGTGTTCGAGGTAGTCGGTGACGGTCATCAGCGAATCGGTTTCGCAGTAGGGTTTCCAGTCGTTGAGGCTGTTCAGCAGGATGAAGACGCTATTCATGCATGTGTGTTTTCGATGCGCCAAATGTAAGCAAATAAAGCATCCGTTGTACATGCCGCGCGCCGTTTTGCGAAATAAAAAAACGGGCCTCCGCAGAGACCCGTTTTCTGGTTGTCCGTCGGGGCGTCAGGCCCGTTTTTTCGCCGCCTTGGCAGCCACCGCCTTGTCCAGCTCGATGATGAAGTCCGAGAGGACGTTCATGTAGTTGATGAAGGCGTCGTAGGCCGAATCGTAGGGGTTGAAGTAGGAGTGCACGTCGCCGTCCGACAGCCACTTGGTGGCCATGTAGTAGAAATGGTCGGAGGTCTGCATGAAACTCCAGACATAATCGAAATCGGGATTTTTCAGCGCCGCGACCTTCTCCTTCTGGGCATAGAGCTTCGAGAAAGCCTCGTTCTGCAATTCGTTGCCCAGCCAGGCCGTCACGTCGCGCTCCTCGTCGGCCCACGACATCACGTGCGGACAGTGGAGCACGGCGACGGGCTGGTGCTTCTTCGCGGCCTCGGTCACCGTGGCGAACTCCAGGCCGTTCTTCCTGGCGAGGATCGCCTTGGGCAGCGCGCGCATGAATTCGAAGATGCCCGTGTCGGCGTTCTGATGCTCGCCGAAGGTCTCGTAATCCATGAACAGGTTGATGACCTCGCCCGGCGTCTCGTCCGAGGCGAGCCACTGCACGTACTTGTCGGCTGTCAGGGGCCACTGGTCCCAGCTCTTGTTCGAGAAGCGGAAAGCGATGTCGTCCGAGAGTTTGTAGTTGCGCAGCAGCAGGCGCAGTTTCTGGTCGATGGCGTTGGCGTAGACGTAGTTGGGCGATTTCCACCCCAGCACGTGCTTGGCTCCTTCGGCCAGCATCGTGCGGAAGCCCATGCCGGCGACCATCGCGCCGATCTCGTCCGAATAGATCAGCTCCGTGTTGCGGAAAGCGGTGGGTTTCACCCCGAACTCCTTTTTGATAAGGTTCGTGTGCAGTTTGACCTGCTCCGTGAAATCCTCCTTCGATGCCAGCGATGCCAGCGAGTGGGAGTAGGTCTCGGCGAGGAACTCCACGCAGCCCGTCGCGGCAAGCTCCTTGAACGAGTCGAGCACTTCGGGGGCGAAGGCGCGGAACTGTTCGATGGCGATGCCCGTGATCGAGAACGAACAGCGGAACTTGCCCTTGTTCTCCCTGATGAGCTTGAGCAGCAGGGCGTTCATCGGCAGGTAGCACTGGCGGGCGACCTTCTGCATGATCGAACGGTTCATGAGGTCGTCCAGGTAGTTGTGGTCCTTGCCCATGTTGAAGAAGCGGTATTTCTTCAGACGCCAGGGCTGATGCACCTGAAAATAAAGACAGACGGTTTTCATGCGGGTTGCTATTTTAATTGTTTCTTATTCTCTTCGATCACGGCTTCGTACACCGATTTGATCTTCGCCGCGGCGTCGTTCCACTTGAGGTTGGTCACCTCTTCGAGACCCTTCGAGGCGAACATGCCCGACAGGGCGGGGTATTTGATCAGTCCGTAGATGGCGTCGGCCAGGGCGTCCACGTCCCAGTAGTCCACCTTCACGGCGTAGTCCAGCACTTCGGCCACGCCGCTCTGCTTGGAGATGATCACCGGGACGTTCGAGCGCATCGCCTCCAGCGGCGAGATGCCGAAAGGCTCCGAGACGGAGGGCATCACGTAGACGTCCGACAGCTGGAACATCTTGTGCACGTCCTCCCCGCGGAGGAACCCCGTGAAGTGGAAACGGTCGGCGATGCCGAGCCGCGCCACGCGGCGGATGACGTGGTTCATCATGTCGCCCGAGCCGGCCATCACGAACCGCACGTCGGGAACCCGCTTGAGGACCTTGGCGGCCGCCTCGACGAAGTAGTCGGGGCCTTTCTGGTAGGTGATGCGTCCCAGGAAGGTCACGACCTTGTCGGTGACGCCCCGCTCGGGAACCTTGCCGCTGTTCTGGGCGAAGCGCACGGCGTTGTGCACCGTGACGATCTTTTCGGCGGGAACGCCGTAGCGGTTGATGACGATGTTGCGCGTGAGGTTCGAAACGGCGATCACGCGGTCGGCGGCGTGCATGCCGGCCCGTTCGATGGCGTAGACCTGCGTGTTGACGTTCTCGCCCGAGCGGTCGTACTCCGTGGCGTGCATGTGCACCACCAGCGGCTTCCCGGAGACGCGTTTGGCGGCGATGCCCGCGTAGTAGGTGAGCCAGTCGTGGGCGTGGATCACGTCGAACTGTCCTTCGAGGTCCCTGGCCACCTGCGCGGCGACCACGGCGTAGCGAGCCACCTCCTCCATGAGGTTGGCGCCGTACTTGCCCGAGAAGGTGTAGCGCTGTTTCCAGGCATCGGTCGTCGACCAGGTCTTCCGCCCCGACTTGACGTACTGCTCGTGGTAGGACTCGTACTCCTCGGGGGAGATATAGGGGACCATGTTCGAGTCGATGTGGATGAACGACATCTTCTCCAGAATGTCGTCCGCGCCGCTGCCCGTCGAACCGTACAAGGCCTCCACGTCGCTGGCGTTCACGACGTGCGTGAAACGCTGGTCCTCGTCGCCGTAGGCGTGCGGGACGATGAAAGTGACGTCTACGCCGTTGCGCGCCAGTCCGCGGGTCATTCCGTAGCAGGCCGTTCCCAGCCCGCCTGCAATGTGGGGCGGAAACTCCCATCCGAACATTAAAACTCTCATACCTTATCTTTTTGTTGTTTCATTTTGCCGCCTGTGCGCTTCCTCTCCGCATCCCTTCACGGCGCCCGGCCGTGTCCGTAAGTCAGATTCCGCTTCGAACCCCTCCCCTCGGAAGGAGCCTCGCCATCCGGCACAACTCTCTTTCACATTGTGCGCCCGGGCCGTATTCGTTATTTCGTTTTTTCCGTCGTTTTCTTCTTCGTTGTCTTTTTGGCGGCCGTCCTCTTCGCGGCGGCCTTTGCCGCGGGTTTCACGGCCTTCGCGGCCTTCGCGGCCTTCGCGGCAACCTTCTCCTTACCAACGTTTTTTGCGGCCTTCGCAGTCTTCGGATTCGCTTTTTTTGTGGGTTTTTCCGACTTTCCGGGCGTCTCTTCCGGTTTGCGTGCGAGGATCATGCCGTAGATGTCCAGCACGGCCGCGACGCTCCACGCCTGCGAAATGGCTCCGCGCGGCGCGAACGGAGGATCGGCGTCGAACAGTTCGCCGATCGAACCGATGCCGTAGGTCTGGATGTCCTCCTCGAATCCGGCGAGAATCTCCTCGGCCTGCGGCAGAAAGGCGTCGCCGTCGATGTCGAAGCAGGCGCTGACGTAGAACGACAGCAGCCACGGCCATACCGACCCGTTCTTGCCCGCGAAGTCGCGTTCGGCGGGCGTACCCTCCTGCGAACCCTTGTAAAGCGGGTTGCGGGGCGAGAGCGAGCGCAGGCCCTTCGGCGTGAGGAGGTGCTGCCGCACTGTGCGGATCACCTCCAGCTGGGTCTGCTCGTCGAGCATCTTGTAGGGCAGCCCGCAGGCGACGATCATGTTCGGCCGGATGTCCGTGTTGGCGCCGTCGCAGCCCACGCAGTCGGCCAGGTAGCCTTCGGGCAGGCGGAAGAGTTCGTTGAACGACGCCGCGGTGCGTTCGGGCAGTTTCTCCCACGCCTTCACGAACTTCGTGTCGCCCGCCTCGCCGGCCAGCCGGAGAGCGTAGCGGACGGCGTTGTACCACAAGGCGTTGACCTCCACCTGATAGCCGTTGCGCGGGGTGACGGAACGGCCGTCGATCACGGAGTTCATCCACGTGAGGGGAACCTCGTCGGACGAGGCCCACACCAGCCCGTTGTCGTTGAGCGCGACACGGCCCGCGACGCCCCGTTTGTACGACTCGAGCACCTGTTTCATGGCCTCGCCGTAGTGTTTCCAGATCTTTTTCGCGCCGATCTGCGCTTCGAGCCGCTGAAGGGTCCAGAAGAACCACAGCGGGGCGTCCGCGGCCGCTGCCGCCGAAGCGTTCCCGGCGAACATGCCGTCCTGCATGCCGCGCACCTGCGTGTCGAGGGCGTCGATGCAGTCCTCCTTGTGGTTTTGCCACAGGGTGATGCCCGGCAGCGAGACGAAGGTCTGGCGGCCCGAAACCCCGTGCCACGGATAGCCCGAGACCACCTCCGTCCGGTTGCCCGGGCGGCGGATCACGAACTGCCGCGCCGAGTGTTCGAGGCAGCTGATGAAGTCGATCTTGTGCGTGCGGCGCGCGATGGAGCCGCCGAAGACCTCCTCGATGGTTTTCGTCGAGCCCATTTCGTCGAGCGACGCCGAGAAGATGATGCTCTCGCCCTTCTTCAGCTCGGTTTCGAAATAGCCCGTGGTCATCAGGTCCTCGTAGCCGTCGTAGCCGCGGGCGATGTCCTGCCGGTATTCGAAATTGTAGTACCAGTCGGGCGCGGGCACGAACTCCGCGCCGGGTTTGCTGGTCTGGAGATACAGCCACGGAAACGAACCGTAGAGGCGGCATTTCACGCCGTTGACGGCCGGATAGGAGTGCCCGTCGGCCTCCATGTTGGCATGCGTCAGCGCATGCTTGTCGCGGAAGGCGAGGAACGGGCGCAGCCGGAGGCGCGTTTCCGAATGGGCGTCGACGAGCGTGTAGCGGATCATCAGTTGCGTGCGCTTGTGAATCCAGAGCATCTCCTTCTTGAGGATCACGCCGCCTACGCGATAGGTGATCGTGGGGGTCGGAGTGTACTCGAAATCGGTGATGTACTTGTGGCCGCGCGGCTCGTAGGTCCCCTGGAAACGGTGCAGCGCCAGGTTGAACGTCTGGTCGTGCTGGATGATCGTTTCGTCGAGCGCCGACAACAGGACGTAGGTCCGGTCGCTGTCGTCGATCGGGGCCACCATCAGGCCGTGGTAACGGCGGGTGTTGCAGCAGACGATGGTCGTGCTCATATAGCCGCCGATACGGTCCGTTGCGAGCATTTCGCGCTGGAGCGAGTACTCCAGATTGCCCAATTCGCTTTTGTCGAAAGTAAGTGCTGACATATCGCTAAAAAATACGGTTCGTCCTTTAAAGATATTGAAATTTTCGAACAGTTACAACTTGTTATTGTTAATTATTCAAATTTAATACCTTCTATTGGCATTAGGCCCACTTCACCAGCGCGAAGTCCATGCGGTGGGGCAGGAGCGGGTTCGAGGGGTAGATGCGCAGCGCCACGTCGAACGTGCCGGCTTCGTCGGGCGTGTAGTCGAGCGAGTAGGTGACCCGGCTTCCGTCGGCCTTCGTGCGTTCCAGCTGGATCGTGCGGGTGACGTTGACGGACTGTCCGCCGACGATCTGCCGCGCGACGACCATCTCCACGCCGATGTCCTCGGGCCGGAGGTTGGCGATGTCGAGCGTCACGGCGAACTGGTACTTCTCGCCGACGCAGACGGCCTCCTTGTCGATCTTCACGCGCTGCACGTCGACGATGCGCACCTGGTCCCATGCGGCGGAGACCTTGCGCTTCCAGGCCGCGATCTCGCGGGCCATGCGGTAGGCCTCGGCGCTCATCTCGCGTTTGCGCGCGGCGAGCTTGTCGTAGAACCGGTTCTCGTAGTCGGTCAGCATGCGGTTGGTCGTGAAGTTCGAGGCGATGTCCGCCACGCACCTCTTCACCGACGAAACCCACTCGTGCGGGATGCCGTCCGTGTCGCGGGCGTAGTATTTCGGGGCGATCTGCTCCTCGATGGTGTTGTAGATCATCTCGGCGTCGAGTTCGTCCTGGTAGTGCTGGTCGGCGAAGGTGCGCTCCATCGGAAGCATCCATCCGGCGCCCTCCTTGTAGCCCTCGACCCACCAGCCGTCGAGCACGGAGAATTGCAGCACGCCGTTCATCACGCACTTCTCGCCCGAGGTGCCCGAGGCTTCGAGCGGCCGCGTGGGCGTGTTCAGCCATACGTCGACACCCTGCACCATGCGGCGGGCGAGTTCCATGTCGTAGTTTTGCAGGAAGAGGATCTTGCCCACGAACTGCGGCATGGCGGCCACCTCGACGATGCGCCGGATCAGGTCCTGTCCCGGCTTGTCGTTGGGGTGCGCCTTGCCCGCGAAGATGAACTGCACGGGACGCTCCTTGTTGTTGACGATCGCCGCCAGACGGTCGAGGTTCGTGAACAGCAGGTAGGCGCGCTTGTAGGTGGCGAAGCGGCGTGCGAAACCGATGGTCAGCACGTCGGGCTTGATGCCCTCGATGACCTGAAGCATCTGGCGCGGCGAGTCGAGGCGCACCTGCCGGGGGTCGCTGTAACGCCGGCGGATATGCTTGATGAGCTTGTTCTTGAGCTTCATGCGCTCCTCCCACAGCTCCGCGTCGGGGATGTCGTGGACCTTCTGCCAGGCCGGGATGTCGTAGACGTGGCCTTCGAATCCGTCGCCGAAGTAACGGGCGTAGAGGCGGCGCAGCGACGAGGCGATCCACGTCGGGAAGTGCACGCCGTTGGTGACGTAGCCGATGTGCAGCTCGTTCTTGAAGTAGCCCGGCCACATGTTGCCCAGGATCTCCTTCGAGACCTCGCCGTGGAGCCACGAAACGCCGTTGACCTCCTGCGAGAGGTTGCAGGCCAGCACCGACATCGAGAACTTCTCGTTGGGGTCGTTGGGATTGGTCTTGCCCAGGTTGATATACTGCTCCCAGGTGATGCCCAGCACGTCGGGATAGTGCGACATGTACTGGCGGATCATCGACTCGGGGAATGCGTCGTGGCCTGCGGGCACGGGGGTGTGCGTCGTGAAGAGCGACGACGAGCGCACCACCTCCAGCGCCTCGGAGAACGAGAGCTTGCGGTGGTTCACCAGATCGCGGATGCGCTCGACGCCGATGAATGCGGCGTGGCCCTCGTTGCAGTGGAACACGTCGTGCTTGATGCCCAGCTGACGCAGCGCGCGGATGCCGCCGATGCCCAGCAGGATCTCCTGCTTGAGGCGGTTCTCCCAATCGCCTCCGTAGAGGTAGTGGGTGATCTGGCGGTCCTCTTCGAGGTTGTCCTCGATGTCGGCGTCGAGCAGGTAGAGGTCCGTGCGGCCCACCTGGCACTTCCAGACGCGCGCCGAGAGCGTGCGGCCCGGGAAGGCGATGGTGACCGTCACCCAGCCTCCGGCCTCGTCGCGCACGGGCGAGATCGGCAGTTTGTAGAAATTCTGCGCCTCATAGGTGGCCTCCTGCGCACCCTGCGCCGAAAGGCGTTGGGTGAAGTAGCCGTAGCGGTAGAGAAGGCCCACGGCGGCCATCGGAACGTTCTTGTCCGAAGCCTCCTTCAGGTAGTCGCCGGCCAGGATGCCCAGGCCGCCCGAGTAGATCTTCAGCGACGAGTGCAGGCCGTATTCCATCGAGAAGTACGAAACCGTCGTCGCCTTCGGGTCGGGCTTCTCGTTCATGTAGTCGCGGAACTGCGTGTGCACGGCGTCGAGCTGCGCCAGGAAGTTCGTGTCTTTCTCCAGTTCCTTCATCCGCTCGACGCTCATCTTGTCGAGGAAGGCGATCGGGTTGCGGTCCGATTCGGCCCACAGCGCGGGGTCGATGCCTTCGAACAGGTCGCGGGCGCCGGGGTTCCAGCACCACCAGAGGTTGCGCGAAAGCTCTTCGAGGGCGTGCAGCCGCTTGGGCAGCGTCTTGTCGACCATCATGCGGTTCCAGACGGGTTTCTCGACGAAAAGCTGCTGGCGCACGAAGTTGATCTGCTCGGTTTTCGTGCCGCCGTCGAGCACGGCGCGGTTGGTGCGGACGATCGAACTCTCGACCGCCTCGGAGTAGGCCTGTTCGTAGGCCGCGAAGAGGTGCTCCCAGAGCGCCGTCAGCGAGATTTCATAGGCCGAGGTGTGCTGTTCGTTGACGTGTTTTTCGTCCAGCAGGCTGAAACGCAGCAGCGTATCGGCGATCTTCGCCTCGACCTCCTTGTCGTTGTAGTCGTCGCGGCGGATGACCTCCACGCCGGCGTGCTCGCGCTGCTTGTCGACCCAGATGCCGAACCCGGCCAGCGTCGTGGTGACCGTCGGGATGGAGAAGGCCACCGACTCCAGCGGGGTGTAGCCCCACGGCTCGTAGTAGGAGGGGAAAACCGTGATGTCCATGCCCACGAGCAGTTCGTAGTAATCCTTGTGGAAGATGCCGTCGGCCTTGTTGAGGTACGTGGGGACGAAGATCACCTTCACCTTCGATCCGGGATCGGTGAGGTTGCTGTTCTTCAGTGCGTTCACGATGGGGTCCCACGTCGCGTTTTCAAGGTAGTGGGTCGAATGTCTGTACTGGCCTGCGTCGATGGGCTTCGACGGGTCGGCCAGATGAGCCTGCAAATCGAGGCGCGGGCCGCGGTTGCCGGCCGGCACGGTGATGTAGGCCAGCACCTCGCGCCGGAGACGGTCCGAGGCGGCGAGCTGCTTGAGCGACTCGATGAAGACGTCGATGCCCTTGTTGCGGAATTCGTAGCGGCCGCTGGTTCCGACGATCAGCGGGTCGCCCGTGAATTTTTCGCCCAGGCAGGCCTCGGCCACCGAGATCATCGCCCGGCGGGCTTCGTCGCGTTTGGCGTAGTACTCCTCGCCGGCCCATACGAAGTCGTTCTCGAAGCCGTTGGGCGTCACGCCGTCCGGTTCGCGCCCCAGCAGGTATTTGCATTCGTTGGCCGTGATGTCGCTCACCGTCAGGAATGCGTCGTGGTAGGCGGCGGCCATCTTCTCGATCGAGTGTTTGGCCGTGACGTTGAACTGGCGCGCCAGCTCGTCGGCGTTGAATTTCGGGAGGTCGTTGTAGAGCGGCAGGCGGTTGCCGGCGATGCAGCGGCCCATGACCGTGGCGTGGGTGGTGAACACCGTGGCGATGTAGGGGGCGTGTTTGCGCAGGTACAGCCCGCCCGCGGCGGTCATCCACTCGTGGAAATGCGCGACAGCCTTCTCGGTCGGCGTGCCGAAGGTCTCGACGTAGGAGGCGATCACGACGCCTGCGGCCCATCCGAACAGCACCGGCTCGATGTAGTCCCACTGGCCCGAGATCGAGTCCACGTGGTACGATTCCCAGAGGCTTTTGAGTATTTCGTCCTTGCGGGGGATCAGCGACGAGAAATCGACCAGCACCACCGTCGGCTCGCCCTTGATTTTCCAGCGGCCGACGCGGACGCGGATGCCTTCGTTGTAGAGGCTCTGGCGCCAGGCCTTCAGCTGGTTGGGGTCCTCCTCGAACTCCGGGTTGACGCCCTCGTGCGAGAGGTCGGGACCCAGCAGGACGTAGCGGTCTGCGAATTTGCGGGTGACGGTCTGCGCTTTGGTCGAAATGACGGTGTGGATGCCGCCGACCTTGTTGCATACTTCCCAACTTACTTCGAACAGCAAATCGGGGGAGTGTTTGGCATTGCTCATATACTTATGCTAATTTGTAATTTTCGTGACGAACCGAAGAAGAATTCGGCCGCAAAGGTAACACTTATATTTATATTAAACAATCGGGAGTGGATGTTTATAAAAATATTTAATAATAACTTAACATTTCAGTTTCACTTGGTTGCGGTGTCCGGTTCCGTTTCGAAAAACGTTTCGATCACCGCGTCGGAGACCAGCATCCGAGCCGGCGGGACGGCCATCCGTCCCGCTGCGAGAACGAGCGTGCGGCTCTTCAGCCACGGTTCCGCATCGCGCAGGACCCGTGCCGCGCGCTCCTTGCCGAACAGTCTTTCCGCCTCCCGCAGGTCGATGCCTTCGGCCGTGCGCAGCCGGGTCATCACGTATTCGTTGAAGCGGTCGCGGTCGGTGAGGGTTTCCGCTTCGGCGGGCGTGCCGCCGATGTACTCCGTCACCGAGGCGACGTTCCAATGGCGTTCCCGGCCGTCGAACGAATGGGCTGCGGGGCCGATGCCGAGGTACTTCACGCCGTGCCAGTAGGCCGCGTTGTGGCGGGCGCGGAAGCCGGGCAGGGCGAAATTCGAAACCTCGTAGTGCTCGAACCCCGCTCCGGTCAGCGTTTCGTGCACGAGGGCGTATTCCGTTTCGCTGGTGGCTTCGTCCACCGGGGCGAACTGTCCGCGGGCGGCCCGCCGTCCGAAGGCCGTACCGGGTTCGACGGTCAAATGGTATGCCGAAATGTGCTGCACGCCCAGCGCGAGGGCGCTGTCGAGCGAGCGGCGCAGCGTGTCGTCCCCGAAACCCGGGACGCCGAAAATCAGGTCGACGGTGATGTTTTCATAACCTTCGCGCTGCGCGCTCCGCACGGCCTCGACGGCTTGCGCAGCGTTGTGGCGGCGGTTCATCAGCTTGAGACACGCGTCGTCGAACGACTGGATGCCGACCGACAGGCGGTTGACGCCCGCGCGGCGCAGCGCGGCGAGGTAGGCGGGGGTGAGGTCGTCGGGATTGGCTTCGAGCGTGGTCTCCTCCGCCGCAGTGCAATCGAACAGCGTTGCGGCATGGTCCAGCAGCCCCGTGACGGCCTCCGGGGCGCACAGCGAGGGGGTGCCGCCGCCGAAGTAGCGGGTGCGCACCGGTTCGCTGCCCAGATATTCCCGCCGGGCGTCCAGTTCGCGGTGCATGGACTCCAGAAGAGGGTCCATGCGGCGCAGGTCGACGCTTTTGTAGAAGTCGCAGTAGGCGCAGACGCGCTTGCAGAAGGGTATGTGGAAATAAAGTCCGGCCATGTTATCCAAAGATACGAAAAAGACGGATGACTGCAAAACGGAATCGTATCCGGTTCGGAAAATTTTTCCGGCTGCGGCTCCGCCTCCGCCCGCGGGAGGCCGGGAAGTCGGGGCGGCGATTTTTCATTTTCAGCGCGATGCTCCCCGTCTGTCGCCCGGAACGCACGGGGCGGCAGCGGGCAGAGCGTCGGAGTCGTTTCCGGCCGTGTTTTCATGGAGGGCCGGCGGTTGCGGGTCGGCGGGAAACGTGTTCCGGGAGAGGGCTGTTTCCGGGCGGAAAATCCGCGCTCCCCCAAAGGTGATAAAAACCGGCGGAAGAAAACCGGAGCGTCCCGTCCGGCGCGGATAAATTGCGGCAAAATTTTTGCCGGGCGATCCTCGCAAGGGTTTGCGAAGGGCTTTTCGGCGGCGTTGTACGACGCTATCAATGAGGCGTATAGCGCTATCGGAAAAAATAATAAATATTTTTTGTAATTTCGGCTGTTATTTTTTTCACAATTATGAAAGTTTTTCTACCTTTGTGCCGTTGAAGTCCGGACCTGCGGACTGAAACGTCAGGTTGAAAAGAGGATTTTAATCAAATAAATTGCAATTATGGACAAAATGGATCTGAAAAAGTACGGGATCACGGGCGTGACCGAGATCGTGTACAATCCCTCCTACGACGAACTGTTCCGTGAGGAGACGAAAAAAGGCCTGCGCGGCTATGAGAAAGGTCAGCTGACCGAGACCGGCGCCGTGAACGTGATGACCGGCGTTTACACCGGCCGTTCGCCCAAGGACAAGTTTTTCGTGATGGACGAGACCACCAAGGACACGATCTGGTGGACTTCCGACGAATATAAGAATGACAACAAGCCGGTTACGAAGAAGGCCTGGAAGGAGCTGAAGAAAATCGCCGTCGAGGAGCTTTCGGGCAAGAAACTCTTCGTTGTGGACACGTTCTGCGGCGCCAACGAGAACTCGCGCCTGAAGATCCGCTTCATCATGGAGGTGGCCTGGCAGGCTCACTTCGTGAAGAACATGTTCATCCGTCCGACGGACGAGGAGTTGGAGAATTACGGCGAGCCCGACTTCGTGGTGCTCAACGCTTCGAAGGCCAAGGTGAAGAACTACAAGGAGCTGGGTCTGAACTCGGAGACGGCCGTTGTCTTCAACCTCACCGAGAAGATGCAGGTGATCATCAACACCTGGTACGGCGGCGAGATGAAGAAGGGCATGTTCTCCTACATGAACTACCTGCTTCCGCTGAAGGGCATGGCTTCGATGCACTGCTCGGCCAACACCAACGAGAAGGGCGAGACCGCTATCTTCTTCGGCCTGTCGGGAACCGGCAAGACCACGCTTTCGACCGACCCGAAGCGTCAGCTCATCGGCGACGACGAGCACGGCTGGGACGACGATGGCGTATTCAACTTCGAGGGCGGCTGCTACGCCAAGGTGATCAACCTCTCGCAGGAGAACGAGCCTGACATCTGGAACGCCATCCGCCGCAACGCGCTGCTGGAGAACGTGACGGTGGACAAGAAGGGCAAGATCGACTACGCCGACAAGTCGGTTACGGAGAACACCCGCGTATCGTACCCGATCTTCCACATCGAGAACATCGTGAAGCCCGTATCGAAGGCTCCGGCCGCCAAGAAGGTCATCTTCCTCTCGGCCGACGCATTCGGCGTGCTGCCCCCGGTTTCGATCCTGACCCCCGAGCAGACGAAGTACTACTTCCTCTCGGGCTTCACCGCCAAGCTCGCAGGCACGGAGCGCGGCATCACCGAGCCTACGCCGACCTTCTCGGCCTGCTTCGGCGCAGCCTTCCTGTCGCTGCACCCCACCAAGTACGGCGAGGAGCTGGTGAAGAAGATGCAGAAGTCGGGCGCCAAGGCCTACCTCGTGAACACGGGCTGGAACGGAACCGGCAAGCGTATCTCGATCAAGGACACGCGCGGCATCATCGACGCGATCCTCGACGGTTCGATCGACAAGGCTCCGACCAAGACCATGCCTATCTTCGATTTCGTGGTTCCGACCGTCCTGCCGGGCGTAGACCCCGCTATCCTCGATCCGCGTGACACCTACAAGAGCGCCAAGGATTGGGAGGTTAAGGCAGAGGATCTGGCCAACCGTTTCGTGAAGAACTTCGTGAAGTTCACGGGCAACGAGGAGGGCAAGAAACTCGTAACCGCAGGCCCGAAGGTAAAGTAATTCCCTGCGGCTTGAGCCGCTGCAAATAGATGAATCCCGGTTTCCGCAGTTGGAGACCGGGATTTTTTATGTTGTGGAACAGGCACGGTCCGGCAGATGGGCGGCGGATGAGCGGCGGATGACGGTGGATGACGGTGAATGGGCGGCGGATGTGTGCGGACGGGTTTGCGATTGGAGGCGATCCGTCTGCGCCGGTCGCTGTCGGTTTTGCCGGGGCGATGCGGGGTTGCCGCGCCCGTGCGCGCGGGGTTTGCCGGACAAACGGATGGAAAAAGCCCGGCTGGAATAAATTTCCAGCCGGGCTTTTCGTCTTGCGGAAGCCGGCAGGTCAGACCGTCATAATCTCCTTCTCCTTCTTCGAAAGCGCTTCGTCCAGCGTCTTGGAGAACTTTTCGAGCAGTTTCTGCGACTGTGTTTCGCCGTCCTTCGATTCGTCCTCGGGCATGCCCTCCTTCTGGGCCTTCTTGAAGGCTTCCACCGCGTCGCGGCGGGCGTTGCGCAGGCTGATGCGGGCGGTCTCCGCTTCGGCGCGCACCTGCTTCACCAGCTCTTTGCGGCGCTCCTCCGTAAGGGGCGGAATCGTCAGGCGGATCTGCTCGCCGTTGTTCGAGGGCGTCAGGCCGATGTTCGAGTCGATGATGGCTTTCTCGATCGGGCGCAGCATGTTCTTGTCCCACGGCTGGATCAGGATGGTCCTGGCGTCGGGTACGGTGACGCTGGCAGCGCCCGAAACGGGAACCTGCGAGCCGAAATAGTCGACCATCACGCCGTTCAGGGCGTTGGGCGACGCCTTGCCGGCGCGAACGTTCAAAAGTTCCTCTTCGAGGTGGTCGATGGCCTTCTGCATGCGGCCCGTAGCTTCGTTGAGAATCGTCTTGGTATCCATATGTGTTGGGGTTTAATTTCCGAGTGTTTTTTCGATGGTGCGGATCAGCTCCTCGAATTCATGTTCGTCGTAGCCCACCGTGGCCAGCACGACCTTGCCCTTGCGGTCGATCACGAAGTTCCGCGGGATGTAGTTCGAGGCGTAGCGGTCGTAGACGGTGCGTGCGGGGTCGAGTCCCATCGGGAAGGCGTAGCCGGTCTTTTCGCGGAACGCCTCCACGGCCTCGCGTTTCTCGCCGCGCGATACGGGCAGGAAGACGAACTCCTTGCTGGCGAAGCGGTCGATGATGTCCGTCTGCACGCGGGTCAGCTCCTGCCGGCAGGGCGGACACCACGTGGCCCAGAAGTTGAGCAGCACGACTTTGCCCTTCAGGTCGCCGAGCGTCACGGAGCTGCCGTCGACCATCTCGACCGTGAAGTCCGGAGCCGTGTCTCCGGCCTTTACGAGCGTTGTCGATTCGGCGTCCGTCTCGGCGCCCTTCTTGGCGTTGCGGTTGCCGCACGAGGGCAGCAGCAGGATGACGGCGATGATCGCGGCGATCAGCGCCAGCATCACCCACAGCGATTTGTTGCTTTTCTTGGTTGCCATAGTCTTACAGTTTTACCAGCGTTCCGATCTTCTCCCCGGCAAGGACCTTGCCGAGGTTGCCCGCGGTGTCCATGTCGAAGACGATGATCCGGAGACCGTTCTCGCGGCAGAGCGTGAAGGCCGTGAGGTCCATGACCTTCAGACGGCGGTCGAGGACCTCCTCGAACGTGATTTCGTCGAATTTCGTCGCTGCGGGGTCCTTCTCCGGGTCGGCCGTGTAGACGCCGTCCACGCGGGTGCCCTTCAGCATCACGTCGGCCTCGATCTCGATGCCGCGCAGCGCCGACGCCGAGTCGGTCGTGAAGTAGGGGTTCGACGTGCCGCCTCCGACGATCACCACGTAGCCCGCTTCGAGGTATTCGATGGCACGGGCTTTGGAGTAGTATTCGCCGATGGGTTCCATGCGGATCGAGGTGAGCACCTTGCATCGGACGCCGTTGTCTTCGAGCGCCGACTGGAGCGCCAGCGAGTTGATGATCGTGGCGAGCATGCCCATCTGGTCGCCCTTCACGCGGTCGAAGCCCTTTTTGGCGCCCGTGAGGCCGCGGAAGATGTTGCCGCCGCCGATGACGATGCCGATCTGGACGCCCGTTGCTGCGGCGGCTTTGATCTGCTCGGCGTAGGATTGCAGCGTCTCGGGGGAAAGCCCGTATTTCTGTCCGCCTTGCAGCGATTCGCCGCTCAATTTCAGGAGTATTCGCTTGTATTTCATCGTGGGTCGCGTTTTATCGTAGTGCGAAGATAGGTATTTTTTCGAAAAAATTCATATATATTCCTTATCTTTGGTGTCGTAACGACACTTTTACCGGTCGGAGCGTTTTGCCGGGCCGCGCGCGATTCGGTTTTGGAGGCGTCCGTTCTTTTTTCTATCTTTGCAATCCTTATGTCGTCGGAAGAATATAAACTGCTCGATACGATTTCCTCACCGCGGGAGTTGAAAAAACTCCCGCCGGAGGAGCTGTCCGCCTACTGCGACGAGCTGAGGCGTTACATCATCGACGAGTGTGCGGTCAATCCGGGCCACCTGGCATCGAGCCTCGGGGCCGTGGAACTGGCTGCGGCCCTGCATTACGTCTTCGACACCCCGGAGGACCGGATCGTCTGGGACGTCGGCCATCAGACCTACGCCCACAAGATCATCACGGGACGCCGCGAGGCGTTTAAAACCAAACGGCAGCTGAACGGCATCAGCGGTTTTCCGCGCATGTCCGAGAGTGAATACGATTCTTTCGGGGGCGGGCACGCTTCGGTGTCGATCTCCGCGGCGTTCGGCATGGCCAAGGCCGCCGAACTGCGCGGCGAGAAGCGGCAGGTCGTGGCCGTGATCGGCGACGGCTCGATGACCGGAGGGCTTGCGTTCGAGGGGCTGAACAACGCCGGGGCCTCGAAGCGCACCAACCTGCTGGTGATTCTCAACGACAACAACATGGCCATCGACCAGGCCACGGGAGCGCTGAAAAACTACCTGCTGAAAATCTCGACTTCGGTGCACTACAACCGTTTCAAACAACGGCTGTGGGGGCTGATGTCGCATACGCCGCGGCTGCTGCGGCTCTGCCAGAAGGCGGGCAACGCCGTGAAGCAGGGGCTGCTGAACAAGAGCAATTTTTTCGAAAGTCTCAATTTCCGTTATTTCGGTCCGGTGGACGGTCACAACCTCAAGGAGTTGGTGCGGACGCTTCGGGCGTTGCGCGACATCGAGGGGCCTAAACTGCTGCACGTGATGACGGTCAAGGGCAAGGGCTACCTGCCGGCCGAGCACGACCAGCCCGCCTGGCACGCCCCGGGGCGTTTCAATCCCGATACGGGCGAGCGGATTTCGGCTCCGGGCGGCGCAGCGCGTTATCAGGACGTGTTCGGCGAAACCCTGCTGGAACTGGCGCGCCGCGACGAGCGCGTCGTGGGCGTCACGCCCGCCATGCCGTCGGGCTGTTCGATGAACATTCTGCTGCGCGAGATGCCCGGCCGCTGTTTCGACGTGGGCATCGCCGAAGGGCATGCCGTGACCTTTTCGGCCGGACTGGCCGCGGCGGGCATGGTTCCCTTCTGCAACATTTATTCGAGTTTCATGCAACGGGCCTACGACAATGTGATCCACGACGTTGCGATTCAGGATCTTCCGGTGGTGATGTGTCTCGACCGGGGCGGCCTGGTGGGCGAGGACGGGGTGACGCACCACGGGGTCTTCGACATGGCCGCTTTCGGCGCCGTGCCGGGACTGACGATCGCCGCGCCGATGAACGAACCCGAACTGCGCAACATGATGTATACGGCCCTCGGATCGGGACATCCCTTTATGATCCGCTATCCGCGGGGGCACGGCGAGGGCTTGCCGTGGCGCGGCGAGAAGTTCGAGACGCTGCCCGTCGGACGTGGCCGCCGCCTGCGCGAGGGCGCAGACGTGGCGCTGTTGACCGTGGGGACCGTCGGCAACGCCGCCGCACGGGCCGCCGGACGCGCTGCCGCGGAAGGCGTGAGCGTCGCGCATTACGACCTGCGGTTCGTGAAACCGCTGGATGAAGCGTTGCTGGACGAAGTGGGGCGTAAGTTCCGCCGTGTGGTCACGGTCGAGGACGGTTCGCTGCGCGGAGGCGTCGGCGAAGCCGTCGCGGCGTTCTTCAACGGCCGCGGCTACGACGTGCGGGTGCAGCGGCTCGGCATCGGCGACGAATGGGTCGAACACGGCACGCCCGGGCAGTTGTACGCCCTGTGCGGCTACGACGAGGAGGGCATTCTGCGCGCCCTGCTCGATACCCGCGCATAAATTTTCCGCAACGCATTTTTTCGGCACAAATTCTGCGAGATTGCTTCCCAAAACGACCGGGAAGTGAAAATCGCCATTTTATTGCTTGCTGCCGCCCTTTTGATTCCGGGTGCGGTGGCTGTCGCGGCGGCTTCGGACCGCACCGACCGCATGCCTGTCGCCGTGTTCGACCTGCGGCCGGCCGAAGCGCGGGGCTGCCGCACCGGGTAACTGTTGTTCGTGGATCAGGGGCGGGGAACTCCGCCGTCTTCGCCGTAAAGGCATTTGTCAGAGCGTGAACACCCAGTCGTCGCCTTTCGAGAGGGCCGGGTCCAGGCGGAAGCCTTCCCATTCGAACGACCGGAGCGTCGCGGGATCGGCGATGCGGTTTTTCAGGATATGCCGCGTCATCTCTCCGCGGCACATTTTCGTATAGACCACGACGGTTTTCAGCCGGTCGCCCTCGCGGACGCGGAATTCGGGCGTGATGACCCGCGCTTCGCGGCAGACGCGTTTCCAGTCGAACAGCCGCTTCATCTCTCCGCTCGCCAGGTTGACCAGGATGCCGTCGTCGGCGTGAATCCGGCCCAGCAGGTCGTCGGTCAGCCGGCTTTGCCAGTAGGAAAACATCGTTTCGTCGCCGCGGCCGGGCAGTACGGCGTCGCCTTCGAGCCGGTAGGTGCGGATGGCGTCCAGCGGGCGGAGCAGTCCGTAGAGGAACGAGGTGATGTTGAGGTGCCGTTGGGCGTATTCGAAATCGGCGTCGGTGAAACTCGCCGGGTCGATGCGTTTGAAGACGATTCCCGTGTAGGCCGTAAGGGCTGGGATCGCCGCGTCGTCGTCGCCGTGGAAGCGGCCGTAGCGCAGGCGGTTTTCGGCGGCGATACGGCGGTTGACGCGCAGGAGCCGGGCCAGTTCGTCGGTCGGGAGCGTCGCCAGCCCGGCGGCCAGTTCGGAGGCCTCGCTGCGGTAGGCGGGCCGGGTCGTGCGGGGCGTCGGGACGGAACTGCGCTCCGTCATCGTCTTGGCGCAGGAGAGAAGCAGCTGCATGGCGTTCGGGCGTTAAGCTACGGAGCAGGGGATGCCGAGCGCTTCGACGCGCGCGGCGATGGCCTGCAACTCCTCTTTGGTGACTTTTTCGAGCGTCGGGCAGGGGGTGTCGCGGTCGAGCGAGTAGACCATCACCTGCCGCGGGCGGATTTCGGCGACGAGCCGGAGCCAGGCCGAGACTTCCTCTTCGGTGGTGTTGTCGACGGGCTGTCCGCCGCACTCCCCGCGCAGGAACATCGTTTGCAGAATCATGCGCCCGTCGAAGCGTTTCATCGCTTCGACGATGCCCCGCACCGTGTAGGACGCGCTTTGCGGGTTGTTCATCCGCCGCACCGTCGCGTCGAACGCCGAATCGAGTTTGAGGATGTTGTTGTCCACGCGCAGCAGGGCGCGGCGGACGCTGTCGCGGTGGATCTGCGTGGCGTTGGAGAGCACCGAGACCTTCGCCGCGGGGCACAGCGCGTCGCGCAGGGCGATCGTGTCGCCGATGACGGCTTCGAAATCGGGGTGCATGGTCGGTTCGCCGTTGCCGGCGAAGGTGATCACGTCGGGCGGCGTGGAGTCGGCCACCATGCGCCGCAGGGTGGCTTCGAGCTGCGTGCGCACGTCCTCGCGGCTGTTGAAGCGTCGTCCGCCCGGGTGCTCGGCATTCCAGCCGCACTCGCAGTAGATGCAGTCGAACGAGCAGAGTTTCGAGGAGAGCGGGAGCAGGTTGACTCCCAGCGAAAGGCCCAGTCGCCGCGAATGCACCGGGCCGAAGATAATGTCGTGAAATAGCGCTGTCATGGTGCGAAATTAAGAATTAAGAATTAGGAATTCAAAATTAATTCCTAATTTTACCAAAATACCGTTTTATGAAATTCAAATTCGGACTTTTGCCGCGCGTCGTGCTGGCCATTGCGCTGGGCGTCGCCTGCGGATTCTTCCTCCCCGGCTGGGCGACGCGCATCGCGCTGACCTTCAATGCGATTTTCGGGCAGTTTCTGGGATTCGCCATTCCGCTGCTGATTCTCGGGCTGGTGGCTCCGGGCATCGCCGATCTGGGCCGGAACGCCGGGCGTCTGCTGGCCCTGACCGCCGCGCTGGCCTATGCCTTCACGCTCTTTTCGGGGTTCGGGACCTATCTGACGGGGCGGCTTCTCTTTCCGGCGCTGCTCGAAGGCTCCGCCGCCGTATTGCCCGAGGAAGGGGCGGCCCTTGCGCCCTATTTCACGGTCGAAATGCCTCCCGTGATGGGTGTGATGTCGGCGCTGGTCCTCGCCTTCGTGCTGGGGCTGGGCATGGCCTATATCCGTTCGGTGACGCTCAAGGCGGCGATGGACGATTTCAAGCGGATCATCGAGCTGGTGATTCTGCGCGTCATCATTCCGCTGCTGCCCTTCTACATTTTCGGCATCTTTCTGTCGATGACCCAGTCGGGGCAGGTGGCCGGGGTGCTGGACGTCTTCGTGAAACTGATCGCGGTGATCTTCTGCATGACGGTCGTGCTGCTTCTCGTGCAGTTCTCCGTCGCGGGGCTTGCGGCGCGTAAAAATCCGCTGAAGATGCTCCGCACGATGCTCACCGCCTACATGACGGCCCTCGGAACGCAGTCGTCCGCCGCGACGATCCCCGTGACGCTGGCCCAGACCGTGAAGCTCGGCGTGCGGCCCGAACTGGCGTCGTTCGTCGTGCCGCTGTGCGCCACGATCCACCTCTCGGGTTCGATGATGAAGATCACGGCCTGTGCGCTGGCCGTGTCGATGATCGCCGAGCTGGATATTCCGGCGTCGACCTTCGCGGGGTTCATCCTGCTGCTGGCCGTGACGATGGTGGCGGCTCCGGGCGTGCCGGGAGGGGCGATCATGGCGGCGCTGGGACTGTTGGAGTCGATGCTCGGTTTCGACGAGACCCTCGCGGGGCTGATGATCGCCACCTACATCGCCATGGACAGCTTCGGAACGGCGACCAACGTGACGGGCGACGGCGCCGTGGCGGTGATCGTCGATGCGATCGACCGGCGGCGTTGAAAAACTCCGTTCCCGGGCCGCCGTCGGCGGCCCTTTTCCTTATTTAGAACTGAAATAAGTATAAATAGGTATAAATTTGAAAATTTGCATCCAATGTATTGTTAATCATATAGTTGTGTTTTTGTGTCTTTGTTTCGAGTAACAAACTGGTAACAAAAATATCTAATTTTGACGATTTTTTCACAGATATAAGATATTAATACATAGATTCTTATAAATCCTCAATCTTGACTGGTCGGGGATTTTTTTGTTGCAATTTTTTAATCAAAAGCAAAAACCGATGATATAATAAACGATCAAGATATTGATTGAAAATTAAAATTACATAATATGAGAACAGAATTACAAACTGAACTGCAACAAATCAAACAATTGTTGTTGTTGAACAACAAAACCGTATTGACACCCGACGAAGTATCGTTGATGTACGGATTGAGTAAAGACTACTTGTATCACCTGACCAGTGAACGGGTGATCTCGTTTCATAAACCGAACGGCAAAAAAATCTTCTTCGACAAGGAGGAGGTAGAGAATTGGTTGTTGCAGAACCGACAGGATACCGTCGAAGAAACACAGCAAAAAGCAACGTTGTATAATTTGAAAAATAAGGGAGGAGTACGATGACGAATATATATTATAAATCAACGTATCGAACGACCATGACGAACAACATCAATATCATGCAGTGGATTTGTACCGGGAATTACTCGATGACCTCCGACGAATCCGTTGCACATATTAATATTGTTTTTAATACAAAATATTTGTTTGAATCATGTTCGATACTATCAATATAAATCTTAAATCGATTGATACCCACCAATTGAATTTTGTCAAGACGGTTACTCGTGATCTGAATGTCGATACAACCACATCCCGATATGGAACCACATATACCTCCCATATTGACAACCTGACTATCCGAACAACGACACAAGGAGTATCCATCGGCAACGGCAGTCTTTGCAAGTTCCTTTACGGGAACAATATTGTCAACTTTACGAGGACTGACACCCGACTTGCATTTGAAAAATTGTCTGACACGTTGCATATCTCGTTGAACAATGCAACCGTTTCCCGGATGGATGTTGCATACAATTTCGATGTTACCTATCCTCCGGAATCTTATTTCTATCATTTGGGGAACTTACCTTACTACAAACGTTTGGAACAGATGTTCTACAAGGGGGTCGAAGGATTGTATTACAGTTCGGTCTCCGACAAAAAACAATTGGTGTTCTACGACAAGATCAAGGAAACAACCAATCGCAAAGATTACGTTCCACCGGAATATCAAAACAAAAATTTATTGCGGTATGAACTTCGTTTGAAAAATCGCATCAAACAAATTTTCAAAGTGAACAAGGTGACTGTTCCGATGTTGTATGATGTCGAATTTTACAATCGAATTGTCGATTACTGGAAATCGGAATACCGAAAGATTGTCAAGCAAAATGAATATGAGATCGACATTACCGATTGCAAAGGGATTAGAGACTTGAACAAAATCGGAATATTATTGTTGGTCGAACAACTGGGAGGGATGAACGAGTTCTTCAAAAAATTGGACCAACAATACAACACAGGGAGACTGGATAAACGACAACGTTCGGAAATCAAACGTCAAACCAAAGAATTGATGCAAAACAATTCGATAGGAGTAGTCCGTAGTCCTCTTATCGAGGAGTTGAATACACTCGTTGAGGGGGTGTAAACAAATATACAATTACAAGAAAAACCGAGAAAAATCAATCATTTTTTGACGAATTTTTCTCGGTTTTTCAATTGATTTTTGTTGTGAATATCAATTCAAAAAATGAAACGAATTGGAATTGCTATTGATATTCACTTGTAGATTACATTTGTTTGATTATCGGTACGTTCGGTTGTGAAAACGATGATGTTTCACAGAATCGTTTTCCATAAGATGTAATTGTCAATTCTATTTATAGACAATTTGAGTATGTACGTCTTTGGTTAAATTTTCAATAAACTGACCGGTCTTAAAATATAATGTAAGGTTCGGATTGTTATCGCAAGTCAAACTTTCCAAATTCGGACATCCACTCACATCCAAAGTTGTAAGTGCATTATAACGACAATCGATGTCTGTTATATTGATACAACCTTCTATATTAAGTTCTGGTATCTCATTGGTATAACAAATAATAGAATTCAATTGAGTGCAATTATTCAGAGATAAGGTTTTCAATTTGTTGTCTGGGACATATATCTGTTCTAATTTAATACAATTGCTTGCATCTAATGATGTTATAAGAGACCATCTACAATCAATATGTTTTATTGTTTTATTTACTTTTAATGATTTTAAATATTTTGGACTTCCATATGAACTTCCACATTGCAATATAGCCAAATTAATACACTGACTAACATCTAATGAAGTTATTGGATTGTCAATACAACCAAGAGTTGTTAAATTCTTACAATCTTTAACGTCCAATGATGTTACTTGATTCTTAAAAAAATATAATACTTTAAGGTTGAGAAATTGTTTGATTTCATCTAATGATTCGATTCCCATGTTATTACAATTGATGGAAATAATTTCATTTGCTTCTGATTGACTGATAGAACCATTGCCATCTTTATCAAAATTTGCAAGGATATACTCCTCAAATTTAGAATCTTTGAACTGGATGTATGGTTCAACTTTTACGGAAAACAAGAACATGACAAAACTCTTGGAGTCCGTACCCATTGCAGTAATTGCAATTTCACCACTCTCTTCTGCAAAAGTATTCTCTTGGGGAGGTGCAATAACAGTCATTATATCACCAAGAACAGAAACTTTCCATCCGTCAGGTTTCGAGATTGAAATTTTAGCAATATTGTTCTGTACAATATCAAACGTTCTTGTTTCCCCGTATTCGAATGATTGTTCTGCCGAAACTCCTATTACCGTGAAAGATACACCTTTGGATAAGGGAATGGATACCGTTTTTCCATCGGTGAATGTAAAATACACGAAATTATCGTCATAACGGACATTGTTGAAGAAAGAACTACCGTCAACCCCATCTTTACCGTCTGTTCCATCCTGTCCGATTGCTTTTACATCTTCTCCGTTTGCATCTTTCAGTCTCTGAACACCATTCCCCATGTCGATTGTCCAATATCCTTCGGAATCGACACCCAAAATCGGAGTAATACCATCTTTGCCGTTTTCTCCATCAGAACCATCCTTACCATCGGTTCCATTCAAGGATTCCAGCCATTCTTCGATGGTTCCGGAATATCCTTTCTCGACTGCCAGTTCGTATGCAGATTTGCCATTCGATCCATCTTGTCCGTCGGAACCATTCGATCCTTTCAATGATTCCAACCACTCGTCCAATGTCCCCTCATATCCTTTTTCAACAGCAAGTTCATATGCAGATTTCCCTTCGGAACCTGAACCTTTCAATGATTCCAACCACTCCTCCAATGTCCCCTTATAACCTTTTTCAACTGCAAGATCATATGCAGTTTTGCCATCTACTCCGGAAACTTTCAGTTTGTTTCCATCGTTATCCAACAACCAAGTCTTGTTTCCATTGGTTGTGATTGTCCAATAATAGATACCTTCGTAGATGTCAATACCGATAATATGGGAATCTTTGCCATCGATTCCGTCCTTGCCATGTTTAATGGTAATGGTATTCCCTTTTGCAAAAGTGATTGTATATCCACTCTTGTCTGCAAGTTCTTCTATTTTGACAATGTAATCCCTTGCATTGATTGCATCGACAATACTCTGAATTGAACCGATGTCCGAGTTCATAGTCTGTACCGTTTTCTCCAAGGATGCAATCCGATCTTTCAGATCGTTGACATTTTGCCACAGTTTACTGTCTTCATACTCATCACTGCAACTTGCAAATAACAATGTGGCAATACAAAATACCGATAGAATTTTTTTCATAGCAACTATTGTTTGAATTGGTTGAACATTCAAATTGTAGTTACCATTCAACTCCCAAATGGTGGATTCAATCAAAAAAGAAAGTGTGGAGTTGTTTGTTTATCTGACAGGAGGTTCTGACAAAACCCGAATACAAATAAACAATACCCCACACTTGAATAGTATATATCCGAACGATACATAGCTATACAAGTGATGAGTGTCATTGTTATCCTTGTATTCTTGAAAACTGTCAGATTTCCTGTCAAGGATAAAAGCAAAACACTTTCATCAATAATATGTCTGTCCCCGAAGGAACACCACAAAGGTATAAAAATGTTTGCTAATATCAATACACTCAACGGGGTATTGCCGAACAAATTTAACCCGAATATTCCAAAAAATCACTATTTTACTTTCAGTATCTTCTCTGTATGTTTCCAGTTTTTCGTTCGATAAATACAAAAAACGAATCTACCTATGGATTTTCCTACTTACAAAGTCACCGAACGAACTTATCGATACGGAGTTCGTATCCCCGATTCCAATTTCTTCGATTATCTGGTCAGTACCTATGATCTCATCGTCGATAAAGATGGCAAAATCTCCCCCTACGATACTTTACGAATTACGAAGATAGATTGTTCCCACCGAGGGATCGAGTCGTTTGCAGGGATCGAATCGTTCCCGAATCTGACCTATTTGAATTGCGGATGGAATCCCGTCAAAAAACTCGAATTACGGAATCACTATAAACTGAATTATTTGTTTTGTCCCGGATGTGAATTGTCCCACCTCGATGTCATGTTGTGTCATTTCCTTACGGTTCTGAATTGCAGGTTCAATCGTCTCCGAACTTTGAATCTCGACTATTGTTATTCCCTACGATTTTTGTCGTGTTGCAACAATTTACTTAAAACACTCGATGTCACACCTTGTTCCGACTCGATACGGGTTAACTGTAACGACAATCCCGGTCTTTTTGAGATAATACACTGGGTTCAACAAAGATCAATATAGGATAGGGATGCTATTGACTGCTTTTCGTTTCGTTTTGTCAACGACCTTTGCATATTGCATGGTGGTTCCGATATCGGTATGTCCCAATATCTCCTTGACGGTATAGATGTCAACCCTGGAATTCAGCAACAGAGTTGCGCAGGTGTGTCTTGTGTTATGAAATGTGATGTGTTTGTCGATACCGGAATCCGATACCCACTTTTTCAATACTTTGCGAATTGTCGATTCCTTCGGTAGATCGAAAACCGAATCTGTCTCTGTATTCTCTCTCTTGGAAGGAAGAACCGATATTGCGTTTTCGGACAAAGGAACGTAATTCTCAACCTTTGTTTTTTTCTGCCGAAAGTTGATATAGGTTTCATTATTGGTCGTCACCACCTCTTTCCATATTAGTTTTTGAACATCCGAAATTCGTAATCCGGTAAAACAGCAAAACAAAAATGACCTCTTGACCATCTCTTTCGGACATGGGGTTTGAATCAATCTCTTCAACTCTTCTTCCGTCAGGTGTTCCTTGTGGGGTAGAACCATTCGGGGAGGATCGACCGATTTGGTCGGATCGGATGTCACCAGTTCATCCTTGATTGCCTGATGGATGATTATTTTGAGACTGGTGTAGATGTTGTGTTGGGATGATGATTTCAATACCTCACCACTTGTCCTTGCAATTGCTGTCGACAGGTATTGTACGAATCCTTTAACATAACGGATGTCAATATCTTGCAGTGCAATCTTATCCCCATGATATTTTGTCAAATGGTAAACCAGAGTGTCGAAAGTTCCCTTGATTCCGATTCTTCCCTGTTTCAGTTTGTTTGCGGCAACCAGTTGTATATACTCTATCAGATTGACATCCGGTTTTTCCGTTGCAAATCCGTATTTGTTGTTGAACAGTTCGATCGTTCTCCGGGATTTGATTGCAATTGCCAGTCGGAGTGTTTGTTCGTTTTTGAGTCGGTCTGCTTTTGTCCGTTCCGGAATGAGATACAGACGCAAAAATTCGTACCGACGTTTTCCTTTGAAATAAATGTCGAGGTAGAGGGATTCTCCTGATTGGGTTGCTTTCCTGCGTAATCTTATGACTTCTTTTTCTTTCATATGCCATTATTTTAAAATTCATAGATTATATTCGAGGAAAAACAAAACGATTCGATTCTGCCGCAACTTTTTTCGATTTTTCGAGTAACAAGCAAGTAACAAGCAAGTAACAAAACAAGGGAACCATCGAGTAACAAACGAGTAACAGAATGCAACCAAAGAAGAGCAGACAAAGACCGTCTGTCAGCAGGTTGTCCGTTGATTCATAAAATATTGACATTGAATTGTTGCCGGTTTCTGCCCATGTATGTTTGTGGATGTGCTGCCGGGATTCTTTGGAAAATAAGTATAAATGCGTATCCTTGTGGAATAAAAAACGGCTACTTTTGAATGCCGATTCCGTTTTATGTATACTTTTGTGCGTCCAAAACGGAAAAAAGAGACACAAACTCATAATTACAAGACAAATATGGTTGATATTTTTGCACGCCTCGAGAAAAATGCGGGCGGACCGATCGGTCAGTACATGTCGTACGCCCACGGTTATTATGCCTTTCCCAAACTCGAAGGCGACATCGGTCCCCACATGGTTTTCCGGGGCAAGAAGATGCTCAACTGGAGCCTGAACAATTACCTCGGACTGGCCAATCACCCCGAAGTGCGCAAGGCCGACGCCGAAGGCGCCGCGCAGTTCGGCATGGCGGCCCCGATGGGCGCCCGCATGATGAGCGGACAGACCGTTTACCACGAGCGTCTGGAGCGTGAACTGGCTGCGTTTGTCGGCAAGGAGGATGCCTTCCTGCTCAATTTCGGTTACCAGGGCATGATCTCGATCATCGACTGCCTGCTGACCCCCCGCGACGTGGTCGTCTACGATGCCGAGGCGCACGCCTGCATCATCGACGGACTGCGCCTGCACAAGGGCAAACGCTTCGTTTTCGGACATAACGACATGGAGTCGCTGCGCCTGCAGTTGCAGCATGCCACGGATCTGGCCGAGGAGCAGAACGGTGGCGTGCTGGTGATCACCGAGGGCGTGTTCGGCATGAAGGGCGACCTGGGCAAGCTCGACGAGATCGTGGCGCTGAAGAAGGATTTCCAGTTCCGTCTGCTGGTGGACGACGCCCACGGCTTCGGTACGATGGGCCCGGGCGGTCGCGGCACGGCGGCGCATTTCGGCGTTGTCGACGGCGTGGACGTGCTCTTCAACACCTTCGCCAAGTCGATGGCCGGGATCGGCGCTTTCGTGAGCGGTCCCCGCTGGCTGATCAACCTGCTGCGCTACAACATGCGTTCGCAGCTTTACGCCAAGTCGCTCCCGATGCCGATGGTGATCGGCGCGCTGAAGCGTCTGGAGCTGATCCGCAACCACCCCGAATTCCAGGAGAAGCTCTGGGAGAACGTCCGTGCGCTCCAAAGCAGCCTGAAAGAGAACGGGTTCGAGATCGGTGTGACCAACTCGCCGGTGACGCCCGTCTTCCTGAAGGGCGGCATTCCCGAGGCCACGAATCTGGTCGTGGACCTGCGCGAGAACCACGGTATTTTCTGCTCGATGGTGGTTTATCCCGTGATTCCGAAGGGTGAGATCATCCTGCGTATCATCCCGACGGCGGTGCATACGCTGGAGGATGTGAAGGTTACGATTGAGGCTTTCAAGGCCGTTCGCGAGAAACTCGAAACCGGCGTATACGCTTCGATGCCCATTCCGGCACGTGCCGACGAAGGGTTTATGGTCCGCTAAAGGCGGTTTCCGATACGGATGTCCCCGGCTTTGCGGCCGGGGACATTTTGTTTTTGACAAAAGTAGCCGAAAAATTTTGCAGAATAAATTTTTCATTTTATATTTGCAGTCCCGAAACGCAGGAAACGAAGTTTTCCCGGGGCGGAGAAGATAGCTTTTGCGGAAATAGCTCAGTTGGTAGAGCGCAACCTTGCCAAGGTTGAGGTCGCGGGTCCGAGTCCCGTTTTCCGCTCACGACAAACGAGTGATAATCAATGAATTATCGCTCGTTTTTCTTTTTGCGGGTGCGAAATAAAACTCTCCATAATGCCTTTTTCGCGCCGTTTTCCGAAGAATGTTTTACCATTTGTTTAACCATGTTTTACGGCGGTAAAACACCGCTCGCGCCTGTCTGCATAATGTCGCAACATTATGAGTGTCAGCATCAATGCCATTTGCAGAAAAGACCGCATCAATCAAAACCGCACCACGAACATCTACCTGCGTTTTACCGTCAATCGCCGCAGCCGCTATGTAAGCACGGGAATCAATATCCCCGCCGACGATTGGGATTTCGACACCCAAACGCTTAAAACGCAGAATCCCGCCGTTCAGCTACGGATTTACGAGCAAATCGAGAAATACGACAAGCGCATCAAACGGCTTGAAGCGTTGGAGGTCCCCGTAACGCTGGACAACGTGCTGGAAACCGACGGACGGAGGGTCTATTGCACGATAGCCGAATATTTCCGTCGCACGATTGCACAGTTGGAATCAGTCGGAAAAATCGGCTCGGCATCGAAACACAAGGTCACGTTCTCACTCCTGCAACAGTTCCGCTCGACCAACATCCGTTTCGACGAAATTACGGTCGGCTACCTGCGTGATTTCGAACTGTTCCTAATGAAAAAGGGGAACAAAAGCAATTCGATAGCCACGAAATTCAGCGTTCTGAAAGCCGTCTATAATAAGGCTCTTGCCGAGGGGATTTTCACCACGCCGCACAGTCCGTTTCTGCAATTCAAAATCGGACGGTTGTGGACAGCCACCCGCAAACGTGCTATCCGCAAGGAGGATGTGCAACGGCTGATGCAGGCGGAGATACCCGCCGACGGTTCAGCCTATTTGGATTTCGCACGGGACATTTTCCTGTTTTCCTACCTCTCGGCAGGCATCAATTTTAAGGACATCGCCACCCTGCGTTACTGCGATATGGACGAGGAAAGAATCTACTATGCCCGCCACAAAACCAGCAAGGAGATGACCTGCCACCTCTCGGAGCAGTCGAAAGCGATTATCGGCAAATACGCCAAATCCGACCATGCGGACGAGGATTATATTTTCCCGATACTCGACCGCCGCATACACAAGACCGAGCAACAGATTTACGACCGAGTACGCAAGGTGCTGAAACATGTGAACAAGGCCCTGCATGAGTGGAGCCGATTATTGGGGCTGAAAATCGAATTGACTACCTATGTCGCTCGGCATACGTTCGCAACGGTTTTGAAGCGGTCAGGAGTGAATATTGCCATCATTTCCGAATCGCTCGGCCATTCCGATTTATCCACCACACAGATTTACTTGGATTCTTTCGAGAACAGCCAAATCGACGCGGCAATGCAGAATCTATTGTGAACGAAAAAGGGCACTCCGACGAATATACGGAGTGTCCTTTTTTTCAACGACAGCAGGCTGAAATTAGGCGACCGTCGTTTGTTCGGGAAGACGTTTTATATCTTCCGACAGAAATCTGTCCGCATCTTCGGGCGAGAAGCGTTCCCCGTAAAGTTGCACATCAGCCCCTAATGTACGGGATACACCGTCTTTCAGCACCTTTTTCATCGTGGCACTACCGAGGAACACGATATGTTCCGCTACATATTCAGGCTTCAAACCCAAGAGTTTGCACTCGCGGCAATACCTGCGGCTGTCAAGCAGGATATTTACCTGCTCCATGAAATCAGCCCAGAATTTGTTCGCATCCGAGTAAGCCGCATTCATGAATTTGTCGATGCAGGCCAATTTAATTTCGTTATCCTTTTTCAGTTGGACATCGAAAACGGGCCGCGCCTGCGTCATTACACGCCACATCGGGGGCGTAGTCGAACGGCGGCGGCGCAAGGTCTGCACCGTCTGCTGTTCTTTCTGTTCGGCAACGGGAGCAGTTGTAGCGGTTGCGGCGTTTGCCGCGTTAATTTCATTGGCGTTTACGCCATTTTGCAAATTTGAATTTGCCATAATCTTAAATACTCCTTTTACAGAGGGGCTAAAATTATTCTGCATCCCTTGCCCAAGTGTTTGCAGGCCGTCGGGTTTATCCCTTTCGACACTACAAAGATTTGACTTTTCGCACCCCAAACACGGGGAGCAAAATAAAGGACGTTTTTACTCTCCCTCTGCAAATTACAGATAAACAGTGGAATAAGTTGTAGGCGTACGCCTTTTGTAGGACTTAATTATTCCTTTTATTGCTTCGTCGCCATATAAATAACTGTCATTACGGGTAAATTCATAGAGGTAACAGATACGCGAAATCAGCAACAGCCGATTCAATGAAACACTCTTGTCGGGTTGCTTCGGGCGGTTGTCCCCCAATAAGGTGTTCAGCATATCCCGATACATCTCCACAGTCCGATAAATCCGATACGACGTACTCGGATAGGTTTCGTCGAAATCACCCGTGTCAATCCCGTAATACTGAATCTTCCTGCCTTTGCATTCCCTTTCATAGGTTTCCCGCAGCCAGTCCAAAATCCCACGCTTTATAACGGGCAGAACCTCGACTTTCTTTCTGTTCTTTTTAAGGGTTATTTCAATATCATCGTCCGCGAAATCCTCGCCCAACTCCTTGAACAGATTTTGCACCGCCTTATCCAAAGACGCGGGTTTCGCAAGGCCGCAGTTCTTAAACGAGGTTTCGACATAATCGTAAATAAAGACCAGCGCAAACCAGAATTTCTCGACATCCAGCCCCAATCCCTTAACCGTAGCGATTATATCGTCGTTAGCGAGATAATCCGACTTGGCAAAGGGCATCTTAATCTTACCCGTACAATAGCGATATTCGAATTGCGGCGTACGGATTCCATACGTCTGTTCATCGCATCCGCAGGCAATATCGACATACTCGCGCAACTCACGGCGCATCGGGTCGAAATCCCAATGCACAATCTTATCGTTTTCATCCATCAGTAAGGATTCATACATACTCTCACGGATGGCATCGACATCCTTTTCATTCATAAAATAGCGTTTTACACCCAAATTTACGGCTTTTTACATGTACATCGCACTTATTTACCATGCAAAAACCGCTATTAGCACTTAAAACACATGTTCGAGAGGAATTTCAGAACAGCCGCACCATGTACCGAACCGCTAATAGTACTGAATTGCATGACACGAAAGGCGTTTTAGAACAACAGACTATGTAAAATACCCGCTAATACTACTTTTTGCTCATTAATTTCCACGTCGAACACACTCCGCCACCCCGTAAACAGCCCTATAAGGCCATATAAGACATAGATAAAAATGTTCGGATTAATTGCTGTCCGACCTTTGTTCTTAATAAAAAAGGTGCTATCTTTATAATACGAGAGAGGAAAATCCGACAAGTAGGGGTAAGGTCATGTAAGGGACATTTTCGGTGTCCCTTGCTTTTGTGCCCTGCTCGCATATTTTTTGTGTCGGAAATCAATTCTCCTTATAAAGATACTTTCCACACCGAAAAAATGCGACCGCATAAAAAGTGTGTCGGAAATTAAATTTACTAATAAAGATGTTACCCGCACAAAAAATATGCGGCGTAATTTTTCCCTTACTCTTTACTTATGAATTCAATTATTACCGCACCCTCGGACGCACTCCACGTTCAGCAAATTCCCGAACTCGACAACGAATTACCCGAAAACTGCATCTTTAATAAGGGCAAGACGGGATGCGGTGCAACGACACTTGCCATCGAGAACCGAGTGCCGACCTTAATTGCCGTTCCGACGGTGAACCTTATCAAGAACAAACTGCCCGAACACGCCGACCTGCTGGGGGTTTACGGCGGTGTCACCAACCAAGAGATAGCCGACTATCTGAAAGCGCACGACCGCTGAAAAATCATGGCCACCTATGATGCGATTCCGCGTGTCGCAGAGATTGCAGGAGCGGAGATATACGCCAAAGCCCTGCTGTTGGTAGACGAATATCACCGTCTGCTGTTCGACTATTCATTTCGACACCGAGCCATTACGGGATTGCTTGCCGAAATGCTCAAATTCAGCCGTGCGACTTATATGTCCGCGACACCCATCGAGCGGGAATTTCTGCTGGATGAATTGCAGACCTTGCCGACAACGCGGATTGTCTGACCCAGCGAACCGCCGATGCAGGTGCGGTTGTGGCATGAAAACAGCCCGTTGGCATCGGTCGTAAATCTTTGCCACAATGCCGTAACGCACAATATTCCCTGCAATCTGCATTTCTTTGTAAACAGCGTCGATTTTATTGGGCGGGTGTTACATCATGCCCGACTTTCGCCCGACGAGGTGAAAATCGTCTGTTCGACAAGCGGGACATCCGAGCAGATAAACCGCGAGAAATTAGGCGGAGATTATTCGATAGGGATTCCCGACAAAGCGGTGCGCAAAATCAATTTCTACACCTCGACAGCTTTCGAGGGGTGTGACATTTACGACAAGCAGGGCAAAATATACGTCGTGAGCGACGGCACGGCACGACATCACCTGCTGGACGTTTCCACGACGATACGGCAGATTGCAGGACGCATACGAGATACGCGTTACAAAGAGATAACGCACATCTTCTCGACGGTACGATACGCCGAGGGCATCACCTATCCGCAATTCAAAGCCGCAACGGAAAAAGAATTGGATAAGGCCGAACGCTTCGTGAAATGATATGCGACGGCGGATGAAGATTTACGCAATCAAATTTACACCAATAACAAATACATCAATACCGATACAATGACCATAGACCGCAACCGAATCAAATTGGAACTGCTGAATTTTCGCAACTATGCCGAGATTTACGCCGACAGCCGTAACCTTATTACGGAATACGAGCGTAACGACAACAAGATAACAACTGCCGAACGGCATGACATCCGACTGACCAAGCTGGAAAAGAACGCCAAAGCCAAGATACCGTTTAAGGAGTTGTTCGACCGATATGCCGAGCTCAAAGCGTCCGACACGAATCCTTTTTCGACGGACGTGTTCGCATTATCGCTTATTGAGCGGCGGAACCCGTTGGTAAAACAAGCCTTTGAGATATTGGGGACAGAACGGGTGCGGGAACTTAAATACAATCAGACGCAGATACGGCGCGAACTGATTAAATGCTCGGCGGACGAACTCGCATATAAAATCGTCAAACGGATAAATACCGATTTACCCCACGGAAAGGCGATACCCTCTAAAATCATTAAAGAGAGATTGCAGACCATATACGACGATTTGGGGGTTGAACGCAGAGCAAAAGCGACGGATATTGCCCAATGATTCGATACCGCGAAAGGCTACAAGAACATCGACGGCAAGAACTCCGAGTGCTACACCATCATAAGGGATAAACTCGTTGCGAGGAAAAAGATTGCAAACAAAAAAATAAATACAGACTGTAATATATAATTCAGGATAAATTTTCTTAAACTAAATTGAGAATTTTCTATCTTTGTAGAAACGACTAATTATAAAACTTTTAGATGACAAAATCTATAAAAATATGGGTTGGGTTAATATTCCTTGTTTTATTAGCCTTAATTATATGGTTATACCATATTTATACTATGGGGGATCAGCGAACCATATTTAATCTTGCCACCCTGCTTGGGTTTTACGTGTCTATATATGGTTTGGCTGTTGCATTATGGCAAATATTTGCACTCCAAAATCAAGCAGAACAGGCCCAAAAAACAATAACAGAAACACGAACTAAAATAGACCATATTTTATCATTATCTGATTGTGCAAAGTCAATAGGGACAATTAGAACAATCAAAGAAAATATCAATAATGGAAAATATGAATTGGCAATGTTAAGATTATGTGAGGTTAAAGATTTTATGATGCGAATAAAATATGTTTCAAATATAACCTACAACGAAGAAGAATTAAGTAGATTGATAAATATGACCATATTACATCTAAATAATCTCAACAAACAAATTAATAAGATTCACTACTGTCCCGTAAAAGCGGGCAAGTCGGTCTTTGAAATAGTTGAAACATAG
>ERZ1673695.306-NODE-306-length-82376-cov-95.843175_pt1 | contig 82376 bp, 74 predicted proteins | sample MGYA00580225_ERZ1673695 | MGnify/ENA primary metagenome ERZ1673695 (study PRJEB41218, sample SAMN15661739) | gut metagenome | host: Homo sapiens | place: Canada: London | collected 2015-08-20/2019-03-30 | study: EMG produced TPA metagenomics assembly of... | reverse complement strand
TTCATTATACAACAACGACGATAAATCATCAATCTTATTAAAAAGATATTAGTATCAGAAAAGGGTCGCCTCTTACGAGGCGGCCCCAAATAGTTAGACAAAGCATCTTCTGCTGCCGAAAGGGCTTGCTGTCTGTGAATTGCAGGCGAGTGTCCCTTGAAGTACAGCATCATGGACGCACCCAGCGCCCACTCGATCTGCGCCGCATGGAATCGATGGGCGATCTTCTTTAACAATTCGATTTTTTCCTGTGTTTCCGCCATAACATACCTCCGCAGAGCCATCCTGCCGCGCGGCAAGCCGCCCGGCGGAAGAAAACAATGTGTAAACTTCGCGGCGCGCCGGTTGACATCGGGCGCGTTTTGCGAGAAAATAAGACAAATACACAGGGCGCAAGCGCGCGGTCCCGGCAGCAGCCGCCGCGCCGTCCGGAAAGAGGCGCGGTTATGAGCGAACAACATGAATGGAGCGGGCTTTGCCCGAAATGCGGCGGCGAGCTTCGCGTGCCGGGTACGCTGGACGAGTTTTCCTGCATGTTCTGCGGCGCGCGGCTGACGCCGGACGCGCTTGTGACGCAGGCCCCCGCGCCGATGGACGCGGAGGAGGCGGCCCGCGCGTTTGAGGACGCGGCGGGAAAGCTCGCGGGCTGCATCCGCGATTTTGCCGGATACAACCGCAAGATCGTGCGCGATGAATTTGAGGGGGCGTTCGCGGAATACGAGGCCCGGACGCGCCCGGTGTTCGAGCAGCTCGACCGCGCCGTTTGCGCGCGCGAGCCGGAGCGCGCGGCGCTTCTGGACGCGGCGGCGGAGCGGATGCTCTGCGACCTCGAGGCGGCATGGCAGGCAGACCCGAAGTGGAGCCGCAAGGCAAGCCGCAGCGCCATCCGCGACGATGACAAGATCATCCTCGCGATCTTCTTTGTGCCCGCGCTGCGGCGGCAGGAGCTCTCGCTCAGCGAGGCGTTCAGCGAATGCCTGCGGCAGAAGTGGATGGCGCGCTATCCCGATTCGCCGTTCTATCTCGGCGATTACGAGTCCATTTCCGGCGGCTTCCGGAAAAAGCTCTTTGGCCTGTGCTTCATCACGACCGCGGTCTGCGAGGCGGAGGGCCTGCCGGATGACTGCGCCGAGCTGACGGCGTTCCGCGCCTTCCGCGACGGCTATCTGCGCGCCTGCCCCGATGGTGAGGCGCTGATCGAGGAGTATTACCGCATCGCGCCGGGGATCGTCTCGTGCATCGACGTCTGCTCCGACCGCGCCGCGAAATACGCCGCCATCCGTGACAAATGGCTCTCGCCGTGCTACCGCGACCTGCTGGCCGGGCGGCTCGAGCCGTGCAAGGCGCGCTATGTGGACATGGTGCGCAGTCTGGAAAAGGAATATCTTTCGTAGGGTGTATCTGAAAACTGAAAATGTGACCGGCAGCGAGGAATTTTCGCGCTGTGCAAGACATTTTTTCGCAGGAATACTGACGTATTTCAAGGAAAAATGACGCGGCACGGCGTGAAAAGGCCCGCTGTCCGGGTGCGTTGGGAGTTTTCAGATACACCCTAAAAAACCGCCCGCGAAAGCAGCTGCTTTCGCGGGCGGTTTTGACTGTCAAATCGTTTTTTGCGCTCACTGCGCGGCCTGTTCGCGGAAATAGCGGTCAACGCCGTTGGCGATACCGGCGGCGATCTTGTCCTGATACGCCTCCGTCGCCAGCAGCGCGTCCTCGGCGGGGTTCGTCATGAAGCCGACCTCCACGATGGTGACCGGAACGCGGCTCCAGTTGATGCCGGACATGGTGTCCGTCTCCCAGACGTAGAGCTTGCGGCAGCCTGCCGCCGCGCACAGCTCGTCGAGCACGGCGCTCGACAGGGCGTAGCTCTGCGCGTAGAGATCGGCGTTGTACGGGCTGGCAGCCGTCTGGCAGATCGTCAGCGCGCCCTCGGCGGCGGCGCTTTCCGAGCCGTTGGCGTGGATGCGGAGCAGCGCGTCGGCATTCGCGTCGTTCGCGATGGCTGCGCGGTCGATGTTCGACAGATCCACGTCCTCGGTCGTGCGCGTCATGAGCACGGTGTAGCCGCGCGCCTCCAGCTCCGTGCGGAGCTTGAGCGAGATGGCGAGGACGAGCTTGCTTTCCGGCTCGCCGGTGTTGCAGCTGGCCGTGCCGCTCGAGACCTTGATCTTCGTCTCGGTCGAGCCGGGGCCGAGCGCCTCCGTCTCAAAATTTCCCTTGGCCTGATGGCCGGGGTCGATCACGATCACGCGCCCGGCTGCGGGCGCGTCGTTTTTCTCCGAGGGCGTCTCCGCAGCGTCAGTTTCCTCTGCGGGCGCAGCCTCCGGCGTCTCTGCCGCCTCGTCCGCGTGCGCACGCGCGTTGTAGTCCACTTCCAGCCTGCGCGTCGGCTGCGGTGTCTCAGGTGTCTCCTGCGGCTCCTGCGGTGCGGAGAGCTGTGTCTGCGGCGTCCCGGGCGGGTCAAGCGGCGCCTGCGCCTGCTTTGCGGCGCAGCCGCAAAGCAGCAGCAGCGTCAGAAGCGCTGTCCAAATACGTTTTCCTCTCATTTTGCGTACCCATGCGCGCGCTCGTATTCGACGATCAGCCGGGAATTGGCGCGCTCATACTCGTTAAAAACGCTGTCGCTGAAATCCGCGGGATCGATCGTGCCGGAATACCAGCTGCACGAATCAAAATAGCGCTGGAGCCCCGCGTCTACGAAGCGCCGCCCGTGGCGGGCGTAGATCTCGTTGCGGGCCAGGCGGCACTGCTCGGCGTTGAGGCCGGTCAGATCGTCCTCGGTCAGATAGCGCGAGTCGCTGTCGGGCAGGATGTACTCGCAGTTTGCCGCCGAGAGCGAGCTGAGGTAGAGGCTGCGCGCCTCGCTCAGCGCGAGCTGCTCCCACTGGCGATACTCCACGCTGGCGTCCTGATCGTAGTTGACGGCGCTGTCGTTCTGGCTGGCCGACGGCGTGTAGCGCAGGCGGATGAGCCGCCCGCCGTCAAAATAGAGGCGGAACGCGTCCGCGCCCTCATAGTAGCAGAAAAAGACGTTTCCGCCCGTGTAGTAATACGAACGGGCGTAGTCGCTGCCGTCCACGCTCCTGAGCAGGATGACGGCGACAAGCTCATTGCCGGAGAAATACCGGCAGACGGCGAGACGAGCCGGTACGCGCCCATGGCGATGCCCTCGCAGATGTCGTTGTAGCGCATACGGACGTTCCACACTGCGTCCTCAACTTCCTCGCTCGTGAGCGGCTCCGCCGCATCCGGAAGCGGGCCGGGGTCATCGGCAGGAGCCGGGATGGGCGAGGCTGCGCCTGCCGCGCTGTCGGCGGGTGCTTCCTCCGGAGTCTCGGCAGGCGCTTCCGCCGGGGTCACTGCGGGCGCTTCCTCCGGAGCTTCCTCCGGCTGCCGGAGCAGCGGCTCATTTTCCGGCGGCTGCTTCTGTGCGGGCTTCCCGCCGTCCCAGTCGCGGTCGAGTTGGACGCTCTGGGCGCGGCTCGTTCCGGTGACGGCGCGGACAACGTCCTCGAGATGACCGGTGACGTACAGCGCAGCAACCACGATCGAAAACAGCATCGCGATCGACGACGCCGCAATCAGGAAATTCATCCAGAACTGCGATTTTTTGCGCCGTTTCGGCGCCGGTGGCGGCACGGGGCCTGACGCGCCGCCCGAGACCGGATCATTCATCATGCCGAGCGTCACCTCATCATCAAGACGCTGGCCGCAAAAGCGGCAGTATCGTGCGGTATTCGGGACGTCCCGTCCGCATTTGGGACAAAGCATACTGCCCACCTCTTTCTGTGTGTTATTTGTGTGTTCCTGCGCCGTGGGCGCGGGTCAGTTGATGCGCGAGGAGTCAAATTCCGCCACCGGCAGGACATTTGACAGCTCGACCAGCTCATGCGGGTAGCCGCCGCTGTAATCGATGGACGCCGTGGGGCTGCGGAATTGCAGCTCCTTCGTGGCGGGGACGTGGAGCGAGATCGAGAGCGTGACGGTCGTGCCGCCGGTTCCGGATTCGAGCAGCAGCGCGCCGCCGTGCAGCCGGGCAATGTGCTCCGCCAGCGGCAGGCCGAAGCCCGCGCCCCAGCGCGGGTCGCCGGGCGCATATTCGCGGTCATGGGCGGAAAATGCGTGGGCAAGCTGCTCCGGGGTGAGCCCCTCGCCGTTGTCATGCACGCGCAGGATGGCGGCAGAGTGCGTGTACTCAAGCTCCGCGGTGATGACGCCGTCCTTCGGCGTGAACTTCGCGGCGTTCGAGAGAATGTCCCAAACGGCGCGCTCCAGCCGCTGGCGGTCGATCCAGCCGCAGAAGGGCCGTGCGCCGCAGGTGTAGACAAGGCGGCGGCCCGATGCCTTCAGCAGCGGCGCGGCGCGGTCAAAGAGCCTGCGGAAATAGCCCGTCAGCTCCTCTTTTTCGCGCAGCAGGCGCATTTCCTCGAGCATGACGCCGCGCATGTCGGTCAGGTTGCAGGTCAGGCGCAGCAGCTGATAAAAGGCGCGGTTCATCGAGGCGGTCTGCTGCTGGATCTCATCGTCCTCCATCGCCTCAAGGCGAGGGAACAGCGACGCTGCCACGCCGAACAGATTCGACAGCGGCGTGCGGATGCTCTGCGCGATGGCGACGAGCGCCTGCGGCTGAAGCTGTGCGTGGTCGGACGGGGAAAGCAGGTACAGCCGCCCCTTGCTCCACGGTACGATGGTCACGGCGGTCTGCGCGCCCGGAAGATTGAGCGTGGCGTGCGCCGCGGCGCCGCCCTCCGGGAGCGCCGTGCCCGCAGGGAGCATCTCCGCCACGTCGCGTCCGACGCGCACGCGCGCCTGCTCTGCAAGGCGGTTGCAGAAGAGCACCTTTCCGTCTTCCTCGTAAAATGCGGGCTGGCCAAGGTTGCCGGTCAGCCGTTCCAGTTCGGTTTGTTCTGTATTCATAGCATGGCTCCTTCTGCCGGCAGAGCGCGGCGGCCCGTTGTATGCTTGTGGAAATATATGTATTTAAATGATACCCTCTTTTGCGACAAAAAGCAAGCCCTTCGCGCCCATGAAGGAAAAATTCATATTTCATTTCTGCTTCTATTTTAGCGAAAAAGGGCCGGTTTTGCAATAGCGATGTCGGGCCGCACCGCAGGGCTGGAGGCGCGCAAAAAAGGAGCCTCCCTTGCGGGAGGCCCCTCTTTTATGCTGGGTTTGAGAAATTCTCAACGAAGAATTAGAACAGGACCGCAGCGAAGATCTTGCCGCTCTTCGTCAGGAAGACAACGGTCTCGCCATCCAGATCGTAGATGGTGGTGGTGTCGTCACGGAAGTTGTAGAAGGTGACATCAGCCATGTTGATGAACTCTGCACCAGCATCATAGGTGTAGACGCCAGCAACAGAAGTCTTGGTCAGCTTCTTGCCCTCAGTGATCTGCTGGACAGCGATTGCAACGCCGGAAGCATCAACGGTGACCTTGTACAGGCCGGGCTTGTTGGTGTCGAACAGAGCCGTCTTGCAAACCAGAGCAGCGTCAGTCATCTTGCCATCCTCGCCGACAACCTTCACGTTGTAGGTGTAGCCAACGCCGAGCTCGTACTTGGCTTCCGCACCGGTGTAAACAACGGTGTTGAAGGTGTTCGCGAATTCGGGGTTGAAGACGAACACGAAGTCAGCAACGCCGTCGCCGTCCTGATCAACGAACTGGATCGTGGAGTAGGTCAGGTTCGGGAGCTTGTCAACGCCGGTGTAGGTCGTGTAGGTGCTCTTCGGAGTGGTGCCTTCCTGGAACAGGAACTTGGTCTCGTCGCCGACCTTGACAACAACGTCAACCAGGTTGCCCGTGGCAACATTGTAGGTCAGGATGTACTTGAGGCCGTTTCTGATAACAGCGTTAGCAACAGTCGTGAAGCCCTCCGCCGGAACGGTCAGGTTGTAGGAACCATTCTCGTTCTTGACGTAGTTGACCATGCGGCCGTAGAAGTAGCGGGTGTAGAACATGGAGCCGGCCCACTGGAACTGCTGGCCGTAGCCCAACAGGAAGTTATCGTCCTTCTCAGCGATCCACTCCCAAGCGGTGACGGGCTTGTTGCCGTCGAGGGCGACCTTGTTGACAACAACGTCTTCAGCCTTGGAGCCGTCGGGCATCACGATGGTGGCGTAGACAGTGGCAACGCCCTTCTCGTAGTCGATGTACAGCTTGTCGAGGACAGCGTAGTTCAGAGGATCGGAGTAGGGAACAGTGCCGAGGACATTGCCGTAAGCGTCGTAGATGAAGGTGAAGCGGGCACCGACGTCAGCAACCTTGCGGTCAGCCGCGTATGCGTACTTGACAGCGACCGGAGTCTCGGTCTTGGCAACGCCGAGCTTAGCAACATTGGAGATGTTGTCAACGGAGGTCAGCTGAGCAACCTCAGTCTTTGCAGTGTCGAGGATGACCGGAGTAAAGGTCCTGATGCCATTCTGATCCTCGGTGTTGCCGCCGAAGACGCCGTTCACGCGGACGTATTCGCCAACCTCGAAGCTCTCGGTGTAAACCTTGGTGAAGTTGACAGCAACAGGAGCAGTGCCGTTGTTGTAGTCGGCGTTGGCGTGGCGGAACCAGACAGTCATGTTGACGGAGCGCGGCTCGGTGACGTGACCCCTGGCGTCCTTCTTCTCAGCGTTGACCTTGGTGACCTGGCCGAGGTAGGTGTTGATGTGAACGATGCGGTAGTCAACGACCTTGCCGTAGCCGCAGTCGATCGCATAGATCTCAGTCAGCTGGCCCTGAGCGCCGGTCATGTTGTCAGCGTTCTTCTTGTCAGCGAGGACTTCGCGACCCTGATAAACGCCGTCCATGAAGGACTCTGCGCCCTTTGCCACGATAGCCTTGCCATTGGCGTCGTAGCCGACCACATGATCAACATCCAGCGTCACGCCGATGTCGTCATAGATGTCGCAGCCGTAGACAGCAGTGTAGTAGGTAGCAACGGGGGTGTCCATGTAGGTGCCGATCACAACGTCCTTGCTGTGGTTCGGGTAGTTGTTGTGATGGAAAGCCCACTTGTGACCCGGACGGCCGAACACGTCGGTAGCATCCTGGATCTCGAGGTTCCACTCAGTAGCAAGCAGCTTGGTGGTGTAGTAAGCCTTGGAGTCCTTTACAACAACAATGCCCTTCTGCACGCTGCCGTCGATGACCTTGCCGTACTCGACAGTGTAGGACTGCAGAGCGTTCAGCATGATCTGAGCAGCGTTGTCACGGGACAGGCCCTTGGTGTAGTCGAAGTCATTGCCGATGCCGTTCAGCAGGCCGACTTCACGGGCGAGGTTGCGGGCACGGACGGAGTAGCCGGTGCCGACAAGGCCCTCTTCCTTAGCGTCGAAGCCGAGGACGACCAGGACCATCTTCAGGAACTGAACGCCGGTGACTTCCGCTTCGGGAGCGTACTTTTTGTTGCCAACGCCAGCGATGATGCCGGTGTGGTAGCAGTAGGAGATGTAGCTCTGTGCCCAGTGGTTGGACGCAACGTCGGTGAAGTCCACCGGAGCATACAGCTCCTTGATGTTGGTATCGCCATTGTCAAACATAGCGATGATCTTGGCAGCTTCTGCACGGGTGATCACACGGTTGGGCTTGTATTCGCCATCCTTGTAGCCGTTCAGAACGCCGATTGCAGACAGGATATCGACAGCCTCGGTGTTCTTGACATCCTTGGCGTCTTTGAAGTCCGCAGTCTTTGCACTCGCAATGGTAGCGAAGCTCAGAAGAGTAGCAACTGCCAGAACGAGAGCGAGAACCTTTTTGAAGTTCTTCATTGAGTTTTCCTCCTTGTAAAATTTAGTTGTTTCCCCTCCATTGCCGGAGGCTCAACCACTATCTGTCGGTATCATAATGCAACAGCCCCAAAAGGTCAAGCGCCCGCGGGGGTTTGTAATGTGATTGTAACAAAAGGGGCTCTTGTGTTACAAACGAGCCGCCCGCCGTGCGTCTGCTGTTTTCAGCACCGCCTGTAGGCGTGTTTCCGTTTTGGGGATGGGTCGATGCGACGCCCGCAGGCTAGTTTCGAGGCGCAACCGCGCAGCGCGCGGCTCTTAGCGCCGAGATAGGCATCGACCCCTACGGTATGGAATCGGAAATACTACCTCATGTAGGGGCCGATGCCCACATCGGCCCGGCTGGACGCACGATTCTAACGGAAAACACGGCGTTTTTTCGCATGACCCGCGTGGTTTTTCCAATACCATCTGTAGGGGCGGACGACCCTGTCCGCCCATTGAATTGTTTCGATTTCGCATCGGATTTCCGTAAAAACGGACAATTCCGGCGGGCGGACAGGGTCGTCCGCCCCTACGGCGCAAAATCACAATTCCACGGATTCGCCGGAAAACCGCCATAAACCGGTCATTTCCGGCGGGTCGATGTGGGCATCGACCCCTACAGTGGGAAACATGAAAACAATACGAATGCGCCGCCGCGGGCGCTTCGTCCCGCGGCGGCGATGAAAACAAAAGGATCTTTTATCCCGGCAGGACGAAGGTCGTGCCGCCAAGGTCGAAGCAGCGCACGCGCTCGCCCGCCTTCGGCATGTCTGCCTGAGAAAAGGCTGCGGCGCTGCCGCCGCCCGCCAGCGTCAGCGGCGAAGCGTGCTCTGCAACGTCCTCGTAGCAGTCGAGCACCAGCACCGCGTCCGCCCAGCCGTTGCCGTTGCGGTCAAGGACGATCACAACATCCTCGGCATCCAGAGAATCGAGCACGGCGGCGTCCGTCTCGCTGTAATTGCGGTAATAGCGCGTCTCGGGCGTGAAGGTCACGCCGTTTCCGGCGCAGATGCGCTCAAGCTTCTCATGGTCAAAGACGGTGAGCACGCGCTCCTGCACGGACGGCGCGGGCGCGCCGATGACCTCGCCATCGCGCAGATACAGATCGACGCTGTGCCCGACGAGCCACAGCCCGGACGAGACGGAAAATTCCTTGTGTCCCTCCAGCTTTGTCGTTCCGGCGGCAAGCCTTCCGCCCGCCTGCGTCAGATCGGCGTATTCGTTGCCGGTCAGGACGGCGGTGTAGCGCACGGCGTCAAAGCGCACCTCGAGATACGTCCGCTTGTTCATCAGCGCATCGAGGACATAGCGCGGCGTGCCGTCGGCGTTCTCGCCATCGACCGCGGGGCGCTGCATCGCGTTGTAGATCAGCAGGCACGCATCGTCGCGCGTGACCGGCAGGTCATACCGGCCGGAAAACGCATGGTAGAGCCCGTATTTTTCCGCATCGGCGTTCACCCGCTCCGACCAGCCCGCGCCGGTATAGCGCGTGCCGTCGCTGCCGGTCACGACCAGCAGCATTTTCGCAAGCTCCTGCGCCGTCACGTCGTCCTGCGGCCGGAAATAGCCGCCCGAACCGCCGACGATGCCGCGCGACGCGCAGTAGGCGATGTAATCCCTTGCCCAGCTCTCGGCGGTGTCGGCAAACGGCGCGCCGCCCGCCTGGGCGAACGTGTCGGTGCACAGGCACGCGATGAGCTTTGCGGTCTCGGCGCGTGTGATCGGCGCGGACGGACGGAAATTGCCGTCGTTGTCGCCCACGATCAGCCCGAGATCGACCAGCATCCGCACGGCGTAGCCGTTTCGGATGTCGCCCGCATCGGCAAACGCAGGCGTTTTCTCAGCCGCTCCGGCGGGCAGCGCCAAGAGCAGCAGCATGGATAAGATCAGTAACCAGCAGGCCGTTTTTTTCATGTGCCCGCCTCCTTCCGCAGCATGTTTTTTCAGTCTGCATCCAGTATAAGCGGATGCGGAGAAAAGCGCAAGGGTCGGCGGGGCTTTGTAACATAATTGTAAAGGCCGCTGTGCCTCCTGTGGAAAACCGCGCGGTTTTTGTTGAAAATAGTCGAGTTTTACACTCTGTTCACAGCTTTGTCCACAGGTGTGCACAGCTCAAACCGCGCGTGGAGCAGACTGAATGCCGCCGTGAACGGACGCATAAAGTTCCACACCCCGAGACTGTGCAGGCCGTACTGCTCAAGAAGCTCGCATTTTGCCGCGCAGCTCCGCGCGTCCTCGAACCAGACCTCGTGCTCTGCGCCGTCCGCGCCGGTGTAGCGGAAATGGGGCGTCTGCGCCGTCTCGTCATAGGCGATCTCCGCGCCCACGCGCACCGCAAGCTCTGCCGCCGCCTCGTTTCCGAGCAGCTCTGCGCGTGACGCGCCGGCGCGGTACGGCAGCGTCCAGTCGTAGGCGTAGTTCGGAAAGCCCATGAAAATCTTCTCCGGCGCCATTTCGCGCACCGCATACTCGATCACGCGGCGCACCGCGTCGAGCGGCGCGACCGCCATCGGCGGCCCGTAGGTGTAGCCCCATTCGTATGAATGGGTGCAGTTAGCACACACGCCGAAAAGCCTTGAAAATCAAGGAGAAAATGAGAAGCAGTATTTGCAAAGCGTTCTCATAGACAAGTCCAGAAAACCTGAATACCAAGAAAAAGCGCGATTTGACAAGAAATCAAATCGTGCTTTTTCTATCACATAGATCATTAACCCTAAAATAGAGAGGAGCGGCGAATATGGCGGCGGTTGTCGTATCAGATTATTTCTACGGCGAAGAATCCGAACAGTTCAGTTATTTCCGGATTCCCAGATTGTTGGTGCGCAGCAAGAAATTCAAGACGCTCTCCACCGACGCAAAGCTGCTGTATGGTCTGCTGCTTGACCGCATGGGTCTGTCCGAGGAACACGGCTGGTACGATGAGGACGGGCGCGTGTTCATATATTACACAGTCGAAGAAATTGCCGACGATCTCTGCTGCGGGCGCGACAAAGCGATGAAGCTGCTGGCTGAGCTGGACAAGACCAAGGGTGCCGGTCTGATTGAGCGCGTTCGCCAAGGTCAGGGCAAGCCGACGAAAATATACGTCAAGCGGTTTACGACCCGCGAAGTTCCGCCCAAGAAAGAAGAAATTCCTGCGCCCATTTCAGAAGTCGAAATTCTCGACCTCCAGAAGTCGGAAATCCCGACTTCTAAAGGTCGGAAACCTCGACTTCAAGAAGTCGGATTTTCCGACCCAAGTTATCTTGATAATAATTATCCTGATTCTAGCTATCCTGATCCATCTATCTCTCCCGCGAAGCCGCCGGGGAATGGAGGGCGGTTGATCGAGCGATGGAGATTGAAAGAGCGTGTCAGAAGTCAAATCGAATATGACGTGCTCTGTACGCAGTACGCCGCCGAGGACGCGGACGCACTGGTGGAGCTGATCTCGGAAGTTCTGAGCAGCACCGCCGATGCTGTCCGGCTGGGAAAAGAGCAAATCCCCATCGAGATCATCAAGGAACGGTTCCGGCAGCTCACACAGATGCACGTTGCCTACATTCTGGACAGCCTGCGGACAACCACGACACAAATCAATAACATCAAAGCCTATCTTCTGACCGCGCTCTACAACGCGCCGACGACGATGGGCTTTTTCTATTCCGCACAGGTGCGGCATGATCTCGGCAGAAAATGAATCTCATGGTGAGATTTGTTTTTTGACATAAATTTCAATCACGGAGGTACATACATGGCAGAAGAAAAAGCACGCGACCCGACGAAGCCGGAAATCAAGCCGGTCAATATCCCGCTATCCAAAATCCACGACCTGCCCGGCAGCGTATTTGCGCCGCCGAGTCCGAAAAGTTTGGAGGCGCTGACAAGCAGCATTGTGCTCAAAGGCGTACAAGAGCCGGTTATCCTGCGCCAGCGCGAGGATGGCGAGTTTCAGATCGTTTCCGGCAACCGCCGCCGCAAAGCCAGCGAGCTTGCAAAGAAAACGGAGATTCCCGCGTTTGTCTATGACATGACCGAGAAAGAAGCAAAAGACTTCCGTTTCCGCAATAAAGGCGATGGCATACCGCCCGGAAAGCTGTTGCCTGAAAACGAGATCGGCAAAAAACACGAAGCGCCTGCAAAAGCGCCGGACAAGACTACGGAGAAAGCAACGGTTACGCCGCAGAAGCCTCCGGAAAAGGTTACTGATGTAAAGCCTGCGCCTACATCGGAGCTGAAAAAACCGGAGGAAAAACCGAAAGCGGTTGTGCCTACGGGAAAGGTTGAAGCGGATAGCAAAACGCCGGTCACACCACCGAAACCACCTGAAAAACCGACTGAGGAAAAGACCACGCCCGCGCCAGAACCGAAGAAACCGGAGGAAAAGCCGAAAGCGGCCCCATCTGTGGAAAAGGCAGATGCAGGCGGAAAGAAACAGGACGTGCCGCCAAAGCCGCCTGAAAAGCCCGCCAAGGACAAGCCCACTTCCGCGCCAGCGTCGAAGAAACCGGATGAAAAGTCCAAAACGGCTGCGCCCGAAGAAAAGACTGATGCAGGCAGTAAAGCGCCAGCTGCTGTTCCGGAGCCGCCTGAGAAATCCGGCGAGGTAAAACCCGCGTCCGCGCCGGAGCAGAAAAAACCGGAGGAAAAGCCGAAAGAAGCAGCCCCTGCGGAAAAGGCTGACACGGACGGCAAGCCTCCGGTCATGCAGCCGAAGGCACCCGAAAAGGCCGTCGAGGTCAAGCCCACATCAGCATATATGCCCGGCCCTGCTGCTCTCGGTCCAACTGGAACGAAAATCACGAGGATTTTCGAGGATCGGCTGCTGCCCCCGGATGAACAGGCCATGAAAGATATTCCGGTTCCCAAGGACGGCGAATCTTACTTCATTACGCTTCATCCTGCGTATCTGGAAAAATCCGAGTTTAACACCGTTTCCGTGGACACAAGCAGCGACGATTACAAGGAACTGAAAAAGTCTATCGAGCTGAACGGCGTGAAAGACCCGGTGCTTACCAGAATCAATCCCAAGGGCGGTCTGGAAGTGCTCTCCGGCCAGCGGCGGCACATGATCGCGCGGGAGCTGAATTATCCGGTTCCTGCCATCATCCAGAAAATCGACGACAACGACGCGATAATCCTTGTTGCGGACGCTAACTTGCATCGTCCGCATATTTCCACCTACGACCTATCGCGGACGCTGCGGAACAAAATGACCGCGATGAAGCGCAAGGCGGGGCGGAAAAAACGCGGTGCGCCGGGGGCGGATGAGCTGCAAAGTGACGCAGTGCTGGCAAAGGAAATGGGAATCAGCATCAGCAAGCTGAACAGAATCGTCCGGCTGTCCGAAGCAACGAAGGATGTTTGCGACGCGGTTGACGATCACAGCATTGAGTTATCCATTGCCGCCGAGATCTCGTTTCTGAAACCTCATAATCAGGATGAAGTGATTCACCTGTCCTGCATCGGTTATAAGCCGAACGTCAAGCGTGTGCAGCGGCTTCGCACTGCGGAGAAAAACGGCAAGCTGGATGATATGACCATGCGGAACATTCTGGAGGACAAAGACCTCCAGCCGGTCAAGCAGCCAGAACCGCCGAAGCCAGCTCCGGCACAGCCAGATCCGCCGTTCCCGGTCGCGTCCATGGTAACGCCCAGCGCGCCGCCAGTACCGACACCGCCGGACATGAAGCCGGTCATGCCGGAGCCGCCGAAACAGGAAAACATTCCCCAGCCGCCCGCAGCACAGCCAGCGGAAAAGCCGGAGGAGGCACCGGAAACGGGCGGCAACGTCATTCCGCTCCACACGGAGAACAAGCAGCCGAGCGAACCCAAAGCGGCAGATGAAGAACCGATTGAGTTCAATTCGCAGCGCGACAATATGTACGCGACCAAGGTTACACTGGGCGGCGACCGGCTGCGCAGATACTTTCCGGACGTTTCTATGAAGCCAATCGAAATCGTGGAAAGCATCTATTCCGCGCTGGAGGAACGCCGTCAGCGTGAAATTCACGCACAGCAGAAGAAAGACATTCTGCATCCGGGCAAGGCTGCCCCAACACGTTAATATGCACCACCGAAAACTATTGCACCGTCTGGTGGTGCCGCCCTGACAATTATGATCTAGGAGGATTCTCTATGAATTACCACCCCAAGCACAAGTCCAATTCGCGCACCGCCGTCTGGATCGGCGCTGGCGTCCTTGCCGCCGTCGCCATCGGCGCGATCATTTTCATCATCGTTACGCTCCGCTCTCCCATGACAAAGGAAGAAGCCCGCGCCAAAGCCGGAATCGTTTATGATTCTTCCGCCACTGAGGGCGGTTGGGATAACCTTTCGCCGGAGGAGATTGAAGCGCGTTTGAATGAAAAAGTAGCCGAGGGCATGATTAACATTTCAGCCAACACCGCACCCATCTTTGAGGATGGAGCATCTGAGGGAAATCTGATGCTCGTAAATGAGTCCATCAATAACTATCCGCAGATGGTTCAGATCGTCCGTAATGATACGGGCGAACAGATTTATGAATCCGGCGCCATTGCCGTTGGCAGTAAGATTGAACGTGCGCGGCTGGACGTGGTTCTTCCCGCGGGTACATACGAATGTACCGCTTATTTTCATAACCTTGACCCGGAATCTGGTGCAATCATCGGCACAGCCGGGGCAATCATTACAATTACGATTCAACACTAATTTTAATCAAAGGAGTCATTACAATGAAGAACACTAAGAAAATCGTTTCCCTCATCCTTGCGGTCTGCATGATCGCTTCCCTCGCAATTTCCGCTTCCGCTGCCAACACGGTTGATGCTTCGGGCGGCACCGGCACTTCCAGCGTCACGCTCTCGTCCACCGCTGACGGCAGCATCGGCGGCGACCCGGCAGCTACCAAAATGTCCGTAGTCGTGCCTACCGTCCTCCCGGTTGCTGTTGGCACTGACGGCACTGTTTCCACCGCGACCGACGCGAAGATCATCAACAATTCGTTTGGTGCAGTAAAAGTTGCGAATATTTCCATCGAAGCCGCGCAGGGTTGGAATCTGACGGCGTTTGGTGACAAGGCTACGCTTGCCAAGGAAAAGGTTGACAGCAACAAGTTCGGTTTCCAGATCGCACTCGGCAACGGTGAAAAGAAGCTGACCGACAACAAGAACGCTTCCAAGCAGACCCTTCTGGACACTGCCATCGAGGGCTGCTTCATGTCCGGCGTGGGCGACACCTCCGCAAACTCCATTGGCATTGCCTATGACGCCATCGTGACACCGGTTTCCGAGGCCGTCACGAACGCTGCCATCGCGTCTGTACTCTTCATTATCGCGTGGGATGCGGTCTGATCGCAATTCATCCAAGGGGAACGCCCAAGCGTTCCCCTTACCTGATTCTACAAGGAGGACTTCAAAATGAAACGAAAAAGAATCCTCGCAATGATCCTCGCCGTCGCATCGTGCCTGTCGCTGGCAGTCAGCGCGTCGGCGGCAGGAACGACTACACGCAAAGCAACAGATTTCAAGGACTATGACCGTACCGCATGGTATGCCGCAGCCGTGTCCGCAGCCGTGGATAACGGCCTGCTTTATGGCAAGAGCGCAACCGTCATTGATCCCAACGGCGACATGACCCGTGCGGAGATGGCAGCAATCATCAACCGCTCATTCGGGTGCTATAAGGCGGCAGACATCAGCCAGTACAAGGACGTTGCAAAATCCAAGTGGTATTACAAAGACGTTGCAATGGCCGTGCAGATGGGCACTTATAACGGGCGCAGCAACTCGACAATGGCCCCGGATGCGCCCATCACGCGGCAAGAAGCCATGACCGTTGTGGCGAGAGCGTTGGAACTGGACTACGATTCGTATTCCAAAACGGATTTGTCCGCGTTCTCCGACCGCAGCGAGATTTCCAACTGGGCGCTACCCTATGTGCGCGCGATGGTAGGCGTTGACTATATCCACGGTCGCGGCAAAATCCTTGCCCCGCTGGACAACATCACCCGTGCTGAATTTGCGCAGATCTTTGCGAACATCATCGGCAGCTATATCACGGCAAAAGGAACCTATGACAAGGACATTCAGGGCAGCGTTTTGATCCGCACCAACGAAGTAATGCTCAAGGATATGACCGTGGACGGCGACCTCATCATCGGCTGCGGCGCAGCAGATGGCAAAATCACGCTCGATAATGTTACCGTCAAGGGCAGATTGCTTGTCTGGGGCGGTGGCGTTGCGGCAATTTACTGCAACAACGGGACGAATATGCCCGCTGTTGTCGTAGCCCGCGTAGACGATGCGGTCAAAGTCATTTATGACAGAGATTCCACCCTCGCCGTGATTGACACGATCAAAACCAGAATCACCGAGCGCGCAAAGCAGAACAAAGAGACTGAGATCATCTTTTACGATGTCAGCGGACTGCGCGAAGCCCAAAAGCAACTCAACGCTATCGTCGCAGGAAGTCAGCTTTCTGTTGTTGCTCCGGCTCATCTGTATGCTATTGTCGGGGCAACCGACGTGAAGGCTGAGTTCACGAACAATAGCAAGAGCGATACCTACAAAATCGAGATTCGCCGCAACAAGGACAATACTCTGATTGCAGATACTTTTGAGCTTGCCGCAGGCAAGAGCATTTCAAGTCTGACGCTTCTGGAAACGCCAGAGTTCGGCAATGTGGATTGTACGGTCATTGTGACTGCGTTCCGTGACGGCAAGGAAATCGGCACACTGAACACGGAATTGACACTCCATGTCGCGTATCTCTGGCCCAAGGAGGTGCAGTGATGAGTAAGAAAAAAGTTATCACTTTACTCCTGACACTGGCAATGATCCTATCACTGTCCGTGGGTGTGTCGGCGGCTGAAACGACCGAAGCAAAAGTGCCAATTACCCTTACGGTAGTCAATACCGTCACGCCGATTTCGTGTACGGTTCCGGCTTGCTTGCCGGTTTCACTGGTGGATGGCTATGTTGTGACAGCCAATAATGCCATGATTACCAACACCGGAAAAAACAGCGCGATTCGTGTGACCAAGGTAGATGTTCAGGCGGGCACGTTTGAAATCGGAAATTTTGACGATTTTACGGCAAGCAAGAACAGCATTGCATTGAACATCAACGGCTGCCAGACCAAAGGCGCAGGCGCTTTGACGCTGGCAGAAAACGCCTTTCCTGCAATCCCTGCGGAAAAGTCGCTTGCCATCCGCTACCGCGCAAAGGTGTCTGCAAGCGAGGCTGTCACCAACGTTGCCGCGGCAACTGTCGTGTTTACGATTGCTGCCGTTATGGAGGGTTAAGCTATGAAATTCAGAAAAATTACAGCGCTTTTGCTTGTTCTCTGTATGATGCTCTCCCTGAGCATTTCGGCATTTGCGGCGGATGATGTTGTCGCCAGCGGCACGATTCAGAACAGCGGTATCCGCTGGGAGCTGAACGGCAACGGATGGCTGACCATTTCCGGTTCCGGCGAAGCGCCCGTCTTTACCAGCGCAGATGACCAGCCGTGGGGGGAATATCGGGAACAAATCACGGAAGTCTGGTATGACGATATGGAAGCGTTGACGATTCCAGACCTTGCGTACTGGTTTGAGGGATGCACGGCGTTGACCACCGCCGAATTGCCGCTGACCCCGGTCATTGGCCGTCATGCGTTTTACGGTTGTGCCAAGCTGAACACGATCACCATGTATTACGGCGAAACCGTGCTGGAAAGCATCGGTGAAGATGCGTTCTGGCGCGAGGCCGATGCTGGCGATACGCTCTATATCGCCTACATCATCGGCTATCCGGAAGCAACGGTGCCGTTCTATACCTATGATTGGGCGGCGTCCAATCGCAGCAGCCGGTATTTTTATGATCTGTACGGCGTGTATCAGAACGCAGACGCCGCCACCACTGCACCCAGCGGCATCAAGAAAGCGCCGGGTATCTCTGTTCAGTCCACCGGCTCCATCATTGGCAACTGCCCTTCATGCGGAAAGTATTCGTTCCAGGGCACATACGTTGAAGTCGCACATTCGTCTCGCGGTCATGCAAACTATAATGAGTGTTATCTCTGCCACTACGTCCAGTACCTTGGCACTTACACCTATAAGAGTCACGGCGCTGGTGGTTACGGTTCCGGTACCTGCCCGGACTGCGGCAGCCATACGTGGGTGCTGCAAAGTCAGCAGGCGGCTACCTGCACCAGCAATGGCTACAGAAGCTATTCTTGTGCCTGCGGTCAGACCAAGAACGAAACCATCTACGCAACCGGTCACAGCTATTCTTATGGAAGCTGGGAGCAGTATTCAGCCTCGCAACACCGGCGCGAAGCCTATTGCCGGAACTGCGGCAATTCGGATTACGAATATGCCAGCCACAGCATGAACTACGGCTCGTGGAGCAATTCTTCTTCCAGTCAACATAGCCGAACGGCATCCTGCCGCACCTGCGGATATAGCACTACGGATTACGGTAATCATAGCTATTCTACCGGTTCGTGGAGCAAGTACAGCGATACCCAGCACCGCAGAAGCAAGACTTGTTCCGGCTGCGGCGCATCGACCTATGACTACGCCAATCACAGCTATTCCTATGGCTCGTGGGTGTCGGACAGCGAAACGCAGCATAAGCGCACCAAGACGTGCTCGGCCTGCGGCGATTCTGGCTATGAATACGCTGACCACACCGACGCGAACGGTGACGGCAAGTGCGACGATTGCGGTGCAACTGTCAGCCTGACGATCAAGTGGGATGCAGGCACGAACGGCGGCACGATCGACGGCAAGGCCAGCTTTTCCGAAACCGTGAAGCTGAACAGCAAGCCGACCGCGCCGGGCAGCGTTCCCGTCAAGACCGGCTACACGTTCAAGGGCTGGTTCACGGCCAAGAGTGGCGGCAGTCTTTACAGTACGGTCACGATCACCAGCAGCACGACATTTTACGCGCAGTTTGAAGCGAACAAGTACGCTGTGACGTGGGATTTAGGCACGGGTCAGAGCGAAACGACCGAACAGACCTACGGTGAAAAGCTGGTGCTGCCTACCGAGCCGACGCGCAAAAATGCAGAATTTTTAGGCTGGTTCACATCGGCCACTGGCGGCGCGGAGGTCGATTCCAACACAATCTATACAACGGATGGCGAAACGACCTATTATGCGCACTGGGAAATTACGGAGGTCTTTTCCGTGACTGTACCGGTTACATTGCCGCTTGTCATTGACGAGAGCGGCGAGGTTCACACTGGCGCGGCAGAAATCATCAACGGTTCCACCGGCGAGGTTGTCGTGTCCGCTGTCAGCATCAGCACGAAAAATGGCTGGCAGCTTGTTCCGTTCAACACTGACATGGCACACGAAAAGGTAGATGCGAAGCTCCTCGGCTTCAAGATCAACGGCGTGCAGACCAGCAAGAACGGCAGCGCAGAAACATTCTCCTTGGCTGCGCCGTGGGAGATCGCAGAAAACAGCAGACTGCCCATCAGCTACGATGCGGTTGTCAGCGCCGTGTCCAAAGCAGTTACTGAACAAGAGGTCCTTTCTGTCATGTTCGTGCTGGAATGGGGCGGTGAATAAGCGTATGGACGAAGAAAAAGTCACAGAGCAAATGACCGTGCTTGTCGTCGAGCCGGGCTATGCGCCATACGAAAAGACGATTCCGCATGAGCTTCATGCCATGCAGGAGATCGTCGGCGGCCTGATTACTGCTATTTATCCATACGAGGAACCGGTCGGCATTGTTGCAAACGATGAAGGACTTCTTTTGGGTATGGATTTCAACCGTAGTGTCGAGGGCGGCTATGGTGGTCTGGTGGGGCCTTTTTTCGTGTGCGGTTTGACGGAGGACAGCTTTTGTTCGCTCCCTCCCGACCAGATGGAACGCTTCAAGAAGAAATTCCATAAGGCTGAAATTCTGCTTGGTTTTCGCGGCGACGAGCCGGTTACGCTAAAGGTCGAGCCAAAGCAGAAAAACGCGACACCTGAAAAACAGCACAAGCCGCCGTTGCAGGAGCGTTGAAATGGGGTTTGAACTGACCGGTGCAACACCGGACGAACGTCTCAAAGAGCTGACCGAAAAACTGGAACAGGGTGTCAGCGAGATTTTTACCAGTGGACGCTATGCGGAATATCTGTCTGCCATGTCCAAATTTCACTCATACAGCTTTGGCAACGTCATGCTCATTCTCATGCAAAACCCGGCTGCATCCTGTGTGGCCGGGTTTCACACATGGAAGAAAGAGTTTGGGCGCAATGTAAAGGCACATGAAAGCGGCCTGAAAATTCTCGCTCCGTGCCCATATCGGCGGTTCATTGAGCAGGATAAGTTGGACAAAGACGGTACGCCTGTGCTTGATGCAGCAGGCAAACCGCTCCGGGAGCGGACACTGGTGCAGCTCATGCGATTCCGTATTGTCACCGTCTTTGACATTTCACGGACCGAGGGCAAGGAACTTCCCAGCATCGGCGTATCGGAGTTGAGCGGAAATATTGACCGGTTTGAGGAACTGGCAAACGCGATCACAAGCGTCTCGCCGGTTCCTATTTTGTATAAACCTCCGCATGGCGCGGCGAAAGGCTGCTTCAACCACATCACGGAAGAAATTTTGGTGCGCCCCGGCATGAGCCAGAAGCAGACCGTCAAGACCATGCTCCATGAGATCAGCCACGCCACACTCCACCGGCGCAAGAAAAACGAACCGCCGTCCAAAGACCAGCACACGCGCGAGGTCGAAGCCGAAAGTGTGGCGTATGTCGTTTGCCAGCATTTTGGGATTGATACGTCGGATTATTCGTTCGGCTACGTCGCCGGGTGGAGCAAGGGAAAAGAGCTGGACGAGCTGAAAGCATCGCTGGATACTATCCGCACTTGCGCCGCCGGGCTGATCGACGCGATTGAAGAAAAGTGTCCAACCTTATGCCCGCAGAAAAATCAGTCACAGGAAAAATCGCACGGAGGTGAAGCAAGAGCATGACAGATTATCAACCGGACATCCTCAATTTTTTAGAAAAGATTGTCCAGCGGAACACCCTTGCCTACAAAGAAGATTTTGACGTTGACAAAGAAATTCTCTGGAACAGTGCGCAGGAATCCAGTTTGGAGCATCGTTCTTTTCTCTGGATGAGCCGCCCGTGTGGAACATGGTGTGTGCCGGAGCGCGAGACGTATTTGCAGGACAGCCGCGCTTACAAAACGTGGACGTTTTACGCAGACCAGCCGAACGGCATCAAAGCGTACCGCGTTGTGGTAGATGGTGTCCGCGACGGCAAGCTGGCGGGGAAGGTCATTCATCTGGACTATGCCAAACAGGTACAGCGTGTGGTCAAATCTGCGCTGCCCATTGCAAAGGTGCAATACCGCGATAAGGACGAGTATTTTTGCGAAAGCAGCCATGAAACATTCATTCACCGCGTATTGCGGCTGGAGGAAAACACACACGATATTCGATATGTGCCGGATAACGAAGCGGAGCTGCACAGTCTTTTGATGCTGGAGCATCAACTGGAACAGCAGAATAAACGCCCGAAACGGACAAAATCTGTTACCATGCAGCGGTAACGGAATCAGCACCGCTTGCGGTGCTGATTTAGCAAGTATGTCGTTTGTTAAACGACCCTTGTTAGGGGCTTGCGCCCCTAAAACCCTGCGTTTTGCGTTTCACCGTGAGATTCATTTCAGACGGTCGCGTTCAGCGATTATTTCCGGGAGCGCCGAATTTGCGTTTCACGGTGATACGCATTTACAGTCACGCAAGGCTTTAATCGCGTTTCACCGTGAGATTTATTAAGGAGGGATTTTTTGCGCAGTCGATCACATTTCACCGGCGTATGGCTGAACGACGCGGAATATCGGCAGCTCATGCAGCTCTGCCAGAGCAGCGGTCTGTCTGCCAGCGCCATGATCCGCAAATGTATTCTGGGTGAAACCGTCAAGCCGCGCCCACCGGACTGCTATGCGGAGCTTTTGCGTGTGCTGTCTGGCATCGGCACGAACATCAACCAGCTTGCGCACTGGGCAAACGGCAAGGGCTATGTCACACAGGCACAAATCCATGATGCCGCACGCTTTGCGCGAGAAGCGTGGGAACTGGTGCGGGAGTCGATATAATGGCATACGATAAAATTATCGTCATTCATTCCCGGCTGGATCGCTGCCTGGATTACGTTCAAAATGACGGCAAAACGGATTTGGGAAACGCCGTGGATTATATCTGTGATCCTGTCAAAGCGGGCTTCCAGACGGCAATCAACTGTACGCTGGATAAGTCTTTTTTGCAAATGCAGGAAACCAAACGGCGCTGGGATAAGCACGGCGGGATTCTCGGTTATCATATCATTCACTCCTACGCTCCCGGCGAGGTCACGCCAGAACAGGCACACGAAGCGGGCGTAGAGTTCGCACGGCGACTGTTAGGAGACAAATACGAAGCCGTTGTCTGTACGCACACCGACCGTGACCATCTGCATTGTCACATTGTTTTCAATTCCGTTTCATTCATGGACGGCAAAAAGTACCGGAGTGATTTCAAAAGCTATTTCCACGATCTGCGCGGCATTTCTAATGAGGTCAGCCGGGAGCGCGGATACTCCGTGATTGAACCGGATGGGAAAGGCGCTTCCTACGCTGCATGGAACGCAGAAAAGCGCGGCAGCGGTACAATCCGTGACCTTATCCGTCGTGACATAGACGCAGCGCTGGCTGGGAGCCTGACCTATGATACGTTTTTGGAAACGTTGCGGCGGCATGGCTATTCTGTCAAGCGCGGCCCGAATGTCAAGCATACCGCCGTCCGTCCATCGGGCGGGCAGCGGTTTGTTCGTCTGGACAGCCTTGGAGATGGATACACAGAAGCCGATCTCATGCAGCGATTGAATGAGCAGCGGCATGAACCAGAGCCAACGATACCAGTATTTTCAGCACAAAAGCGTTATACCGTTCGCCGTCGCCCACGCCGCTATCCACCTGTCAAGCGCGGCAGTTTCCGGGCGCTATACCTATACTATCTGTATCTGCTGTCACCGCAAAAGAAACGCCCGCAAAAAGTTCCGTTTGAAACGCGGGCAGAGGTACGCCGTGCAAAACAGTACCGGCAACAATTTATGCTGCTGCAAAAGTATCACATAGATACAAAGCCAGAGTTAGAAATGTTGTCCGATGCGTTGTCAAATGAGATGCAGATAATCGTAGACCGGCGCAAAGAATTATATGCGCTACGCCGAGAGCAGCTGTCTGCGCAGCTTGACGCTGACATTGACAGCCTGACCGCACAGCTCCGGCCCCTGCGTCGGGAACTGCGGTTATGCGGAAAAATCGCGGAATATTCGCCGCGGATGCTGCGGCAGGTGCAGGAAAGCACTTCACCATCAACAGAAAATCATTTGCCAAACAAGGCAAAAGAAAGGAGGCACAGCCTATGGAGGTAAGCGGCGAAGCTGCTGATCTCGTGATGAAAGAGGGCGTACAAATATCCGAAGAAGCAATTAAACTACTGGCGCGGGGTGCAAAAAATCTCGCGACGCTGTTATACGCGCTGGCAAAAGACCAGAAAAAGCTTTACGGCAAGGTGAATATGAACCGGCTGCTCAGTGAACAGCGCCCCATCGAAGTTTTGCCCTTGCGCACAGAGGATTTTGACGAGTTCAAGCGCAGAGCCAAGAAAGTCGGCTTGTTATTTTCAACCATTTTGGACAAGAAAGGCGACGAGCCATACCTTGAAATCCTGACCAACATTGACCATCTCTCGCAGGCAAATTATATCCTAGAGCAGATGGGATACCAGCCGAAACAGTTGGAGGACGTGCAGCCAAAAAAAGAGCAGACCCCTGCCCGACCAGAACCATCCTTGCAAAAGCAAAGGAGTGGCTTGACGCAGGGGCCGATTTCGACCAATGAGGAAAAGCAGCCCGTTCGCGGACGGCTGGCGGCATTGCGTGCCGCCGCAGAGCGGACGCGGCCAGAACCCCAGCGCGAGCTGGAGCATATCAGGTAATAGGAGTGAGTATTATCTTAAATTTAGCAGATTTAGTAAATGAAAAGAATCAGAGCAGCGAACTCTGGCAGGCGCAGCGTCAGGCAGACCGCGAGAACACGAACGCCATGCAGGACGCAGGTATTGTTCAGATCACCAGCGACCCGGACGCTTATTTGCGGTATCTGAATTGTCAAGCCGACAATCCGAGTTATAGCGCTGGCAATGTTGCGCTCGTTATGGTGCAGGATCAGAGTGCAACCATTTTCGGTACAAAAGACCGTTGGAAAAGTCTGATGCGCAGCGTATCTCCAACCGAGGAAAAGAATGGCGTGAAAATTTACACCCGTTCCTCCTTTGGCAAAGGGTATGTACTGACGGACGTTTACGACGTGCGGCAGACAAGCGGGCGCGACCTGAAGCACACCACATTGCAGCCGGACAGCAAGGAAATGACGGAAGCCCTCAAAACGCTCCTGAATTATTGTGTTGTGCCGCTGGTGAGTGATGAGAGTATCCCCATGCCTGCGCTTTACGACCCAAATCAGATGAAAATGGCGGTCAATCCGAAATATAACGATGCAGAAGCGTTCGCAGGCATTGCCATTGAAATTGCGCACGTTCGCTTTCATGCCAAAGGTTACAATCAAAATTATTCGCGGGAGGATTACGAACTGGACGCGCAGAGCGTCGGCTACATGATCTGTCGTCGCTTTGGTGTTCCGTGTGAAGCGCCCGACGTATCAAATCTGGCGGCATTTTATGACGGCTTTGAACCGCAGGATCGGCGGCAGGCGCTTGGACAGATTCAGGACATGGCGCAGAAGATCGGCGGCAGCATTGAACGCGCAATTTCCCCACAGACACGCACAAGAAATATGAATCGTACTGCGCGATAAAGTGATTCGCCGTCACGATCCGAAACCGCTTTGACGGTTGTGCTCCCCTTGCGGGGAACATACTCCGCTGGCTGTCCGCAGTCAAGGCCGGTCGATGCTGACGCATCGGCCGCAGAGCCAGCCAGTGTGCGCACTGGCTGGGCCTTGACAGCAGCCACCCAGCGGAAGTGTGGCAGCCAAGGGGAGCAAACCAGAGAAGCCCGCTTGCGCGGGCTTCTCGATCATGGGGAGACGTGCGCGCCCGACCGGGAATCGCGTCTCACCGTGAGATTTATTTTATGGAAAATGGAGGTATTGAACGTCTATGAAAAAACTGCTTTTTATCATTCCATCGGTTCTGCTGCTGTTGGCGGCTGGTACGCTCGTTTTCTGCAAGCACCATGCTGAGCGCACCGGTCTGGCCTGTATGGATATTGACCTGTGAGGAATCAAAAGAAGTCATTTCGCAGCGCCGCCCCAGTGTGGGCGGCGCTTGTCATACCTATCGTCTGGCTGGCAATTCTTATGGCAGGGCGTTATGAAACCGGCATGACGGTCTTTGATCTTGCCGCACAATTCTCCGAAGCGATGAAAACACCGTTTTCCCTGCGCTGGACACCGCACACGGCAAAATTTATTGGAATTTTTCTGCTGCTCTACGGCGGCGCGATTTTATTCTACTACACCGGGCAAAAGAACACCCGCCCCGGCGAGGAACATGGCTCCGCGTCGTGGGGCAGTGTCCGGGAGCTGGATAAGAAGTACCGCGACAAGGATGCAGGCAAAAACGTCATTCTGACGCAGCATTTGCAAATGAGTATGAACGGCAAACTGCACCGCAGAAACCTATTGCAGATCATCGTCGGAGGTTCTGGTTCGGGCAAGACGCGATTCCTCGCAAAACCAAACCTCATGCTTGCAAATGCCAGCTTCATCGTCACTGATCCAAAGGGGGAAATGCTCCGTGCCGTTGGCAATCTATTCTTAGAGGAAGGTTATGTTCTGCGCGTGTTTGATCTGATCGACCCGTCAAAATCAGACTGCTACAACCCGTTTTGCTACATCCGAAAGGATGCGGATGTGTTCAAACTGATTGACAATTTCATCAAGAACACCACTCCAAAGGGCGCGAAAGCAAACGATCCGTTCTGGGAAAAATCGGAGACGGCGCTTGACGCCGCGCTCATGCTTTACCTGCTCCACGAAGCACCGCCCGAAGATCAGAACATGGAAACCATTCTCTACATGATTGAAAACGGCGGTGCAAAGGAAGAAGATGATGATTATCAATCTCCGCTCGATCTGCTCTTTGAAGCCTTGGAGGAAGAACAGCCCAATCACATTGCCGTGCGGCAATACCATATTTTCAAGCAAGCCGCGGGCAAAACCGCAAAATCGATCTTGGTGAGCGCGGCTGTGCGGCTTGCATCGTTCACGCTGCCGGAAATCCAGCGCATCACCGCCAGCGACGATATGGAACTTGGCAAGCTGGGCGAACGGAAACAGGCAATTTTCTGTATCATTCCGGATTCTAACGACGCATCGCTCAATTTCCTCGTCGGTATGCTCTACACGCCGGCGTTTCAGGAGCTTTACTATCAGGCGGATAAGGTGCATCAAGGGGCGCTGCCTGTTCCCGTGCGGCTGATGTTTGATGAATTTGCGAACGTGGCCCTGCCGGATGGCTATGCCCGGTTGCAGGCAACTATGCGCTCTCGAAACATTATGTCAACTATCATCCTGCAAAACATTTCGCAGCTAAAGGCGCTGTTCAAGGATGATTGGGAGGGAATCATTGGCAATGCGGACAGCTTTGTGTACTTAGGTGGCAACGAACAATCGACGCACAAATATATTTCGGAGCTGCTTGGGAAAGAAACAATCGATACGAAAACGTCAAGCCAGAGCAAGGGCAGAAACGGTTCTTTCTCACAGAACTTCCAACAGGCTGGGCGCGAGCTTATGACCCCGGACGAGGTGCGGCGCTTGGATAATAAAAACGCAATCGTTCTGATTCGCGGTGAAAAACCGGTTATTGATGAAAAGTACGACATTCTGAAACACCCGAATATCCACCGCACGGAGGACGGCGGCGCACCGCCGTATCTCCACACGCCGCTGCGCGCATTCGCGGCGGACGATCTCTCATTCCCCATTGAAAACATTGACGATATTGTAATTTTGGAGGAATTTACATGAAACATGAATTAACCCCGCGGCGCAAGGAGCGCCGCATTATGGCCGTCTGGACAAGCCTTGTGCTGACAACGGCACTGTTTACGACCTCGGCGTTCGCCGCTGATTCTGACCCGCTGACCATCGTAAACAATCTTTCTGATTTTATCTTTTCCTGCATCAAGGCAATCGGCATCATCATCCTCGGCTGGGGTGTCGTGCAGCTCGGTATGTCTGTGCAGTCGCATGACGCGACGCAGAGAACGCAGGGTGTTCTTTGCCTGTTCGGTGGCTTACTGATCGCCTTTGCAAAGGAAATTTTGACAGCCATCGGTGTGGTGTAAGCGATGAAGCAGACGAAAAACGCAGTCGAGCGCCATGTGCTTTGGAGCGACATTCATCTTGACTTGGACGATTGGCGCGACTTTCTTATGGAAAACTATTCGGAGCTGCCCGAAGATAAGCTCTATGAAAAGATGCACGAGCTGAACGCCGAATACCTCGACGACGAGCGCCGAAATCTGGACATTCAGTTTTCACAGCCGATCCTTGTTATTGGTGATCTTGGGTTCTGGAATGGTCGGGCGCAGGGATATAAGATGATTAAATCCGGGAACATCCGTGATTGCCTGTATTCGGACACAGATATGACGGAATGGTATGTGGATAAAAACGGCGACCTGCGGGCAGATGCCATTCACCACGACGGCACGAATCACTATCTCTATCGTGTGTTCAAGCGCGGAGTTACCAATGCGCAAATTGAGAATCTGCAAGACAAAATTTATTGCAGGCGAGCAACGCGCGCGGACATTACAAGGGTCACACAGCGGCTTGGCGACAGCATTGCATCCGTCTATGGATTTCGGATTCCAAAGCAGCGGACACGGCAGCACGGCGCGAGGTAAAGCACACAGAAATATATCTCACCGTGATACGCAATTCAAGCCACGGAAAAACGGGATAGGCTGTGAAATTCGCAGCCCATCCCGTCAAGCAAAACACCGTTTATAGTGATTTCCCAAAAAGAATATGCAAATAGTCCGTTTTCCCGTGGATCACAGCGCCGACAGACACGAACTCGCCCTCGATGCGATAGAAGATCATATATCCCTCACAGACCAGATAGCGCACATCCGTGTCGATTCCAAAACGGGCGCTGAGTGCCGTGCCGGATTGTGGAAACTGCTTGAGATTCGCGCACTGGGTAAAAATATTGTCCGTGATGCGTTTGGCTGCTTTCGGGTTTCCGTATTCGTCCCGAATGAAGCGACGAATTGCCGTCAGGTCGTTCATGGCGCGCGGCGTAAATCTCAGCTTCATGCGTCCAACTCCAACCGGCGCATAGCTTCCTCCTCGCTGACCCATCTGCCCTGTTCCGCGCTTTTCCAGCCCGCGTCCAGCTCCGCCATCAGGCGCTTGAGCGCCTTATTTTTCATATATTCCTCGTTCTCCGGCGAAAGCAGGAACGGCAGGCCCTCCACGTTGAGTGACTGCTGGATGAAGATGTTGATAGCATCCGTCAGGTTCAGACCATAACTTGCGTAAAGCTGCTCGGCGCGCTGCTTGATTTCAGGATTCATGCGCATCTGAAACGTCGTTGTTTTCGGCGCGGATGAAACATTGTATGCCTGATTCATAATCATACCCCCTTTTCTTTTAGTATATCCTTTTGCACGAAAATGTCAATACGCAGTCACTACATTTCGGAGGTGATGATATGTGAGTGATAACTGGGTCGTATCGACCCTTGAAGATGCTTTAAGCAACTGGAACAATAAGCTGGCTGAAATCTGGTCGCTCATTTCGCAGACGCCGGAGAGTTTTCGCGGCGGTGAAATCTGGACGGTCATTGTCAGCATCCACAACGCACTGGTAGGCTTTGGCTATGGACTGCTTGTGTTATTTTTTGCAATGGGCGTGTTCCGCTCGGCGGCCAGCTTTCGCGAACTGCAAAGACCGGAATTTGCCCTACGGCATTTTATTCGGTTTCTGCTTGCAAAGGTGGCGGTCGGCTCGTCGTTGGAGCTGATAACCGCGATTTACAAAATCTGCGGCGGTGTGGTCAGCACCGTCATGGGCGGCATTGGTTCTGCAATTTCCACAACGGCCACCTTGCCGGACAAAATTGTGGAAGCCATTGAGGACGTGAGTTTTTTGGAATCCATTCCGCTCTGGTTGGTGTCTCTGCTGGGCAGTCTACTCATAACCGTCCTGTCCTTTGTTCTGATCCTGACCGTCTATGGCCGCTTTTTCAAAATCTTTATTTACACCGCGATTGCACCCTTGCCACTGGCATCATTTGCAGGAGAAGCTACGTCCAGAACCGGGCAAACATTCTTGAGAAGCTACGTCGGCGTCTGCATGGAGGGCGCGGTCATTGTGCTGTCCTGCGTGATCTACTCGGCGTTCCTGTCCGGCGGCAGTACGGCGCTGGATGAATCACTCCCTGCGGTCACAATGGTCTGGCAATACATCGGGCAGCTCATGTTCAATATGCTGGTGCTGACCGGCTTGGTGAAAGGCTCTGACCGACTGGTGCATGAAATGCTTGGCGCATAAAAAATTGCGTCCCGATTTGGGACGCAATTCTTTATATCCGTTCACAGAAATTCAAGCGTTCGGGATTCGCCCGGCTTCAGGTCCTTTGTGTAGTGATGAAGAAATTCTGCCATAATCTGTTCTTCCCGTTTCTGACGAATATAGCGGATTGTCCAGCATAAGACGAAGAACAGCACGCAGGCAATGAAAATCAAAATGCAGGCGGTTTTATGTGCTGCCGCCCAGCGCGGCCAGAAGAGTTTTGTTGCCACAAAGTAGCAGCCGAGCGGCAGAAGCCGCAGTTTCCAGAGGATACGGATTGCCATTGGCAGGCTCCCCAGCACCAGACCGACGATCAAGAGTTGACGGCCGATTTCCTTGAATAAAATTAGCGTAGAGTTCATAACATTTTCTCCTTTTTGTCAAGTTTTTACCTATAAATATTATCTCATATCCCAAAATTTCTGTCAAATTTTCAACAAATCGGAGGCGATTTTTATAGAAGTCAAAATTCCAAAAGAAATCCGTGCGCACCGGGAAACGATCTTTTTCGGCCTGTCTGCGCGGCAGTTTATTTGTGCAATTCTGGCCGTCGGTCTAGCGGCTGGCATCTATCTCGGCTTGGGCGGCATCATTGGAAAAGAAACTGCAAGCTGGCTCTGCCTATTGGTAGCTGCGCCGGTTGCAATCGCCGGATTTTTTCACTACAACGGCATGAGCTTAGAACAGTTTCTTTGGGCGTTCATCAAGTCTGAAATCCTGTGCGCAGGCCCACGCCGATTCGATTCCGTGAATCTGCATGAAGAAGTCTTTGCAAACATTATGGAGGGAACGCTCGAATGATGAAATCGTTGTTGGCTGCCAACCGCAGCGAGAAAGATTCTTTTCGGATTCCCCACAGCGTCCAGCAATCCATTCCCATCCGCCGAATTTACACAGACGGTATCTGGCAAGTCGGACAAAAGTACAGTAAAACGTGGCGCTTTTCGGATATAAATTACGCCGCATCGTCGCTGGACGACCGGCGCAGCATCTTCCGTTCGTATGGTGCGGTGCTGAACAGCCTGCCAACCGACGCGACCGCCAAAATCACGATCATCAACCGCCGCCTGAATCCGGTTGATTTCCAGCGCACAATGCTCATGCCGGAGTGCAGCGACGGTTTGGACTACTATCGCAGCGAGTACAACCAGATCATCTTGGACAAGGCGGCTGAAAGCAACAATCTGGTGCAGGAAAAGTACATCACGCTGTCTATCGGCCTGCGCAAAATCGAACAGACCCGCGCGTATTTCCGTCGTGTGGACACGAATCTTTCTGCCAGTTTCGGGCGGCTGGATTCGGGGGCTTACGCAATCTCCTGTACCGACCGGCTGCGGCTCCTGCATGACTTTTTCCGGCCGGGTGAAGAAGCATCGTTCCGGTTCGATTTGTCGGCAAATATCAAACGCGGCATTGACTTCCGCGATTTGATTTGTCCGGACGGACTGCAATTCCGCGCCGGATACTTTGAAATGGGCGGCAAGTTTGGGCGCGTCCTGTTCATGCGCGATTATGCCAGCTTTATCAGCGACGGAATGATAAAAGACCTGTCCGACTTCTCCCGAAACCTGCTGCTGTCCATTGACATTCTGCCTATCCCAACGGAAGAAGCGGTACGGGAAGTACAGTCCAGAATTCTCGGTGTCGAAACCGATATAACCCGCTGGCAGCAAAGGCAGAACCGACAGAACAACTTCACCGCAACCGTGCCGTATGACTTGGAGCAAATGCGCACCGAGTCCAAAGACCTGTTGGAAGATCTCACCGCCCGCGACCAGCGGCTCATGTTTGCCTGTGTGACGCTCGTTCACATCGCGGACAGCTTGGAGCAGCTTGACGCGGACACGCAAACGCTGCAATCCATCGCGCAGGAAAAGCTATGTGGTTTTTCCGTTTTACGATACCAACAGGAGGACGGTTTGAATACCGTTTTGCCGTATGGCCTGCGACGCATCCATGCTTTGCGGACGTTGACCACCGAGAGCTGCGCTGTTCTCATGCCGTTCCGTGCGCAGGAGATTCAAGACCCCGGTGGTCTATACTATGGGGTCAATGCTATCTCCAAAAACCTGCTGATTTGTGACCGCAAGCGGCTCATTTCACCCCATGCGTTCTATCTCGGCGTGTCCGGTTCGGGCAAATCCGTGGCAATGAAAAATACCATCGCAAACGTCGCGCTGTCCACCAACGACGACATTATCATCATTGATGCCGAACGCGAATACGCGCCCATCGCACGGGCGTTGGGCGGCGAGGTCATTGAAATCTCTCCGAACAGCCAACACCATATCAATCCGCTCGATCTACAAGACGGGTACGAGGACGGCGAAAACCCGATTGCCATGAAATCTGAGTTGATTACAAGTATTCTGGAACAGCAGATGGGCGCGGGGCTTCTGACCGGCAGCCAAAAATCCATCATCGACCGATGCACGGCCAGTGTCTACCAGAACTATTTCCATGCAAAAGGTGCGCTGCCCATGCCGCTTTTGTCCGACTGGCGCGCCGAAGTCTTGAAGCAGCCAGACCCCGAAGCGCGTGAAATCGCGCTGGCGGCCGAGCTTATCACGGAGGGCAGCTTGAATGTGTTTGCGCACCCGACAAATGTGGATATTAACAACCGGATCGTTGTCCTTGACCTTTATGAGATGGGCGAACAGCTCCGTCCGACTGCCCTTGTTGTTGCGCTCGAAGCCATTCAAAATCGCGTCATGGAGAACCGCAAGCGCGGCAAGTACACATGGGTCTTTCTCGACGAAGTGTATTTGTATTTCAAATATAAATACTCCGGGGAAATCCTGTACCGCGCGTGGAAAAGATTCCGCAAATACGGCGCTGCATTGACGGCGGCATCGCAGAACGTAGAAGAATGTCTGAAATCCGAAACAGCGCGTCTGATGTTCGCCAACTCGGAATTTCTGCTGCTGTTCAATCAGGCGGCAACCGACCGCGCAGAGCTGTCGAAGCTGCTTCACATTTCCGATACGCAGCTCAGCTATATCACAAACGCCGAAGCCGGTCACGGTCTGCTGCGCATGGGCGGCTCCATCGTGCCTTTCGTCAACACCATTCCCCGCCAGACAGAGCTATACAAACTAATGACAACGACGCCGGGAGAAAATTTAGTATGACGATCACGCTTGGAAGTCTGTTTGACGGGATCGGCGTGTTCCCGCTGGCGGCAAGCAAATGCGGTATCACGCCGATCTGGGCGAGTGAGATCGTGCCGGACGCTATTTCCATCACAAAGCGCCACTTCCCGGCGATGGTGCATCTGGGCGATATAACAAAGCTGGACGGCGGGAAAATACCCGCCGTCCACGTTATTACCTTTGGCTCGCCCTGTCAAAATTTATCACAAATTGGAAATAGAACCGGCTTAAATGGCGCAAAATCCAGCCTGTTTTATCAGGCGATCCGTATTATTGAAGAAATGAGGGATGCCAGTGGAGGGCTGTATCCAGCTATCGTTGTTTGGGAAAACGTCGTTGGAGCTATGCTATCAAGCGATAAACGCGACTATCTTGCCGTACTCAAATCCTTTGCGGGCACCGAGGTTTCAATGCCTGATTCTGGACACTGGGCAGACGCCGGAATGGTGCGAGGGCGACGGTGTGATCTGGCATGGCGTGTCCTGGACGCCCAGTATTGGTCGAAGCCCAAACTCGCGCGCCGAGAAAGAATCTTTGTTGTGGCAGATTTTACAGGACAGCGTGCCGCAGAGATATTATTTAGCACCCGGTCAATGCACACGGATTCTCGGCTTTGCAGCGCGAGTGGGCTGTCCGCCGCCGAAGATCATAGAGGCGCTTCTCTTGAAGCAGGGCGGCAGATACCCGTTATCCTGCCCTTTTACGGATTCAAAATGCGCGGAGCGGCCGCGAACCGAAATCGGCAGCAATTTATCCGAAGTTTCGGAAAGCGGACAGATGTGTTTCCAACTATTCTAGCGTCCGAACAGGTTGCGTTCGCGTATTACTATGAGGACGATCCGCTTGCCGGCTGCATCCGTTACCCGACCGAAGCGGAAAGTGAGCGCCTGATGGGTTTGCCCGCAGACTGGACGAAATACGGCGCAGACGGCACGGAAATCCGAAGCTCCAGCCGCTATGCCGCGATTGGTAATTCTATCGCGCTGCCCTGCGCCGAGTATATCATGGAGGGAATCGCAGAAGTATTGCAAAAATAAATCTCACCGTGATACGCATTTTCAAAACAAATGGGAGGAAAAGACGATTCAAAAGTACAAAATCATTTACGCCGACCCACCGTGGCAATATGCGCAAAAGGGCGTACACGGCTTGGCGGAAAATCACACATGGATGGGATGTGTGGGGAAATGAAGTGCCGTCCGATTGTGCGGCGCTGGATGTAAAAAATGAATCTCACCGTGATACGCAATAGGAGGCGACTATTATTCCAGACATTCGAGAACGAAACGACCGCCCTAAAGACAAGCAGCCGAAACACCAAGCTGCATCCACTGTGCAGCGGCAGATGGTACAGAAATTTGTAAAAGAGCTGGGCGACCGCGCGAAACAGCCTGACCGCCCGGACAGCGCGGAACGCACGGCGACCGAACAGGTGGAAACGACCGCCCGCGAAATCGTCCATGAAGCTGTCCAACTGCCGCGTCGTGCGATTCAGCACCCAGCCCGCAAAGAATCCGCGGATTCTTCCGCAAATGCACAGCCGGAGCAATCCGCCCAGCTGCACCATGCGCCGGAATCACCGCGAGAGCGAACAGACGCACCGCGTACCCAGCCAGATACAACGCCGCCCAAGAGCGCACCGACACCCGCACCGCAGGAACAGGCCCGCCGCACCTATGTCCAGCAAACCGCAAAGGCGACTGCGGCAGCACCATCTGCGCCATTGGCAGAAAATACACCACGTCAGCGCACGGACAATATACGCACCCGGCCAGAAGCAAAGCAGCCGCAGAGCGTACCAACGTCAGCGCCGCAGGAGCAAGGCCGTCGCGCCTATGTCAAGCGAGCAAAGAAATCCCGCGCAGAAAAGCCGTCTGCGCGGGATAATCTTTATACGGAGCAGCCGGAAATCTGGCTTGCGGATGATCTGCCAGAATGTGAATCGTTGCCTATCCGCGAAAGGCCAGATATACCAGAAAACCATGGTCAGGTGCGATCCGAAACTGCACCAGCAAAACCGTCCGCTGTTCGTCATGTAAAGCAGCCGGACACATGGACACCACGCAGCGCGGCAGCCCCGGCTATGCGCGGTAAGAACCAGTCTATTCGTGGGCAGCCAGTGGTCACACCGACGCACGATTTACCGCCCGCGTCGCAGGAGCAGGCACGGCAAGCCTTTATAGAAAAGCAAGCGCAGCTCTCTCAAAATCCATCCATCGAATCCATCTATCCATCCGAATCGGCTGTCCCTGTTCCGCCGCAGTTGCCCGTTACAGATGCACCCGCGCCTACACCGGAGCGTCAGCCGGTCACGGCTGGCAGCGGCAATCCGGCTCCACCCACATCGCGGCCTGTTCAGCCAGCACCGGTGCAAGCTCCACCAACGGAAACGTCGCCCGCCATCCGTGAAAAGCCGCAGCCAAACGCCGCACCGAGAGAAAAATCCCGGCGCGGCGTTTCTATTCGGACGAGAGATACAGAGCAGATCAGCGCACCAAAGACACAGTCAAAAACGTCTGTATCAAAATATGCTACAAAGCGTGCGCGAAAAACAGCTACACAGGATGCACAGCGGAAAATGCTCCAAAAGAGCAATAAGCGTGCTGCCAGAGCAGCCGTCGCAGCCGCGAAAAAGCTGGCCGAAGCCGCGGCAAAGGCCGTCAAGGAGCTGGTAAGCGCGCTTGCCAGTTTAGGCGGCGGCACGGCGCTTTTTGTTGTGTTTTCTATCGTCATTGTCGCGGGTGCGTTCCTGACTTCTCCGCTCGGCATCCTCTTTGCGGATGAACAGCAGGCAGACGATACTGTTCCGCTGGCAACTGCCATTGCGGAAATCCAGGGCGAGTATCATGCCGAGCTAGAGCGATTGCAGAACGGTGATTTTGTATCTGTTCAGATCGTCGGGCAGGCCCCGGATTGGCGCGAGGTCGTGGCCGTGTTCGCGTCCAAAACAGCAGGCGCGGAGGACGGCGTAGACGTGTTCACGCTCGACGGGGAGCGCGTAGAACTGCTGCGTCAGGTGTTTTGGGATATGTGCGAGATCACGACGGCAACGCAGACCGTTGATGTTCCGGACAGCAATCCGGACGACGATGTGGACGACAGCCACACGGGGATTGTGCTGACCATCACGATCACGGCCAAAACCGCCGAGCAAATGCGCCTGATATACGCTTTTACAAAATACCAGAACGACGCGCTGGATATTTTGCTTGAAAATCTCGGCAGCTTGAATATTCCAATGGGTTCGCTGACCATTTCACAGGAGGACGCAATCGAACTTCTTGAAAATCTCCCGGATGATCTTGACCCGGAACGCAAAGCCGTCGTAGAAACGGCGGTGCAGATTGTCGGGCGCGTGTCGTACTTTTGGGGTGGAAAATCTTTGACGCTCGGTTGGGACGACCGCTGGGGAACGCCAATGGAGGTCACAGCAGCAGGCAGCGGTTCCACTGGCACGATCCGTCCGTTCGGATTAGACTGTTCGGGGTTCGTCGATTGGACATTCTACAACGCGACGAACGGCAGTTACTATCCGGGGCGCGGCGGCGGAGCTGCCACACAGCACAGCTATTGCACGAATATCTCATGGAGCGACGCGCAGCCGGGCGACCTTGTGTTCTATCCTGATGATTCCCACGTCGGCATTGTCGGCGGTAAGGACGCAGACGGCAATCTCCTGATCGTTCATTGCAGCGGCGGCGCAAACGGCGTTGTTATCACCGGTTCGGCAGGCTTTACAAGCGTTGCAAGACCAGACTGTTTTGCAGAATGAAATACATCTCACCGTGATACGCAATTCGACAAAAACCGGGCTGGGCGATCTATGTGTCCAGTCCGGCTTTTCTTATGCTTATTATAATGTAGAATCTTGTCGAAATGCGTATCACGGTGAGATTTATTGTTTCCGCATGATTCGATCCGGGAAAACGGAAGCATCTATCAAGTCTGCGGGATCAATGTCAAGCGCGTCGGCAAGATTGAAAAACACATCCAGCGAAAAACTCTTTGCCACGCCCGGCGCTTCAATGGCACTGATAAGGGAACGGCTGATCCCCGCTTTTTCAGCCAACTGTTCCTGTGACATCCCGCGCATTTTGCGGAGCGCAGCGATGGCAATGCCAAGATGAATGAACCGGTCGTGATTTTTGAACGTAACTTCTCTGCTCATACACGGACACCTCCTGCGTATAAGCAAATTATACGGGTTCCGTGAAAATCTTTCTGTCTGAAATGGTGCTGTATTGATTTAATCTGTAAGCAATACTATAATGATCAAAAGCAAAACAGCTTATACGAGCGTATTTGCACACAGCTTACAGAGAGAAAGAAAGCGGGTCTCGGGATGGAAACACCAAATAGCTGCGCAATTCTTGGACATAATCCCATGCGCTTTGCATGGAGATTTGATGAAGAAGCCGACAAGTACACGGAAGCGATGCGTCCGTGCGCACAGTGCCGCTTACGGATGATATGATGGCATATCCGAAAAAAGTTTTTCTGGTCTGTCGAAAAACGCCTATGTGCTGACGGATAGAACAGACACGCCAATGGAGCTGCAGACCTATCAGTATCATTTTGAATCCGTCCTGCGTCGATGTGGTATCTGAAAGCGGAACTATCACACGCTCCGGCGCAGCTTAAAAAGAGAACTTCAATACCCAGCACGGGTATTGAAGTTCTCATAAAAAAAGCTGGTTTGTATTATTGTCTGCGTTATACCCACAAGAGAGTGTTTTGCGTGGGGCGATTACTTGGCCGAGTCAGCAGTGTATAGCACTTTCCATGTGTCGATCCGATGCTCATGGATCGCTGCGGTCATTTCAGGCAGCTCATCAAGAGAGCAGGTATGTGAGATCAGGTCTGTGCAGTCGAATGCACCGTTATCCATTTGATCTACTGTATATCGCCATTCGTTGATCGGCAGATTGCTATAGTGTGAATTCCAAATCGCGTGGATCGTTACCTCTTTGCGCAAAAGCTGACTGTGGCAGGTCTTTGTAATTGTGGTATCGGCAGCAGGATTGCCAAGCAATGTGATCGTTCCGAATGGACGGATGCAGGTGATTGCCTGATTCAGCGCAGAGCCATAGCCTGTACCTTCAATCGCAATATCCGCAAGCCGACCTCCAAATGTCTGCCGGACAACCTCTTCCAGTGGCTGTGTCCGAGAATTGACTGCATCAAAGCCGCACTTTTTGCAGAACTCGACCTTTGCGTCAATAACATCTGAGAATAAGACCTTCGCTGCACCAGCCAGCTTCGCCCACCGGCCTGCCATAATGCCGATTGGCCCTGCACCGAAAATCAATACATTTGCGCCGAAGTAAACGTCGCTTTTCCGGACAGCATGCTGTGCAACGCAAGCCGGTTCAGCCATTGCGAGCATTGTCAGCGGCGTATCCGCATTGTGGGATTCTACGAAGTTCCATGCGCTAGGGACAAGGCAGTATTCGGCAAAGCCGCCGTCTCTGCGCGAACCCATATAATCATAATCTTCGCACATAGCATAATTACCGGACAGGCAGCTATCACAACGGCGGCAGGGAATCAGCGGGAAAAACGCGCCGCGCTTACCGATCAGGGTCTGGTCCGCATTAGGCCCGACTGCGACGACTGTACCGGAAAACTCGTGACCAATCGTCAACGGATATTTTTGCTTGCTGGTGCCGCTGACATAAATGCGCGGAATATCAGAGCCACATACGCCGCAGGCTCCGATGCGAACGAGCAGTTCTGCTCCATTCGGGGTTGGAACCGGGACGGTATCTACGCGAAAATCACCGATGGCATGCAGCCGGACGGCTTTCATAAAATTGTCATTCATTTAACGCACATCTCCCTCTATTGAATGGCCGCCTGAAGGGTCGTAATGTTTTCAGAAAGCGGGGTTGCAGGTGAGAAAATACTTGACGATCCTGCAACAAAGATATTGGCACCGGCCATGCGCATCCGCTTGGCATTCTCAAAACTGACGTTGCCGTCAACCTCAAGATCGACATTCGAAAATCCGCGTTCATCCAGATAAGCGCGTGCCTGTGTAATCTTTTCCAGCATGGACGGAAGCAGCTTCTGCCCGGCAAAGCCGGGATTGACGGTCATTAGAAGGACACCATCAATGTCCTCCAATACATAATCCAAAACAGACAGCGGCGTTGCCGGATTCAGGGCAAGCATGGGCTTTCCGCCGAGCTCACGAATTCGAGCTAGGACGCGCGGAATATGCGGAGTGCTTTCCCAATGTACAGAAACGTATTCACCCGGCTGAATCTGGAACCAGTCCAGCTTGTTATCCGGGCGTGTGATCATCAGGTGCAGATCCAAAGGGATCCGCGTCATTGTGCGCAGGCGGCGGCAAAAGTCTGTTCCGAGTGTATAATTCGGTACGAATTCTCCGTCCATAATGTCAATATGCAGATATCCGATTCCGGTTTTTTCGAAGGCTTCAATGACGGATGTCATTTCTGAAAAGTCGACGCACATCATGGACGGCGCGATTAAACCTTGTTTCATATATTCAGCTCCTCTCACATCACTTTTCTTTTGGTATATCATGCCGCCCATTATTCGGTCAACAGGTGTAGAAATATTGGAGGAGAACTTGGAAAACGCTAAAAGGAACGCAAGTAAAATGAGCAGAATCACGCAACAACGTGCGTAATTCTGCTCACATTTGAAATAGCAATGTTACACTCTATACACTCAGTAAATCAACTTGTCACCCAGAAGCTCGACATAGCCGGGATAGGCTGGACAGCGATCCGTAATGATATAGTCAATCTCGGATATGGAAAACGAGTTGAAGAAAAAGAGCTTTCCAATTTTTGTACTATCGCACAACAAAATGCGAAGTTTTGAATTGCGGTAAAAAACACGTTTAACGGCGACATTATCATCGCTGAGTTCCATCGCCCCCTGTTCAACCGTGAAGCCTGCGCAGGAGAAGAAAAAAACGTCTGCATTCATGTTCTCAATACACTTGATCGCAAGGTTGCCAGTTAATTCATCCCATGGTGAACGAAGATACCCGCCAGTTGAAAGTATCGATAACTTGTCGGTACTTTGCATATTTGAAAGAATCGCTACACCATTTGTCGCAATTTTGACATCCGGATAGTCTGACAATCTAGTAGCTAAAATTGAAGCAGTCGAGCTGGAATCAAAGAAGTATGTACTGGAAGGCTTCAAAAATTGCGACGCAAGCTCTGCAATCCGCTGTTTCTCGGCAAGCTGCTGCGTACGCCGGAGACTCGCCGGCGTGTCAAATGTGCTGCCGGCAGTCAATACGGCGCCCCCATGAATGCGCTTTACAAAGCCTTGCGCTTCCAGTTCTGAAAGATCACGGCGTATTGTACTCGAACTGGCATATAGTATATCTGTTAATTCTTGTACAGTAACTGTGTTCTTCTGTTCTAGGTACGAAATAATCTGGCGATGACGTTCATTGCTGAGCATTTCGCGCATTCCTCCTATGTGATGATTGATTTTGACGTTTTTTGCTCATCGCAGGCAATGATAGAATAACACATATCAATCTAATTGTCAATTTGGCCCGTAATATTGACGAATGCGGGCGTAAGTTATATAAAATAAACTATGAAGAATGCCCAATGACCACACACGCCGTGAAAATCTTTCAGTGTGTTATGGCGCTGCGGGTTTCCTGCGTGCATAAACGTGCAAAACAGATTGCGTATTTACTCGTTTTTGCTTGGGAGCACAAATGTAGAGAAAGAAACAATTACTTTGGAGGGATAACATGAGCGTCAGTATTAACATCAAAGATGCTGTCAAGCGATATGGTAACAACACCATTATTCCGGATCTGTCTTTGACGATTCGCGAGGGCGAATTTTTTACGTTGCTTGGGCCGTCCGGCTGCGGAAAGACTACGTTGCTGCGAATGATTGCCGGCTTCAACAGCATTGAAGGGGGCACATTTGCCTTCGATGATAAGGTTATTAACGACCTTGACCCGGCAAAGCGAAATATTGGCATGGTCTTTCAGAACTATGCGATTTTCCCGCATTTGACTGTTCGCAAGAATGTCGAATTTGGTCTTAAAAACCGCAAAGTTCCAGCGAATGAAATTAAGTCCCGCTGTGACGAATTTATGAAATTGGTGCATGTTGATGAATATGCCGACCGTATGCCAGACCGGTTGTCCGGCGGTCAGCAGCAGCGTGTGGCCTTGGCGCACGCCCTCGTCATCAAGCCAGATGTGCTTTTGATGGATGAGCCGCTTTCAAACCTCGACGCAAAACTGCGCGTGGAAATGCGAAGCATCATTAAGAAGATTCAGAATGATGTTGGCATTACTACGGTGTATGTAACGCACGACCAAGAAGAGGCAATGGCCGTCTCGGATCGGATCGCAGTTATGAATCAGGGCGTAATTCAGCATATCGGTACACCGAAGGATATTTATCAGCGTCCGACAAACGCATTTGTCGCAACATTTATTGGCCGAACCAATATGCTGAAGGGGCATCTGCTGATGCAGGACGGGCAATGCACGCTCCGTTTTGCGAGCGGCTATTGCGTACCGCTGAAAAACGTACAGAAACAGTTCCAGCATGAACAGGATGTTTTGATCTCTGTACGACCGGAAGAATTTATTGTTTGTCCTGAAAATGAACCCGGCATCAAGGCCAGTGTGACGGACAATATCTTCCTTGGCTTGAACACGCATTATAATTTGGCTCTTTCGAGTGGCGAGGATGTTGACACGATTCAGGAATCATCAATCGATTCTATCCTTCCAAAGGGCGCAAAGGTATCCTTGCAGATCAAAACGGATAAAATCAATGTCTTTACCGCGGATGGTTCGCAGAACATCCTCACTGGTGTGCGTGATGATAACAGGGGGAACGGAGTATGAATCCTCGAAGAAGAAAATTTGAGATTTGGAGCATCATCTCAATCCTCCTGTTTTTAGCGTTCCTGCTTTTCTTCATCTACCCGATCTGTACATTGCTGAAGCAGGCGTTCACCACGGAGGATGCAGGCTTCACGCTGGACAATTTCGTCAAGTTCTTCAGCAAGCCCTATTACTACAACACCATTCTGAACAGCTTTAAGGTTTCTATCGCCGTTGCATTGGTGTCGTTGGCACTGGGCATTCTGATGTCCTACTTCTACTCGTTCTATCGGCTGAAGGGTGCAAAATTCATCCTCATCTCCAGCATTCTGTGCTGCATGTCGGCACCATTTATTGGTGCATACGCATGGATCCTGCTTCTCGGCCGTTCGGGTGCGCTGACCACATTGCTGAAAAGCATCGGTATTAAAGTGGGCAGCATTTACGGCTTCGGCGGCATTTTGCTGGTTCAGGCAACAAAGCTCTATCCGCTTGTCATGATTTATATGAACGGTATGTTCTCAAATCTTGATAACAGTTTGATGGAGGCGTCCGCAAATTTGGGCTGCAGCGGTGTAAAACGGTTCCTGTCCGTGATACTTCGCTTGTCTATGCCTACGATTCTGGCCGCAGCACTTCTTGTCTTCATGCGTGCGTTTGCTGATTTTGGTACGCCGCTGTTGATTGGCGAAGGCTACCGTACGTTCACGGTTGAAATCTACAAGCAGTTCTTGAGTGAGACAGGCTCGGACTATGGCTTCGCCGCAGCGATCAGCGTGATTGCGATTATTCTGACCGCAGCAATTTTCCTGCTGCAGAAGTACGCAACGAAAAAATTTAGCTTCACAATGAACGCACTGCATCCCGTTGAAAAACGTGATCCGAAGGGCTTCGGCGGCGTGATGATGCACGTGTTCTGCTATCTGGTCATCGCTGTTTCGATGCTTCCGCAGTTGTACATCATCTACGTTTCTTTCCGCAACTCGAAAATGGGCGTGTTCCAGAGCGGATATTCGCTGGATAACTATCGTTCGGCCATCAACAACCTGCTGCTTCGTGCAACAGGCAATACCGTCATCATCGGCGTTGTGGCACTCGCCGCGATTATCTTGCTGGCCGTCATGATCTCCTATCTTGTCGTGCGCCGTTCCAATCCGTTGAATCATGCGATCGACACGATCTCGATGCTGCCGTATATCATGCCGGGTTCTGTTATTGCAATCGCGCTCGTAATCGGCTTTGGCAGAAAGCCCCTGGTTCTGACTGGTACGCTCGCCATCATGATTATTGCCGTGATTATTCGCCGTCTGCCCTATACCACGCGCTCGGCTACGGCCACGCTGATTCAGATTCCGATTACCATTGAAGAGGCTGCCATCAGCCTTGGCGCTTCGAAGATGAAAACCTTCTTCCGCGTCACTGTTCCGATGATGTCCAGCGGCATTGTCTCCGGCGCGATCCTGAGCTGGGTCTCCATCGTAACGGAAGTCTCCAGCGCCGCAATTCTCTATAACAGTAAATCTGTCACACTGACAGTTGGCACATACGCGGCGGTCAACCGCGGCAACCTCGGCGAAGCTGCTGCATTCGCTGCTGTGACGACTGTGCTGACCACCATTTCGCTGCTGATTTATCTGCGTGTCAACCGTGGTAAGCAGCTGGAACTGTAATGGTAGCTGCATCGTAAAGATGTTCTACAAGTATAAAAAATATAAAGGAGAACAAATGATGAAAAAGATCTTAGCGCTGATTCTTGCAGCCCTGATGCTCTTCAGCTTAGTTGCATGTGCATCCAAGCCCGCTGAGGAGCCGAGCCAGCCACAGGACGAGACGCCCGCTGCCCAGCCCTCGGAATCCACTGACGAAGCGACCCCCGAGGAACCCGAGACGGAAGAACCTGCTGAGACCACGGAAGCCGATCTGTCCGGCACTGTGACGATCTACAGCACCCAGACAGATGTTGACCACGAGGTATTCCTTCAGGTCTTCAACGCACACTATCCCAACGTTAAGGTTGAATTTATCAGCGGTTCCATTGGCGAATTGATTGCTCGTGTCGATGCAGAAAAAGAAAACCCGCAGGGCGACATCATCTTTGGCGGTCTGACGCAGACGGACGGCGACCAGTACCTGAATCTTCTTCAGGAGTACACGCCGAAGTATGCCGACGAGTGCGGCGTGGAGTCCAACGGCTACTACACCTATTTCACCTATCAGTACGTATGCCTGCTGAAGAACACTGCCCTGCTCGAAGAGCTTGGCGTTGATGTCAATGGCTATGCCGACCTGCTGCAGCCGGAGCTGAAGGGCCAGATCATGCAGGCCGACCCGTCCGCTTCCTCCTCCGCATGGCGTCAGTTGCAGACGATGCTCTATCTCATGGGCGACGATTTCGGTGATGAGAAGGCATGGGATTATCAGCAGAAGCTGATGGAGAACTGTGACGGCGTTATCACCACTAGCTCCTCCACCTGCTACAAGAGCGTTTACAACGGCGAATATGCTGTTGGTCTTACCTATGACAACGGCGCAATCGGCCTGCTGATGAGCGGTGCTGAAGGTGTCGAGATCGTATGGCCGGAAGAAGGCAACACGGTCTGCGCGTTTGCTTCCGCCATGATCAAGAACTGCCCGCATCCCGAACTGGCTGCTGCCGTCCTCGATACGCTGTCCTCTGCTGAGTTCCAGCTTGCCCGTGAAAAGGTCAGCGGCTCCCGCGGCTCCAACACCACCTATGTCAACGACGAAAGCTACTTCCCGGCTGATATTGACGACGGTGTTGTCCCGATGGACTTCGATATGCTCGTTGAGCAGAAATCCGCTCTGCTTGAGAAGTGGTCTGATATGTGGGCCACTGTCAACGGCTAATTTGTAAAGTATATTTTATCCGACTTGATATTCAAGAGGCGGTGTGCGTCCGCGCACACCGCCTTTTGCAATCTTAACACAGCACAAAACGCGAAGTTTGCAGCGTATCTATAAAAAATTTCTAATTCAGAAGGGAGTCCATTTATGAAACATATCGCAAGACGACTTCTATGCCTCCTTCTGGCTGTGGCCCTGTGCGCAGGAATGATTTGCGTGACGGCTGCGGCTTCTACGGAAGAGCTGCCTCCCGAGGGTTCGCTTGCCCGCAAGGTAGTGGACAGCTGTGAATACACGCTCGACCTTGGCAGTTGGTCAACTGTGGCATCTGAGGGCGGCGCAGGCCATCTGCAGGGTATTTGCACAGATGATGAAGGGAACTATCTTTACGCTTCCTTCACCAATATGCTCGTCAAGGTAGATATGCACACCGGTAAAATTGCTGGCACTGTGACCGGCTTGGCCGCCGGTTCGATTTCGAGCGGTGCACATATCGGTGACATTTGCTATTACGATGGCAAAATTTATGGTTCTCTGGAATACAAGGCATCGGAGCGTTGGTATATCTGCGTGTTCGACGGTGACAAAATCACTGAAATGGATATGCCATATACCACACCCGGCGTCATGTATGGACTGTATGTCCCGCAGGTTGGCGACGATTTCAAGAATGAGCTGACAGCGGGCGAACACATCAATAGTGCGACTTCCATGGGGCACCGCTATGGTACAGGCGGTATCGACGGGATTACCTTCGGAACGCTCCCCGGCTGTGGCTACGACACGGACGGCGACGGAACGGTCGATCAGTCTACTGGCGACAAGCGCTACATGATCGTGACCTATGGTCCCTATGGTAACGCACAACGTTATGACAATGAAAACTTTGTATTTCTGGTATATGACCCCGATAATATCACCAATGATAATCTGCTTCCCTTTACAGAAAACCTTCTGACGCAGGAATACACCGAAAATCAAAAGCTGTTCTACAAACATAAGCTCTTCTGCTATGCCGGAAATCAGACCTACGGTGTACAGCAGCTCGAATATGACGAGGAAACAGGCGACCTGTGGCTGGAATGCTACGGTCGTCCCAACGGCTCAGAATTCCCGGGCACAAGCCGCTATGTCATTGACGGTTCTGTCCCGCTCTACATGGACACAGTTGAAGTCGGTCAGAGCGTTACCGGCGATGCAGCTGGTTTTGTTACCCAAGCAGAAGCAAAGGCCACAGCAGCTTGCTACACCGACTATGAAGACGCTGACGGCGACGGTGACAAAACCGAGCAGGAAACCGGTTGGCACATGACGCTCAAATGCCTTTGCGGCAGCGGCAAGACTTTGCAGAATGACCATACTGCTCAGACCTACGGCAAGACAGGCAAGGCCTGCAAGATCTGCGGCAAAGGCTCTCAATTCTCCACCGGCCTGCGCTCGCTCGGGAATGACTATTTCTATGGCGCAACAAGTGGAAGCACGGGGGTTAACGGGAAAACTTATCAATGGGGCACGGCCTCTTTGTACAGGCTGAACCGAGACACCTACACCTTCGAGAAGCTGACCGAACCTGCACGTCTCCTGATGAGCTACACCATGGATGCAGCCGACACCTATGAAAAAGACGGCAAGGTTTATCTGAAGGACGCCAGCGGCAACGGTCATGACGCCCTCGTAGAAGGTACTTATGCAGCCATCGGTCAGGGCGGCAAGGAAAACACGGCACTTGGCTTCCGCGGAGATCAGTATGGATCCGTGCTCGACCGCGTAGCTGTCACCGCGGAAGGCATGAAATACATCAACGATGCAGTCGAAGATACCTATTCCTATAGCTTCTGGCTGAAAAATGACGTCGAGATGGATCGCTTTACGCCCATCATCGGCATGTATCGTGACGAGACGCTGCAAAAGGGCCTCTACGATGCCGTTTTTGAATGGCGTTATCGCACCGCCCCGGCAGTGATTTCCCATATCAACACTGGATCTCCGGTATATGAAACATTTGCTGACGGCAAGAGCTATATTACAAAGCCCGGTACGGGCGGCGGTGACGGCAGCACGTATGTCCTTGGATATCCGCCTGCGCCTGAGGAAGCAGGCATTGGCAAGTGGACGCACTGGGTCGTGGTCAAGAGCGGCAGCAATGTCGTGACCTATCAGAACGGTGTTCAGGTGAATTCTGCAAACCGCGCGAACAACACCAAGGACGACATCCTCAGCGCCTTTGAGATCGGTGGCTACATCAACCGCAACTGGATCGACAGCAACGTCCGTACCCGTCTGACCGGTCTGGTAGACGATGTGCGCATCTACGCCGGCGGCTTGACCCAGAGTGAGGTCACGAAGCTCTATAATGGCGGCGCGGCAGAGAGCGCCGAAACCGGTACGGGTGCGGTTGCTGCAAGCAGCGAGCGAACCTTCGGCAGCTATACCGGCGAGACGCTCGCAGAACAGGAAGGCCCCATCGTTTATCTGAAGATGGACGAAACCGGAACGGTCAAAGATTATAGCGGCAACGACATCAATGCAGAGACGAGCGCCTATGTTTCTGCGGCTGCAAACAAGGAAAATCAGGCCGACAGATCGCTCTATTTCGATGGCCGCAGCCATGTCAAACAGACCAAGCTCTCGCTCTCTGATGATAACACCGCGTGGCTTTCTGCGCAGCTCAACGCCACGAAGAAGGTGACGATCAGCTTCTGGATGAACGCCGCGTTTGAAAACAGCCACAGAATGTCCATCCTTGGCATTTATGACAAACAGGGACGTCCGATGGGCACATTTGAAACACGCGGCATTCTCGGACAGGATCGCCGCATGGATGGAAAGTTTGCGATTGCTTTCACCGCTGCAAAACCTTATAGCGACAGCGGCGTGATCGATGAGAAGACCTATGAGCAGCTTGCAATCACGGACACTACGACCTACACGATCGGCACAGATGGCAGCTACAAGCATTACGGCGACAAGCAGATCGGGCAATGGTATCATGTTGTCGGTGAGCTGGACGGCACAGCGAATACATTGAGCCTCTATCTCGATGGTCAGCTGGTGCAGCAAGTCAGCATCGCCGCAGATACCTTGGGCGAGATCGGCTACTTCCATGTTGGCCAGCCCGCCGGACGCTGGTATCAGTATGAAAATGCTGCAAATACGGCTGAAAATCAAACGTCTGCAAGCGGCCGTCAGGGCTGGGCGATGCGTGATGGCTTTGTCGGGAGCATTGATGATCTCAGAATTTATAATCGAATTCTAAGTGATGACGAAGTGTATACACTGTATACTTCTGGTACTGAAGAATGTTTCGACAAAGCGTCTTTGGAATATCTCTACAATGCTAATATAAATCGAGACAGTTCTGATTATGCTTCAGGTTGGACAGCCTTTGAAATCGCACTTGAAAATGCAAATATTATTTTGCAAAAGGAAACTGCAACGTCACAAGAAATTATTGCGGCCAAGTCTGCACTTGAAACAGCGATTACTTGTTTGCGGCCTAAAAACGCACAAACATGCGTGTGCGGTTGTAGCTGTGGATGCATAGGCGGTATCACATCACCATAACTCACCAGTCCAGAAATAGCGTGCGATAGAAATGCCATAACATGCAATAAAATTGCCCCCTTTCCCGGCTGTTCTCGGGAAAGGGGGTAATCTTATTATAGCTATCTCATTTTAGATGCATTCCTTCGTGAATTGGTGTAAGCGAAACTATATTTTTGAATGCAAAATAGTTCTGCTTTCCCTTTTCATATTTGCAGCAGCCGTTATCGTAGACCATAAGGAGGGCAAAAAGCGACCGATTTCCTATCACAGTTCTATTTATATTTCATAAGGTCAAAGTTTGTCTAAGTGGGTCAAAGAATGGCAGAAAACCTGCAAACTGTTCAAAAATGTTGTAATCTAATATCAGCTCGAACGGGAAAGGAATGTATAACATGAAGGACGTCCAGAACGCTATATACTCCATCGTCGAGACGCGCGGAAAAGAATGTTATTGCATTTTATGTCATGCGATTGACATTGCAATCGAACACCAGCCGAATATGCCACAGATGCAGCTTATCTGTAATGAGATTTGCAAACGTACTAAAAAACGGACAGCTGCTGCTGTTTCCAAAGCTCTCAACCGTGCGACAAAGGATATTTGGCAAAACGGGAAACGTGATATGCTGCGCTACTACTGGATTGAAGAAGCACCAACCGCGAAAGAACTGATCTGTCTGATTTCAGCAAAACTTTGGGCTGACCGACAAAATAAAGCATAAACTTCCTTTCTGCAACTGTGTGCTTTGATTTCGTATGTTTTACTCCCATATGTAACGTGCAGCAAACCTTTCAATCGCAGGTGTCTGTCTGGTCTACGAGACAGACATCTGTAGCAATCTTAACTTGCTCCTACTTGGGACGCATTGCCTGTTATATTCAATCCCAACTTAGGACAGATCCCTATTGCCATTCTGCAAAAGCGCATTACCGATCAATACGCTTTTGCGGGCTGACAATCCCGTTTGACAACTGAATAGGGTCAAACAGATACGTTTTTGTATGTGTGAGCCAGCAATGGGTGCGCGGGGATGTGCTGGAATCAGGAGGTGAACACCGATTCCAGAGCGGAGCGGCAAACGCCAGCATTGCAGACAAGCCTCGGCAGGTTTGCAGGCGACGACCACATACAAAGAATAATGATACTTGCGTTAGCCATACGTCACAGAATGGAACGCCCCGCCATCAGCATGGAGGGAGGTAAGAGCCTATGGAGCAGCTTTGCCAGTTGCCGTCTGCTTGAGCTATGAGAAAAGCAAAGTATGCAGCATAGATTTCCGTATGAATCCGTATGCGATTTCATAGATTGCAGCAAGGGGGCGACGCACATGGAGAATACCTATCATTATGTCCGTGAGATCAAACGGGAGGACGGCGTGACGATCCGTCTGCACTTCTCGTCCGGCAGCGTTACCTTGCAGGAATGTATGGTGCGTATTTTGGAAAAACATATTGAAAAATCCTCGAAAAGTTGAGAATTTGGACAGTATTTGCTATAATAATATTGCAAATACTGTTTCTTATTTGTTCGGCAGAAAGGAGAAACCATGACCTTTGTGCAAAACAAAAAGAAAGAGAAACCAGATCATCTTACAACGAAATGGAGCGTGGGAGAATACAACCGGCTCAGCAAGGAAGACGGAGACAAGCCGGAGAGCGACAGCATTCAAAACCAGCACAGCATCAACCAGAAGCACCTGGATTATCTGCGGGAGCAAGGTGAACAGATTGAGTCTGTGACCGTCTATTCCGACGACGGTTACGCAGGCGGCAACTTCAACCGTCCGCGGTATCAGGATATGATACGAGACATCGAGTACGGAAAGATCAACTGCATCATTTTTAAGGACAACTCCCGGCTGGGGCGAAATTACCCGGAGCTGGGGCGGCTGATGGAAGATTATTTCCCACAAAAGGGCGTCCGTGTGATTTCCGTTCTGAACAATCTCGACAGCGTCAAAGACCCACGCGGGTATTGCAGCGCAATCGTGTCCTTTTCCAACATCGTCAACGACGATTATATTCGCCAGCTTTCCATCAAAATCAAATGTACGCTGGCGATGAAACGCGAACGAGGCGAATTTACCGGAAACTACGCGCCGTTCGGCTATCAGAAAGACCCAGCCGATCATCACAAGCTCGTGGTGGATGAAGAACAGGCGGAAATCGTGCGGAAGATATTTGATTGGTATGAGGGCGGAATGTCCGCAAATTCGATTGCAAAGCGCCTGAACGCAATGCAGGTTATGACGCCAGGCGATTTCAAAATCCGCGATGGCTGCAAGAGCTTCATTACACACGATCAAAAAAGCAGCAAAATCCGGACGTGGGCAGTCAACACGGTTGCGACGATTCTAAAAAATGAGGTCTACATCGGGAACATGGTGCAGGGCAAACATAAAAGTGCGTCCTATCGCAGTAAGAAAATGGTGTTGACCGATGAGAGCGAATGGACGGTTGTAGAGGGCACACACGAGCCAATTATCTCAGATGAACAGTTTGCAATCGTACATGAACGGTATGCCAGAAGAACGCGCGTGGCGCCGGAGCAAACGCATACATATATCCTCTCTGGCTTGATTGTCTGCGGGCAATGCGGACATACCATGAGCCGCGTTGTCTCTCAAGGCTATGCACGATACCGCTGCCTGACGCGGACGTATGCACCGGATAAGTGCCAATGCCCGTCTGTGAAAGAGGACTATCTGGAAGAGTTGATTTTGCAGACTGTGCAATCGCAAATTCAGCGGCTTGTTGATGTGAAAGCGGTCATTGATACAGCGCGGCAATTCAAATCGACCAACGGCGCAAAGAACGAATATATGCTGGCGCTCAACAAAGCAAAGCGCGAACAGGAGCGATTGCAGGATGCGCAATTTCACCTTTACGACGATCTGCAAAGCGGCTTACTCCGGAGAGAGGAATATGTCCGTTTTCGGGAGCGCTATGAGGCTGAGATTGCAGCGCAGGAAGCGAAAATCGAGCAAATGAATCGGAGCCTTCTTCAGCTCAAAGAAGCCCGGCAACAGGACGATGCGTTTGTTTCGTTCTTCCAGAAGTACGGCAATATTGAAAGGCTTGACCGCGATACCGTCAATCAGTTGATTCAAAGGGTTGTCTTCCATGACAAGCAGAATATCGAGGTTTACTTCCGCTTTGCCGATGAGTACGAGAAGCTATGCAGCTTTGCCAACACAATTCAGGAGCAGGCGACAGCTCAATTTGCTACTGCAACCTGAGTAGCGTGCATTAGCACATAAATCGGCAAAATACTCCGCTTTGTAAAAATATCGAAATTTATCGGCATTAAAAATCGACATATTATATCAAAACAAAGAAAATTTGAAACACATGTGTGCAAACATCTGTCATTCATATGCCATCACAAGCACAAAATCGGCGGCGGCCGCGAGCTTTCGGTAGTCGTGCCCCTCATAGAGCGCGCCGCGCTGCTCCGCGGAGGTCTTTGGCGCGAGCGCCGCGATCACGAACCCGCCGCGGCGGCGGACCGCCTGACGCAGCGCGCCGACAAAGTCGGCATACGCCTCGGAGAGCTCCGCGCCGAGATACTCAAAATCGACGTCCACACCGCGATAGCCCTTTTCCGTCATCACCGCCGCCGTCTGCTCGATCAGCGCCTCCGCCTTCTCCGGGTCGAGGAGCACCTGCGCGGCGCGCCGGGCGGAAAAGCCGCCGTCCTCCGTAAGCGTGGACAAGTGCAGCAGCGGCTCGGCGCCGTATTCCCGCGCCAGCGCCAGAAGCGCCCCGTCGTCGAGCGGCACAAGACCGCCCTCGGCTGTGAGGCCGTATGTAAACGGCGCGAGATACGAGGCGTCGGGCAAAATACCGCGCAGCGTCGGCACGCGCACGAAGGGGTAGGCGTAGCCGCTCACGGCAAGCGGGCGCGTGCGCGCTGCCTCCAGCCGGATGACGAGCACCTGACCGGGGTAGATGCGCGTGCCGCCGCTCAGATTCGGGTTGTTCTGCCAAAGCTCGCGCACGGACACGCCGAAGCGCTGCCCGATGGCGTACAGGCTGTCGCCCGGCCGGACGGTGTAGGTCAGAAGCGGCCGCAAAATGAGCAGGCTCTGCCCGACCGCCAGCCGGTACGGCTCGCGCAGGCCGTTGTAACGCGCGATCAGCCCCGGCGCGATGCCGTAAAGCCGCCCGATGGCGTGGAGCGTCTCGCCGGAGTTTACCACATGGATCTTCAAAAACATCACCTCCCGTCAGCCTATGCGCGCGCGGCGCTTGATATCCCGGCCGCTGGCAGATATACTATATATACATATATAATATACAGACAGCATTTCGGAGGAGAAACCATGGAGAACCTGCAGCTTCCCGCGGGCTGGGCGGCGCTTTTGCGCGCCGAGCTTTCCGCGCCGTATTTTGCCGTGCTCATGCAGAGGGTTGCCGCGGCGTATGCCGCCGGAGCGGTCTTTCCGCCGCAGGAGGACGTCTTTGCCGCCTTCCGGCTGACGCCGCCGGAGCGCGTGCGCGCCGTCATTCTGGGGCAGGACCCGTATCACGAGCCGGGGCAGGCGCACGGGCTTGCGTTTTCGGTGCGCGACGGCGTGAGGATGCCGCCGTCGCTCGTGAACATCGGAAAGGAGCTTGCCTCGGACGTGGGCGCGACGCTCTCCACGGGCTGCCTGACCGGCTGGGCGGAGCAGGGCGTGTTTCTTCTGAACACCGTCCTGACCGTGGAGCAGGGCAGGGCCAACAGCCACAGCGGCTTCGGCTGGCAGCGCTTCACCGATGCGGCGGTCGCCGCGCTGGCGCAGCTTCCGCAGCCGGTGGCGTTCGTGCTCTGGGGCGCGCAGGCGCAGAAAAAAGCCGCCGCGTGCAAGGCCTCGCCCCATCCGCGTCTCGTGCTCGAAGCGCCGCACCCCAGCCCTCTCAGCGCCTATCGCGGCTTTTTCGGCAGCCGCCCCTTCTCGCAGATCAACGCCTTTCTCGCCGCCCACGGCGAGGCGCCCATTGACTGGAATCTCTGAAAGCCGCCGCGCACAGCTGCGGCAAATTCCTGATAATTTGGAAATCCTGAGCGTTTTGTATTTACAAGACTTCACCGGACTGATATAATGCGAATACAGCAACGCTGTAAATCAAGAGAAAAGGGAGAAAAGCTATGGAAAACAACATGAATGACCAGCAGTGGGGCGGTCAGCAGTACGGAAATCAGCAGTATGGTCAGCAGTACGGTCAGCCGTACAGCGCAAATCGCCCGCAGCCCGTTCGCGGCTGGTCCTGGGGCGCCTTTATGTTCAACATTCCGTTCGGCTTCGGCAACAAGGCCTATCTGACGCTTCTGACGCTCGTTCCGCTTCTGAACGTTGTCTGGGTCTTTATCTGCGGCGCGAAGGGCCACGAATGGGCGCAGAACTCCGGCCTGTATTCCACGGTCGAGGAATTCAACGCCGCCATGGGCAGCTGGGACCGCGCGGGCAAGATCACCTTCTTCATCACGCTCGGCATCTTTGCCCTGTACCTGATCCTCGCCATCGCCGGCGTTGCGGCGTTCGGCAGCATCATCAATGATCTTTGATCGACGACCCATAAAAAATCAAGCGGGTGGATGCCATTTGGCATCCACCCGCTTTGTTTGTGTTGTGTCAGCAGAGCTTTGCGCCGGCGGGGATGGCGTCATGGAGCATGACAAGATTCAGCTTTTCCTCGCCCTGTTCCTTGTGAACGGCGGAGAGCAGCATACCGCACGACTCCTTGCCCATCATCTTTCTGGGCGGCAGGTTGACGATGGCGACCAGCGTCTTGCCGAGCAGCTCCTCGGGCTTGTAGAACTTCGCGATGCCCGAAAGGATCTGGCGGTCGGTGCCGGAGCCGTCGTCGAGCGTGAAGCGCAGGAGCTTGTCCGACTTTTTGACCGGCTCACAGGCCTTGACCTTGACGGCGCGGAGGTCGGACTTGCAGAACGTGTCGAAATCGACCTGCTCCTCCTCCAGCGGCTCGACCTCCAGCGCGGGCTGGAGCGCGCGGAGCTGCTCCTGATGCAGCTTTTCCAGCGCCTCGAGCGCCTTTTCCGCGTCCACGCGCGGGAACACGGCCTCGCCCTTGTGAACGGTGACGTCCGCGGGGAGCGCGGCCCAGACCGCCGCGGCCTGCCATGTGGTCACGTCCTTGTCCGCGCCGATCTGCGCGAAGATCTTCTCGCAGGAGGCCGGGATGAACGGCAGCAGGAGCGTGGTGCAGATGCGGATGGACTCAAGCAGGTTATACATGACCGACGCCAGACGCGGCCCCTTGCCCTCGTCCTTGGCAAGCGCCCACGGCATCGTCTCGTCGATATACTTGTTGGCGCGCTGGACGCACTTGAAGATCTCCTCCAGGGCGTTCTGGAACTGGAACTTCTCCATCTGCGCCTCATAGCGCGCGCGCAGGCCGCTGAGCATCGCAAGGAGCTGGTCGTCCGGCTCGCCGGAGCAGCGGTCGGCGGGCAGCGTGCCGCCGAAATACTTTTCGACCATCGCCGTCGTGCGGGAGACGAGGTTTCCGAGGTCGTTTGCGAGGTCAATGTTGATGGTGTTGATCAGCAGCTCGTTAGAGAAGTTGCCGTCGGCGCCGAACGGGAACGTGCGCAGCAGGAAGAAGCGCAGCGCGTCCACGCCGAACATCTCGGCGAGCACATAGGGATCGACGACGTTGCCCTTGGACTTCGACATCTTGCCGCCGTCCATGACGAGCCAGCCGTGGCCGTAGACCTTCTTCGGCAGCGGCAGATCGAGACTCATGAGCATCGCAGGCCAGATGATCGAGTGGAAGCGGACGATCTCCTTGCCGACAAAGTGCACATCGGCGGGCCAGTATTTGTCGAGATCGTGGTATCTGTCGTTCTCGAAGCCGAGCGCGGTCATGTAGTTGAACAGCGCGTCGATCCAGACATAGACGACGTGGCCGGGGTCAAAATCGACCGGCACGCCCCACGTGAAGCTGGTGCGGGAGACGCAGAGATCCTCCAGACCGGGGTCGATGAAGTTGTTGACCATTTCGTTGACGCGGGACTTCGGCTCGAGGAAGTCCGTCTCGGTCAGGAGCTTGCGCACGCGGTCTGCGTACTTGGAGAGGCGGAAGAAATACGCCTCCTCCTGCGCGTCGTGTACCTCGCCGCCGCAGTCGGGGCATTTGCCGTCCTTGAGCTGGCTCTCGGTCCAGAAGCTCTCGCAGGGGGTGCAGTATTTGCCCTTGTAGGCGCCTTTATAGATGTCGCCGTTTTCATACATCTTCTTGAAGATCTTCTGAACGGCGGCGACGTGGTAATCGTCGGTCGTGCGGATGAAGCGGTCGTTCGAGATGTTCATCAGCTTCCACAGGTCGAGCACGCCCTTGGGGCCGGTGACGATGTTATCGACGAATTGCTGCGGCGTGACGCCGGCGGCCTTCGCCTTTTCCTCGATCTTCTGGCCGTGCTCGTCCGTGCCGGTCAGGAACATCACATCGCAGCCCTGAAGGCGCTTATAGCGCGCCATCGCGTCGGTCGCCACGGTGCAGTAGCTGTGGCCGATGTGCAGCTTCGCCGAGGGATAGTAGATCGGCGTCGTGATATAAAACGTTTTCTTGCATTGTTCACACATGTTGTTTCCTCATTTCCCGCCGCCGCCGAATGAAAGCGCGGCGCAGCATTATCTTTTAGAATACCCGTTTTTACGCCGTTTGTCAAATCGAATCGCCGCGTTTTCCGTGAAAATCGTGCATCCTGCCGGGCCGATGTGGGCATCGGCCCCTACAAATGACCGTTACAAATTGTGATTCCGCGTCGTAGGGGTCGATGCCCACATCGACCCGCGAAAAACCGCCGCATTTCCTGTTTTGCGCCGTAGGGGTCGATGCCTATCTCGGCGCTAAGAGCCGCGCGCTGCGCGGTTGCGCCTCGAAACTAGCCTGCGGGCGTCGCATCGACCCCTCCCACCGCCCAAACGGGAATCCCCCCGCGCGGGGGCGGTCGGACGTTATTGCATTGGGTTTCGTTTTTGCACCGTAGGGGCGGACGACTCTGTCCGCCCGCCGGAATTGTCTGGTTTTACGGAAATCCGATGCGAAATCGCAATATTTTGAAGGGTCGATGTGGGCATCGGCCCCCAAATGACCGTTACAAATTGTGATTCCGCGTCGTAGGGGTCGATGCCCACATCGACCCGCGAAAAACCGCCGCATTTCCTGTTTTGCGCCGTAGGGGTCGATGCCTATCTCGGCGCTAAGAGCCGCGCGCTGCGCGGTTGCGCCTCGAAACTAGCCTGCGGGCGTCGCATCGACCCATCCCACCGCCCAAACGGGAATGCCCCCGCGCGGGGGCGGTCGGACGTTATTGCATTGGGTTTCGATTTTGCATCGTAGGGGCGGACGGCCCTGTCCGCCCGCGGAAAATGCCCGTTTTTACGGAGATCTGATGCGAAATCGCAATATTTTGAAGGGCCGATGTGGGCATCGGCCCCTACGACCGACCTTGCAAAACGCCGGATTTTGAGGGCGGACAGAGTCCTCCGCCCCTACAAAAGCACGTAAAAAATCGTACAGGTCAAGCAAAGAATCGCCGCGCTTTCCGTTTCGCGCCGTAGGGGTCGATGCCTACATCGACCCCTCCCACCGCCCAAACGGGAATGCCCCCGCGCGGGGCGGTCGGACGTTATTGCATTGGGTTTCGATTTTGCATCGTAGGGGCGGACGGCCCTGTCCGCCCGCGGAAAATGCCCGTTTTTACGGAGATCTGATGCGAAATCGCAATATTTTGAAGGGCCGATGTGGGCATCGGCCCCTACGACCGACCTTGCAAAACGCCGGATTTTGAGGGCGGACAGAGTCCTCCGCCCCTACAAAAGCACGTAAAAAATCGTACAGGTCAAGCAAAGAATCGCCGCGCTTTCCGTTTCGCGCCGTAGGGGTCGATGCCTACATCGACCCCTCCCACCGCCCAAACGGGAATGCCCCCGCGCGGGGCGGTCGGACGTTATTGCATTGGGTTTCGATTTTGCATCGTAGGGGCGGACGCCCCTACAAATGGGTACGACAGACGAGACAATGGCCGCCGGTGCAGACAAAATATGCGCCGCCCGGACGGGCGGCGCGTGTTTTTTACTTGTTCTTGAGCAGGTCGCGGATCTCGGTGAGCAGGACTTCCTCCTTCGTCGGCTCGGGCACCTTTTCGGGGGCGGGCTCGGCGGGCTTTTCCAGCTTCTTTTTCGCGCTGTTGAACGCTTTGACGATGCAGAACACGATCAGCACCACCAGCAGGAAGTCGATCACGGTCGTCAGGAACGTGCCGATGCCGATGACGACGGCTTCCTTCGCGACCTCGCCCGCCTCGTTCAGAACGGCAGGGGAGAGCGTGATGTTGAGCTGCGTCAGGTCGATGTCGCCGATCAGCCAGCCGATGAGCGGCATGAACACGTCTCCGACCAGACTGGTCGTGATCTTGCCGAAGGCCGTCGCGATGATGACGCCGATGGCCATGTCCATGACGTTGCCGCGGGAGATGAATTCCTTGAATTCAGCGATGAATTTTTTCATGCAGTGGCTCCTTTCTCTGTTTCTGCGGAGGTTCGCGGTTTACATAACTATAAAAGCAGTGCCGGTCGCGCCGCTCAGTGCTTCGGAACGAGGACAGCCTTGCCGCCCATGTACGGCTGGAGACACTTCGGGATGGTGACCGAGCCGTCGGCCTGCAAATGGTTTTCGAGGAACGCGATGAGCATACGCGGCGGCGCGATGCAGGTGTTGTTCAGCGTGTGCGCCAGATACAGCTTGCCGTCCTCGCCGCGTACCTTGATGTTCAGGCGGCGCGCCTGCGCATCGCCGAGGTTCGAGCAGGAGCAGACCTCGAAATACTTCTGCTGACGCGGGCTCCACGCCTCGATGTCGCAGGACTTGACCTTGAGGTCGGCGAGGTCGCCGGAGCAGCAGATGAGCTGACGGACGGGGATCTCGAGGTTTCGGAACAGCTCGACAGAGTACTGCCACAGCTTTTCATACCAGTCGTTCGATTCCTCGGGCTTGCAGACGACGATCATCTCCTGCTTTTCAAACTGGTGGATGCGGTACACGCCGCGCTCCTCCAGACCGTGGCTGCCGACCTCCTTGCGGAAGCAGGGCGAGTAGGACGTGAGCGTCAGCGGAAGCTGGCTCTCGGGGAGGATCTGGTCGATGAAGCGGCCGATCATCGTGTGCTCCGAGGTGCCGATCAGATAGAGATCCTCACCCTCGATCTTGTACATCATCGCCTCCATCTCGGGGAAGGACATGACGCCCTTGACCACGTCGCCGTGCATCATGAACGGCGGGATGACGTAGGTGAAGTTTTTCTCGTCGATCATGAAATCGCGCGCGTAGGCGAGCACCGCCTCATGCAGGCGCGCGATGTCGCCCAGCAGGTAGTAAAAGCCCATGCCCGCCACGCGGCCGGCGGCGTCCTTGTCGATGCCGTCGAAGCGCGCCATGATGTCCACATGGTGCGGCACCTCGAAATCGGGGACGAGCGGCTCGCCGAAGCGCTGCGCCTCAACGTTGCAGCTGTCGTCCGGGCCGATGGGCACGGAGGGGTCGATGATGTTCGGGATCACATAGAGGATCTCGCGGATGCGCGCGTCCATGTCCGCGACCTTCTGGTCGAGCGCCGCGCGGCGCTCGTCGTCCGCCTTGACGGCGGCGTTGTTCTGGTCGATCTGCGCTTGCAGCTCGGCCTTTTTGGCCTCGTCGGCGCACTTTTTGAGCTGGCCGTACAGCGGGCCGTTGGCCTTGGAGAGCTTGTTGCGCGCGGCCTTTAGGCTTTCGACCTCGGCGATGGCGGCGCGGCGGTCAGCGTCGAGCGCCACGACCTCGTCCACCAGCGGCAGCTTCGCCTCCTGGAACTTCTTGCGGATGTTTTCCTTGACGACATCCGGGTTTTCACGGATAAAACGAATATCAAGCATGGGTCATTTCTCCTTATTCTTCAAGCAGTCCTTCGTAGACGGCAAGCGCCGCCTCGGACAGACGATCTTTGTAGCTCTCCACCGTGCCGATGGCCTTGGAGAACGTGACGTTCCCCTCGCGCGTGGTGCAGCGCAGCGCGGTCAAAAGCGCGTCATAGGCCTGTATCGTTTCGGCGCGCGCCAGCTTTTCCTCAGAAAGCTCGCTGCCGGAGTCTCTTGCCTCGGCAAGCTCCTTCTCCAGCGCCGCGATGCGCTCGGCCTGCGCGCTGCGCGCTTCGTCGGCCTCGGCAAGCTCCGCCGTCAGCGCATCGACCTGCTCCTGCAGCTTTCGGTTGTCGTCCTGCAAAAGCTCCGCGTTTGCGGCGGCATTCGTCAGGGCGCTGGAATTGCTCTCCTTGAGATCGGACATGGCGGCCTTCGCCGTGTGCATTTGCAGCACCAGTGAGACGAGCACCAGCAAAAACGCGACCGCGAACACGATCGTCATATACCGCAGGAACGCATTGCGCTTTCTCGCCAGCTCCTGCTCGGTCTGCGCGGCATCAAGCTGCTCCGCGGGCTTTTTTTCTTCACTCATAGCGGCCGGACCTCCTTTCACCGAGACGCTCAAGCAGCTCATAGAGCTGCTGCAAATCTTCCTCGCCGTAATATTCCAGCTCCACGCGGCCCTTGCGCTTGCCGTTTACGATGCGCACGCCGCGGCTGAGCCGCTTCGAGAGCGTTTTTTCGCACTCGGCAATGTAATCGACGGCAATGGGCTTCGGCTGCTCCTGCTTCGGCTTCCTGGTGAGGTTTTTACACATATTCTCCGTCTGACGGACGGAAAGCTGCAAATTGATGACCTTCATCGCGACGGCATACTGCTCCGGCGCGGACTTGATGGCGAGCAGCGCCCGCGCGTGTCCGGCGGAAAGCCGCCCCTGCTCGACCAGCTCCAGAACGGCCGGACACAGCGACAGCAGCCGCAGCGCATTGGCAACGGCGGGCCGGGATTTTCCGACACGCTCGGCGGCCAGCTCCTGCGTCATGCCGTAGTCGGTCATGAGCTGCTGGTAGCCCTGCGCCTCCTCGATGGGGTTGAGGTCGGCGCGCTGGAGGTTTTCGATCAGCGCCAGCTCCATCGCCTTTTTGTCGTCGGCTTCGATCACGACGACCGGGATCTCGCTCAGCCCGGCCATCCGCGCCGCACGCCAGCGGCGTTCGCCCGCGATGATCTGGTAAAAGCCGCTCGGAAGCTGCCGCACCGTGAGCGGCTGGATGACGCCGTGCATCGCAATGGAGTCCGCGAGCGCCTGAAGCTCGTCCGGGTCAAAGTTTTTTCTCGGCTGTAAGGGATTCGGCTCGACCTTCTGAAGCGGCAGGAGCTGCGCGCCGGACGGCGGCTCCGCGGTCTGGAGCGCGGCCTCGCCGAGCAGCGCGCCAAGACCCTTGCCAAGGCCTCGTTGTTTCGTCATTTCGGTTCTCCTTTCAGGCTTTGCCGCGCGATCAGCGGAGCTTTTTCAGAATTTCCTCGGCAAGCGCCAGATATGCCTGCGCGCCGCGGCTGTAGCGGTCGTAGGCAAAGACCGGCAGCCCGTGGCTCGGCGCCTCGCAGAGCCGGACGTTGCGCGGGATGGCCGTCGCAAAGACCTTGCCGGGGAAGTGGCGGCGCACCTCCTCCGCGACCTGCGCCGAGAAGTTCGTTCTGCCGTCATACATCGTGAGCACGACGCCGAAAATATCGATGCGCGGATTGAGCCTGCGCTTGACGGCGCGCATGGTGGTCATGAGGTCGGACAGGCCCTCGAGCGCGTAATACTCGCACTGGACAGGGATGAGCACGCTGTCGGCGGCGCAGAGCGCATTGAGCGTCAGCAGCTCCAGCGACGGCGGACAGTCGATCAGAATCGCGTCATAGCTGTCCTTCAGCGACGCCAGTGCGTTTTTGAGGGCATATTCCCGGCTGTCTACGCCAACCAGCTCCACGCCCGCGCCGGACAGTGCGGCAGAGGAGGGGATGAGGTCGCCGAACTTCGTGTGGATCACGGCGTCCTTTGCCTCGGCGCCGTTGATGACGACGTCATAGCTTGTCACGGCGCTCGCGCCCTTTTCAAGGCCGAGTCCGGAGGTCGCGTTTGCCTGCGGGTCAAAATCGCACAGCAGCACCCGAAGCCCCGCCTGATGGAGCGCCGCCGTCAGATTGACCGCCGTGGTCGTCTTGCCGACGCCGCCCTTCTGGTTGACAAGCGCCAGAATGTTTCCCATGCCGCACCTTCTCTCTCGTTTTTTCAATAGATTTCTATTATAATGCGCATCGGCCGGAATTGCAACCGATGTGCCGCGCAAAATATGATGTTTCACGTGAAACATTTTCCGCCGGACAAATTTGCCGCAGGCGTTCTCCCGGTCGGGGAGACGCCTGCGGCGGTTTTTTGCCGGATTTTTCAGCTTATTTGCAGTTTCGCAGCAATTCCTTGTAGAACGCCACGGCAAGCGGCAGCTTGTCGATGCAGATGTTCTCGTTTTCTCCGTGCACCGAGGCATACTGCTGGGCATTGATGTCGATGGGCGCAAAGCGGATCACAGCGTCGGAAAGCTCCGTAAAGCGCCGTGCGTCCGTACCCGCCGGCAGGATGAACGGCGCAGCCGCGGCGTAGGGGAATGTCTTTTCCACGATTTTCCTGACATACGCATAGCCGGGGCTTGTCAGCGCGGTCGGCGTGTAAGCCTCGTTTTCGCGCACCGTGAGCTCCACGCCGTGCGCTTCGGCAAGCGCGCGCAGGGCGTCCAGATCTTGCGCGAGGTCGTCTGCGCGGATGCAGCGCAAAAACGCCTCGGCATGGCAGGTGCCGTCCTCGTCGGTCGAGAGCTTTCGGAACGTGCAGCCCGTGCCGAGCATTTCCCCTGCCGCGGCGTTGAGCTTCGGCATAAGCCGGATAAGAAGCCCGGAAAACAGCCACAGATTCGAGAAAACAAAGCGCATCGGGAATGTCATGTGCGGCGCGAGCGCCTCAAACATGCCGCGCACCTCGGGGTGGAGCCTGCGGAGAAACGGCTTTTTCTCGTCTGCCTCCGCCAGAAACGCCGCCATGTTCATGACGGGCGTCCTGGGCGCGCCCGCAAGCGAGGCGTGACCCTGCGGCTTCTTTGCCGTCAGCTCCGCCGTGCAGCGGCCCTTTTCATGAATGGCCATCATCGCGCACTTCTTGCGCACGCCCGCCATTGGCGGCTCGATCACCGCGCCGCCCTCGTCGCTGATCCAGTCGAAGCGGATGCCGTGGGCCTTGAAATATTCCAGCGCGCGCACCGCGCCGTCGCCGCCGGTCTCCTCGTTGTGCGAGGAAAACAGCCAGACGTTCACGTGAAATTCAAAGCCCTCGGCAAGCAGCTCCTCCATGGCGCTCAGCTCCGCAAACAGCGGCGTTTTCGTATCGACCGTGCCCCGCCCCCAGAGGACGCCGTCCCGGATGACGCCGCCGAAGGCGTCCTCCTGCCAGTTGCCCGTTGCGTCCACGACGTCGTGGTGCGACATCACCATCACATTGCGCGACGTGTCTTTTCCGGGGAGCTTATACAGGTATGCGTCGTCTCCGAGGATCGTGCGCTCCGCTTTTTCGTTCACCAGCGGGAAAAGCGTCTCGATCACCGCGCGGAGCTTCATAAATTCCGCCGGCGCAAAGCTGTCCTTTTTGGAGACGGTCCTGCAGCGGATCATCTCGGCAAGCCGCTGCGCGTAATACATCTCTTTTTCCTTGACGGTAGGTTCTTTCGTTTCTGCCACGGTCATTCTCCTTCCTTGCCGCCTGCCGCGATCGCCGCGAGCACCTCGCGCTCGTTGTAGCGCAGGAACGCGAAGATCGCGAGGATGCAGAAGACGCTGCCGGCAACGGCCGTGAGCTTCAGGCCGAACACGCCGACGTTTTCTCCGGCTGCCGCGCCCGCCACAACGAGCGACGGCACGATCATGATCGCGAGGGAGTTGCCCATCTTCACGATGAAGCTCCGCGCCGCGCCGAAGATGCCCTCCTGATTGACTCCGGTGGTCACGGTGTCATACTGAATGATGTCCGCCATCATCGCGCCCGGCAGCACGTTGAGCACCGCAAACGGGAACGACACGAACAGCGCAAACACGCACGCCAGCACAAGCCGGTTTCCCGGCAGGACGTCGCTGAAGCAAATGACGATCTCCGCCGCGGCAAACACGATGCAGCCCAGAAGAATGGGGAGCTTTTTGCCGCGCTTTTTCGCGAACTTGTTCACCATCGGATACAGGAGCAGCGAGCCTGCGATGGAGATGGCGAGGATCAGCACCGAATACGTCTCCGCAAGACCCATGAGGGACGTCACATAATACATGATGCAGGCCTGAAAAAACGCCATGCCGGTGTTTTCAAGGAGCTGCCCCAGCGTCACGATGCGGAAGTGCCTGTTGGAAAACGCGTGCCGCAGCGACTGCGCCAGCGTGATGTTCGGGAGGATCGAGCGGACATAGTCCTTTTCCCGGATGGTGTACGCCGGGATCAGCAGCAGCACGATGCCGATGCCGGTGTAGATGCCGAACGTCGTTCTCCACGCTGAAAGCGTCGTCAGGCCGGCGCTTTTGAACAGGCTGACGATCAGCGGGCTCACATAGCCGAGTGCGCTGCCCGTCACGAAGAAGAACGAGCTGACGGTGTAGGCGTTGACTCTTGCCGGCCCGTCCTGGATCAGCTCCGGAATGAGCGCGTTGTGCGGGATCATATAGAGCGTGAAGAAGAAGTAATAGCCCCACATGAACACCGCGATCCACACGGCATTGAGGGCGCTCACGCGCGCAAGCGGCACGAAAAACAGCAGCAGCGCGCACAGGCCGAACGGAATGGCGGCTTTTTTCATCATCGGGATGCGTCTGCCGTCCTTGTGGCGGCTCTTGTCGGAGCTGGCCGCGATCAGCGGGTCTGTCACGGCGTCGATGATGTGACCGATGGCCTTGATCATGCCGATGATCGTCAGGACGCCCAGCACGAGCCGTCCCTGCGGGATGAGGCTGGGGATGCCGGACTCCTTCGATGGCTGATAGAAATAAATCAGATAGTTATTCAGCATCGTGGTGAACAGGCCCACGGCGAACTGTGGAAGGCAGAGCCTGAAAATCAGGGAATTGTCTACTTTTTTCATGACGTGCCCGCTTATTTCTTATCCGTCTTGATGTAGCGCAGCGCGCAGATGTCGTCGCCCTTGGCGATGGCCTTCGGCAGATCGAGCCGCGCGTCGAAGCAGCTTCCGATGCCGTGGTCGCCGCACATGGCGATGTCGCAGAGGCGGGCGATCTCCTCGTCGGTGCAGTCGGCCTTCTGCCATGCCTTGACCAGCGGGCAGTAATGGAAGTCGAGGTAGAGCGTCTCGTCGGTGCTCTCCACCACGTCCATCTCAAAGACCCAGCGCGCGGCCTTGGTGAACAGCGTCTTTTTAAGGCCCTTCAGGCTCTTGGTGCCGCTCTTTTTCTGAAGCTCCGTACCCTGCGAGACGCCGCATCTCGTGATCGCGGCGGAGGCGAAATCTCTCGGGTCCAGCCCTCTCTTTTCCGCCTCGTCCACCAGCAGGTACAGCCAGAACGCGCGGTGCTCCAGCAGCTCGCGGATCTTGACCACGAACGGGTTCTTGATTTTTGCTTCGTTGATGATCTTGGACTTCGCCATGTTGTTTCCTCCACATTCTTTCCATCTTTTTTGCGATAGAAAGCGATAAACTCCCGCGCGTTTGCGGAAATTTATCGCTTTTGTGTACCATAGTATAGCATACTTCCGCCGCCTTGTCCATCCGCCTTTCCGCGCCGGATGCGCTCCGCGCAGTAGACGCCGTCCGGAATGTTTCACGTGAAACATTCCGCAAGCGCCTGCGCATCGTTCCTGCGCGCTGCGCTGACAGAAAAGGCGATACAAACTCGCAGCAGAGTTTGTATCGCCCTTACGGATATATTCGGTTTTTACAGAACAGCCCTGTGGGCTGCGTACCTTACGCCGTGCGGCTATTTCAGCCGAACGTGATGCTTCAGCTGGAAGTTCTCATCATCGGAGCAAAGATAAATAATGCCCTCGATAAATCCGGCAAGCTCGGGAATGCCGGTCCAGCAAAACAGAAGATACAAAATTCCCATTCCGACTTTGCCGAGATAGAACTTGTGAATACCGAGTCCACCGAGGAAAATTGCAAGAATACCGGCGGCCTCCTTGCTCTTCTTCGGCCAGGCGGGATTGATGGCGCTTACATAAACCGGCTGCGGAGGTGTCTGCTGAAACACGACCTGCTGCGGCACCTCTGCCTGCGGAGCGGAAAATTTTTCTCCACAGAATCTGCATTCCGACACTCCCGGATCAAGCGGAGCACCACACTGCGGACATTTTGTTGTTACCATGAACGATTCCTCCCATTCTGTCTTCTTCCCATAGCGTACATCGGAAAAACAATAATACAATAGATAAACAATGAAACGAGGTTGAGCGTCACGAAAAGCGCAGGTGCCAAGTTGGCCACAAAGACAATGCTGAGTACGTCGAGTGTGATCGTGTACACCGCAGTAATACAGATGATCGGAACCAAAAAGCCCGTCTTGATCGGTGCGGAGAAGATGAGGTAAAACCACAAGGCAAACCCGATGCCTTCAAAGACCAGTGCCGCTTCAAAATTCTCTAAGGTGGAGATATGCAGCACCGCGAAAAACACATGCAGAATGATTGCGGTATAAAAGCAAAGAATAAAGGAGAACAGCAGTCTTCTCGTTTTCATAGGCTACACCTTCTTTCCGCATTCGGGGCAGAACTTCATTCCCGGCGCGAGCGTTCTTCCGCACGAGCAAACACGCTCGCTGTTATTGCAGCCGCACTGAGGACAGAACTTACAATCCATCGGGATCAGTGCGTCGCAAGAGACACAGCGCTTTCTCTCCTCCTTGCGGAGCGGATTTCCAATTGCCTGATTCATGGCCGCGCCCATATTCATGGCCGCACCAAGGCCGATGCCGCCGGCCGCAAAGGCGCCCGCAACGCCGCTTTGGTTGTTTGCGGCACCCTCATATACATCAAACGCTCTCTTGGTGGTATACCGACCGTCTCCCATGATTTCAAATGCGGCTCTGTCCGCAAGGATTTTGTTGATTTTCTCAAAGTCCTCGTCCGGGAAATTGATCGACTGAATGAAGAAATTGGCGACGGAGAAACCGTAGCGGGCAAACTCCGGTGTAACCTGCGCCTTGACCTTTTCGGACATAACCTCCAGTTTTGTAGCGATTTCAAGCGCCGAAATGCCGTTGCTTATGATTTCATCCGCAATAACGGACTTGACCTTGATTACCAGAAGCCCTCGATAGTAGTCCCTGATCTTGTCAATGCTCACAAGATCGGCCTTTTGCATTGCGCCGATAAGCTCCCGAAACAAGGTCGGTGCGTTCTGCACTCGCAGACCCATCTGCCCGAAGGCCCGGATCCGCAATTTGACAAAATATTTCGGGTCGATCAGCTGAATCGGATCCGTCGTACCCCAGTTGACGTCCAGCTTGACCGCGGTGTTAACAAAATAGACCTCGGCGCTAAACGGCGTTTTCCCGCCAAACGGGAGGTTTACAAGAGATTTCAGGATCGGCAAATTGTTGGTAGAAAGCGTGTACGTCCCTGGGAAAAAAATGTCCGCAATCGCGCCTCCCTTGACGAACAAAGCGACCTGACCCTCTTGGACGATGAGCTGCGTTCCCAATACCAGTTCTTCCGAATAGTATTTATAAATCAACCAGTCACGGCTTTTTAAGCCGTCAAAACGGACAACATCAATAATTGCCATGGCCGTCCTCTCCTTAAAACTGTATATCCTGCCACCATTTTACCCCATATCAAATATTTTGTCTACCGATTTTCTTGAAAAACACAAAATATGGGGAGATTCGTCTCTCCCGGCAGACGGACAGCTCTTTCAAGAAGAACGCAGGCAAAAGCTATTCTGAGTCGGCCTCACCCTTGGAAAGAGAGACAACCGTGGACTTTCCTGCGGAAAATCGTGTGCCAACAGGGCGGCTCGCGCCCCTATTGGAAACCCTGCGGCAACGGGATGTTCCTTTGCAATCCCTCATTTTCCTCGCGGGTGCATATACAGACTGCAAAAAAGCAGCTTACAATGCCTGCTCTGAAAACACAAAACCGCTGTAATCTCCATCCCGCGCGGGATGGGGATTACAGCGGTTTCTTTCTGACGCACAGCGCAGCTTCACTCCGTATAATACTGCGCCTGTGCGTTCCAGAGCGCGTAGTATTTTCCGCCCCGATCGGCAAGCAATTCGGCGTGACTGCCCTGCTGGACGACCGCGCCCTCGTGGAACACGGCGATCTCGTCGCAGAATTTGCAGGAGGACAGGCGGTGGGAGATATAGACGGCGGTCTTATCGCCTGCGATCTCATCGAACTTGCTGTAGATCTCCGCCTCGGCGATGGGGTCCAGCGCCGCCGTCGGCTCGTCGAGGATGATGAAGGGCGCGTCCTTGTAGAGCGCGCGGGCAATGGCGATCTTCTGCGCCTCGCCGCCGGAAACCTCGACACCGTCCTCGGAGAGATTTTTGTAAAGCATGGTGTCCAGCCCCTTTTCCATCGATGCAAGACGATCTGCAAAGCCTGCATCGATCAGCGCCTTTTTCACCCGGTCACGGTCATATTCCATGCTGCCCGCCACATTGTTGCCCAAGGGCTGGCAGATGAGCTGGAAATCCTGAAATACCACGGAAAATATTCCCATGTAATCGTCATAGCGGTACTTGCGGATGTCGATGCCGTTGAGCAAAATCTGCCCCTCCTGCGGGTCGTACAGGCGGCACAGGAGCTTGATGAAGGTGGTCTTGCCGCTGCCGTTTTCGCCCACGATGGCAAGACGCTTGCCGACCTTGAACTTCATATTCACATGGCGCAGCGCCCAGATGTCCGAGCCGGGATAACGGAAGGATACATCCCGAAACTCCACGTCATACTGACGATCCGACCTCTTTTCGGTGGTGAGACTCCCCTGATACATGGAATTGGGAATGTCGAGAAACGTATAGATGGCCTTGAGGAACTCAGCATTGGCCCGCATATGACTGACGGTACTCAGTAGCAGGGCGGCGTTGCCGGAAAATGTGGTCACGGCGCTGACATACCGGGTCACGCTGCCGATGCCGAAGGCACCGCCCAGCGCCTTCAAGCATACGAACACATACACAACGCCGGAGAGAACAGCGGATAGAGAGGCGGCCAGCGCCTTGCTCAGTCCCACAGTGGTTTGGGACGCCTTTGCCACGGGAGAGCCGACGCCGAAGATATTCACTGTGCGGACATAATGCTCCGCCAGTTCGCTCTGGCGGTACATTCTGCGATCCATGTCTTTTTCCTTGTCCCCCGGCTGCATGAAAACGAAGTGGCTGAACACGCGATTGCCGAAGCATACCTGCTCTGCCAGCGTGTTCCAGGCAGAATAGGCTCTGCCGACCAGCGCCGGACCAAGGCAGGTAACGGCGGCAATCAGCAGAAGAATGCCCACAAGGAAAAGCGGGTGATTGAGAGCGGTCAATTTTCCCGCCGAGGTCGGGACTTGCCGGGTGAACAGGCTCACCGTCAAGGCGGCAGCCCCTAAAATGCCGGTGATGCCTTGGACTGCCTGCGTATAGTACAGCTTGAGATGGGCAAAACCCCAACCGGACCAGTCGGCATTCTGCCGGATCTGAGAGAACAGATCCCGTGTTTCCTGCCTGTCACAGTCGGCATAATCCATCCGCAGAAATTTCTCGGTATACAGAACTTCTTTCTGTCTGTCAAGCAGTTCGCTCCGGACATTTTTCCACCTCTCCAGCACGGCCTTGAGCAGCTCTGCCGCAGCACTGACCGCTACGATCCAAAGGACCCATTTGGCCAGAATCTCCGGTCTGCAAAGGGTGGATAGTTCATCGACAAGCCGGGCGGAGAGCCAGATGACCGCATAGGGCGATGCTGCCTCCACAACAGCACAGAGGATAAACGGCATAAAGCAGCCCGGTGCGATCCGGCGCATATCTCGTGCCGCCCGGCGGTGGATGGCAAAGGTCTCCCGCAGGCTCATGCCCTCAGCTTTCTTCTTCATCCTGCACACCTCCTTCCTGATAATAGCGGCTCTGCACGGCAAATAGCTCCGCATAAGCACCGCCCTTTGCCAGTAACTCCTTGTGGGTACCCTCCTCGGCGATGCCGCCGTCTGCTATAAAGAGGATGCGGTCACAGAAGCGGGTAGACGCCAGCCGGTGGGAGATGAACACGGAGGTCTTACCCGCCGTCATATCGCTGTACTTTTGGTAAATATCGTTTTCCGCAATGGGGTCCAGCGCCGCCGTAGGCTCGTCCAGAATGAGGATGGGCCCGTCCTTATAAAGCGCTCTCGCCAGCATCAGCCGCTGGGTCTGGCCGCCGGAGAGCTGTACGCCGTCCAGATACACCTCCCGGCCAAAGTGGGTATCCACCCCTTGGGGGAATTTGGCAATAGCCTCTGTCAAGCCGGCCTGTGCAAGGCAGTGATCGACTTTTACTCTGTCAATATGCTCGGTGGTCTGGGCAACACATTCCGCAATGGTGGTATCCAAAATGGAAAACCCCTGAAATACAGCGGAAAACAGGCGGTAATACGCGCTGCGGTCAAATTCACGAATATCCTGCCCGTTTAGCAGCACGCGCCCCTCGGTGGGGTCGTAGAAGCCGCAAAGCAGCATAACCATGGTGGTCTTGCCCGCACCGTTCAAGCCCACCACCGCCAGCTTTTCGCCGGGATGGATGGTCAGGTCTATGTGTCTGAGAATATCCCTCTCCGTGCCCGGATAGTGGAAGGACACGTTCTCCAGCCGCAGCTCATACCCGTCGGCTGCGGGCGGCTGGACTCCGCCCTCAAACCGAAACGGCTCCGGAATGTTCAGATATTCCTGTATTTTGGACAGGTCGATGCTCTCCTTATGCAGTTGGCTGCACTGGGTCAGGATGCCGGTCACCCACGATGCAGCGCCGCTGACGGCGGTAAAGTAGAGCAAAAATGTCGATGCAGGCCAGCCATGTACCAGAGTTTGCTGAATCAGATACGCATACGCGATGCCGTTGCGAAGAAGCGTCAGCGCCATGTCAGCCACATTAGCCCAGAGATAAGTCCTTTCCCGGCGGGCGATGAAGGCGGAGAGTGCCTTCATGGATTTTTCCCGCAATTCCCGCAGCCAAGGGGCTAAACCAAAGACGCGGATGTCCTTGGCAAGCTGTATCTGCCGAGGCTGCGTCAGAAAATAGTGCAGTTCCTTGTCATACTGTTCCCGTTCATCCCGGTGGCGGTACTCCCACTCACTGATGTAGTGGGAAACGAAGAAGTCTGCTGCGGCGGTCAGCACCACCAGCAGGATCAAAAAGCAGCTCAAGCGGGAGAACAGCAGCAGATATACGGCAAAGCCGCCGAGATTTGCCAGCAGCTCCGTCAGCGTTCGCCAAATATGCTCCGCCGCATCGTCGTTGCCGCTGGTGGCCCGCTGCGCCTGCTCCTCCAGCTTCAGAATTTTGGAGTCGTGGACATTTGGGTAGGAGGTCTCGCCGCTTTTCCGGGAGATCATGCGGATGATGGCACAGCGAACATCGATCTCACCGGGCATCCGGATGGCATCGCAATACGCCGCAGCCCCCTGTAAGAGAAGAAGTGCCGCTGTGAAAAATCCGATAGTTGTCAGCAACTCCCCCACGGGAACGCCCTGCTCCACCCTCGTAAGAATTTCCGGTGTGACATAGAGCTGCGCCAAATCCAACGCCACTTTGATGGCCGCGACCACAACGCAAAGGAGCAGCACTCTCCTGCGCTTCTCCCAAGCGGTCCGCACCATAAAGCAGACATTTTGCCGGACGCTGTACTTCGGTTTTTCTCTGTGTTTCATGTCGTTTCACCTCACGCGCATAGCATAGCAGAAAAAATCGTCCCCGGAGCATTCCGGGGACGAATCGTCTTTTCCGGGTGATGAATTGCAAGCTTCATACCTGCGGAAGCAGTATTTCGGTGGTAAACGCGCCATCCTCGCTGTTGCGGCTGATGTACCCGTCCAGCCGCTCCACGATGGCGTCGATGCGGACAAGGCCAAAGCCATGCCCCTCGCCCTTGGTGCTGCGGAACAGCCTGCCCTCCTTCTGCATTTTCTTCCCGGCGGTAAAATTGGTGAAGGAGATGTAGAGCTGGGTGTTTTTCATATCCATATAGACCCGGATGAGGCGCTTATCCTCCGGCAGCTTCATGCTGGCCTCAATGGCGTTGTCGAAGAGATTGCCGAGGATACAACACAAGTCGATTTCCGAAGATTTCAATTTGACGGGAATGTGCGCATCCGCCGCGACCTCAATGCCCTTCGCCTTTGCAAGGGAGATCTTGGAGTTGAGAATGGCATCGGTCATGGGATTGCCGGTCTTGATGACCGTGTCCACGGTTTGCAGGTCGGTGTCCAGCAGGTCGAGGTAGTTTTGGATGGCGTCCCAATCTCCCGCAGCCGCGTAGGCCTTCATGGTCTGGATGTGATTGCGGTAGTCATGCCGCCAGCCGCGGATCTGGCGGTACATATTGTCTACCTCGCGATAATGCGTTTCGATCAGCTCCTGCTGATAGGAGGCGAGCTGCTTTTCGATTTTCTTTGCAAACAAGCCCATACGCCTTACCTCATGTGGATAATGGCACGGTTGACGCCCTCATACGCGCCCCGCGGCAGCGGGATGGCGGTTCCGTCGCTCAGCCGGATCTCCGTCTTGGTGACGCGGCTGATCTGCGTCAGATTCACGAGTGCAGAGCGCCCCACGCGGTAAAATCGCTCGTCGAGCTGCTTTTCAAGCTCGCCCAGTGTCATTTTCACCGTTACATCCGTTCGCGCGTGAACGGTCACATAGTTGCCGAGCACATCTGCATATCGAATCTGATAAATCGGCACACGCACCATTTCTCCGCCGGCCTCGAAATGCAGGACCCGTTCGTTTTTCGTTATCTTTTCCGCGGCGCGGTCCAGCACCGACCGGAGCTTTTCTTCCTTCACGGGCTTCATCAGATAGTGGAGCGCCGCCACCTCGTAGCCCTCTGAAATGTAGTCGGAATAGCCGGTGATGAAAATGATCTGCACCGTGTCGTTGCTCTTGCGAAGCTCTTTTGCCATCGTGACGCCGTCCATCGCGCCCATTTCGATGTCCAGCAGAAGCATGTCGTAGTCGCTTTCTTCTGCGTAGCGGAACAGGAAGCTCTCGGCGGAGGGAAAATCGTCGATCTGCACCGTGTGACCGGCGGACGAAGCCCAGGCGCGCACCATATTCAAAACAAACTGTCTGTCCGCACCGGAGTCGTCGCAAATCGCAATTTTGTACTTCATACCCTCACCGTTCCTTTAAAGTTTGGACAATAAGCATACCGTCTCCACATGGGCGCAGCGCGGGAACAGGTCGAAGGCCTCGGCGTGGCGGAGGGCGTAGCCGCCCTCGGACAGGAGCTTCACGTCGCGGGCGAGCGTCGCGGGGTCGCAGGAGACGTAAACGATGCGCTTCGGCGCCATGCGGAGCATGGCATCGATGACGTCGCGGCTGACGCCCTTGCGCGGCGGGTCAACGACGATGGCGTCGAGCTTCACGCCGCGGCGCGCGAACTCCTGCGCGGCCTCACCCGCATCGGCGCAGAAAAACTCGACGTTTTCAATGCCGTTTCGCGCGGCGTTTTCCCTGGCGTCCCGGATGGCGGCGTCCACGACCTCCACGCCGTAGGCGCGGCCGGCCTCGCGGGCAAGGCAGAGCGTGATCGTGCCCGCGCCGCAGTAGAGATCGAGCACCGATTCCTCGCGTCCGAGGTCTGCAAGGTGCACGGCGGCGGCATAGAGCCGCTCGGCCTGATCGTGGTGGATCTGATAGAAGCTGCGCGGCGAGAGCCGGTAGCGCAGGCCGCAGAGCGTGTCCTCGATCGTGCCGGAGCCGTAGAGCACCTCCTCGTGTGCGCCGAGGATGGAATTTCCGCGCGTTTCGTTGTAATTTGCAACAATGCTGACCGCCTCCGGCACCGCCTCGCGGACGGCGCGGACGAGCGCCTCCGGATGCGGCGTTCTCTTTGCGTTCAGCACCACGCAGCAAAGCGCCTGCCCGCTGACCGCGCCGAGGCGCAGATAGATGTGGCGGACAAGCCCGGTGTGCGTCTTTTCATCGTATGCCGCGATGCGGTGCGCCTGCATCCACGCGAGCACGGCGCGCTTGAGGCGCTCGGCGCAGTCCGGCTGGAGCTTGCAGCCGTCCGCCGGAATGACCTCGTGCGTCCGCGCGCGGAAAAAGCCCGCGACCGGCGCGCCCTTGCGCGTGCCGACGGGAAACTGAACCTTGTTGCGGTAGCCGTCGAGCGTGTCCGCGCCGGTGATGGTCAGCTCCGGGAGCGTGATGCCGCCGATGCGCACAAAGGCGTCGAGCACGCGCCTGCGCTTGAGGGAAAGCTCTTCCTCGTAGTCCATGTGCCGGAAATCGCAGCCGCCGCACTGACCGAAATACGGGCAGTCGGGCCGGATGCGGTGCGGCGAGGGCTTTTCTACCGATTCGATGACGCCGTGCGCCGCGCTCCTGCCGACGTTGACGATGCGGATGCGGCACGTCTCGCCCGCAATGGCGCGCGGAAGGAAGATGACCTGCCCGTCCGCGCGGGCAACGCCCTCGCCGTCGGAGGTGTAGCCCGTGACGGTGACAGTCAAACGATCGTTTTCTTTCATATCGAATTCCTCTGTTTCACGTGAAACATTCGGCGGCAAAAATGCCGCCATACTTGATTTTTTCTGTGAATCATTCTAACATAGATGCACAAACCTGTAAAGGCGGTGAAGCGATGCGATCCTATGAACACTGTACGCTCTGCCCGCGCCGCTGCGGCGTGGACAGGACAAAGGGCGGGCGCGGCTTCTGCGGTATGCCGGACAAGCTCTATGCCGCGCGCGCAAGCGCCCATTACTGGGAGGAGCCGGTCATTTCGGGCAGCTTTGGAAGCGGCGCGATCTTCTTTTCCGGCTGCACGCTGCGGTGCGCCTTCTGCCAGAACTACACGATCTCCGACGAGCATTTCGGGCGCGAGCTGACGCCGCAGGCGCTCCGCGCGGCGATGGAGCGGCTGATCGACGAGGGCGTGCAGAACATCAACCTCGTCACGCCGACGCATTTTCTTCCGTCGATCCTGCCCGCGCTCGAGCCGAAGCTCCCCGTTCCGGTCGTCTACAACTGCGGCGGCTACGAATCGGTGGAGACCCTGCGCCGGCTCGAGGGCAAGATCGACGTCTATCTCCCGGACTTCAAATACAGCGACAACGCGCTTGCAAAGCGCCTGTCCGCCGCGCCGGACTATTATGAGACCGCCGCCGCGGCGATCCTCGAAATGTACCGGCAGGTGGGGCGGCCCGTGATCGAGGACGAGCAGATGACGCGCGGCGTGCTGCTGCGGCATCTGGTGCTGCCGGGCTTTGTGGACAACTCCCTCGGCGTGCTTGACTGGATCGCGGCGCATTTCCGCTCGGGGGACATCCTCGTGAGCCTCATGAGCCAGTACGTCCCGATGGGAAAGGCGAAGGCCATGCCGCCGCTCGACCGCCGGATCACGGAGACGGAGTATGACGCGGTGCTGTCGTACATGGAGCTGCTCGGCATCGAGGACGGCTTCACGCAGGATTTTTCCGCCGCCACGAGCGACTACACGCCGGAGTTTGATCTGACGGGGCTATAATACTAAAACCGGTTTACAGAAGAAAAACAAATGTTTGCAATTTCCGGAAAACCGTGCTATACTGAAGAAAAAGCGGAGGCCGCACCGGCGGCATTCTGCGCAAGGGGGAACCTGTATGGCGCGAACGACCGATAAACGGGAAAAAATTCTGGAGTTTGTGACCAGCTTCATTGCCGAAAACCACTACGCGCCGTCCGTGCGCGAGATCTGCGGCGCGGTCGGCCTGCAATCGACCGCCACGGTGCACTATCACCTCAATGCCCTGCGCGAAGAAGGCCTCATCCAGATGGACAGTATGCGCAAGCGCACCATCACCCTGCCCGAATCGCAGCGCGCCGACCGCATCCCCGTCGTCGGCGTGGTCACGGCGGGCGTACCGATCCTCGCGGTCGAGAACATCGAAAGCTACATTCCGTGGGAGGGCGAGCCGGGCTGCTTTGCCCTGCGCGTGCGCGGCGATTCGATGATCGGCGCGGGCATCCTCGACGGAGACCGGGTCGTTGTCCGCCCGCAGCAGACCGCCGAAAACGGCGAGATCGTCGTGGCGCTGCTCGACGATTCCGCCACGGTCAAGCGCTTCAAGCGCAAGGGCGGCGAGGTCTGGCTGATGCCCGAAAACCCGAATTACGACCCCATCGATGCATCTCAGGCGCAGATCCTCGGCAAAGTCCGCGCCGTCATCCGCATGTACTGACAAGCTCTCAAACGCGAACCGCGGGCTGGGTTCGCGTTTGAAAAGATTGCACCCGGCTGCGCGCATAATTTCTGCGCTGCTTGCGCACAAATTCCACACTTGCCGGGCGTAGCGTGTTTTGTCCGATGTACACGCCACCGGACAAAACCGATTTACATTTTATTTCGCCGTGCGCGGCGAAACTCTACGAGGTTTTTTGACAGTCTGAGCAGAGGAGCCGCAGCTCCTCTGCTTTCTCATTTGCCTCTGTCGATGAAATCGGGCGCTCCGAGCGCAAATTTCAAAAAACAGTAGCAGTTTTGCGGAAAATTTGGTATACTGATAAATTAGATAGGGATTTGGCACGGAGGGATGGAGCACGATGCGGTTTGACGGCTTTTACGGCAACGCCGGACTCAAGGAGCGGCTGAGCGCCGCGTTTTCCGGCGGGCGCGTGTCGCACTGCTTTCTGCTGTGCGGGCCGGACGGCTCCGGCAAGCATACGCTCGCGCGCATCCTTGCCGCCGCGATGCAGTGCACCGGCCGCGGCGAGACGCCCTGCGGCGTGTGCCCTGCCTGCCGCAAGGCGCTGAGCGGTCAGCATCCGGACGTGATCTATGTAAACGACCCCGACCACAAGCAGATCGCCGTGGACGTGATCCGGCGGATGCGCGCGGACGTGTTCATCCGCCCCAATGAGGGCAGGCGGAAGATCTACATTCTGGAGCAGGACATGGGCGAGGCGGCGCAGAATGCGCTTCTGAAAATCCTGGAGGAGCCGCCGGCATACGGCGCGTTCCTGATCCTCGCGCCGAACGCGGAAAAAATGCTCGCCACCATCCGAAGCCGCTGCGCCGAGCTGCCGCTCTCGCCGCTGAGCGCGGCCGAGGCGCTGCCGGAGCTTCAAAAGCGCTTCCCCGACAAGCCGGACGAGGCGCTGCGCGCGGCGCTTTTGCACGCGGGCGGCTATCTCGGTCAGGCGGCGGAGCGTCTGGAAAGCGGCCAGCCGGAGCATGTGGATGCGTTTGCAAACGCGCTCTGCGCGCGCGACACGCTTTCGATGCTGTCGGTGCTGCTGCCGCTTGAAAAATGCAAGCGCGACCAGCTCATGGAAATTCTCGAGCAGTGGCGCACCCTGCTCGCCGACGCCCTCGCCGCCAAAAGCGGCCTGCCGGCGCAGACGGCGCAGTCGGCCGCGGTCAGCCGCTGCCGCGCAGGCGCGGAACTGCTGGCGATGGTGCAGAGCCTGCAAAAAGCGATCCAATATCTCAACGGCAATGTCGGCGCGGGGCCGGTCATCGGCTGGCTGACGACGGTGCTGCGATAATCGAACCAATTTCATGCCGCCCGCACGGCGGCGGACAGGAGCAATACATGAACGAATATACCAAGAATCCCGGCGAACAGGACGCGGCGCAGGCCGTTTCCGAAACGCCGGAGACGGCGCAGTGCGGCTGCGGCGCGGAGGTCTGTCCGGGCTGCGGCGGGCAGGACGCGCCCGCATGTCCCGGCTGCGGCGCATGTGCACAGCCGGACGAGGAGATCGCGCAGGAGGCGGTTGAGCTTCCTGCGGACGCCCCGACGGAGGACACGGTGGAGACGACCACGGTCGTGGACGTGCGCTTCCGCAACAACGCAAAATCCTATTTCTTTGACCCCGGCGAGCTGGCACTGAAGCCGGGCGATCACGTCATCATGGACACCTCGCGCGGCGTCGAGTACGGCGTCTGCGCCGCAGGAAATCACGCCGTTCCCTCGCGGGAGATCGTGCCGCCGCTGCGGAAGATCCTGCGTCTGGCGACGGCGCAGGACGAGCGCGTCAACGCCGACAACCTCGAAAAAGAAAAGCGTGCCTTCGGCGTGTGCCTGCAAAAGATCGAAGATCACCACCTTGAAATGCAGCTCGTCTCGGCCGAGTGCGCCTTTGACGGCAGCAAGATCCTCTTTTTCTTCACCGCCGACGGGCGTGTGGACTTCCGCGAGCTGGTCAAGGATCTGGCCTCCGTGTTCCGCACCCGCATCGAGCTGCGCCAGATCGGCGTGCGCGACAAGGCGAAGATGGTCGGCGGTCTCGGCGTCTGCGGACGGCCGTTCTGCTGCCGCGAATTCCTCGACGATTTCCAGCCCGTTTCGATCAAAATGGCAAAGACCCAGAATCTGAGCCTCAATCCCACCAAGATCTCCGGCGTCTGCGGGCGGCTGATGTGCTGCCTCAAGTATGAGCAGGACGCTTATGAAGATCTGCTGCGCACCGCGCCGAAGAACGAGTCCTTCGTGGACACGCCTGACGGGCGCGGCACCGTCACCGAGGTCAATCTCCTGCGTCAGAGCGTCAAGGTGCGCATGGAGGACCATCCGGAGACGATCGGAAGCTACAAAAACGACGAGATCTGCGTCCTGCGCAACGGCAAGGCGCGCAAAAACGATCCGCCGATCCCCAAGGAGCTTGCGCCCATCTCCTCGCGTCCGCGTCCTGCAAAGAAGGCGGTCGAGGAGCTGGAGGCGATGCCCGACGTCATCTTCCCCGACGACGTCGCCGTGGTAGAGCGTGCGCCGCAGAAGCCTGCGGAGCCGCAGGCGGACGCTGCCGCCGAGGGTGAAAAGGCCGCAGGCAAGAACCGCCGCCGCAGAAGCCGCGGCCGCGGCGCAAAGCCGTCGGAGCCGGGCGCCGAGCCGGTGCAGGAAAAGGCCGCGCCGGAGGCAAGGCCGCCGCAGAAGCAGAAGGCCCCGCAGGGCGATAAGCCCCGCCAGCAGCCGCAGCGTCCCAAGGGCGAGCGCAAGCCAAAGCCGCCGCAGGGCGACAAGCCCCGCGAGCCGAAGGCGCCCGCCGCGCAGAGCGCCGAAAAGGGCGATGCCCCCGGCGCAGCCGGTGCGCAGCCGCATCGCCGCCGCCGCTATCGCGGCCACCGCGGAGGCGGCAGCGCTCCGCAGGGCGGCGCACCCAAGGCAGAAGGATAACCGGATAGAAAACGCGGCAGTCTCCAAACGGAGGCTGCCGCGTTTGAAAAGGCTGCACCCGGCGGCGCGCATAATTTGTGCGCACACTGAGCACAAATTCCACACTTGCATCGCGTAGTGTGTTTTGTCCGAGGTACACGCCCCCGGACAAAACCGATTTACACTTTATTTGCGCGTGAAAAAAGCCCCCGCAGAAAAATTTCTGCGGGGGATTGCGTTTTACATTACTCCGCTACGTAGGGCAGCAGGGCGATGTGGCGGGCGCGCTTGATGGCGACCGTCAGCTGACGCTGATGGGCGGCGCAGGTACCGGTCGTACGGCGGGGCAGGATCTTGCCGCGCTCGGACAGGTAACGGCGGAGCTTTGCAGTGTCCTTGAAATCGATGTGCTCGACCTTATCGACGCAGAAGCTGCAAACCTTCTTGCGGCGGCGAGGACGGACACGGTCGTTAGCCATTGCCATATGAAATCCTCCTTATAGTCTTGTGGAAAAACGAGTGTTGTCAGAACGGGAGCTGATCGTCGTCGTTTTCGAGCATCGCAAAGTCGGACGCAGGAGCCTGCGGAACCGGCTGAGGCGAGGGCGCGGCGTAGGGAGAGCCTCCGAACGGCGCGGAAGAATAGCTCGGGGCGGACTGATCGAAGCCGCCGGGGGCGGCGCCGTCACGCTTGGAATCGCCGAAGTAGACATTGTCCGCCACGACCTCTGCCGAGCGGCGCTTGTTGCCTTCCTTGTCGGTCCAGTTGCGGATCTGCAAACGGCCCGAGACGACAGCCATGCGGCCCTTGGTGAAATACTTGCTGACGAACTCAGCCGTATTGCGCCATGCGACGATATCAACAAAATCCGTTTCTCTTTCCGCTCCCTGTGCCGCGAAATCACGGTCTACGGCGAGCGTAAAGGATGCGACCGCGATGCCGCTGCCGGTCCGGCGCAGCTCGGGATCGCGGGTGAGGCGACCCATGAGAACGATGTGGTTCAGCATGTTTTAGCCTCCTTACTCTTCGACAGCCACGATGATGGAACGCAGGATGCCGTCCGTGATCTTGAAGACACGGTCAAGCTCTGCGGGCATGTCGGGGCTGACCTCGCAGGTCATGTAGACATAGTAGCCCTCGACCAGGTCGTTGATCGGATAAGCAAGACGACGCTTGCCCCACTCGTCAACACTGGACACGGTGCCGTAGTTGCCCACGATGCCGTTGAATTTTTCCACGAGAGCAGCGATGCCTTCTTCACCCACTGCGGGATCGACGACATAGATGACCTCATACTTTGCGGAAAGTTTTGCCATGATGTTGCACCTCCTTCTGGACTTATGGCCGCAGGTCCCGCCTGCGGCAAGGATATGTCTGCCGTGAGCAAAGCCCACGTCCGCAGACTAGAATATTATAGCGGCTTTGCCGCACCTTGTCAACTGAAATTATCGGAAAAACCGCGCTTTTTGCGCTGCACGGTGCAGATTTTCTGAAAAACACGCCCGTCAGGTGATGACGAAGCCGCCGTTGACCGCGAGCACCTGCCCGGTGACAAAGGGCGCATCGGCCAGATACGCGATGGCCTGCGCCGCGTCCTCCGGCGTGCCGAGCGTCCCGGTGGGGGTCTGCTGGCGAAGCTCCTCCATGACCTCCGGCGCGACCGAGGCGCACATGTCCGTCCGGATGACGCCGGGCGCGACGGCGTTGACGCGGATGCCGCTCGGGCCGAGCTCCTGCGCCAGCGCCTTTGTCAGCGCGAGCACCGCGCCCTTGGTGGCGGAATACGCCGCCTCGCACGACGCGCCGACCTGCCCCCACATGGACGAGACGTTCACAATGGCGCCGGACTGCTTTTGCAGCATCTGCGGCAGCACCGCGCGGACGCAGTTGTAAATGCCGTCCACGTTCACGGCGAACAGCCGCCGCCATTCGGCGGGCGTGATCTGCGAGATGAGCCCGTAATGGCAGACGCCGGCGTTGTTCACAAGGATGTCGGCGCTGCCGACGGCGTCGAACGCACGCTGCACGGCGGCCTCGTCCGCCACGTCGCAGCAGAGCGCCTGCGCGCCGGTCTCTTGTGCGACGGCGCGCGCGGCCTCGTGATTTTTTTCGTACAGGAACCAGACGCGCGCTCCGCGTCCGGCAAACAGGCGCACCGCAGCCGCGCCGATGCCGCGGCTGCCGCCGGTGATGACGACGGTTTTCATACAAGCTCCGTTTCCGCGCGAAAGAGCCGTGCCATGTGCAGCGCACACAGCACGGCCCGCGCAAGTGTTGTTATCTTCTGCGGGATTTGGTCTTGCGGTCGGAATACTGACGCAGGGACGAGATCTTGCTGTCCGATTCGGTCATGAACTGCTTGAGCATGTCATCGAAGGACTTTGCCTGCGGCGCGGCAGGCGCGGCGGAGGGCTGCGCCGAGCGGCGGCGGTCGTAGGCGGGACGTTCGCCCTGCGGACGGGCAGACTGCGGACGGTCACCCTGCGGCCGGTCAGACGATGCGCGGTCGCCCTGCGGGCGGGCGCGGCTGAACTGCGGCTTGGCCGGCGGCTCCAGCGTTCGTTTGATCGACAGGTTGACCTTGCCGTTTTCGTTGCCGATGACCAGCACATTGACTGTCTGCCCCTCGGTCAGATGGTCGTGGATGTCGTTTACGAACGAGTGCGCGATCTCGGAAATGTGCACCATTCCCGTGGAGTGATCGGGCAGCAGGATAAACGCTCCGAATTTGGTGATCTGCTTGACTTTACCTTCTACGACGGTTCCGACTGAAAGCTCCATATATCCCCTCTGTTCTCCCATCTCTATATTTAGTCTCCGACATCCTTGAACACGATCTCGCCGTTTGAGACCATGCCGAGCTTTTCCCGCGCGATGGCGGTGACGCCCTCATCGGAGTCTGCGTTTGCGATCGCTTCCTCAAGCTTGCCGTTTTTCTGCTCGACGGCCGTGATGCTGCTTGTCAGCGCGGCGGCCTCCGCGTTTTTGTCCGCGATCTGGCTGCGCAGCGACACCAGCGTCACGACGGCGTACACCACCACGATCAGGATCACGAGCTTGACCAGCAGAGACGACCGGACGAATTTCATTTCTCGCGGCACTCCTTTCCGGGGCGGATGCGTCCCGCCCGCATTGCACTGTACTGAATATTGTAAACCATTTTTTCACACTTGCAAAGGACTTTTTGAAAAAAATACGGCATTTTTTCAAAAAAATTTTTCCCGGAGCCAAAATCAGGTGAAAAATGCGCCCGATTGCCGAAAAAACCCATGAAAACGCGGGCAGGAGCAGGCGGCCGAGCGTCCGGAAGTACGCCCACGCGCCGAGCGCGATCCCCGGAAAAAAGAACAGCCGCAGCAGGCCGCCTCCGGCATAGAGCGCCAGCGCCAGCAGCCCGACCAGCAGAAGCAGGCAGAACAGCACGTCGGCCGCGGCGGTCAGCGCCGGGACGCGCCGCCGCAGCGCGCGCAGAAGATCGTACACGACCCCCAGCGCCGCGCCGAGCGCGAACGCCGCCGCAAGCTGAAGCGCCTGAAGGCGCAGCGGAAGCTCCATCAGCCGAACAGCCGCGCGAAAAATCCGCCCGCCGGAACGGGCTCCTCATACGTCAGCGAATCGACCCTGCCGTCCACGCTGACCTGCCCGCCCTCGAGCGAGAGCATTTGCAGATGCAGTCCCGTTCCGCGCACGATCAGCGTCCCGCGCGTCGTGACCAGCACGACCGTGCCCTCGTCGAAGCTCTCCACCTCGGTCACGCCGGTCATGCTCAGACGGCTGCGCGCGTCGAGCGTCAGCCGGTGCGGCAGCTCCAGCTCCTGTGCCTGTCTGGTATCTGTCATTCGATCAACCTCCCGCATGCTTTGTACAGCCTATGCGGACAGGCCGCAGGACATGACCCGAAATGCACCGCCCCGTGCCTCGTCTGTCGTACCCGGTTGTAGGGGCGGAATGGGAAATGCGGCGATTTTTCGACCCACACACGATTTTCCAATACCGGTTGTAGGGGCGGACGGCCCTGTCCGCCCTCAAAATCCGGCGTTTTTCCGTGGTCGTTCGTAGGGGCCGATGCCCACATCGGCCCTTCAAAATATTGCGATTTCGCATCGGATTTCCGTAAAACCAGACAATTCCGGCGGGCGGACAGGGTCGTCCGCCCCTACGGTGCAAAAGGGGAAATCAACACGGATTCGCCGGAAAAGCACCATAAAACGGGTTCTTTCGGCGGGTCGATGTGGGCATCGACCCCTACGACGCGAAAACGAAACCCAATGCAACAACGTCCGACCGCCCCTACGCGGGGTGTTCGCGTTTTTTGGGGGTGGGCGAAACGGAAAACGCGGCGATTTTTCGACCCACACACGATTTTCCAATACCGGTTGTAGGGGCG
>ERZ1673695.302-NODE-302-length-83063-cov-9.699077_pt1 | contig 83063 bp, 68 predicted proteins | sample MGYA00580225_ERZ1673695 | MGnify/ENA primary metagenome ERZ1673695 (study PRJEB41218, sample SAMN15661739) | gut metagenome | host: Homo sapiens | place: Canada: London | collected 2015-08-20/2019-03-30 | study: EMG produced TPA metagenomics assembly of... | reverse complement strand
GCAGGCTCTTGCATCGTACTTCATGTTTGTGTCCTTTCTGCCTTACGGCACCTTTACAGTTGTGACTTTTGTTATACGGTTCTTCTGATAAGGTTTTGGACACACAGCCATCGGGAAGGAGCCTTCATCTTGCTTTCCGAAGAAAACAAAAAATCCGAACCCTTCTCCTATCGAGAAAAGGTTCGGATTTTCATGGTTTGGTGCGATGGAAGGGACTCGAACCCCCGGCCTACTGATTCGTAGCGCACACCGGGCGATTCCCTCAATTTTTGGAAGTTACGTTTTAGCGTCTTTTCTAAGCGATACATCGCAGGTTTTGAACTTCGAGTTTCTGCACCCTTTGTTCGATTTTGCAACGATTTGCACCCTTTGCACGTTTTGAAACCGTGCAAAAACCGTGCAGAAACCGTGCACTTACTCTCAGACAAACTAAAATCCACTTCATCCGCCAACGACTTGACGGCATTGGTTCGAGTGACTGCACACCAAAAATCAAGTCTTGGAGGATACTATTATGACGAAATTACTTTCCTGCCGCTTCAATATGGACACCAACCGGGTGGAAGCCCGGTTCGAGGATGGCACCACCCTTGCCATCGACTGCATCGCCGTGGAGGACGAGTACGGTAACACCCCGGCACAGCGGGCAGAGCTGGACTGGCTGCTCTATAACAAGCCCTTGGAGTATGCACAGCTGGTGCTGAACGGAGAGATAGAGCGTTATCTGTCGCTTGGCTGCGACCACGGCAGGCTGGAAGATTGAGCCTTAGAAATCGCGCGGCAAAATCGCTAATCGCGCGGCGCGCGTTTTTCTTTCCACCTCTTATCAGACTGAATTGCACGGCGTGCATTCCAGCGTGCGATTTCACTTTTCCAAAATTCAATCGTATTACAGTTTATTTTTGCAGCTTTTCGCTTTTGCATCGAACTTTTCCACAGATAAAGAATGCACGCCTGTGCGATCTTTGTTCGCGCTTTGTTCGCGGTCAGCCGGATTTATTCGCGCTTTGTTCGCGCGATTGCGCGTTTTCAGCGTAAATTCAGCGTAAACCATGCCAAGTCAGCGTATTTTCAGCGTAAATCCCGGAAAGTCAGCGTAAATAAGCATCTACCATATAAATGATGCCCGCCCATCTGTTGGAAAACCACAGTGGGCGGGCATTCTGCGTTTTCAGATCGACTGGAACCCTTTGCCGATGATCTCGCTGGAATTGACGATGGTCAAAAAGGCCTCCGGATCCTCCCGGCGCAGGAAATCCCGCAGCAGCCCTGCCTGCCGCCGGGTAAGTGCCACCATGATGAGGGTGCGCGGCTCGCCGGTGTACACGCCGGTTGCGTCCTGCTGGGTGGCCGTGCGGTCCAGCGTGACCGTGATAAATTTTTTGATAGGCTCCGGCTTTGTGGTAATAACGGTACACACCTTGCGCAGGTTCAGGCTCTCGATGGCAGTATCCACCACAGTACTGTGGCCAAGCAGCCCCAGCACGCAGTACATCCCGGTGTGCGGCCCGTAGAGCCATGCCGCAAACAGCACGATGCCCAGCTCACAGAAGAACATCGAACAGCCGATCCCCAGCTTTGCATACTTATGCAGGATCAAGCCCAGGATCTCAGTCCCACCGGTGGATGCGCCGATGTTGAACACGATGCCACTGGCAATGGCCGGCAGCAGCACCGCGAAGCACAGTTCAAGCAGAGTATCATCCGTTAAAGGCCGGGACATGGGAAACAGCTTTTCGCACACGCTGGAATAAAAGCTGAGCATAACGGAGGAGTACAGCGTCCAGCCCATAGTCTTTATCCCCAGAAATACACACCCCAGCACATCCAGCACCGCATTGGCGATCCACATAAAGGTGCCGACGCTCAATGCCGGAAAGCAAGTGGACAGCACGATAGAAAGGCCTGTCGTGCCGCCAAACACAAAGTGGTTGGGTGCACAGTAAAAGTTCAGGGTAACGGCATAGATCACAAGGCCGAGGTTCAGCATTGCAAAAAAGCAAAGGTCGCTGCGCAGCTGTTCCGGGGCCAGATGACGGCGGAGTTCCTTTTTGATCGTTTCCATAAGTATCACCTGCTGCCTGACAAACAAAAAAGGCAAGAGCGAGCTCACGCTCTCTCTTGCCGCGCCTTACGGAAGGGAGGAGAAAGGCACCCCGCTCCGTAATAAAAGGAGGAGAAAGAAGGAAGTATTGTGCAGAACGGACTCTATCAGTCCTGAATGAATTCCTTTTCGTTGGTGTAGTGCTCGAACCAGACGTAGTAGACTTCCTTGCCGGGATCGGAGACCAGATCGTGGTCAGCACCTGCGGGGATGAAGCTCCAGTCACCAGCCTTGTGGTTGACGGTCTCCATGTTGTTCTTTTCCTTGTAGCCAACGCTCATCTTAAAGTCGGAGCTGCCCACGCAGTAGTTCCACTGGTGCACTGCGGGATGGCCCTTTTCCACGGTGCCCTCGCCGTTGGCACGGGTGGTGCCAAGGATCACGCGGCCGAACCACTTCGGGCACAGCACCATGCGGGCCTCGGTGTGGGGGCCCTTGCAGCTCTGAATGTACTGCACGCACTCGCTGTGCAGGCGGAAGTAGGGCAGGCGGATATGCCAGGAATCGTAGGTCTGCTTATCCCACTGGTTGAACTCGATGATATTGAAGATGAACTCCATATCCTCGTGTGCATAGACCTCGTAGTTATAAGCATCGAAGTTGGGCACATAGAAGGCCAGCTCGGTGATAGGGTGCACGCCGTCCTGATCGGTCAGGGCACCTTCGCCCTTGCCAAAGAACAGGATCACACCCTTGTCGGCAAACAGCTCGGGCTTGACTGTAGAACCTGCCTTCAGGAAGCACTTGAAGCTGCGGATGCCGCCGTCGTACACACCGGGCAGCAGTTCGGTCATGGCAAAGCCCTGTTCGTTGTACTCGGCCTTCATGTCCTCAGCCTTGACAACATAATAGTTTTTATCATAATTCGTCTTCATAATTGCATTCCTCCAATTATTTTTTCTGGTATCTGATTTTTCAGGCGTTCTTTGCCCGAAAAAGGCGGCAACAGGTCATGTGCGGCTGCACTTGCGCAGCTGGCGGGGATAGATGAAACCGATCAGCAGCACAGACACAGCCCATGCTGCAATACCGGTGTAGTAGATGCCGCTGCGGCCCAGCCACAGGGGCAGGAAACGCGCCGTGCTCATGCGGGCGGCAAGCTGCAACAGCGCTGCCAACAGCGGGATCTGTAGGTTGCCCAGCGACTGCACCGTCTGGCGCAGGCTGTACATGGGGTACATGAGCAGCAGGCCGATGCAGTAGGCGTGCATCTGCTCCACGGCACAGTCCAGTGCGTCAGCCGTCACGTAGATCCGCAGCAGCCACGGCCCGGCCAGCCACAGGCCGATGCCCAGCACCAGCGCAACAACAAGGGTCAGACCCATGATCTGCCGCACGGCACTGCGGATGCGCCCGAACTGGCGGGCACCCACATTCTGGCTTACAAACGAGGCACAGGCCGATGCCAGACCGATGGCTCCGGTCTCCAGCACGTAGAACAGCTTGCCTGCCGCGCTTACACCGGCGGCAAAGTCCACACCGTACTGGTTGATGCAGGCCTGCACATAGGTGCCGCCGCCTGCGATCACAAAGCTCTGGGCCATCATGGGCAGGCAGAGCCCTGCGTATTCTTTGAACAATGGCGGGTCGAACCGCAGTTCTTCACGCCGCAGGTGGAACACCGGGTAGCTGCGCAGCTTCCACAGACAGATCACAGCCGCGAACACCTGACTGACCGAGGTGGCTGCGGCGGCACCGATGGTGCCCATGCCGAAACCGGCCACCAGCAGCACATCCAGCCCAAGGTTGATCACCGCTGAGATCAAGATGGCATAAAAGGAGGTCAGACTGTCGCCCACAGCACGCAGCAGAGAAGAAAGGATGTTGTAAACCAGCAGGAACACCGTGCCCAGAAAGATGATCCACAGATATTCTGCCGCTTCGTCGAAGATGGCTTCCGGTGTGTTCTGCAACCGCAGAAAAGGCTTTGTCAGCAGTATTAGTGCCGGGATGAACAGAAGGCCCACCCACACCGCTGTGCGGTAAACGCAGCCCACCGCGCGGCGCAGTGCCGCTTCGTCCTTTGCGCCAAAGCGCACCGCCGCCAGCAGGCAGGCCGCCTGACCAAGATTGGTCAGCACGCTCACTTGCAGCCACACCGGCCACAGGCACACACCCAATACGGCAATGGCCTGATTGCCTGCAAAGACGCCCAGCACCATGGTGTCTGTCAGCGAGAACACCTGTTGCAGCATGCTTGCAGCCACCAGCGGCAGCGCAAACCGTAAGATCAGGGAAAGCGGGCTGCCGGTGGTCATATCGGTCATCCGGCCGGAGATCTGGAATTTTTGCTTCATTGCTTAGTTGTTAGCAGCGTAATCGCTCCATGCCTTGGCAATACCTTCCAGCGTCTGGGTGCGGTCGATCTCGCCGGCCAGATACTTGCTCATCCACTCGCCGATCTGCGGACGGACGATCTCCGGGGTATAATACTGCAAGGAAGCAGCGCCATGGCCGGTGTTGATCATCTCGGCAGTCTGTGCAGACAGACAACCCACATTCTCCGGCGTGACCTCAGCATTGGTAGACACCGGCAAAACGCCCATCTCACCCATCAGCCAATTCAGAGCACTCTCGCTGGTAGCCAGCCACACCAGAAACTTCTTGGCCAGTTCCGGATGCTCGCTGCCTTCGGTAACAGCGGCAGTGGTCAGGTCGATGGACATCTTATTGCGGCTGGAATCATTGAACAGCGGCACATAGGTCTGCTGCACGTATTCTTCCATGTCCGGGTTGATGCTGCGGATATTGGTCAGCTCCCAGCTGCCCTCATCGGTAATGATCGCAGCCTTCTCGGTAAAGAAGTCGTTGCGGCCGGTCTGCTTGTCCACAGTCAGAGCATCGGCATTCCCGTACTTCATGCTCAGGTCGTAGAAGTCGATCATGGCGTTCCAGTCCGGATCGTTGGGGATATCCATGTCCTTGCCGGCGCTCAGGTCATTCACATAGCCGAACGGGTCATCCTTCAGCATACCAGGCAGCATGCCATAGTGGTTCGACAGCGTAAGGATATTCTCCTTGTAATGGTTCACGAACGGCTGGATGTTGGCAGCCTTCAGATCCTCGCACAGCTTCCGCAGCTCGTCGAAAGTGGTGGGGGTGGTCTCCCAGCCGGCTTCCTTCAGCAGGCGCATATTGTACAGCAGGCCGTAGCCTTCCTGCATGAAGGGCAGCAGGTACAGCTTGCCGTCCAGACGGCAGGATGTCAGGAAATCTTCGGGGATGGAATCGATCCCTTCCACGTCATCCATAGGCACCAGATGCTCGTACCACTGATTCAGGGTCAGGCCGGGCTGCACAGCCATGATGTCGGGCAGCTCGTCGCTTGCCAGCTTGCCCTTCATCAGATCCCAGTAAGTGCTGGAGCTCACCAGCTCCCACTCGATGTCCTCCAGACCCGGGATCTCCTTGACCGCAGCTTCGGTCAAGCTGTCCACATGGTCTGCCCACTGACCCAGAGAAAGGCTGATGCGAAGCACTGCCTTTTCGTCGGAAGAGCCGCCAGCGGTATCGCCGCCCATATTGCTGCCAGAGCCGCCGCAGGCGGTCAGGGCTGCTGTGCCACCCAGAACAGCGGCGGCCTTCAGGAAGCTTCTGCGTGTGATCTTTTTCATAATAGTCCACTCCTTTATTACCATGTCTTGACGGCAAAACGTCATCCCTTGACGGAACCGGCAGACATACCTTCAATGATGTTGCGCTGCAAGATGATAAAGAAGATCAGCAGCGGGATGATGGAAAGGGTCAAGGCGGCAAGCGCCGTATCCCATGCGTAGAATGCATCGTTGAACATTGCCTGCATGGCCAGCTGGATGGTGCGCAGCGCCTTGCGGGAGAGCATCATCTGAGTCAGCAGGTAATCGTTCCAGAACCAGAACGTATTGATAATGACAAACGTGATGACCGCCGGACGGATGAGTGGGAACACGATGGTCCAGAACATCCGGAAGCTGCTGCATCCGTCGATGCGGGCGGCTTCCTCCACCTCGATAGGCACATTCTTCATGGCGCCCACCGTCATAAAGATGCTGATCGGCAGGGTAAAGGCCCAGAACGCTACCGCCAGACCCCACAGGCTGTTGGTCATGTGCAGGGTCTTTGCCACCTTGGCAAAGGGGATCATGATGGCCTGAAAAGGGATGGCCATGGAGCCGATGAACACAAAATAGATAAACGCGGTCACTTTGTTCTTTTTGCGGGCCAGCCAGTAGCCGGCCATGCTGCCCATGACCAGACCGCCGATGTTGGAAAGCAGGGTGACGACCACCGTGTTCTTCATGGCGTTGGCAAAGTTCAGGCGGGTGAATGCATTGCGGAAGTTGTCCAGCGAGAGCGTCTTGGGAAGGGCGAAGCCATTTTCCGCGATCTCACTCATGGGCTTGAATGCATTGACCAGAATGAAGTAGAACGGCAGCAGAAAAATAATCAGGCAGAACAGCAGAAGAAGCGTTGTGACCCATTTGCTGCGTTTTTCGCGTGCTTTCATTATACCTGCACCTCCCGTTTGGATGTGATCGCCACCTGTAGCAGGGTCATTGCAACCACCACCACAGCCATGATGAATGCTTTTGCAGCGCCGTAGCCCATCTGGCTTTCGGTAAAGGCCGTCTGGAACACATTCATGGTAATGGCCTCGCTGGTGCGGTAGGGTCCGCCGCCGGTCAGCGAGATGTTCAGGTCGTACACCTTCATGGCGTTCAGCAGGCTGAGGAACAGGCACTCGGTGATGGCCGGCATAATCAGCGGCAGCTTGACATGCAGCAGCACCTGCATCGAGTTTGCGCCGTCCAGCACGGCGGCTTCGATGTAATCGTTGGAAATGGCGGAAAGACCAGCCACGTAAATGATCATCATGTAGCCCGCAGAGCTCCACACCTGCACGATGGCCATGGCCCAGAACGAGGTCTCCGGCGTACCCAGCCATTGCAACTGGAACACGTGCCACCCGGTCATCTGACCAATGGCCGGGAAGATGTTGGAGAAGATGAACTGCCATACAAAGCCCAGAATGACACCGCCCACCACCTTGGGGATGTAGAACGAAGCACGCATGAAGTTGCGCAGCGGGATGCGGTGGGACAGGCCCAGTGCAAAAGCCAGACCCAGCAGGTTTGTGAACACCACGACCACCAGACTGTTTTTGATGGTGAACACCATGGATGTCCAGAACCGGGGATCATCCGTGAACAGCTTTACGTAATTGGAAAGCCCCACGAAAGAAAACTTGCTGGAAATGCCATCCCAGTTGGTTAGCGAGTAGCCGATGTTCAGGAACAATGGCACGATCTCCAGCGCCAGGAACAGGATCACTGCCGGTGCCAGAAACAGTAGATAGCCTCCCGCTTCCCGCAGCAGCTTTTGCCGTTTTCCCGTCATATCCTTTTGCCTCCTTTTGACCGGCCGCACTTTCTGCACACGATGCGCAGACAATTTCAACACCGCCGGGCTGTTTGCTTGTTTTTATTTTAGCCGCACCGCCGGGCTTTGTGAACACAGGATTTTGACCATACAGGTAGACGATTTTGACTTTTTCGCCAATTCCTGCTATACTACGGGAAAATTTACACAATGGATCGAGCGGAAAGTGTTACTTTTATGAGCATTCAGCGATATGGCCTGCGCAGACGGTTGCTGCGCTTTACCGTGTGCGGCATCCTGCTGCCCATCTCGGCACTGTTTCTGATATACGGACAGTACATCGGCTACTCCATGAAACAGAGCGCCTTGCAGCAGGCAGCAGCGGCACACCACAATACGGCCATCACCCTTGGCACCCAGATGCGCACCTTCTCCAATGCTATGCGCGGCTTTTATACCTATTCGGATATGATCTCGCTGCTCACACAGGGCCGCACTGGCCTGTACAGTGAGGAACAGACCAATGATGAGGCCATTTTCAACACGCTGAGCCTGATCCTTTCCTCGGTGCCGGAGGCCCGCTCCATCAAGCTGACCTCCTTCAAGCGCGGCATGATCTATACCATGACCAGTTCCTACCAGCGTTTTTCCTCGGCAGGCGAGCTGAGCCCGCCGAACGTCGGCTTTCCCTGCAAGCCCTACAGTTATTACGTCACACTGCTGGGCAATGCGGATGCCAGCGGCAAACTGCTGGTGTGTATGCCGCTGTACAACATCCCGTCCTCCTCGGACATTCTGGCCCTGGTGCAGCTGGAGGTACCCATCAGCAATCTGACCAGCCTGACCGGCCAGACGGATGCCCCCGGCGAGGTGCTCTGCCTGCTAGATCAGGACGGCAAGCCGCTGTACTCCTCGGACGGCAGTGCCGATACCGCCGCCTTATGGAAAAAGCTGCGCGGCATCAGCTGGGAAAAGTATAAAGTACAGACCTTTGTGCAGGGCAGCACAGACCCGGTGCTGGCCGAAAAAATTGAGGAAAAGGGCTTTTCATGGTATCTGGTGCAGGTGTGCCCGGCTTCCAGTCTGGAGCGCAGCTCCTATGCCTTTGTGCGCACCACCATTGCCCTGTTTGTGGGCTGCGTACTGCTGATGCTGCTATTGCTGGTATTCCAGCTGAATACCATCCTTACGCCGCTGAGCCGCCTGAGCGAGTACGCCGACATCGTGAGCAGCGGCAACCTGAGCGCTGACCCCGCCGCCTACCGGGACTACGACCATCCGGACGAGATACGGACCCTGATCCACAGCATCGACCGGATGATGCACACCATCACCGATTCGGTGATCCGGCAGTATGAGCTGGATATCGCCAATAAAACCATGGAACTGAATATGCTGCAAGCACAGATCACGCCGCATTTCCTGTTCAACACCCTGCAATGCTTTGCCACCACCGCGCTGGAAGGCCACAACCCGGAGCTTTATGGCTGCATCGCCTCGCTGGGCCAGATGCTGCGCTATTCCATGCACACCGATCAGCCCATCGTCACCCTACAGGACGAGATCGATTACTCCAACCGGTATATCAGCCTGCAGTTGATGCGGTTTAAACTGCCATTGCAGACCGAGTGGCAGATTGAACCCAAAGCGGCACAGTGTAAGATCCCCAAGATGATCTTGCAGCCGCTGATTGAAAATTCCTTCACCCATGGTCGCATCCTCATGGTGCCGGAAGGCCGCATTGAGGTGCGAGCCGAGCTGCGAGAGGGCAGCCTTGTGCTGATCGTCTCAGACAACGGCCTTGGCTCCGATGCGGAGCGGATCCGGCAGCTCAACCAGGAACTGAGCACCCTCCGCAGCTCGATCCTGGAACGGAAGAACTGCAACGGCACACCGATGCCGCACCAGCACGCTGTCGCCGAGGAAGCCTACGGCACCGGCAATAACATCGGCCTGAACAATGTCTATTCCCGCCTGCTGCTGAACTACGGTACCTGCTGCAATATGTACTGCAGCCTGGAAGCTCCCACCGGCTTCTGTGTCCTGCTCTCTCTGCCCGCTGAAAAGGAGGACCCCCATGAAACTACTGCTAATTGATGATGAGCCCCATGTGATCGAGGCTTTGCGCCTGCTGGAATCCTGGGGCAAATGGGGCTTTGACCAGATTCTGGAAGCCAACAGCATCCAGCGTGCACGAGAGCTTGCCCTGCAGGAACTGCCGGACCTTGTGATCACCGATATCCTGCTGCCGGACGGCACGGGCGTGGATCTGATCCACACCCTGAATGAGCTGCCGGTGGTGCCGCAGATCATTGCGGTGTCCGGCCACAGCGATTTCTGCTATGTACGGCCTGCCCTTTCCGCCGGGTGCATCGACTACCTGCTCAAGCCCATCGACCCTGTGGACCTGCACAAGGCGGTAAGCAAGGCCATGGACGCTTTGCAGCTGCAGCGCCAGCAGAAGGCCTCCTGCGAAAAGATGACCCAGCTCTCCAAAATGTATCGTGAAAAGCTGGTATGCGATCTGCTTCTGCAGCGCAACACCGTGGATGCACTGAACAAACTCAACCAGTCGCTGCCTGCCGGCAGCAGTGCACAGTGCCGGGTGCTGCTGTTTGACACCGGCTGCCTGCGAACCGGCGGTGATGCCTTTCCTGCCGACCTGCTGGCCCGGCTCTCGGCCAACTGCAGCGACAACGACTTTATCTTCTGCCAGGACAGCACCTTCCCCGGCCAGTGCATCGTGATCTATCTGGGTGGGGAGAAGGCGTTTGCCGCCCTGTTAAAGCGCCTTCTGCAGCAGCTTTCCGCCCAGCGGTTGCCGTTCTGTGTCGGTTGCAGCGAAGTTCTGCTCTTTCCGTCCCAGCTGCCCATCGGCTACCAGCACGCACGGGACGCACTGCTGCACAGCCCAGCCACACCGGAGCAAAGCGCACTGACGGTGTGGTCTGTCCAGATGGACGCTCCGCAGGAGCCAGTCACACTGGCCGATACCCGGCGCCAGCTTCTCTCTGCCTGCCTGACCGGCGACGAATCTCAAATGCAGGCGGCACTGACCCGGTGGCTTGCACCGCTGTATGATACACCGCTGACCATCGGCACCTGCCGTCAGGTGAGCCACGCATGGCAGAAGATCCTGTCCGACTGGATCAAAACCTATCGCGAACGGTATCCGGGCCGGTTTTCCATGCAGCCGCCCAAGATGCTGCACTTTGCCGATTATCTGGACTCCCAGGGCTGCGCCACGCTGATGCCTGCTGTGCAGGCCATGTCGGTGCAGGCCATGGACCTTGCCCACAGCATCCGCAGCAGCCGTCCGGATCGTGACATGATTTATCAAATCGAAGACTATCTGCAGCTCAACTATTCGCAGCCCTTCAATCAGGCCGAATGCGCTGCCCGATTTTTTATCAATAAAGACTATATGTGCCGCAAATTCAAAACGGTTTTCCATATGAACATGGTCAATTATCTGCATACTCTGCGCATCGATCACGCCAAGACCATGCTCCGTGCCACCGATTGGAAGGTAAGCCGCATTGCCCACGAAGTAGGCTACCCAGATGAAAAATATTTCTCGAAGCAATTCAAGATTCTGGAAGGCATGACTCCTATGGAATACCGCAATAGTTTTTAGGAAGCTATCCAATCGGACAGCCGGGATGCCGGAACGACTGCGCTATTTCACCATGGGGAATGCGCTTATCGTTCCGCTGGTCAAGGCCATGGGCAAGCGGATCAGCGCACTGGCCGAGGACGAGCAGTGCAGTTGATGGGCGTTTCTCTTGGGTTTCCAAAGGGGCTGCAGCATCCCTTTGGCACACGACTTTGCCTGCAAAGTCTAGTGTGTTACACCTTGGTTCCGGCTGATGCGGAAAAGGGGCTGCGAGAGGCTCCGGCAAGCACCTGTTCTGTGGCAGAAGGATGCGCGGATGGGCATGGCAGCTAATGGTTTCTGCCCACCCATCGCAGGCTTTCAGAGGAACCAATGGTGTACGTTCTCCTTCCTGCCGCAGCAGCGTTTTCCCTTATAAGCCGCAGGGCAAATGATCAACGTCTGTGCTTGCCCCGTTTGCCTGCAAGTGTCCCCGGTTTTAGCATTGCCGTTTTATAAAGAATCTTCTTTATCAGCTTTCTTTCATCCTCTGTCAGCTTATCGTAGTTGATGCCGATTGCCTTCAATGCCGTTCGGATCTTCTTTTCATCCGCAGACCCTTCAAGTTTCTGTGCATCCTCCAGTTCCTTCATCAAGTTATCGACCATTGCGCCATCCGAAGTAGTCTTGTCCTTGCGGTGTTCCGTCTTGATGTTCTTCAGGATGGCCACCAACTCATCGTACAAGACCCGGCCAAAGTACTCATCTTCATCGATCTGCCCCAGCTTCAAGGTGCTCATATACAAATCGTTTTCATCTGCTGCATACTTCTTTTTCAGCATTTGCCGGGTCGCTTCCAGACCAGCATTGAGGTTTTGAATGTTTGCGCTGACATATCCATCCACATAGATTTCCAGATCGGTCATGAACCGCCGGAAATTCTCATGCACGATCAGTTCGCACAGCAGCCGATGATTGAATTTTCCATTCCTTAATACGTCCACTGCGCCATCGCTCAGATGCAAGTCCGAAAGGACTGCATCTGGGCGTTTTTTGTTTTCCGTCACACCCAGCAGGTAATCCGTGGTCACGCCATAGAACTCAGCCAGCGTTGTCACCGCATAAATGCTGAGGTCGGTCACATCGTCGCTCTCGTATTTCGACAGTGCCGATTTGGACAGACCCGTCTGTTCTGCCAGCATTTCCAGCTTCAGATGCCGCTCCACACGCAGGTCTTTGAGCCGTTCTCCCAGTGTCAGCTTGACGTTCATGGTCGCACCTCCGATGTTTTTTGCACAGTATACCACTTCCGGCTGTTCCTGTCCATAAGCGTGGAATTTTGCAGTTTCTGCACCTGTTTTCCGACATTATGGATATACGGCACAGCGGCCATTGCAGTGCTATCCTATAGACAGAAAGAAAACATATTAACTCCCCAGCAGCGAACATATTAAGGGCTTCCCGCGAAAGCCCTCTGAAATATCTTTCATAACAGGACCTTGACAACAGAATGACCGTCCGAACTGCCCAGACCGCCAAGACCTCCCATCGGGGGAGCGAGCGCCCTGCATGGGGCCGACACAGAGTCCAAAAAGATTTCCTGTCGGGAGGCAGCAAGGGAGACCGGCTTCACCGAAGTTCCCATTTGGGGAACACCGGTGACCTTGAACGTGGCAGGGATCAAATTGATCCGTGCCAGAGCCTTTGACCAAAGGAGAGATTTTGAGTTTATATCAAAAAATCAAGTCCGCCATCACCGTTCGGCAGGTGGGAGAGATGTACGGCATGGAGCCAGACCGCCATGGCATGGTGTGCTGTCCGTTCCATTCCGACAGCGACCCCAGCATGAAGCTGAACGACACCTATTATTACTGCTTTGGCTGTGGAGCCAACGGCGATGCCATCGACCTCACCGCCAAACTGTTCGACCTGAACCCCCGGCAAGCCGCCGAGAAGCTGATAAATGACTTCGCGTTTGCGAAGCAATGCAGTCCCCAGTGGGGACTGCAAGTGACAGAGCGGTCTTGCGTCAGCAAGATGGAGGGGCCCCGCCCCGACAAGCTCTGGCTTGACCCGGACAAGCCGCCCGCCAATGCCATCGCTCTGCCGCCGCCCAAGCGCGGCCTGACGGACGAGCAGTGGGCAGACATCGCCTACTGCCTGCGGGTGCTGACCGATTATCTCGACCTGATGCACGACTGGCGAGAGCGTTACAAGCCCGCCAGCCCGGAAGAACCGCTGGACGAGCGGTTCGTGGAAGCCCTCCACATGACCGAGACCATCGAGCACCTGACGGACTGGGTTGCATTTGGGACGCCCCAGCAGAAGGCCGCTGCCGCCGCACAGCTGCTGTCCGGGTCGTACCTGCTGATGCTGGAGGAGCGCACCGACCGCCTTGCTCTGGCAAAGTGCGCCTGACGATTCATTCACCTAAAGTGGTGCTTATCATTATGATAAACACCACTTTACTTTTTTATAGGAGAACCACCACATGAAGAAAAACATTTCCCGCAACCCTTTATGGCCGGACTGGTACAACGGCAAGAAGATCGATGAAGTCCAGTTTGGCCGTGCCTTTCTGGAACAGTGGCCGCTGAAATGCGTCAACGGAACGCTGTACACGCTGGACGGCCCGGTAGAGGATGAGAGCGAGATCAAGCAGCGCATCTTGGAGAACATCGAGGAATATGTCACCTCCGGCCTGTCCAAAAAGGTCACCAACATTCTGGAGACCATCAAGCTGCTGGCCTTTTCCGACCCATTCCCCATCGAGCAGGACTGCATCCACCTCCAGAACGGCGTGTACCATCTGCCGGACGGCTCTTTTCAAGAGAGCCGCCTGTTCTGTCAGAACCGCCTGCCGGTGAAGTACGACCCCAAGGCATCCAACCCGGAACGCTGGCTGGCCTTTCTGCACGAGCTGCTGGACGATGCCGACATCCCCACCTTGCAGGAATATCTGGGCTACTGCCTGATCCCCAGCACCAAGGGGCAGAAGATGATGCTCATTGTCGGCAAGGGCGGCGAGGGCAAGTCCCGCATCGGGCTGGTGCTGAAACGGCTCATGGGAGATGCCGCCAGCAATGGCAGCGTCCAGAAAGTGGAGAACAATCGCTTTGCCCGTGCCGATCTGGAACGCCGCCTGCTGATGATCGACGATGATATGGACATGAACGCCCTGCCCAAGACCAACTATATCAAGACCATCGTGACCGCCGAAGCCAAGCTGGACTTGGAACGCAAGGGTGTCCAGAGCTACCAGCGGGACATCTACGCTCGATTCCTCTGTTTCGGCAACGGTGCGCTGACCTCGCTGTATGACCATTCGGACGGTTTCTTTCGCCGCCAGCTCATCCTGACCACCAAGGACAAGCCTGCCGACCGCACGGATGACCCCTTCCTTGTCGAAAAGATGTGCGCCGAATTGGAAGGCATCCTGTTGTGGTGTCTGGAAGGGCTGCACCGGCTGGTGCAGAACAACTTCCGTTTCACGGTCAGCGAACGAGCCGCTGCCAACGTGGACACCATCAAGCGCAGCAGCAACAATGTCATCGACTTTATGGAGTCCGAGGGCTACTTCCGTTTCAAGGCGGACTACTCCATCAGCTCCAAGGCGTTCTACGACATTTATAAGCAGTGGTGTGAGGACAACGCCTGTCACAGCGTATCGGCGATTCGTTTCAGCGCAGAACTGCGACAGAACGACCGCCGCTATAACCTTGAAGCCACCAACAACATCTATCTGCCCGGTGGCCGCAGGGTGCGGGGTTTTGTAGGCATCGAACCGCTTGTCCCCCCCTGCCCGTAAAAAGTGCATTTTTTCACGGAAGAAGTTCGTACAACCTGTACGGTCTGTACTTGTACGCACCTGTACGGCGAATCGAAGCAAATTAAAACGTGTTATCGTTTGTATTTTGGATTTTTGCACGCCGTACAGACCGTACAGGCTATTTGAAGTCCGTACAGATTTTTTGTACACCCCAAGAAGGAGCGTGATCTATGAAAGCCCAATACGGCATTTTAAGGTTCAAAAAGTACAAGGGGCCTGCCATCAGCCCCATCGAAGCCCACAACGAGCGCACCAAGGAGCAGTACGCCAGCAACCCGGACATCGACACGGACCGGAGCCGCTACAACCTCCATCTGGTGCAGCCGCAGGGCAGGTACCGGGAAGAAGCCGACCGCATGATAGCCGCCGCCCACTGCCGTGTCCGCAAGGACAGCGTGCGGGTGGTGGAGGCTCTTGTCACCGCCAGCCCGGAGTTTTTCAAGGACAAGACCAACCGGGAAATCAGGGCGTACTTTGCGTACGCCCTGAAATTTTTGGAGGGCAGACAGCACCCGGATACCTTTCTCTCTGCCGTTGTCCACATGGATGAGAAAACGCCCCACCTGCACCTCTGTTTTGTGCCCTTGACCGCTGACGGGCGGCTGAGCGCCAAAGAGATCATCGGCAACCGCAAGAACCTTGTGAAGTGGCAGGACGAGTTCTGGCAGCACATGGTCAAGCAGTATCCGGAACTGGAGCGTGGCGAAAGCGCCAGCCAGACCGGGCGAGAGCACATCCCGCCCCGCATCTTCAAGGAGATGACCCAGCTGACCAAGCAGAAGGAGCAGTTGGATGCCCTGCTGGTGGGTATCACCCCCTTCAACGGCAAGAGCCGTGCGGCGGAGATCAGCAAGGTGCTGGACAGCTATATCCCCAACGTGGCACGGATGAAGGACCAGCTGCGAAAGTATAACGTAGCCTTCACCAAGACCGCCGCCGAAAACGAAAAGTTAAAAGAGAAGAACAAGACGCTCTCTGCCTCGCTGGACAAAGCGAAGGAAGGGAGCGTCTTGAAGCGTCTGGAGGATGCCAAGCTGCGGCAGGACTACGAAGCCGCCCTGAAAACGCTGGACAGCATCCCGCCGGAGGTCATTCGATTTTATGAGAACCGCACGCAGGAACCTGTGGTGCACCACGATAAGTAAGGAGAAATGCCTATGTGTAATAAAATGTACGAGAATGTGAAATCTTTAGATTATACGAAAAAGTCCTTGCAGTCGGACTCCGATCCGGCTACAATGGAGGTGGTCACTCGAACCAATGCCGTCAAGTCTCCGACCAACAGCCCTGAGACCACAAAGCTGGTGTACACGGTAAAGGAGGTCGCACAGATGCTGGCCATCAGCCAGCGTGCCGCCTACAACCTGTGCAACAGCACCACCGAGTTCCGTGTCCTGCGGGCAGGCGGAAGCATCCGCATCCCGAAAGACAGCTTCGATGCGTGGCTCTACCGGGCAGCTTGATAAGGAGGCAAATCTATGGCATATATCACGAAACGCGGCAGTTCTTACAGTGTCCGCTACACCTATCAGGACGAGCACGGCAAGAGCTGCGACAAATGGGAAAGCTTTCCCACCAAAGAGGAGGCGGTGAAACGCCAGAAGCAGATCGAGCATGAGCTGGCGACCGGCAACTTCCTGATCCCGTCCACGGTGACGGTGGCAGAGTTCCTGATGGACTGGCTGCCCAAGCAGTGCAGCAAGCACAAGTGGGCACCCAAGACCTACCAGTCCAATCTGGCGCTCATCCAGAACCTCATCATCCCCTATATCGGGGAGATGCAGATGCAGAAGCTGCGGCCCTACCACATCGAAGCCCTGTACGACACCCTGAGCAAGACCCCCTGCGGGCAGTATGTGGGCGGCAAGCGGCGAGACCTCTCGCCCAAGCAGCAGAAGCGCACCCTCTCCGGCACCACCCTCCATGAAGTCCACCAGTTGCTGCACAATTCCTTTCTGCTGGCGGTGGAGTGGGGCATCCTCATCAAAAGCCCCGTCCCGGTGGAAGCGCCCAAAAAGACCACCCAAGAGCGCAGTATCTGGGAGGTGGAGGAGATGCGGGCAGCGCTGGACAGCATGGAGGACCCCATCCTCCATCTGGCGGTGCACCTGACGCTGGTGGGTGCGCTGCGGGAAGGGGAGGTGGCAGGTCTGACCCCGGAGGACATCGACTTTGATGCCGCCAACGGCATGGGCACCTTCACCGTCAACCGTTCCATGCAGCGGGTGCAGAAGGACACACTGGCGCAGGTGGACAAGGGCTGCATCCTCCGCATCTTCCCGGACAAGCTGGAGGGCAGCAAGACTTCCCTCATCCTGAAAGACACCAAGACCGAAGCCTCCTGCCGCACCATCTTTATGACCGCTGCCCTGCGGGAGGAGCTGAAGCAGTGGCTGGAACGGCTGAAGCGGGAAGAAGCCCTCGACCCGGAACGATACCGCAACAGCGGGATGCTGCTGCGACTGCCCAACGGTCTGGCGGTGGAGCCGGTGCTCATCCGCAAAAAGTTCCTGAAATGGCAGGACGCACACCCGGAGTTCCCCCGCATCGTGTTCCACGGTCTGCGGCACTCCAGTGCCACCTATCAGTTGATGATCTCCGGCGGCGACATTAAGGCGGTGCAGGGGACCACAGGACACGCCAGTGCGGATATGCTGGTAAACACCTACGCCCATATCCAGCAGTCCTCCCGTGTAGAGCTGGGCAAGAAGTTTGAAAGCGGCTTCTATGCCAAGCCCGATACCTCCAGCCCGCAGGCTGTACCCGCCGCAGGCGAACCCACCATCTCCATGACGGCTCTTTTGGAATTGCTCAAGGATGCCGACCCGGAAATGAAGGCAAAGCTGCGCCTGGCCCTGCTCACCTGATGCAAAAAAGGGCACTGATTGCAATGCAATACAGCGCCCTACATAATCGGACATGGAAAACACCGACCGTGCAAAAACCGTGCAGAAACCGTGCACCCATGGCTTACAAAACAAAAAAGCCATGAAATCTTTCGATTTCACGGCATTTTCTGGTGCGATGGAAGGGACTCGAACCCCCGGCCTACTGATTCGTAGTCAGTCACTCTATCCAGCTGAGCTACCAACGCATACGTTCCGTTCGGAACATGATGTATTTTATCACTCAGACTGGGTTTTGTCAACCGTTTTTTGCAAATATTTTTATCTTTTTCAAAAAGCAGCATTTTTTATGATTTTTCTTGTATCGTTTTTGTCGTTCTTGTGCTATAATAGCTTTACCATATGTTTTTAATCTGTGTCCGTGCAGGGGTACAGGAGCTTTGCGGGCAGCACCGCGTGGAGGCTGCGCCGCCGGGTTTTCTCTGCAGCGAGACACCACGGAGGGTAGATCCTATGAAACTGGTAAGCGTGGAAACTCCCGAAAAGAGTGTCTGCAAAATGACCTTCAGCGCCAGCCCCGAAGAGCTGGAAGCTGCATCCAACGCCGTTTACGAACGCACCCGCGCCTCCTATACGATCCGCGGCTTCAAGAAGGGCGAAGCGGACCGCGCACAGATCGAGGCTGACCGCGGCGAGCACACCTTCTGGTACGATGCCATCAACGATCTGATGGACAAGGACGTGCCCGCGCTGTATGATGCCGCCATGGCAGAGCACGGCTTTGTGGCTGTTGACAATCCTGTGTACGATCTTGTGAGCGTGAAAAAGGACGAGGGCTTTGTGGCCACTGCCACTGTTGCCCTGCAGCCTGAGCTGAACCTGACCAAGACCACCGGCTTTACCGCCGAGTGCGTCACCCCGGAAGTGACCGACAAGGAGATCGACAATGTGCTGGAGCGCCGCCGCGCTGCTGCCGCTGAGCTGGTGCCGCACAAGGGTCCGGCCGTAAAGGGCAACATCGTACATATCGATTACGAAGGTCTGCTGGAGGGCAAGCCCTTCCAGGGCGGCACCGCAAAGAACCAGGCCGTCCAGCTGGGCAGCGGCCGCATGATCCCCGGCTTTGAAGAGGGCATTCTGGGCCACAAGGCAGGCGAGGAATTCGAGATCTTCGTCACCTTCCCGAACCGTTACCACGCAAAGGATCTGGCCGGTAAACCCGTCGTGTTCAAGATCAAGCTGATCGACGTATGCGTGCGCCAGATCCCTGCTCTGAACAGCGACTTTGCCAAGAAGGTTGCCAATGTGGACACCATGGACGAGCTGCGTGCACAGGTCAAGCAGCAGCTGCACGACGGCAAGCACGCCGGTGCGCTGAACCGTGCCAAGGATCAGATCCTGACCCAGCTGGCCGATGCTTCTGAGGGCGAACTGCCCAGTGTGCTGGTGGAGACCACCTACCAGCAGCAGATGGAGCAGATCCAGCAGCAGCTGCAGATGCAGCGCCTGAGCCTGGATCGCTACCTGAGCCAGATCCACGAGACCCGCGAGAGCTTTACCGCCAAGGTGCGCTCTTCTGCCGAGAAGACCGCCCGTGTGCACATGGCTCTGCTGCAGATCGCACAGCAGGAAAATCTGGTGCCCACCGAGGAAGATATCGATAAGGCTCTGGCCGCTCGTGCAGAGCGCGCCAAAAAGACGCTGGAAGAGATCAAGGAAAAATCCGATATTCCCGCCATGCGCCGCAACGAAGGCATCCGCAAGGCTGCCGACTGGGTGATCGAGCACTCCACCATCGAGGACAAGGCAGAGAACCAGTAAGCGCTGACGATCTGGAATGCGCACCGCTTCGCGCATATTCAGTGGAAAAATCATTTATAATAGAGCAATGCCGGGCGGTCTGCGGACCGCCCGGCATTGCTCTTTCACGGGAAAGGTCGTGGAGGAAAACAGCATTTGCTGGTCAGGACGAACTCCTTCCGTCAAACCCTGCGGGTTTGCCACCTCCCTCAATGAGGGAGGCTCTGGCGAAACCGAAAGTTTTACACCTGAGCCGGAAGCTTTTCCGACGCGAAAGGCACCCTCTTTGAGGGGGCTGTCGCCGTAGGCGACTGGGGGAGTTTTTTCAGGTCAAGAGGTTGAAGCCCATAATGACCACGCCCAGCACCACCAGCACAATACCGGTGGCACGGTTCAGGGTCTTGGGGTCTGCCTTATTGGCAAACACGGCGGCAATGCGCGCCCACAGCAGGGTAAACGCCACGCACAGCGCCCAGACGAACCAATTGGGCGCACCGCCGATCATGAAGTGGGAGACAGCACCGGTCAGGGCGGTGAAGGCCATAATGAACACGCTGGTGCCCACGGCGGTCTTCAGCTCGTAGCCCAGCACGCTGGTGAGGATGAGCAACATCATCATGCCGCCGCCTGCGCCGATGAAGCCGCAGATGAAGCCGATGAGCACACCGCACACGATGGACTGGATGGCACGCTTTTTGGCGCTGACACCCTGCATAGCTTCCTTGGTCGTCATGACCGGGCGCACAATGAACTTGATGCCCAGCAGGAAGGTCATGAACACCGAGAAGCCGCCCATGGTGGCCGAGGGCACTCTGCTGGCCACCCAGCTGCCCACCACCGTGAACACCAGCACGCTGGCCATCATGATCAGGCCGTTTTTGATATCCAGGTTCTTGTTTTTGTGGTAGGTATAGGCCGAAACGGCGCTGGCCAGCACATCCGAAGAAAGGGCGATGCCCACCGCCATATAGGGGTCCATGTGCAGGAAGGTGATGAGCATAGGGCTGATGACCGCCGCCGCGCTCATACCGGCAAAGCCGGTGCCAAGGCCGGCCCCCATGCCGGCAAAAAAGGTGACAAGAACCGTAAACAACACGTTCATTTTATGCGTTCTCCTTTATAATTTCGTCCAGATTTTTCCCGATCAGCTCCATGGTCCGGAAAAAGACCTCCTGATCGGCCGGCTCCACATGATCCAGCAGGCGCTTGAAAAATGCATTCTGCACCACACGCCCCTTGCGGATGATCGGGTCTGCCTTGCCGGTGCAGAGAAGCTTTGTTTTGCGGCGGTCGCTGGCCACGGCATAGCGTTCCAGATAGCCCTCCTGCACCAGCTTGTCCACATTCATGGAGACGAGGTTCGCCTTGATATGCCGCACCTCCACGATGTCCCGGGCCGTTTTATAGTCCGGGTTGTTGGCGAGGAACAGCAGAATGTCCAGCGCCGTCTGCGACAGGCCAAGCTCCTGACACAGCGGTTTGCAGACGGCATTGTACGCCTGTGCGGTCTTGATGGAAAATTCGATATTCGGGTTCACAGCAGGTCTGTCCTTTCATCTTTGAATGATTCATTTTTGAAGTATTATAGTGCAGAAGAGGGGAGATGTCAAGGGGGAACTCCCTCAGTCGCGGCTTACGCCGCGCCAGCTCCCTCAAGGAGGGAGAGAGCAAACCCTCTCAGGCGCTCCCGCGCCAGCTCCCCCGAAGGGGGAGCTTTTTGTCATCTTCCGGTTAGCACAAATAAAGCTCCCCCTTCGGGGGAGCTGGCGAACGCAGTGAGCCTGAGAGGGTTCTTCCCGCCGCGCGGCTGTTTCCGCAGGAAATCAGCGCGGCAGATGCTGTTTTCCTCCACGACCCCACCCGTGAAAACGCAATGCCGGGCGGTCCGCAGACCGCCCGGCATTGCTCTATTATAAATAATTCTTCCGCTGAATATGCGCAGAGTAGCGCGGAGCGCATTCCAATCGTTTTTCTCAGAACAGCGCCACAGCCGCCAGACGCACCAGTAAAGCACACAGCCATGCCACGGTGCACTGGTTCACCACCATGATGACCGCCCACTTGTTGCCCAGCTCCCGCTTGACCGATGCCACTGCCGCGATGCAGGGGGTGTACAGCAGGCAGAACACCAGCAGGGGAGCCTCCTGCGCCGGGGTGAGGGCCGCCGACAGCGCAACTTCGGAGCCAAAGAGGATGAGTAGCGAGGACACCACGCTCTCCTTTGCCATGAAGCCGGTGATGAGGGCGGTGGAGATGCGCCAGTCCGCAAAGCCCAAAGGCCCGAACAGCGGGGCGATGTCGCCCGCAATGCGGGCAAGGATGCTGGCCTGCGGGTCGGCGGTCAACCGCAGCTGCAGGTCAAAGTTCTGCAAAAACCAGATGACGATGGTGGCCGCAAAGATCACCGTGAAGGCCTTCTGCAAAAAGTCCCGGGCCTTTTCCCACAGCAGCTGTGCCACGTTTTTCAGGCCGGGCAGGCGGTAGTTGGGCAGCTCCATGACAAAGGGCACCGCCTCGCCCTTGAACACCGTGCTCTTGAGCAGCAGTGCCGCCAGCACGCCCACCACGATGCCGGTAAAGTACAGCAGCACCATCACAAGGCCCGCATACTGCGGGAAGAACGCCGCCGCAAACAGGCTGTAGATGGGCAGCTTTGCCGAGCAGCTCATGAACGGGGTGAGCAGGATGGTCATTTTGCGGTCGCGCTCCGAGGGCAGGGTGCGGCTTGCCATGACACCGGGCACGGTGCAGCCAAAGCCGATGAGCATGGGCACGATGCTGCGGCCCGAAAGGCCGATGCGGCGCAGCAGCTTATCCATCACAAAGGCCACGCGGGCCATGTAACCGGTATCCTCCAGCATGGAGAGGAAGAAGAACAGCACCACGATGATGGGCAGAAAGCTCAGCACGCTGCCCACGCCGGTAAAGATGCCGTCGATGAGCAAGGAGTGCACCGCCGCATTGACGTTCCAGTTGGTAAGCGCCGTGTCCACGATGCCGGTCAACGCGTCGATGCCCGTTTCCATCAGGTTCTGGAAGAACAGGCCGATGACGTTGAAGGTAAGGAAGAACACCAGACCCATGATGGCGATAAAGGCCGGGATGGCGGTGTACTTGCCGGTGAGGAATTTGTCGATGCGGTTGGAGCGCAGCTGCTCTTTGCTTTCGTGGGGCTTGACCACCGTCTTGGCTACCAGCTCCTGAATGAAGGAGAACCGCATATCCGCAATGGCGGCGGCGCGGTCCAGCCCGCGCTCCTGCTCCATCTGCACGATGATATGCTCGATCATCTCTTTTTCATTCTGATCCAGCTTCAGGGCTTCCTCAATGCGCTGGTCGCCCTCCACCAGCTTGGTGGCGGCAAACCGCACCGGAATGCCCGCCGCCTTAGCGTGGTCCTCGATCAGATGGATGATGCCGTGGATGCAGCGGTGCACCGCGCCGCCGTGGTCGTCCTCACTGCAGAAATCCATGCGGCCGGGCCGCTCCTGATACTTTGCCACATGAAGGGCGTGGTCTACCAGCTCATCCACGCCCTCATTCTTGGCGGCGGAAATGGGAACGACCGGAATGCCCAGCATGGCCTCCATCTTGTTGATGCGCACCGTGCCGCCGTTGCCGCGCACCTCGTCCATCATGTTCAGCGCCAGCACCATGGGGGTGTCCAGCTCCATAAGCTGCATGGTCAGGTAGAGGTTGCGCTCGATGTTGGTGGCATCCACGATGTTGATGATGCCGGTGGGCTTTTCGCCGATGATGAATTGGCGGGTGACGATCTCCTCGCTGGAATAGGGGGACATGGAGTAGATGCCCGGCAGGTCGGTGACCTCGGTCTCCGGGTGGCCCTTGATGGCACCGCTCTTGCGGTCCACCGTCACGCCCGGGAAATTGCCCACATGCTGGTTGGAACCGGTGAGCTGGTTGAACAGGGTGGTCTTACCGCAGTTCTGGTTGCCAGCCAGCGCAAAGGTGAGGGTCTTGCCCTCGGGCAGGGGATTCTCCCCCTTTTTGATGTGGTATTTGCCGCCCTCGCCAAGGCCGGGGTGATCCACCATTTTGTCATCTGCCGGAGCCGCCGATATTGCCGGGGCCTTTTCGGTGGGGGTGATGCCGATCTGCGCGGCATCGTCCAGCCGGAGGGTCAGCTCATAGCCATGGATGCGCAGCTCCATGGGGTCGCCCATGGGTGCCAGCTTGACCAGCGTGACCTCCGCCCCCGGGATCAGGCCCATATCCAGAAAATGCTGGCGCAGTGCGCCGCTGCCGCCGACGGTATCCACAACAGCGCTTTTTCCGATCTGCAATTCTTTTAATGTCATAAGATCGACCTTCTCATTTTATCCACTGTCAACGTGTGTTAGTTTGTGTTAACAATAGTAATATAGGCTAACTTTGCGCGGTTGTCAATAGATAATATGGGGGAGATGCCTGCAAATCGAACCCTCTCAGACTCACTTTGTTCGCCAGCTCCCCCGAAGGGGGAGCTTTATTTGTGCTGACCGGAAGAAGCCAAGAAGCTCCCCCCTCGGGGGAGCTGGCATCGCGCAGCGATGACTGAGAGGGTTCGGCTTTTGGCATGGCGGCACAGTTTCCGGTTGAATTGCGAAGTGCACGGTTTCACCAGAGGCTCCCTCCCCGAGGGAGCCGGCAAAACCGTCAGGTTTTGGCTGAGGGAGCTCACGCAAAAAAGCCGTGCACTCTCTTTTTCAGAGAATGCACGGCTTTGGAGGTTTATGCGTTTACTTCACGGTGTGGTAGCCATCGGGGTTGTTCTTCTGCCAGTTCCAGCTGTCGGCACACATTTCCTCGATGCCGTATTCCGCCACCCAGCCAAGCTCGTTCTTTGCCTTGGTGGGGTCTGCATAGCACTCGGCAATGTCGCCGGGGCGGCGCGGGTCGATCACATAGGGGATCTCCTTACCGCAGGCCTTGGAGAATGCGTGGATCACATCCAGCACGCTGTAGCCCTTGCCAGTGCCCAGATTGCAGATGAACAGGCCGCAGTTCGTTTCCAGCTTCTTGATGGCGCACACATGGCCGCGGGCCAGATCCACCACGTGGATGTAGTCGCGCACGCCGGTGCCGTCCGGGGTGGGATAGTCGTTGCCAAAGACATGCACCTTTTCCAGCTTGCCAACGGCCACCTTGGCGATATAGGGCATGAGGTTATTGGGGATGCCGTTGGGGTCCTCGCCGATGAGGCCGGACTTGTGCGCACCAATGGGGTTGAAGTAGCGCAGCAGGGCCACGTTCAGGCTGGGGTCTGCCTTGCACACATCCTGCAGGATGCGCTCGGTGAACACCTTGGTCGTGCCGTAGGGATTGGTGGTGGCACCGGTGGGGAAGTCCTCGGTGATGGGCACGCTGGCGGGGTCGCCATAGACGGTTGCGGAAGAGCTGAACACGAAGTTGTGGCAGTTGTGATGGCGCATCACGTCCAGAATGACCAGCGTGCAGTTGAGGTTGTTGTAATAGTATTCAATGGGCTTGGAAACACTCTCGCCCACGGCCTTGTAGGCTGCAAACTGGATCACAGCAGTAATGTCCGGGCACTCAGAGAAGATGTGCTCCACATCCTCGTGCTTGGTCATATCTGCCTTGTAAAAGCGGAAGTCCTTGCCGGTGATCTGCTTGATGCGGTCCAGCACCACCGGAGATGCATTATAATAGTTATCTGCCACAACAACGTCGTAGCCAGCGTTCAACAGTTCGATGCAGGTGTGGCTGCCGATATAACCGGCGCCGCCGGAAACCAAAATTGCCATAGCCTAGTACCTCTCTCACTCATTTACATTACAGTTGATGCCGGCATTCCCCGGCCTTGCCTAAAGAATACCGCTTTTATGGCTCAGAATCAAGGGATGCGTCTTCTATTTAGATGAATTTTTGTTGCATCTTTGTTTTCGAGGTTTTGATTTAAAAACGTTTTTTGGCATTTTGTCATGGATAAAAGGCACGGTTTGTGCAAAACATAGAAATGGGGACGGGAGAACCCTCTCAGTCACGGCTTACGCCGTGCCAGATTCCCCCTTTTGTCGCTGCGCGACATCTTCCCCCGGCCGGGGGAAGTCTTTCCTCTCAGGGGGAGCTTTATTCGCGCTGACCGGAAGATTCCAAAAAGCTCCCCCTTCGGGGGAGCTGGCTGCGACCATCGGGAGCAGACTGAGAGGGTTGTCGCCGTAGGCGACTGGGGGAGTTCTCCTCCTGCCACGCAAAAAACGTCTGCCGGAGCAGACGTTTTTGTGTGGTGCATCATTTTTTACAATTTTCCGCACTGCTTGCCGGTGAAAAAGCGCAGGGTGGTGGTGGCGCGGAACACCTTGCCTGCCCGCAGCACCGTGGTGGGGAACTCCGGGTGGGAAGGGCTGCAGGGGTAGTGCTGGGTCTCCAGCGCAAAGCCGCCGTACTTCTGCATGGGCACGCCGCCCTTGCCGGGGGTGGGGCAGTCCTGCAAAAAGTTTCCGGTGTACAACTGGATGCCCGGCTGGGTGGTGTACAGCTTCATGCTGATGCCGGTCTTTTCACTGGTGACCCATGCGCAGATGCTCTGGCTGGAGCCGCGGGCGCGGTCGATCACAAAGCAGTGGTCGTAGCCACCGCCCACCATGGTGGTCTGGGCAAAGCCGGTGTCGATATCCCGGCCAATGAGCTTTCCCTCGGTAAAATCCATGGGGGTGTTTGCCACCGGCAGAATGGCACCGGTGGGGCAGGTCTGATTGTTGCCTTCCAGATAGTTGGAGGCATAGATGCGCAGCTTCTGGCCCAGAATATCGCCCTCACCGTTCAGGTTGAAGTAGCTGTGGTTCGTGAGGTTCACGATGGTATCCGCATCCGAAGAGACGCGGTAATCCATGCGGAAGGTATTGTCCTCCGTAAGGGTGTAGCGCACCGCCAGCTTCAGGTTTCCCGGGAAACCGTCCTCACCGTCCGGGCTCTCGGCCTCCATCAGCAGGGTATCGCCAAAGGCCTTCACCCGGTACAGTTTGCGCGAAAAGCAGCCGTGCAGGTGGTTGGGGCCGTTGTTTGCTTCCAGCTGGTAGGTCTTGCCGCCCACGCTGAAGGTGGCATTCTCGATGCGGTTTGCATAGCGGCCCACGAACGCGCCGCAGCAGGTGCTGCCGGAAGACGTGAAGTCATCCTCATAATCTGCCATGGTGTCGTGGCCCAGCACGACATCCACCGGGCCGTTCTTGGCCGGAACGATGATGTTTTTAATGATGCATCCGTAGTCCAGAACGCTCACCGTCAGGCCGCCGGGGTTGGAAAGGATGTACTCTGTAACATTTGCGCCCTGTTTGGTCACACCGAAGGGCTTGGAGCGGATCTGTGCCATTGGGCATTCGCCTCCTCAGATTTTACTCGGACATACAGTCAGGCAGACTTCCACTGTATTCTATCTTATTTATGATTATATCACAGTTTTATATCTTTGTGGGGAACGGATTTTAGAATTTGCATCCAATTTTTCCAGCTATTTTTTGTTGAAATTATTCAGTTGGCGGGGTATGCAGCACAAAAAATCCAAGTCGCTCCGCTAAAGAATTTTTTGTGTTACGCCGATTTACAGCTGCTTGCGCGACGAAACGTAAGGGCAGCAGCATATTTTCATGCTGACGCGAATGCTCCCGCAGGGAGCCAGCGTCAGCACATGCCGTTTGCCGTTACGACCTTTCCCGTGAAAACGCAATGCCGGGCGGTCCGCAGACCGCCCGGCATTGCTCTATTATAAATAATTCTTCCGCTGATGATACGCAAAGCACAGCGGCGCGCATTCTAAATCGTCATGCTGTCGTCAGGCTTCCGGCTGTGCCGTGCCCGCAGACTTCTGCGCCGCAATGAACTCGGCTGCATCGTCCGGAATGTCGTCCAGATCATCGTCACTGCCAACATCCACGTTGAGCGGCGGCTTCTTGAACAGGATATCGTACAGCACCGGAACGATATACAGGGTCATCAGGGTGGCGTAGCTCAGGCCGCAGATGATGACGATGGCCATGCCGCTCATCAGCTGGCTTGCCATATCGCCGCTGAACACCAGCTGCAGCATGGCCAGCACGGTGGTCAGGGTGGTCATGAGGATGGGGCGCATACGGGTCTTGCCGGTAGCCACCAGCGCAGCGCGGCGCTCCATGCCGCCAATGCGCAGCTGGTTTGCATAGTCCACGAACACGATGCCGTTGTTGACAACAGTGCCCATCAGCACGATGAAGCCCATCAGGGAGATCATGGTGAGCTGCTGGCCGGTGATCAGCAGGCCCAGCAGGCCGCCGGTAAAGGCCAGCGGCACCGTGAACAGCACGATGAAGGGGGACAGCAGGCTCTGGAACTGTGCCACCATGACCAGATATACAAAGGGCAGGGCCAGAGCCATCCACTGCACCATTTCGTTCACCATGTAGTCGGTGCCCTCGGTCTCGCCGCCCAGCGTGGTGCTGCAGCCCTCCGGCATCTCACCGCTGGCTGCGTACTCATCCAGCTTCTTCTGCAGCACGCGGGACTGCACCATGGTGTTGTAGCCATCCAGCGTATCTGCCGTAACGGTGACAAACTCGGTCTGGTTCTCGCTGGTAATGGCATCCGGTGCGGTGCCGGTGGTCCAGCTGGCGATATCGTTCAGGGTGCAGGTACCATTGGTCACTGTGCCGTCTGCCGACATTTCGGTGGTCTCAAAGGTAAGCTCCATCATGTTTTCCTTGGTGACAGGGTCCAGATTGTCCGTGATCTGGACATCCATGGTGGTGCCGTTCACCGTGACGGGGGTCTGGGCGGTGGCGGTGGTGGTGAGCTTTGCCGCGATCTGCTGGTACACCTGCGCAACGGTCAGGCCGTAGGCGCGCACCTTGTCGCGGTCCACCTTCAGGATGATGGTGGCATCGCCGCTGCCAAGGCCGTTGTCCGCATTGGCAAAGCCCTCGGTATCGTTGACGATCTCCATTACCTTCTCGGAAACGGTGGTCAGCGTTTCCGGATCCTTGCCGTAGACCTTGACCGACAGGCCGGTGGCCAGCTGGCTGGTCAGATCATCGGTCATGCCGTACAGCTTGACCTCAGCGGTGCAATTCTCGATCTGGGACACTGCATCCTCCATGGCCTGCCGGGTCTTTTCCACCTCACGGGAGGAAAGGCTCTCGCTCATCATAACGTTGATCTTGTATCTGCCGTAGGCATTGGCGGAGTTCAGGATATCGGTAATGGCGGTGGGCAGGCCCAGCTGGCTGATATCCAGACCGGCCATGCTGGTGTCGGTGGTGATGCCCACCTCTTCCACGTTTTCTACATTCAGGGCCGCCTCTGCCACCTGACCCGCAATGGCATAGGATTCCTCCTTGGTCAGGCCGTCGGCGGTGGACAGGGTGATCTGCGCCTCGTTGCTGGTGATGCTGGGCAGCAGCTCCACGCCCATGTTCAGCACCTGCCAGCCGCTGAACACCAGCAGTACCACCGCCGCGATCAGGGGCAGGGCACGGTGCTGCAGGCACCATTCCAGACTATGGGCATACTTTTCCTGCACCTTTTCAAACCAGGCAAGGCGCTTGGGTTCAGCTTTTTTCAGCACAGTAGAGGATGCCGCCGGGACCACCGTGAGCGCCACGATGAGGGAGGCCATCAGGCAGTAACCGATGCACAGGGACATGGGCATCATCAGGCTGCGCACAATGCTGGCCGAGAACACCACCGGCAGGAACACGCACACCGAGGTAAGGGTGGAGGCCACCACCGACATGCCCACCTGTTTTGTGCCCTGCACGGCAGCGCGGGCCGCAGGCACGCCGCGGCTGCGCAGACGGTAGACGTTCTCAATGACGACCACCGAGTTATCCACCAGCATACCAATGCCGAGGGAAAGGCCGGCCAGGGTCATCACGTTCAGGTCCAGCCCGGTAAAGTACATGAGCACCACCGCGAACAGAACGGACAGCGGGATGCTGATGCCGACCACCAGGGTGGGCTTGATATCCTTCAGGAAGATGGCCAGCACGATGATGGCCAGTGCAGCGCCCACCACCATGCTGGTGAGGATGCTGTTGATGACAATGGTGATGTAGTTGCCCTGATTGGACAGCACCACCATGTGCAGGCCGTCGTATTGTTTTTCCAGCTCTTTAAATGCGGTCAGGCAGTTGTCGGAGACCTCGCCTGCACTGGAAGTCGCATTCTTATAGATTTTGAGGATGGATGCCTTTTCGCCGTTCAGGCGGGTGTAGCTGTCGGCGGAGTTATCAATGACCTCCACATCCGCCACATCAGAAAGGCGCACGTCGCCGTAGCCCTCCACATGCAGCAGCAGGGCACCGCTGATATCCTTCACACTGTTGTACTCTTCGCCGACTTTCAGCAGCCAGGACTCGCCGTCCTGATCCTGCACGTAACCGGCCGGCATGGAGAAGTTCTGGGCATAGATGAGCTGCGCCAGCGTTTCAATGTCCAGCTGCTTTGTCACATCGGCCTGTGCCAGAGCGTTGGTCTTGGCCGTCTCGTACTCTGCCTTGGCAGCCTCCAGCTGCTTTTCGTACTCGTTCAGCATTTCACGCGCTTCGGTGAACTGCATATAGGCGTTGAGCTGCTGCTGGGAGAAGCTGCCCAGTGCGCCGGAGAACTCGGTCATCAGCTGGGGCACATTGTCCATGGCCTTGATGGTGCTTTCCAGCGTGTTATAGACCACATTCAGGCTTTCCTGCAGCTGCATCTCATTGGCAAGATCCTCTGCGGTGCTGCCTTCGGAGCCGGTCTCGGTATTCACGCGCTCCTGCAGCTTCTGCAGGGCGGTAGTGAGCTTATCGGTAATGGTGCGCAGCTCAGCCACAATATCGATCAGAGAGTCGATATCCCGCATACCGGTCTCGTTGAACTTGTCCATGACCTTCTGCAGACCGTCGCGCACCTCGATCAGGGCCTGCTGGATCTCAGGCTCCTTGACCACAGCGATCAGGCTGTTCACACTTTCCAGAAGAGCCTGCGCCTGCGCACGCACCGTTTCCACTGCGGCGCCCACCTCGGTGCTCATCTGGCTCATGACCGAGTTGGACACCGTACTGCCAAAGTTTTTCAGCTGCTTTTCGTATTCCCTGCGTCCGGCGGTGATCTGTGCCTCGGCGCTTTCCAGCTGGGAGCGGGCTTCAGCCAGCTGGGTATCGATCAGTTCCAGCAGCTTTGCGTTGATCTCGTCGATCTTATCCTGATTGAGCTGCACCTGCACCAGCTTTTCCACCAGACCGCTGGACGAAACGCTGGACACACCGCCCTTGCGCTGCACTTCCGGCACAAGGGTGTTCTGGATAAACTCAGAAAGCTCGTACTGGTCGGCACCTTCGCGGCTGACAGCCACCGTCATGAAAGCGTTCATGTTCAGGCTGTACTCAATGATGGAGGGGGTCAGGCAGGTGCTGGGCAGGTCGCTTTTGGCCTGATCCAGCTTGTTGGACACCTTGACCAGCGCGCTGTTCATATCCGTATCCTCGGTAAACTCCATCAGCAGCAGGCTGTAGTTTTCTGCCGATGTTGCGGTGATCTTGGACACGCCCGGCACTGTGAGCGAGTTCTGCAGCACATCCGAGACCTCGCTCTCCACGCGCTCCGGGCTTGCACCAGGATACACGGTGACCACCATCAGATACGGTGTGTTCACGTTGGGCAGCAGGTTCGTATCCATCTTTGTGACCGCCACAAAGCCCAGGATCAGGATCATGACCACTGCAACCAGCACCGTAAACGGCTTTTTGACACTGAATTTTTCCATTTTCTCCTACCGTTTCTCTGCCTTGCCGCAAAGCAGGACAGCTGCTTTCCCTGCGGGAAAGGCTACACTTCAACATTTTTATTATACACGCAAGCCCCCGCCTTGCAAGAGCGGGGTGGGATTCTTTTGCGATTCTTTGGATACTTTCGCAAGATTTTAACATTTGCCGTTCCGTTTTTCCATTTTCCGGCTGCGGGTGCGACCAAATTCGGTCAGTCTTCCTTTATGGATACGCGGCAGCAGGGCAGATTGTTGCACCTTTTTAAAATTTTTCTGCCGAAGCGCCAGAGCCGCTTTTTGTTTTTTGCGTGGAAATGTGCATTTGAATATGTTATACTAGAGTACAGAATGGATCAGCAGGCTCTTTTTCGGGCCTTATCCTATAGATTCGACCAATAAAAACGAGGAACACTATGAAAAAAGTCATCTCCGTCCGTTTCAAAGAGAACGGCAAAAGCTATTATTTTGATCCCGCCGGGGCCGACATCAAAACCGGCGAATATGTGATCGTGGAGACCGCCCGCGGCGTTGAGTGCGGCGAGGTGGTGCAGGGCGTGAGGGAGATCGCCGATGCGGCAGTGCCCAAGGCCCTCAAGCCCATTACCCGCATGGCCGACAGCGTGGATATCCGCCGGATGCGCCAGAACCGTGAGGACGAAAAGCGCGCCTACCGCACCTGTCAGGAGTGCATTGCCCGCCACGGCCTGGAAATGAAGCTTGTGGAGGCCGAGTATACCCTAGACCGCTCCAAGATCATGTTCTATTTTACCGCCGATGGCCGCGTGGACTTCCGCGAGCTGGTCAAGGATCTGGCCGGTATCTTCCACACCCGCATCGAGCTGCGCCAGATCGGCGTGCGGGACGAGAGCAAAATGATCGGCGGCCTTGGCATCTGCGGCCAGCCCTTCTGCTGCAGCCGCTTTTTAAAGGACTTCCAGCCCGTCTCCATCAAGATGGCAAAAGAGCAGGGCCTTTCGCTGAACCCCACCAAGATCAGCGGTGCCTGCGGCCGGCTGATGTGCTGCCTTGCCTACGAGGAAAGCGCCTACGAGTACCTGAACAGCATCATGCCCATGGTGGGCAGCACCGTGCGCACGCCGGACGGTCTTGGCACCGTGCTGGAGGTGAACCCGGTTTCCGGCTACCTGCGGGTGCGCTGCGGCACCGAGAGCCTTTCGCCCCGTTACTATAAGGTGGGTGTGTGCGAATATATCAGCGGCGGCAAGCGTGCGCCCCGCCGCCCGGACCCGGACGACGATTACTCCGGCGTGCGCAACCCGGCCCCGGTGGTGGCTTCCTCCGACGATGGCGAAAAGCGCTGCGCGGGCGGCTGCTGCGCCCGGAAGCGCGCTGCCGAAAAGGAGTGAGGGACGCGCCGGAGGTTCTGAGGGGTTAGTCTGCTAAAACTAACCGTTCTTCGTGATTTTTGCCAAAAAACTCCTGCAAATTTGGCCATAAGTTAGCCTGTGCTTTTGTGCAACCCAACAAAAAACAGACTTTTGTGTTTTTCGGGTCACGGTTAGTCTTGCCTTTTCTCACCTGCTTTGTTAAAATGCAGGCAAGGATATGATTTCCGGAGAGACATGCACAGCCGTGCCATACATGACTCTTCATACAATACTTCGGGCACGGAGATAAAAAGGAGAGTTTATTATGGCACACAAGGTTTCTGACGCATGTGTTGGCTGCGGCGCTTGCGAGGGCGCTTGCCCGGTTGGCGCTATCACCGTTGATGGTGTTGCTTCTGTGAACGCAGACGCTTGCATCGACTGCGGCGCTTGCGAGGGTGCTTGCCCCACCGGTGCTATCACTGCTGAATAATTTTAGCAGCTGCACAAAAAACGCATCAAAAGCAGCAGGCCTGTCCAAAGCAGGTCTGCTGCTTTTTTGTTTTGCAGTAATTCGCACAAATTCCCCGAGCAATTCCACGCATTTTTTTGAGAGGGTACGGCACACTTATCTATGGAACATTCTACCGAAGTCTTGTATAATAGAACTATGGTTTATTGCTCGCCGGAGCATCGTTTTGGCTCCGACGCGCTGCTGCTGGCCCGTTTCTGTGAGCCAAAGCGCGCCCAGAAGGCCGCAGACCTGTGCTCCGGCTGCGGCATCGTGGCGCTGGAATGGCACGACCGCGGCCACCGGGGCCCCTGCATGGGGCTGGAGCTGCAGCCCGAGGGCAGCGCTCTGCTTTCCGCTGCGGTTCAGGAGCAGGACATCGGGCACATTGAGCCTGTCTGTGCCGACCTGCGCGCTTTCCGGCAGGGCGAGGGCAGTTTTGACGTGTGTGCGTGCAATCCGCCCTATTTCACGGATGGGCTCCAAAGCCAAAACGCAGCCCACGCCCTTGCCCGGCACGAGAACACCTGCACACTGGACGATGTGTGCCAGTGTGCGTTCCGCCTTTTGAAGGACGGCGGGCGCTTTGCGCTGTGCCACCGGCCGGAACGGCTGGCGGAGGTGCTGGCGGTGCTGCGGGCCAACCGGCTGGAGCCGAAGCGGTTGGCCTTTGTAAAGAACAAGGCGGACGGCGCGCCATGGCTCTTCCTTGTGGAAGCGCAGAAGAACCGCAAGACCGGCCTGCGGGTGGAGCCGGATGTGTTGATCAGCGCCGGTGCGGCGTTATATGGGAGGTAAACTATGGCAGGAACTCTTTATATCGTGGCAACGCCCATCGGCAATCTGGACGATATGCCGCCGCGCGTAGCGGCTACCTTTGGCGCGGCAGACTTTATTGCCGCCGAGGACACCCGTGTGACCATGAAACTGCTGAACTTTCTGGGCCTGAAAAAGCCCATGGTCAGCTACTATGAGCACGCCCTGCAGAAGGGCGAGGGCATCCTGCGCCGCATTGAGGCGGGCGAGAGCTGTGCCCTGTGCAGTGATGCGGGAATGCCCTGCGTCTCCGACCCGGGCGAGGTGATCGTGCGGGACGCACTGGCCCGGGGCATCAAAGTAGTGCCAGTACCGGCGGCTTCCGCCTGCGTCACAGCGCTGGCCGTGTCCGGGCAGGACACCTCCCGCTGGGTGTTCGAGGGCTTTCTGCCCGTGAACCGCAAGCAGAAAAAAGAGCGGCTGGCTGAGCTTTTGCAGGAAAAGCGCACCACCATCTTTTACGAAGCGCCCCACAAGCTGCGCACCACGCTGGACGATCTGGCCAATGCCTTTGGCGCAGACCGCAGCATCACCCTGTGCCGGGAGCTGACAAAGCTGCACGAGGATATCTGGAAGACTACCCTCGGCGAGGCGGTGGAGCACTACAAGACCAACGAGCCGCGCGGCGAGTATGTGCTGGTGATGGCCGGTGCGCCGGAGACCGCCGACCCGGAGCAGGAGCTGACGCTGGAGCAGGCAGCGCAGCGGGCGCTGGAGCTGACCGGGCAGGGCTTTGGCCCCACTGCAGCGGCCAAGGCGGCGGCACAGGGCACACCTTATTCTAAAAGCAAAGTGTACAAGCAGCTGCTGGTATTGCAACAGGGCCAGCAGGCTGGTGAATGACAGCATCTCAGGTAAATGGTAATAGAGGAGGACCCCTTTTGTGACAAAGCTTCTGGTTTTGAGCGACAGCCACGGCGGACGTGCCGCCATTGAGCGCGTGCTGATGAAAGAGAGCAAAAGCATCGATGCCCTGATCTTTCTGGGCGACGGCCTGCGGGATCTGGAACTGGCTCTGACGCTGTACCCCAAGCTGCGGGCCTACTCGGTGGCGGGCAACTGCGATTACGGTGCACTGGAACCCACCGACGGCCTTGCCGCCTTTGACGGCGTGGTGATCTTTTACACTCACGGTCATATGTACGGTGTGAAATACGATCTGGATACGCTGGCAGATGCCGCATCTGCCCGGGGTGCCGAGGTGGCGCTGTTCGGCCACACCCACATCCCCCATGCAGAGACCCGCAGCGGGGTGTTCCTGTTCAACCCCGGCTCCTGCGGCCGGTGTTACACCGGGCCGGACACCTACGGCATCCTGACGCTGGACGAAGGCAAAGTGACCGCCTATGAACATAAAGAGGTACCCAAACAATGAGCATCAATGAGGTGCGCTATCTGCCGGAATGCGGCAGCACCAACGCTTACGTGAAGGAGCATTTTGAAGAGTTCGGCCCGGTGGGTGCGGTGTATACCGAGAACCAGACCGCAGGCCGGGGCCGTCTGGGCCGCAGCTGGGTGAACGCCGAGGGCAAGGCCCTGTATTATACAGTAGCCATCCGGGAACCGCTGGCCCAGCCTACCACCCTGCCGCTGCTGGCAAGCCTTGCCGTGCGCACCCAGCTCAAGCTGCGCTACGGCGTGGACTGCCAGATCAAGTGGCCCAACGACCTTCTGCTCAACGGCAAAAAGATCGTGGGCATCCTGTGCGAGGGCGTGAGCTACGGCTACCAGCAGCAGGGCCGGGGCATTTTGTGCGGCATCGGCATCAATCTGGCCCAGCCGCAGAGCTACTTTGATGCCGCCGGTCTGCCCAACGGCACCTCGCTGGCGCTGCAGGGCGCAAAGGTGGATCTTTCCACCGACCCCGCATGGCTGGCCGAGGGCCTGACCGACTTTGGCTTTGACCGCAACATGTATGTGTTTGCCCGCGATGGCTTTGCACCCTTCCGGGAGGAATACAAGGCCGCCTGCGTCAATCTGGGCCGCCGGGTCACCTTCGACCTGCCGGACGGCGGGCAGGGTGCAGGCGAAGCCGTCGATGTGGACGAAGAGGGCCGTCTGGTGGTGCGCACCGACAGCGGCGAAGTGCACGTTTTTACCGGCGAAGTATCGGTGCACGGCATCTATGGGGCCGTGTAAAAGCACTCTTTATAATATATGAGCGTCCCGGGAATTTTCCTCGGCTGGTTCAGTCGAGGAAAAACCCGGGGCTTTTTTCAGCTTTGTCCAAGGCCCGCCGAAAGCAGGGAAAAGGAAAGCTTTTCCATCCTTCCTCTGGACAGGCGCGCACGCTGTTAAAAGGCATTCTTTTCCTGCAAAACTGTTCTTCATGTGCGCACAGTTTTGGAATTATATGGAAATTTTTCGCACGCTTTTGCCCAAATTTCCCGCAAAATGCTTGAATAAACGAATTTTTTGTAAATTTCTTGTGTACATTTCCAGTTGCCAATTCAGTCATACTTTAGTATAATAGAGTACGTGCCAGCGCGTCCTTTTGGATGGGATGCGCGTGTTTAGGAAATCGGAAAACGGACAGCACAAGCGCCCTGCCCCAAAAAGCAAGGCGCTTGTGCTGTCGCAAGGAGAGCAAACATGAAAGATCAAGAATCCTTCAAGCCGTATATTCCTGCGGAAAAGATCACCGCAGAAATGACGGCGACCTCTGTGATCATGGGCATCATCCTGTCCGTGGTCTTCGGCGCTGCAAACGCTTATCTGGGCCTGCGCGTCGGCATGACTGTTTCTGCCTCCATCCCGGCAGCAGTCATTTCTATGGGCGTGATCCGCGTCCTGCTCAAGAAGAACTCCATTCTGGAGAGCAACATGGTGCAGACCATCGGTTCCGCAGGCGAGAGCCTGGCCGCCGGTGCCATCTTCACCATGCCCGCACTGTTCCTGTGGGCAAAAGAGGGCCTGTGCGACAAGCCCAGCATCCTGGAGATCACCCTGATCGCCCTGTGCGGCGGCATTCTGGGCGTTCTGTTCATGGTGCCCCTGCGCAACGCCCTGATCGTCAAGGAGCACGCCACCCTGCTGTACCCGGAAGGCACCGCCTGTGCAGACGTTCTGCTGGCCGGTGAAGAGGGCGGTGCAAACGCCTCCACCGTGTTCTCCGGCATGGGTCTGGCAGCCATCTTCAAGTTCATCGTCGATGGCCTGAAGATGATCCCCGCCGACATTGCCGTGGCCTTCAGCTCCTTCAAGGGTGCTCTGGGCATGGAAGTGTACCCCGCTCTGCTGGGCGTGGGCTACATCGTCGGCCCCAAGACCGCTTCCTACATGTTCACCGGTTCTCTGGTGGGCTGGATGGTCATTATCCCGCTGATCTGCCTGTTCGGCGCAAACATCTCCCTGTACCCGGCAGCAGCCGGCACCACCATTGCTGATCTGTATGCAGCAGGCGGTGCAGACGCCATCTGGTCCAACTACGTCAAGTATATCGGCGCAGGTGCCATTGCTACCGGCGGTATCATCTCGCTGATCAAGAGCCTGCCTCTGATCGCATCCACCTTCCGTGATGCCATGAAGAGCATGAAGGGCGGCAGTGCTTCCGGCACCTCCCGTACCGAGAAGGACCTGCCCATGCCCTTTATTCTGGGCGGCATCCTGCTCATCATCCTCATCATCTGGCTGGCTCCGGCCATCCCCGTCAGCCCGCTGGGTGCTCTGCTGATCGTCATCTTCGGCTTCTTCTTCTCCACCGTCTCTGCACGTATGGTCGGCATGATCGGCAGTTCCAACAACCCGGTCTCCGGCATGACCATTGCCACCCTGCTGATCGCTACCATGATCCTGAAGGCCACCGGCAACGTTGGCATCGAGGGCATGATCGGCTCCATGGCCATCGCCTCTGTCATCTGCATCTGCGCTGCCATTGCTGCGGATACCTCTCAGGACCTGAAGACCGGCTACCTGCTGGGTGCGACCCCGGTCAAGCAGCAGATCGGTGAGCTGATCGGCGTTATTGCCGCCGGTCTGGCCATCGGTGGTGTGCTGTACCTGCTGGACAGCGCATGGGGCTACGGCGGTGCCGAGGTCCCCGCACCGCAGGCTACCCTGATGAAGATGATCGTCGAGGGCATCATGGGCGGCAACCTGCCCTGGAACCTGGTGTTCACCGGTGTGTTCCTTGCCATTGCTCTGGAGGTCCTGCGCATCCCCGTGATGCCGTTCGCCATCGGCCTGTACCTGCCCATCTACCTGAACACCTCCATCATGATCGGCGGTGTTGTGCGCTGGTTCATGGACAGCCGCAAGAATGTTGACGCGAAGCTCAAGGAAGAGCAGACCACCCGCGGCACCCTGTTCTGTGCCGGTATGATCGCAGGCGAGGGCCTTGTGGGCATCCTGCTGGCTGTGTTTGCCGTGTTCGGCATCAGCACTGCCCTGAGCATTGATCTGGGCAACATTGGCGGCGTGGTCCTGATGATCGTGATGATCGCATGCCTGCTGGCCTTCTCCATGAAGAAAAAGAAGAACTGATGAGTAAGAAAAAGCAGTCCATCAACTATCTGGACCTCATTCCGCAGCGGGCGGAAACCCTGCGCTGGCACACAGACGAAGCCACCGGCCTTATCACCCTTGAGGTGGAGAACACCGGTGTGTTCAATACGATCGCGCAAAAAGTGTTCCATAAACCGCGCACCACACAGGTGCATCTGGACGAGACCGGCAGCTATCTCTGGCCGCTGATCGACGGCCAGAAGACCGTTGCACAGCTTGCTGACTGCATGAAGCAGCAGTTCGGCGAAAAGGCCGAACCCCTGTACCCGCGCATCATCAAGTATTTCCAGATTGTGGAATCTTACCACTTTATCAAGTTCCTCAACCAATAAGCGCAAAAGAAGCGGCGCTCAGAGCCTGTTGCAAGGCACTGAGCGCCGCTTTTCTTATTTTTTTCTGCTCCAACCTGCCGCATCTGCGGCCACGGCATTTTATCTTCTGCGCCTTCTCTTTTTGAGGTTCAGCGAGCCGCCGCCCGCGGCAAGAGTGACCGCCGTTAATGCAGCGAGGATGAACAGCAGTGCGCACAGCAGAAGCACTGTGGCTTTGGTGTCGGTGCGGAAGTCCGAGACATACTCCTTGTGGGTCACAAGGTCCACCGTGCCCACTTCATCGCCGTCCAGATACACGGTGGCTGTACCCACCACACTGCCGCTCTTGACGGTGGCCGCAATGCTCTCCGGCAGGTCGAAGGAGTAGGTAACGATATCGTCTGCGTGGCCGTAGCCGCTCACCGGTGCGGCAGCATACAGCTCCACTGCCGGTTCAGTGCGGCACTTGGTCAGGTCTACGGTGGTCAGCACGGTCTGGGTGTCCACCAGCGGGCGGTCGGCAAAGCTGGCAAAGGCCCAGTCGAACAGATCATCGCACTCGGCAAAGAGGTGGTCCGGCGTATCGCAGCCAAGGATCACCAGCCCGTAGGTGTGGCCGTCCTTTTCCGCAAAGGCCACGATGCAGCGGCCTGCCAGCGTGGTAAAGCCGCCCTTGACCCACCGGACATACTCCCGGTAGTTGGCGCTCTCGCTGTTCATCAGGCTGTTGGAGCTGCTGATGGTGTGCTCAGCCTTGCGGAGGTTCGTGGCCGGCAGGACATAGCTGGCGGTGCCCGCCACCTGTGCAAAGGTCTGGTTTGCCGCACAGGCGGCGGCGATCTTTGCCAGATCCTGCGCGGTGGACACGTTGCCGTAGTCAAACAGGCCGTGGGCACAGGTAAAGTTCGTGCCGGTGCAGCCCAGCTCCTGGGCACGGGCGTTCATCTGCTTGACGAAATCCAGCACGCTGCCGCCCACATCGTAGGCAATGACGCTGGCGGCGTCGTTGGCGCTGACGATGAGCATGGCGTTCAGCAGGTCGATGCGGTGCACCGTCTCGCCGATGCGCAGGCCCATAGTGGTGCCGTTGGCGTTCTGGATATCCCGGAACTCCTGGGTCAGCGCGGTGGGCACGGTCACTTCACCGTTCAGATCCTTGCCGCTTTCCAGCAGCAGCAGGGCCGTCATAAGCTTGGTCAGGCTGGCAACATACTGCTGCTGGTCAGCATTCTGGTTCAGGATGGTCTTGCCGGTGTCGGCGTTGAACAGGTACACCGCCTCGGTCTCGCTGGCGGTCTGGATGGGCATGGGATATACCGCAAGGCCCGGCAGTGCAGCGGCAGCGGCCAGTGCCAGCGTGAGCACCAGCGCCGTCATGCGGCGGAAGATGGTGTTTTTGAACATGAGCGTGCCCCCTTGTATCTGCTTGCCGACGCACGGCAAAAATTTTTGTTTTGAAACAGCTCCTACTTGCCGGAAAGGCTCTGGCTTGCTATACTACTTTAAAGAATACCATAAACCAGCCAAAAGAGAAAGAGAGAAAGGCGGTTTTTAACAATGTTTCTGTCCTTTTGTGGAAAAGTTCCCCGCAACGAGGGGGCTGCGTTCGTTGCGCCCAACGCCACCGTGCAAGGCGATGTGATCCTGAAAGCCGGTTCCACGGTGTGGTACGGGGCCGTGCTGCGCGGCGACGACGGCACTTTGACCATTGGCGAAAACTCCAACGTGCAGGATAATGCCGTGCTGCACTGCGATGTGGGCGGGGCCGTGACGCTGGGCAGGAACGTCACTGTGGGCCACAGCGCGCTGGTGCACGGGTGCACGGTAGGGGATGGCAGCCTCATCGGAATGCACGCCACCCTGCTCAACCACTGTGTCGTGGGCAAAAACTGCATCATCGGCGCGGGTGCGCTGGTGCCGGAGGGCATGGTCATCCCGGACGGCTCGGTAGCCGTGGGCGTGCCCGCAAGGGTCATCAAGCAGGTAAGCGCGGCCCAGATCGAGGCCAACCTGCACAACGCCGCCCACTACGTGGAGCACGGCAAGCTTCACGCCGCCGAGCTTGCCAAGGGCTGACCCTGTGCCGATTTTACAGTTTTTTGCCACATTTTTTCGTCTTTCCGCCAAAAAGCCGACATTTTAATTGACACCTGCGGTCTTGTCTGCTATAGTGAAATTGGCAGTTTATGTCATTCTGGAATACCAGAATTTTTGTACACCGCGCTGTTTGGTTTTTATCATTGGGGGAATTTTGTAAAAAGTTCATTGCGGGATGTTTTTTCACAGAAATGTAATGACTTTTCACTTAAAATCGGGTATACTATACCTTGCGGGGAGACGGGGCCGCAACCGTCTTTCCGCACATGATTCCTCCTCACACCAAAGCAATACCCCAAACAGAAACTCCCTCCGGTGTACCGCAAGCGCCGGAGGGAGTTTCTGTTTGCATCAGCTTTTGTATTTTATGATTTCCTGCAATCAAAGGAGAGATTTTTATGTCTGAACTGATCACCCGCCGTACTTTTTTAAAGGCCACTGGTGCCGCCGCACTGGTCGCTGCCGCCGGCAGTATGCTGGTTGGCTGCGGAGATGGAGCGTATGCTTCCACTCCCGAAAATCTGGTTGCTCCTCCCATCGATAATAGCGATTTCGCTAATTTTGGCTCTTTTACCGCAGATATCGGCCCTTTGAGCGGGCAGTGGACTTCCAGCTCCATCTATGAATTTGATACCCGCCACAACTATTTCTACACCGGCTTCAAACTGGATAATGAAAGCGGCAGCAGTGATGTCACCGTCAGCACCAGCAACTTTGCTTTCAGCCATACCGATGGCGGCACTGGTAAGGTATGTGGTCTTGGATACAAAGGTCTGAACAGCAGCAAAACCGCCTATGTATTCAACCAGTCTCTTGCTGTTCCTGCAGGCCGGTCCAAAACCGTTATTCTTTTCATCGACATCGGCCCCGTCACTACCTCTTCTTTCGATAAATTCTATAGAGGAACCATAACCATCACGCTGAGTAAACTTAATAATCAAACGGCCACCTTTACTTTTAACGGCCTGATCAGCGACCCTTCCTCTACCGTTTCCTGACAGTAAAACTCCCCTGAAATGCCGTAAAAAGCCTTTCGGGGGAGTTTTTGTTTACAGCGCGCGGAACTTTGCCGCAAACACGCTGAGCACGATTTTAGGGTTCACCTGCGCGCCAAGGCGCTGGATGGCGGCTTCGGCCAGACGCAGGGCACGCTGGGCGGCAATGCCCTGCACCGGTGCGTGGGGGCTTTGCCGCAGGCCCGCTGCCGCCACCGCGCGGAAGTCCGTCAGCAGGGCGGCGGCACCGGCCTTGTCCTTTTCGTAGGCGGCCAGCAGGCAGGCTGCGGCATAGCTGTCACGGTCGGCAGCGGCCTTTGCCAGCTGCAGGGCCTTTTCCACCTGCGCGGTGCGGGCTTCGTCCTGTGCGGCGGCAAGCACCGTGCCAATGTGACCATCGAACAGTTCGCTGTACAGCGCGGCCGTCTTTTTGTCCACCCCCTGTGCGGCGCAGTAGTGGGCGCACTGCTCCGGCGAGACAGGAGCCACTGCAAAGCTGACGCAGCGGCTGCGGATGGTGGGCAGCACGCCTGCCAGCGAATCCGCCGTAAGCAGGAACAGCACCCCCTCCGGCGGCTCTTCCATCACCTTCAGCAAGGCATTGGCAGATTCCTCGTTCATCTTTTCCACATGGTAGAGCAGCACGGCACGGCCCTCGGCCGAAAGGCTGGTGTTGAAGATCTCGCTGCGCATAGCCTTGACCTGACTGACCAGATATTTGCCGCCTGCGCCCATACCGGAAACGCTGATTGCTTCACGCACGATGCCGGTCTCCACATGGCCGCTGTCGCGGTCGCCAGGCTTACCCACAGCACGGCAGCATTCGCCCCGCAGAAGGGCCTCAGCGGGCGCTCCGCCTGCAGGGTAAAGATAATCTGCCGCAATGCAGCGGGCCGCAAAACCGGCTCCAAGGCCCTCTTCACCCACCAGCAGCACGCTGTGGGTCAGGCGGCGGGCTGCCAGCATCAGCTGCACGCTGCTTTTCAGTTCTGCATTGCCCTCCATGCGGTCCAGCATCATGGTGTTTCTCCTTACCTTCTGTTTCTCCGCTTCCACTGCTCACGGCGTACCCATGCGCGGACGGAACGATAGGCCATCGGGCCAAAGAACAGCCAGACGTTCGCCATGCTGAGCAGCAGGCTCAGCTTTTGCGGCAGCGGCGCGCCCAGAAAGCTGAGCACCCACAGTGCTGCCGCAAAAAAGCCAAAGTATTTTACCCGGATGGGGATGACAAAGAACAGCAGCACCTGCACCTCCGGGTACAGCATGGCAAAGGCCAGCAGCAGCGAAAGGGACAGGCAGTAGGTGCTGCCGGTCACGCCGGTGAGCAGACAGGCCAGCACAGTGCCCAGCATCCCGGAGAGCAGATACACCGTATAGCGGAAATCGCCCCACTCCCGTTCCAGCGCCATGCCGATGAACCATGTGAAATAGATGCCCAGCACCGCGCTGAGGATGCTGCCGCCGTAAGAGGGGATGAACGCAAAGGTGATGATGCGCCAGATCTGGCCGCGCAGCAGAAAATAGCGGCTGAGTGCCAGCCAGACACTGACGGTCTGGTTGACAAACAGCTCGATGGCCAGCACAAGGATCTGCCCGCCCACCAGAATGTTGGTCAGATTCGGGATGCCGAAGCGGCCGTATTTGCGCTCCAGCTGGTTGAGCCAATTGTTCATATAGGGTGCCTCCAACGCATTGTATTCCGATATCGGTGAGTTTTGCCGCATTTTTCTGCTGTTATTGTACCATGATTGGCCGGGGCATTCAAGGCAATGCCACAGTGTGGAAAACTGCCGCATCTTCCGCCCAAAAATACAGCTGTCAAGCGGATCTTGCGGCACAAAAGCACAACCGGAAAGTGTATGGAGTTTCCTGTCTGGAATGAACTTTTCACTTTTTCCACCGGGTTTTCCACCGTTTTTGTGAAGAAAAGGGCAAGTTTTCCATGAGGTTTTCCACTTTTTCCACCGGGTTTTCCACAACAAAAGGGCATCAGCCCTATACACACCGTAATTCAGGCCGCAGCTTTCTGGTAAGTTTTGGGCAAAAATGCGGGCATTCTGCCTTTTATAAAAAAGAAAGTCGAAGGATTTTCTTTGCATTCTACAAACCGTTCCCGGGCGGTGATTTATTTTTCTCCAATCTGGAATGAACCGGCCACAAGTTTTCAACACCGGGCCGCTGCCGTTTTTCTGTGTGGAAAAGGCGGGGAAACATGCAGTTTTCCACACCGGAAAAAGCTGCTGCTTGCGGGCGCGCCGGGAGCAAACTCCCCCAGTCTCGCTGCGCTCGACAGCCCCCTCTGGGATGGGGCCTTTGGCAGTACGGAAAAGTTTCCGGCTAAAGTGCAAAGCTTGCGGCACGCCAGAGGCTCCCTCTTTGAGGGAGCTGGCAAAACCGTCAGGTTTTGACTGAGGGAGTTGGCATCGCGCAGCGATGACTGAGAGGGTTCGTCCTATAAAAATGCCGGGCAGTCACTTCAAGACCGTCCGGCATTGCTTTATTATTTACATCATATTGTGGAACACCAGCTGTGCGATCTGGAAATACAGGATCAGGCTGCAGGCATCCACGATGGTGGTGATGAAGGGGGTAGCCATGATGGCCGGGTCGGCACCCAGCTTCTTGGCTGCCAGCGGCAGCATACCGCCCACCAGCTTTGCCAGAATGACGCTGAAGAACAGCGACACGCTGACCACGATGGCATAGCCCATCACGTTGGCGTACTGGCCGGGGAACAGGAAGGTGTACATCAGGTAGATGCGCAGGCCGTTCACGATGCCCAGCACTGCGCCCACGATGGCAGACACCCGCAGCTCCTTGCCCAGCACCTGCAAAAAGTCGCTGGGCTCCACCTCGCCCAGAGCCAGACCGCGCACCATCAGGGTGCTGATCTGGTTGCCGCAGTTGCCGGCGGTATCCATCAGCATGGGCATGAAGGAGACCAGCAGCGGCAGGCTGACAAAGGCCTCCTCATAGTGGGTGGTGACCATGCCGGTAAAGGTGGCGGACAGCATCAGGATCAGCAGCCATGGAATGCGCTGCTTGGCGTGGGTCCAGACGCTGGTGCCGAAGTAGGTGGTGGCATCGTCGTCCGGCAGAATAGCAGCCATCTTCTGCATATCCTCGGTGCTCTCGTCGGTCAGAACGTCGATTGCATCGTCGATGGTGATGATACCCACGAACATACCCTCGTTGTCCAGAACAGGCATTGCGGTAAAGTCGTAGCGCTGCATCTCACGGGCCACGTACTCCTGATCGTCGGTCACTTTCACAGTGACCACGTTATCATCCATGATCTCGTTGATGGGAGTATGCGGCTCTGACAGCAGCAGGCTTCGGGCAGAAACAACACCCTTCAGGCGGTTGCGCTCCACCACGTAGCAGGTGTACACGGTCTCTGCGTTTTCGCCCTGCTTGCGGATGGCTTCAAAGGCCTGCGCCACGGTCATATCCTCGCGCAGACGGACATATTCGGGGGTCATCAGGCTGCCGGCAGAGCTTTCGGGGTAGTTCAGCAGCTTGTTCAGGCTCTCACGGGTCTGCTTGGAGGATTTTTCCAGCACCCGCTTCACCACGCCTGCCGGCATATCCTCCAGCAGGTCGGCGGCATCGTCCAGACTCATCTCTTCAATAGCGCCCACAAGCTCCACATCTGAGAAGGCGTTCACCAGATCGTCGCGGGCCTCGTCGGACATATAGGCAAAGGCCTCGGTGGCCACTTCCTTTTTGAGCAAGCGGAACACCACAAGGCGGTTGTTTTCGTCCAGCTCTTCCAGCAGCTCGGCAAGGTCGGCGGGCTGCTCTTCCTCGGTGACTTCGCGCAGCTTGACGTACTGCTTCTTGATGAGCAGCTTGAGCAGGCGGCTCTTGGTGAGCATCTCAGGGTTGGCCTTGACCTCTTCGTCGTTGGCTTCCTCTTTTTCGGCCTCGCGCATATCCTGCTTGAGGTCTTCAGTAGCTTCCTCGTTCAGATCTTCAGCCAGCTTCTGGCGGACCTCGGCGGGGATATCAGCAGGCAGCTCCTGCACCGGCAGCGCCTGTTCCGCAGCATCAGCCGTCAGCTTCTTTTCTTCCATATCCATTGGGCGTACCTCCTCAGTTTTTACGGAACAGGAGCAGCTCCTGTATCCGGAGGACGCAGCAGATCGGGAAACAAAAAACGCGCCGCCTTGCCTGCCGGAATGCCGCAAACGCCGCATTCTGCGCACACAAAGCCGCGCCTTCCTCTGCTCTGTTTTGCGGAAAGGTGCACCGTTGAAGCGGTGCTTTTCCGCAAGGCTCAGCGAAGGAGGCGAACGGTTGGGGAAAACGCAGTTGTTTTTGTTTTCTGATCCACCGCGCCGGTGGTTCTACTTCGACTATGATCCGGGTCCATTTTCCTGCGTTCACCTCCAAGTTTTCATATTCATTTTTATTATAGCGCCGCAAAAAAACGGGGTCAACCCTAAACCACCGATTTACCAGAATTTTGCAAAACAAAACACCCTCTTCCGTGTTGCGGCACACGAAAAAGGGTGTTTTGCTTGGATATTGCCTTGGTGTGAGGAGGAATCATGTTACTTGGGTAAGCGGTTGCGGCCCCGCTTCCCATGGCAAAAGTATAACAGCTTTCACAATTGAATTCGTTAAGAAGCTATGAAGAAACTGTAAAAAGGGAATGGTATCTTTTGGAAGATTTTGTGATAACATTTTTTGATTGACCTTCGTTTTTTCACATGCTAAAATGGAACTGTAAAAGCGGCTGTTGTGATGCCAGATCACAGCAGCCGCTTCTCTTTTGCACAAAAAATACGCCCCGGTCACCTTGCGGTGAACGGGGCGCTAAAAACGATATACGTTTTTACTGCGGCAAGATCCCTGCAAAGCAGGTCTTATGCAGCAGGCGGAGCAAGGTATCTGCAAGCAGACCTTATGCTCCTGACACACGCGGGGTGTGCTTTCAAGGACCCTCGCGGGCGCTTTGGTATCTCATATCCCGCTGCGGTGCTTCGCACGGAACAAAGCACCGCCCGGGAAGTGAAATCAGATAGAACTCGTATGGCGAATGCTGTACTTCAGCACATCACCTGCATGGATGGATGCGTTTCTCCGCTTCGTACCGCTGCATTGCGCAGTAACCGCCGGTACGGGGCAGCCGCCCTCTTGCATTGTGGGGCTAAGGTGCCGCAAATATCTGCATCCAAAGCGCAGAAGAATGCTTACTTGTACAGGTCGACCAGACGGGTCAGGTGCTCGTAGCGGTCGTTTGCAACTTCCTGGTTGCGTGCGAACAGCTCCTTAGCACGGTCGGGGAATGCACGAGTCAGGCGGCTGTAACGGGTCTCGTTAGCCAGCAGTGCCTGATACTTCTCGTTATCCACAGCCTTGGAGGTCAGGGTGAACGGATTCTTGCCCTGAGCCTTGTTTGCCGGGTTGAAGGTGAACAGGTTCCAGTAACCGGCCTCAACTGCCTTCTTCATCTCGTTCTGGCAGTTGGTCATGCCGCCCTTGACACCGTGCAGCTCGCAGGGAGCGTAGCCGATGATCAGAGACGGGCCGGGGTAAGCCTCAGCCTCAGCGATGGCCTTGACAGCCTGAGCCGGGTTAGCACCCAGTGCGATCTGAGCAACATAGATGTAACCGTAGGTCATAGCGATCTCGGACAGGCTCTTCTTGCTGATTTCCTTACCAGCAGCAGCGAACTGGCAGACTTCACCAATGTTGGAAGCCTTGGATGCCTGTCCACCGGTGTTGGAGTACATCTCAGTATCGAAGACCATCACGTTGACATCCTCGCCGGAAGCCAGAACGTGGTCCAGACCACCGAAGCCGATGTCGTATGCCCAGCCGTCACCACCGAAGATCCAGACGGACTTCTTGGCGATGAACTGCTTGCTCTTCAGGATCTCTGCAGACTTCTCGCAGCCGGCAGCAGCAGCCTTCTCCAGCTCAGCGATCAGGGCCTTTGCGGGCTCGTCGTTGGCCTTGGTGTTGTTCTTGGTCTCCAGGAACTTCTCAAAGGCAGCCTTCAGCTCAGCAGAAGCCTTGTCGGAACCAGCAACCTCTGCGATCTCCTTGATCAGGTTCTCGCGGACGGTCTTCTGGCCGATGTACAGGCCCAGACCATGCTCTGCGTTATCCTCGAACAGGGAGTTGCACCATGCAGGACCATGGCCGCTGTCCTTGTTGACGGTGTACGGAGAGATGGAAGCGGTGCCGCCCCAGATGGAGGAGCAGCCGGTAGCGTTGGAGATGTACATCTTCTCGCCGAACAGCTGAGTGATCAGGCGAGCGTAAGAAGTCTCGGCACAGCCTGCGCAGGAGCCAGAGAACTCAAGCAGCGGCTGGTTGAACTGAGAACCGATGACGGTATCGTCAGCAAACTTGGAAGGCTTCTTGGAGATGTTGGCCACGCAGTAGTCGAACACTGCCTGCTGATCGGCCTGGCTGTCCTGCGGCACCATGGTGATAGCCTTGGTGGGGCAGACGGTGACGCACTCGCCGCAGCCCATGCAGTCCAGAGGAGACACAGCCATAACAAACTTGTACTCGTTTGCGGGCTTGTTGTCGCGGCTCTTGGTCTGTGCAGGAGCAGCTGCCAGCTCGTCGGCGGTCAGCTGGAAGGGACGGATGGTAGCATGAGAGCAGACGAATGCACACTGGTTACAGCCAACGCACTTTGCAGCATCCCACTCGGGGACGTTGACAGCGGTGCCGCGCTTCTCGTATGCAGAAGCGCCCTGCTCCCACTCGCCGTTTGCATTTGCCACGAAGGAAGAGACAGGCAGGCTGTCGCCGTCCATACGGGCAATGGGCTCCATGACATCGCGGATCTGCTTGACCAGCTCCGGACGGCCGGTGAGAGCCTTGGGTGCAGGATCAGCCTCGGGGTTGGACCAGGATGCGGGCACGTCCACCTTGTGGATGGCGTCAACGCCTGCATCGATAGCCTTCCAGTTCATCTCAACGACGTCCTGGCCCTTCTTGCCGTAGCTCTTCTGAGCTGCCTGCTTCATGAAGTTGACGGCATCCTCGATGGGCATGACGTCAGCCAGCTTGAAGAATGCAGACTGCAGGATGGTGTTGGTGCGCTTGCCCATGCCGATCTCGATAGCCTTATCGATAGCGTTGATGGTGTACAGCTGAATGTTGTTGTCGGCAATGTACTTCTTGTCGGCAGCATTCAGGTGCTCATCCAGCTCGGCATCGGTCCACTGGCAGTTGATCATGAAGACGCCGCCCGGCTTGACATCCTGGACCATCTTCATGCCCATGTGGATGTAAGCGGGGTTGTGGCAGGCCACGAAGTCAGCCTGGTTGATGTAGTAGGGGCTGCGGATGGGCTTGTCGCCGAAACGCAGGTGGCTGATGGTCACGCCGCCGGTCTTCTTGGAGTCATACTGGAAGTATGCCTGAACATACTTGTCGGTATGGTCGCCGATGATCTTGACGGAGTTCTTGTTAGCACCGACAGTACCGTCGCCGCCCAGACCCCAGAACTTGCACTCCTTGGTTCCAGCAGCTGCGGTGATGGGAGCGGGCTTGACTTCCGGCAGAGACAGGAAGGTGACGTCATCGGTGATACCCAGAGTGAAGCGCTCCTTGGGCTGATCCTTCTCCAGCTCCTTGTACAGAGCGAAGATGGAGGACGGCGGGGTATCCTTGCTGCCCAGACCGTAACGGCCGCCGGTCAGAACCACATCGTTCAGGCCAGCCTCACGCAGGGTAGCGGCAACATCCAGGTACAGGGGCTCGCCCAGAGAGCCGGGCTCCTTGGTGCGGTCCAGCACAGCCACCTTCTTGGCGGTCTTGGGCAGGACCTTCAGCAGGGAAGCGGAGACCCAGGGACGGTACAGGCGGACCTTGACGATACCGACCTTCTCGCCCTTGGCGTTCAGGTAGTCGATGACCTCATCAGCAACGTCGCAGATGGAGCCCATAGCCACGATCACACGGTCAGCATCGGGTGCGCCGTAGTAGTTGAACAGATCGTAGTTGGTGCCCAGCTTTGCGTTGATCTTGGCCATGTACTTCTCAACAACAGCAGGCAGAGCGTTGTAAACGCTGTTGCATGCCTCACGATGCTGGAAGAACACGTCGCCGTTCTCGTGGGAGCCGCGCATCTTGGGGTGTTCGGGGTTCAGAGCCTTCTTACGGAACTCCTCCACAGCCTCCATGTTGCACATTTCCTTCAGATCGGCGTAATCCCACTTCTCGATCTTCTGGTACTCATGAGAAGTACGGAAGCCATCGAAGAAGTTCAGGAAGGGAACCTTGCCCTCGATGGCGCACAGATGTGCGACAGGGGACAGATCCATGACTTCCTGCACGCTGCTCTCGACCAGCATTGCAAAGCCGGTCTGACGGCATGCCATAACGTCGCTGTGATCACCAAAGATGTTCAGGGACTGAGTAGCAACGGTACGTGCAGAAACATCGAACACGCAGGGCAGCTGCTCAGCAGCGATCTTGTACATGTTGGGGATCATCAGCAGCAGGCCCTGAGAAGCGGTGAAGGTGGTGGTAACAGCACCTGCACCCAGAGAGCCGTGCACAGCGCCAGCAGCGCCGGCCTCAGATTCCATCTCGACGACCTTGACCTGATTGCCGAAGATGTTCTTCTGGCCAGCTGCGGACCACTGGTCCACAGAGTCAGCCATCGGAGAAGACGGGGTAATGGGGTAGATGGCAGCCACGTCCGTGTAGGCATACGCTACATGGGCGGCAGCGGTATTGCCATCCATAGTTTGCTTTGCTCTAGGCATTTTTCTTCCTCCATTATTCAGAATTTGGTACCTTTTGCGCGGGGCAATATGCCCCACATGGGACCGGAGAACCCCATAAAGGCACTATTGCTTGTATACTATAATAGCAAATTCCGCCCATAAAGTAAACGCAAACCGCTCAACAAACGCACCAAAAATAAAGAAATTTTTTTAGCGCTTTTGTACGTCTTTAGTTCGTTAAAGTGAGCACTGGCGCGGATTTTCCGGTTTTGGCCTGCCTGCTTTGCCAGATCCTGTAATTTTTTTCGCAAAAAGGGGAGGGAACCCTCTCAGTCACGGCTTGCGCAGCGCCGCGCTTTCTCAGAAAGCGGCGCTGCAAATGCTGCTTTCCGTTACGACCCCTCCTGTGAAAAGGCAATTCTGGAAAATCCTCGTTTGTGTAGCAATGAAAGCCCCAGTGGGGCTTTCAAGCGGCAGAGCGGTCTGCGTTAGCAGATGGAGGGGCTTTGCCCCGACAAGCTCCGCAGATTTTCCAGAATTGCGAAATTATAAATATTCTTTCCGCTGATTATGCGCAAAGCAAACGCGGCGCGCATTTCAAATCGTCCCATCCTCTTATATTTATCATCTCTTTATTGACAACAAACCTCATTTTGCCGTAAACTGAAGCCATAGAAAACCGGCGCAGCGCCGGGCAAAGAGGGTAATAAAATGGAGAAGACCGTGCATTACGAAAAAACACTCACCAGCGAGGTGCTCTTCGAGGGCCGGGTGATCACCCTGACAAAAGACACTGCTCTGCTGGAAAACGGCAAGACCGCCGAACGCGAAGTGGTGCATCACCACGGCGGTGCGTGCATCCTGCCCTATTTTGAGGACGGCACCATCTGCATGGTGCGTCAGTTCCGCTACGCCATGCAGCAGGAGCTGTGGGAGCTGCCTGCCGGCAAGCTGGAAAAGGGTGAGGACCCCTTTGAAGCCGCCAAGCGGGAGCTGGGTGAGGAGTGCGGCCTGACCGCGGACAATTATATCTCTCTGGGCCAGTTTTTCCCCACCGTGGGCTATGACACCGAAGTGATCTATACATGGGTCGCCACCGGCCTGCACAAGACCCAGATGCATCTGGATGCCGATGAATTCCTGACCCCTGACCGTGTGCCGCTGGATAAAGCCTATGAGATGGTCATGAGCGGCGAGATCCGGGACGGCAAGACCATTGCCGGTATCCTGAAGCTCAAGGCCCTGATCGCCGAGGGCAGGCTGTGAACATCCTGTACGAAGATGCCGCCCTTGTGGTGCTGGACAAGCCCGCCGGACTTTCCAGCGAAGAGGGTGTGCCCGCAGCCCTGCGGCAGCTGTGGGGCCAGCCGGATGCCTTTGTAGGGGTGGTGCACCGGTTGGACACGGGTGTGTCCGGCCTGATGGTGTTTGCCAGAACGCCCGGGGCTGCGGCCGCACTCAGCCGTCAGATCACCCAGAGCCAGAACGCCTACGCTGTGCAGGATGGCAGGGCCGAAGGAAAGCCGGAAGTACCGCAGTTCATCAAGCGGTATCGGGCCGTCATTGCAGGCGGGCCGGACGAAGCACTGCCCGCCGAAGGCACCCTGCGGGACTGGCTGTTCAAGGACAGCCGCCGGGGCCGGGTATTCCCGGTCAGCCGCCCCCGCAAGGGAGTGCGGGAAGCCGTGCTGGAATACCGCATCGTGAAAACGGCAGGAGAGATGAGCCTTGCTGAGATCACGCTGCACACCGGCCGCACCCATCAGATCCGGGTGCAGTTTGCATCCCGGAAGCATCCGCTGGCCGGAGACGGCAAATACGGAAGCCGCGTAAAAGGCAGCATTGCCCTGCAGAGCTGCGGCCTGCAGTTTTTGCACCCGGAGACCGGAAAGCCCATGGCATTTACGCTGCCGCTGCCGGAGGGTGCGTTCTGGAAACCGTTTGAAGAATAATGCATTTCCATTAGGTGAGAGGTATGGAACAATACAAAACTGATGCTGAGATCTATGCTGTGCTGGAGCGGGAGATCATTGACCTGACCATCCGCCCCGGCTCTTCGCTGAGCGAAAATCCGCTCTGTGCCCGCTTTGGCGCACCGCGCACCCTGATCCGGGTGGTGCTGCAGAAGCTGCAGGAAAACGGGCTGGTAAAGATCGTGCCTTACAAGGGCACCACCGTTACCCGGCTGAACCGCCGCATCGTGGACGAGCTGATCTACGAGCGCACCGCCGTGGAAGCCCGCGTATTGCGGGATTTTTCGCCCCGGTGCACCCCGGAGCAGCGGGCGTTGATCCGCAGGCGGGTGGAAGCCTACGAGGCCCTTGCGGCCATGGAGAGCCCGGATTACAACAAGCTGTACGAAGCCGACCGTGCCCTGCACGGGACATGGTTTGCCGCCATGGATAAAATGTACCTGTGGAGCACCCTGCAGAACGCCCACGCCGACTACAGCCGCTTCCGGATGCTGGACACCATGACCACCGGCGGCCTTGCCGAGGTGATTGCAGACCACCGCAACCTGATGAACGCCATCGAGCGGTGCGACCTTGCCGCCTTTGAACCGTTGGTGGAACGGCACCTGTACGGCGGCATCCGGCGGCTTGGCTCCAAGCTGACCGAGGAATATGCCGATTATTTTGAGCCGGAAAAGTAATTGTTCTATGTGGAACATTTTATGAAACGAAAGGGCACAGCGCATTGCAGCGCCGTGCCCTTTTGTTTTATGCTGTCTGAATTTCAGAACACCCCGGAAATAAAAATTTCCAGACCTATGCCAATGAGGATGATGCCGCCCAGAATGGATGCCTTGCCGGAGAGCTTGGTGCCAAACTTTTTGCCGATGCGCAGGCCCGCCATGCAGATAAAGAAGGTGACCACCGCAATGATGAGTGATGCCGCAAGTGCCATCAGCCAGCCGTATTCCGAAATGGTGAAGCCCACCGAAAGCGCATCGATGCTGGTGGCGATGCCCTGCATGAGCAGTGCACCCGCACTCAGCTCTGCGGCCTCTTCGGCCTCTTCGCCCTTGATGCCATCCACCAGCATTTTGCCGCCGATGTAGCCCAGCAGTGCCAGCGCGATCCACGGGATGAACTTTTCAAACGAAGAGAACAGCTCCACAATGGTGTGCACGCACACCCAGCCCGTCATGGGCATCACGGCCTGAAAAAGGGCAAAGGTGCCCGCGATCCTGCACATGGTTCCCCTGCTCATGCGGGGGTCGTGCAGGCCGTTTGCCATGGACACCGAGAACGCATCCATTGCAAGGCCCACGCCCAGCAGGGCACTGTTGAGGAAAAATACAAAACTCCATTCCATATTGTCTGCCTCCTGAATCTGACCAGAATATCGGGCAATACAAAACCCGGTCCCGGGCGCACATGTACGTCCGGGACCGGGTGATTTTTTTGAAACCAACTCCATGTGCACGGGCGCTGTTCTATGCGCCAAAAACACATGAGTCTCGCAAATGAAAGCAAGCCAGACCGGAACCAACGGTCATCATGTTGACTTGCTGCGCCCTGCAAAAGCGCCTGCTACTCCCCCACGGGTATTTGTGATTGTTTTGCCATTGTAGCATATCTTTGCAGGGAAGTCCAGACAAACCTGCGCGGTTACACGGTATTTTTCCATCGGCGGGCAAAATACCAGTCCTGTGAAATAATAAAACACAGGGTGTTGCCCAGTGCTCTCAGGGTAACAGCATGTTCCTGACGCAAGGCCCGGCGGGCGCAGCGCTCGTACTCCCGCGCCTGCTGCATCCGGGCACTCCGGCGCTCTTCGGCGGTCAGGTGCATTCCCACATCGATCAGGGAGTGCAGCAGTGCCCAGTACAGCTCACACAGCGAACCCGTGATGCCATGGCGGCGGACGCACTCGAACACGGTATAGTTTGCTTCCACACGGTCGAGATTGCGCAGGGTGACTTTGCTGTTGACGATGCTGCCCGCCACCTTGCGGTAAAGGTACAGCGCATCCGGGATATTCGCGATTCTGTCCGCTTTTTCGTAGGCGTAGGCGATCAGCAGGGTGTCCTCGTTCAGCTTGCCCTCTGCAAAGCGCAGCTGCGCAAAAATGCTGCGGTGGTACAGCTTGTTCCACACCACCATGTAGGGCAGAAGGGTGCTGTGCTCCAACGCCTGCTCCGGGGTCAGCACCTCCCGCCGCACATGCAGATACTGCTCCCGGATGGGGGTCAGGGCTTCGTCCACCTGCCGGTAATTGCACACGGCCATCTGTGCACCGGCCTCCTGCGCTGCATGGTAAAGCTTTGCGCAGAAGTCCGGCGTGATGGTGTCGTCTGAATCCACAAAGGCGATCCATTCGCCCTCTGCCGCGTCCAGCCCGGCATTGCGTGCCACGCTCAGGCCACGATTCTTCTGGTGGATGACCCGGATGCGGCTGTCCTTTGCCGCTGCGGCATCGCACAAAGCAGGGCAGCTGTCCGGAGAGCCATCGTCCACCAGGATCAGCTCAAAATCCGTGAAGGTCTGGGCAAGGATGGAAGAGATGCAGGCGCTCAGAAAACGCTCTGTCTTATATACCGGCACGATGATGCTGATCTCCGGCTGTTTTTTATGTTGTTCCTGCACAATAAACTCCTCATTGCTTCAGGTCGTTTTCTGCCGTCTTTCCGCCCTTTTGCGGCATAGATCCAGATAACTGCAGGCCGATGCAGCGCAGACCACTGCCGCCCACAAATTTTTTAGTGTTACGCCGCGGGCTTGCATCAGCCGATGGCGGGCTGTACGCTCATACGCAAAGGCTTCCTTCATCCGGGGGCTTTTGCGCTCTTCCGGTGTCAGGTGCAGCCAGATGTCCCACACGGCAGTCAAAATCGGGCGATAGGCTGCACACAAAGCATCCCGGATGCCGTTTTGGTACAGCACATCAAACAGGCGGTACCATGCTTCCACCCAGTCCAGTGTTTTCAAGGTAGTCTTGCGGTGCATGGCACTGCCGGTAACGATGCGGTAATTGTATAAAAAATCCCATACACCGCAGGCAGAAGCCGCTCTTGCGTAAATGACCGGCATGAGACAGGTATCTTCAAACGCCTTGTTTTCTGGATAGCGCAGATTTTCCAGCAGTTTTCGGCGATAAAGCTTATTCCACGGAACCTGAAAATCCGACACCACCATCCGGCGCAGAACTTCCTTCTGCGGCAAAAACTCGTTCAAAAGTCGGTGTTCCCCGCCCGCAAGCGTTTTGCCCGTTTCATCAATGCACTGACTGCTGCAGATTGCAAAATCTGCACCCGTTTCCAGCACTGCCTTATGCATTTTTTCCAGATATTCTGGTGCTGCTGTATCATCCGAATCCACAAATGCGATCCAATTTCCCTGTGCTGCATCCAGACCCGCATTGCGGGCTGTGCTTACACCGCCGTTTTGCTTATGGATCACCCGCACGCGGCTGTCCCTTTTTGCTGCTGCATCGCACAGGGCAGGGCAGTTGTCCGGTGAGCCATCGTCCACAAGGATCAGTTCAAAATCTGTAAAGGTCTGAGCGAGGATGGAATCAATACACTCACTCAGATATTTTTCCACCTGATACACTGGCACGATGATGCTAATCTCCGGTTTTCCACTTTCTGTTCTTTCACTCACAGTATTTCTCCCATTCGGAATTCAGTTTTATTTCCGGTACTTGAAGTTGAAGTAGAACTGCGGGTTTGCAATGCAGAGTGCGGTTTCTGCTGCGTTGCGCAGGGTACAGGCCCCCTGTTGACGAACCTCTCTGCCTGCTTTTTTCAAGCACGCTTCCGCCTGCTGAACCCGTTCACTGTTTCTCTGTTTGGGTGGCAGATTTTTTTTTGTGTTTCGGAGCATGCGTTTCATCAGTACATACTGCAGGAATGCTGTGTCTTTTTTTCCATACTTGAGTGCACAAGCAAGAAGGCCGTAGTTTGCATCGATCTCATCCAGATTTTTCAAGGTGACCTTTCCATGCATGATGCTTGCCGGATGCAGCCGGTAATGGTACAGTTTTTCCTTTATACAAGCCACAGCTGTTGCATGTTCAATGATTTCCGGTGTGGTAAATGCATCTTCATAGTTTTTGCCCACAGGAAAAACGATTCCTTCCAGCACATCTCTCCGATGCAGTCTTGTTGCTGCCTGAATCAACGGCGTAAGGCGGATGCGATGTATTGCTTCCTCACGGGAAAGCACTTCTGTACGTAAAGGCTGTTCCTGATAATCACAAAGACTTCCATCCTCTTCCATAAAAACTTCGTTGCAGACTGCAAGTTCAGCACCTGCCTGCTTTGCTGCCCGCAGCATTTTTTCGTAGTAAGTCTTGTCTACAAAGTCATCCGGGTCCACAAAGCCGATCCAATTTCCCTGTGCAACTGCCAAACCCGCATTACGAGCTGTGCTTACACCGCCGTTGATTTTATGGATCACCCGCACGCGGCTGTCTTTTTCTGCCGCTGCATCACACAGGGCAGGGCAGTTATCCGGTGAACCATCGTCCACCAGGATCAGCTCAAAATCCGTAAAGGTCTGTGCCAGAATGGAATCAATGCATTCGTTCAGATATTTTTCCACCTTATACACCGGCACGATGATGCTGATCTCCGGGGATTTTTTTTGCTCTGTCATGTTCCTTAAACCACTTTCTGTGTTTATTTTTATTCCTCACACGCTATTTCTATTATACATGGTTTGGATGGATTTGAAAAGAAGCCGCCGTGCAGAAATCTCTGCGCGGCGGCTTCTTTCAAATCTTATTGTGTTTTCAAGGTTTACTCTTCGCCCTTATCGTCGGCTTCCGGGGCTTCTGCAGCGGCGGCAGCATCTGCAGCTTCCATGGCGGCAAGCTGCTCGGCAGTCGGCTCTGCATCGGCATCGGAGGTGTCGATCTGCTCGGTCTGGGCCTCATCGTCGTGGTCGGTGCGGGCAAGCACCATCACCTTGTCGTTCTCACCCAGACGCATCACCCGCACGCCGGAACCGTAGCGGCTCTGCAGCGGGATCTCGTTGGCGTGCAGGCGGATGATGATGCCCTCCTGACTGCTCAGCAGCACATCGTCCACGTCGTCCACGATCTTGACCGCAGCCACCTTATCCTTGGCGGCATCGTAGTTGCGGATGCCCTTGCCGCCGCGGGCGGTGATGCGGTAGGTGTCGATGTCCGACCGGCGGCCCTTGCCGTTCTCGGTGACGGTGAGCACCGTGCCGCCCTCGCGGCAGATGCACACGCCCACAACTTCATCGCCCTCGGCCAGACGGATGGCGCGCACGCCGTGGCCGCTGCGGCCCATGGGACGTGCATCGGCTTCGTTGAAGCGGATGGCCTGACCGTTGCGGGTGGCAACGATGAGCATATCGTGGCCGGAGGTCAGGCGGGTCCATGCCAGAGCGTCGCCCTCGTTCAGGGCAATGCCGATCAGGCCGGACTTACGGATATTGGCATACTGTTCCAGCGGGGTGCGCTTGATGAGGCCCTGCTTCGTGACCATGGTCACAAAGCCGCCCTCGGTGTCGGCTTCCTTCGACTGGCAGATCATGTTGGTGACCTTTTCGCCCTCGGCCAGCTGCAGCAGGTTGACGATGTTGCTGCCCTTGCTGGTGCGGCTGCCCTCGGCAATGGTGTAGCCCTTGATGCGGAACAGACGGCCCCGGTCGGTGACAAAGAGCACATAGTCGTGGGTGGAGCCTACGAACATCTCCTGCACGATGTCCTCTTCCTTGCGGGTCATGCCGGAGATGCCGCGTCCGCCGCGGCGCTGTGCCTGATAGGTGGCCTTGAGCTGGCGCTTGATATAGCCGGCCTCGGTCAGGGTGTAGACACACTGCTCCTCAGCGATCAGATCCTCGATATCCACCTCACCGGTCACGGACTGGATCTCGGTGCGGCGCTCGTCGCCGAAGCGCTTTTTCATTTCCAGCAGCTCTTCCTTGACGATGGCAAGCACCCGGGCATCGTCGGCCAGAATGGCTTCCCAGTTCTCGATCTTGGCCTGCAGGCTGGCAAGCTCTTCCTCGATCTTCAGGATCTCAAGGCCTGCCAGACGGCCCAGCTGCAGCTTGACGATGGCATCTGCCTGCGGGTCGTCAAAGCCGAACTGCTCCATGATGGCAGCCTTGGCCTCTGCCATGCCGCCCTTGCAGGCGCGGATGGTGGCGATCAGCTCGTCCACGATGTCGGTGGCCTTTTTCAGACCTTCCAGAATGTGGGCGCGCTCCTTGGCCTTTTTCAGGTCGTACTGGGTGCGGCGGCGCACCACCTCGTCCTGAAATTCCACGTATTTCTGAAGCATCTGCTTCAGGGTGAGGACTTTCGGCACCTTGTGGTCGATGGCCAGCATGATAACGCCCACGGTATCCTGCAGCTGGGTGTACTGGTACAGCTGGTTCAGGATGACCTGTGCGTTGGCGTCCTTGCGGATGTCCACCACGATGCGCATGCCCTTGCGGTTGGTCTCATCGTTCAGGCCGGTGATGCCCTCAATGCGCTTTTCCTTGACAAGGTCGGCCATGTTCTCAATGAGGCGGGCCTTGTTGACCATATACGGGATCTCCGTAATGATGATCTGGGTGCGGCCGTTCTTGGTCTCCTCGATGGTGGCGCGGCCCCGCAGGGTGATCTTGCCCCGGCCGGTGGCGTAGGCGGCGCGGATGCCGCTGCGGCCCATGATGATGCCGGCAGTGGGGAAGTCCGGGCCCTTGATGTATTCCATCAGGCCGGGCAGGTCGATGTCCGGGTTGTCGATATAGGCGATGCAGCCGTCAATGACCTCGCTCAGGTTGTGGGGCGGGATGTTGGTGGCCATGCCGACCGCAATGCCCTGACTGCCGTTGACCAGCAGGTTGGGGAAGCGGCAGGGCAGCACGCTGGGCTCCTTCTTGGTCTCGTCAAAGTTGGGGTCCCAGTCGATGGTGTCCTTCTCGATATCGGTCAGCATCTCCACCGCCATGCGGCTCATGCGGGCCTCGGTGTAACGGTAGGCAGCCGGGGGGTCGCCGTCCACAGAACCAAAGTTACCCTGACCATCCACCAGCGGATAGCGCAGAGAGAAGTCCTGTGCCAGACGGACCATGGCATCGTAGACCGATGCGTCGCCGTGGGGATGGTAGGAGCCCAGCACCGCACCAACGGTGTCGGCGGATTTGCGGTAGGGATGGCTGGGGTCGTTGCCGCGCTCGTGCATGGTGTACAGAATGCGGCGGTGAACAGGCTTCAAACCGTCGCGCACATCGGGCAGGGCGCGGGACACGATGACCGACATGGAGTAGTCCAGGAATGCGGTCTCGATTTCCTTTTTCACATCGCGGATGATCTTTTTGGTTCCGCTGCCCGGTATCATCACATAATCTTCTTCCATTGTTTCCTCCAATTACACGTCCAGCTTTGCGTACTGGGCGTTGGTCTCGATAAAGCGGCGGCGCGGCTCCACCTGATCGCCCATCAGGATGGTAAAGGCTTCGTCGGCCTTCTCGGCGTCGTCAATGGTGATCTGCACGATCACGCGGTTATCGGGGTTCATGGTGGTCTCCCACAGCTGTTCGGGGTTCATCTCACCAAGGCCCTTATAGCGGTTCACCTTTGCGCCGGGCATTTCCTGCGAAAGCACGGCCATTTCGGCATCGTTGTAGGCGTACTTGATGGTGTTGCCCTTCTGCACCTTGAACAGAGGCGGCTGGGCCACATACACATGGCCCTGCTCAATGAGCGGGCGCATATAGCGGAAGAAGAAGGTGAGCATCAGGGTGCAGATGTGGGAGCCATCCACATCTGCATCGGCCATGATGAACACTTTATCGTAGCGCAGCTTGGAGATATCGAACTCGTCACCAATGCCGCAGCCCAGTGCCAGCACAACGGGCATCAGCTTGTCGTTGCCGTAAATTTTATCGGCGCGGGCCTTTTCCACGTTCAGCATCTTGCCCCACAGCGGCAGGATGGCCTGAATGGCAGAGTCGCGGCCCATCTTGGCGGAACCGCCTGCAGAATCGCCCTCGACGATGAAGATTTCGGTGCGGCTGGGGTCTTTTTCGCGGCAGTCTGCCAGCTTGCCGGGCATCCGGCTGGTCTCCAATGCGCTCTTGCGGCGCACCAGTTCGCGGGCCTTTTTGGCAGCGGCGCGGGCGCGGGCGGCCTGGGTGGCCTTTTCAAAGATGGCCTTTGCCACGCCGGGGTTCTCCTCAAAGAATTCCATCAGCTTGGAGTAGACCATGTTGGAAACAAGGGTGCGGATCTCCGTGTTGCCCAGCTTTGCCTTGGTCTGGCCCTCAAACTCCGCCTCCTGCAGCTTGACAGAGATCACGCAGATCAGGCCCTCGCGCACGTCCGCACCGGACAGGTTCTCGTCCTTATCCTTCAGCAGGCCGTGGCTGCGGCCGTAATCATTGAACACGCGGGTCAGGCTGTTCTTGAAGCCCTCCTCGTGGGTGCCGCCGTCCGGGGTGTTGACGTTGTTGGCAAAGCTCAGCAGCAGCTCGTTGTAGCTGGAATTATACTGCAGTGCGATCTCTGCCATGCCGCGGTCGGTCTGGCCCTTGAGGTAGATCACATTGGGGTGCAGCACGTCCAGCTTGCGCTTCTCGCCCAGATAGGTGACGAAGCTCTTGATGCCGCCCTCGTAGCACATGACCTCGGTGCGGTAGCAGGGTTCTCCCTCCTTGCCGTCCTCCAGCACGGGGGTATACATCTCGCGCTCGTCGGTCAGGGTGATCTTGACACCGGCGTTCAGGAAGCTTTCTTCCCGCAGGCGCTTTTCCAGCGTGTCGAAGTCGTACACGGTGGTATCCCGGAACATCTCCGGGTCCGGCTTGAAGGTGACCCGGGTGCCGGTGACGCCGTCGGCTACGGTGCCGATGCACTTGAGCGGGCCGTCCGGGTCGCCGCGGCGGAAGGTCTGCTCGTACTCGTGGCCGTCGCGGCGCACGTTGACGGTGAGCCACTCGGAGCAGGCGTTGACCACCGAAGCGCCCACGCCGTGCAGGCCGCCGGCCACCTTGTAGCCGGAGTTTTCGCCGCCGAACTTGCCGCCGGCGTGCAGGATGGTGTAAACGACGGTGACGGCGGGCAGGCCGGTGTCGGCCTGAATGTCCACAGGGATGCCGCGGCCGTTATCCGTGACCTGAATGATGTTGTCTTTCAGGATCTTGACCTCGATGTGGTCGCAGTAGCCGGCCAGTGCTTCATCGATGGCGTTGTCCACGATCTCGTAGACCAGATGATGCAGGCCGCGCTCGCCGGTGGAGCCGATATACATGCCCGGGCGCTTGCGCACCGCTTCCAGACCCTTCAGGACCTGGATCTCGCTGGCATTATACTCATGGTCGGTAGCGGTTTCGGCATTTGTGCTGGTAATGATTTCTTCTGCCATTTCCTTTCTCCCTTTTGTTCAATGTTTGCATTTTTGTTCGATCTATCGTAAAAGCAGAGCATATTCTCCGCCTGTTGGCTGGTTTACTCGATCATTTTTTCGGCTCTGCGCCGCATGGCAGCAGGCGACAGCTCCGAAAGATACACCGTGTCCACCACGGCCCCGTCTGCCAGAACATAGCTCTGGGGCAGCTCGTCCGAAAGGCTCACCACCGCGCCGTTCTTCTGGGCGTAGTTCAGAAACTCCCGACCCCGGGGGGTGATGGTGGTGGTTTCCAGATTGAAGATGCCGATAATGTCCCGGTCATTCAGCACGTAGTCACGGCCCAGATGAATATACATACAGTATTTTCCTCATTCTGGCAGTTCATGCATAAAACGCTGTTTATTCACCGGCGGCTGCATGTACTTTTGCATCATTTCTTCATGCTTTGCTCAGCACACCGCCGTTCATACGGTACACTTCGCCGTCCGTTTTCAGGAACGCGGTATCATCACAGCTGGTCACGAATGTCTGCTTTTCCTTCATGCGGGTGAGCAGATACTGTTTGCGGCCCTCGTCCAGTTCGCTGAGCACATCGTCCAGCAGGAGCACCGGGTGCTCTCCGGTGATCCGGGCAGCGGCAGCCGCTTCGGCCATTTTCAGGCTCAGCACCACGCTGCGCTGCTGTCCCTGACTTGCAAACACCTTTGCGGGCTGGTCGTCCAGCAGCAGCTCAACGTCCTCGCGGTGGATGCCGCACAGGCTCTGCCCGGCGCGCAGCTCTTCGTTCTGGCGCTGCTTCAAAAGTGCGGAAAGCCCGCCCGGCTCAAACTGGGCGGCATAGCGCACCGCCATGCGCTCTGCCCCGTGGGAAAGCTCGGCATAGTTGGCGCAGGCCAGCGGTGTGAGCAGGGCCAGATACTCCCGCCGCCGCTTCTGGATGGCCTCGCCCTGCGCTGCAAGCTCCACGTTCAGCACTTCCAGCAGGGCGCATTTTTCTGCCCACGGGCGCTCCGTGCCGCCTGCGGAATGACGCAAAAGCGCGTTTTTCTGCTGCAATGCCCGCACATAGCGACGGTAGGTGGCAAGGTAGCCGGGGTACAGCTGGCACAGCGCCGCGTCCAGAAACCGCCGCCGTCCTTCCGGTGCACCTTTTACAAGGCTCAGGTGCCCGGGGTCGAACACCACAGCCGGAAAGCTGCCCGCAAGGCCCGCTGCCCGCTTGGGCGGAGAGCCGTTGACCGATGCATACCGGCCGGGGCGCTGTGCATCCGGCGTGCCCACCGTAATGCGCACATTTGCCGGTTCGTCCGGTTCCTGATCCTCCTGCCGGGTGCGCTGGGTGACGGCCTCCAGTACCGCGAATGTTTCTCCGCGGCGCACAAGCTCGGCATCCTTACCGCCCCGGAAGCTTTTGCCGCCGGTCAGCAGCCAGATGGCCTCCAGCAGGTTCGTTTTGCCCTGACCGTTGTTGCCGCAGATCACGGTCAGCTCCCGGCCCGGTTCCAGCTGCGCTGCCGCAATATTGCGGTAATTCGCAACTTCCAGTGAAAGCAGACGCATTACTGGCCCTGACCCACTTCCACGGTCTGGCCGTCCAGCTCGATCACATCACCGGCACGGCACTTCTTGCCGCGCATGGTGCACACCTCGCCGTTCACCTTCACAGCACCGCCCTGCACCAGCTCCTTGGCTTCGCCGCCGGTCTCGCACAGGCCTGCATATTTCAGCAGGGCATCCAGCTTGATAAATTCCGTATGGATGAGAATTTTCTGCATAATTTCGCCCTCTTAATCGTTCTTGAAGCGCACCGGCAGCACCAGATACAAAAAGTCGTTGCCCTCGGCAGGCAGCACCTTGACCGGGCTCAGAGGGCCGCTGATCTCCATGCGGACCTTCTCGGTGCGGGCGTTGCGCAGCGCATCCAGCAGATAACGGTTGTTGAAGCCGATCTCCACTTCGTCGCCCTCGCAGTCGGCGTTGAACTCGTCCACCACGCGGCCAAGGTTGGTCTGGCAGCGCACCACGACTTTACCCTCTGTAAAGGAGATGCGGAGAGGATTTTTTAAACGCTCTGTAATAATCAGCGAAGCACGCTCGATGGTCTCGATGAATTCCTTGGTGTCGATGGTCACGCGGGTGCGGCTGTCGGCGGGGATCACGTTGCGGTAGTTGAGGAACTCGCCCTCGATCAGGCGGCTCATGATGGTGTAGCCGCCGGCCATAAAGACCACATAGCGGCGGTTGGCGCTGATGTGCACCGGCTCTTCGTCGTCGTTGGGCAGCAGGTGGGCGACCTCGGTCATGGTCTTGCTGGGCACGATGATGCGGATATCCTTTACCGCTGTCACCGGGCGTTCCACGATGGCCAGACGGTAGCCGTCCAGTGCCACTACAGTCAGCTTGTCGGGCAGGATCTCGAACAGCTCACCGGTGTGGGCGGGCTTTTTCTCGTCCTGACTGACAGCATATAACGTACGATCGATCATATCTTTCAGCACGCCGGTCTTGATGGTCAGGGTCTCTTCCGCTCCGGTATTGGGCAGCTCGGGGAAATCGTTGGCCGGCATGGACTGGATCTCGAACTGGACTACGCCGCTCTGGATGGTGGTCTTGCCGTTCTCGGCAGAGAGGATGCTGACCTGACCGGCGGGCATCCGGCTGATCATGCTGCTGAGCAGCTTTGCATTCAGCACCACCTCGCCGGCTTCCTTGACATTGGCTTCGATGGTGGTTACGATGCCCATTTCCAGATCGTAGCCGGTGAGGTTGAGCTGGAAGCCTTCGGCTTTCAGCAGGATACCTTCCAGCACAGGGATGGCAGAACGCATGGTGACGGCTTTGGACACACCATCGATGGCTGCGCTCAGCAGAACTTTATCACATACGATGTTCAAACTGAATTCTCTCCTTTGTTTTTTCGTTTCTGATGTTGTTTTGTGTTTGAAAACAGTTTCAGAACCGGTCTATCTTATTGAACTTGTTGTAGTAACCGTAGTAGGGGGTGGGGAACTTGTGGAAAACCCCGAAAAGCCTTGTCGGAATGCGGGGGTTTTGGTTTCCACGGGGTTGTGAATGTGTTGTGAATGGATCGTGGAAAGGTTGGAATAGGTCTTTCTTTCCACAGACCATGTGGAGAACGGAGGTTGAATGTTGAAAACTCTGTGGAAAGTGTGGAAAGGTTTGCGTTTTTACCACAAGATATAGGTTCTTTTTCCCCGTTTTGTTCCGTTTTCTCCCCATATTTTGGGGTTTCACCCATAAATGAGTACGACTTTTGCACGATTTCTGCGGTCAGGCCTTCACGTTCTTGATGATGTCGCTCACGGTCTCGCGCAGGTGTTGGTCGTTCTTCATGTCACGCTCCATGGTCTTGAGGGAGTAGACGATGGTGGAGTGGTCACGGCCGGAGAATTCACGGCCGATCTCTTCCATGCTCATGCCGGTGACCTCGCGCAGGATGTAGATGGCCACACGGCGGGCAGAGGCAACGTTGGCGTTGCGCTTGGTGCCGCGGATGTCGGCAGGGGAGACGTTGAAGGTGCGGGACACCTCGCCAATGATCTTCTCGATGGTCACGGGCACCGGCTGGGTCTCGTTGAGGATGTCCTTGATGGCATTCTGGGCCACACTGATGACCGGCTGGATGCCCTCCAGCATGTAGTAGGCGTTCAGTTTTTTTACAGCGCCTTCCAGCTGGCGGATGTTGTTCTTCAGGTGGTTGGCAATGAACTCGGCCACATCCTCGGGCAGGTCCAGATGCAAAAGCTCTGCCTTGCGCTTGACGATGGCCACGCGGGTCTCAAAATCCGGCGGCTGCACATCGGCGGTCAGGCCCCACTCAAAGCGGGTGCGCAGACGCTCTTCCAGACTTTTGATCTCCTTGGCCGGGCGGTCGGAGGCAATGACGATCTGCTTGTGGGCATCGTGCAGGGAGTTGAAGGTGTGGAAGAACTCCTCCTGCGTGGACTCCTTGCCGGCGATGAACTGGATATCGTCCACCAGCAGCAGGTCTGCCACGCGGTACTTCATGCGGAAGTCCTCGGTGCTGCCGGCGCGGATGGCGGCGATCAGCTCATTGGTGAACTGCTCGCAGGTAACGTACATGATGACGAAATCGGGGTGGGTGCGCTTGATCTCGGTCTGGATGGCCGTGAGCAGATGGGTCTTGCCAAGGCCGGAGCCGCCGTAGATGAACAGCGGGTTGTATGCGCCGGAGGGATTGGCCGCAACCGCCTGTGCAGCAGCAAACGCAAACTGGTTGGAAGGGCCTTTGATGAAGTTTTCAAATGTGAACTCGTAGTTGCCCTGCGGGGAGGCGGGGTTCGCCTCGTACTGCTGGGCCAGCACCACCTCGTGCGGCGGCGTGCTGGGCACCACCAGCGTGATGTCCACGTCGAAGCCCAGCACGGTCTTGAAGGCTTCCTTGAGCAGGCCAAGGTAGCGGTCCGTCACGATCTTGCAGATGAAGTCGTTGCGCACCGAAAGGGTGATGTGGCTGGAATCCTCAAAGCTGATCGGCTCCAGTCCGTCGATATAGAGATTATAGGTCGGCTCGGCCATCTGCGTTTTGCAGTACGCCTGGGCGGCCTCTAAAACGTCCTTAAAAGAATCCATAAAACATCCACTCCGTTAAAGTTTTCAACAATGCTGCTGATACTAGGTTAGTATACCACAAAAAACGCTGTGCGTCCATATTTCTATAATGTAATTTATAATACATAAGAAAAGCCCCTGCACGGCCGTTGTGGCATGGGCAAAACAGGGCCACAATATCTTGTGGCAAAAGAGTTTTCCACGGCAGAATGGTGAAAAAGTTGAAAATCTTTTCACAAAAAAGTTTGAAGGAAAGCGAAAAAAATGCTTGACAGAACGCCATACTATGCGATATACTGTTGAATTGCAAGCCTGTCCCCAATCTGGGACCACATCAGACCCCATACCGGGGATAAGTTTTTACGGAGGATACAACCATGAAGAGAACTTTTCAGCCCAAGAAGCGTCAGCGCAAGGAAGTTCATGGCTTTCTGACCCGCATGAGCACCAAGAACGGCCGTAAGGTCATCAATGCTCGCCGTGCAAAGGGCCGCAAGAGCCTGACTGTCTGATCCGGCCTTTTATGACGGGATCCGGCGCAGAAATGAATATGCGCACAAAAGACCGCTGATATTGGATTAGCGGTCTTATTTTTTTTTGAAAATTGAAAGAATTTTCGTAAAAATGCCCGCATGGGCTTTCAAAGTCGAAAAATTTTTGATATACTGGCTGAAGAATGCACCCTTCGGGGCGTGTTCTCAGCCACAGAAAGGAGGCGCGGAATCATGCGCTATCGTCCCATCCGCCGCAACAGCGAGTTTGGCAGAGTGTATGCCCGCGGCAAATCCTATGTGAACCCTGGTCTTGTGATGTATGTGCTCAAGACCCGCAGCAAAAAGACCCGCGTGGGTCTGACCGCCACCAAAAAGATCGGCCACGCCGTGCAGCGCAACCGTGCCCGCCGCGTGATGAAGGCGGCCATCGACGAGCATCTGGACTACAACATCGGCGGCTATGATCTGATCTTTGTAGCCCGCGGTATGACCCCGCGGCTGAAGAGCTGGCAGCTGAGCAGCGTTGTGGCAAAGCTGTTTGCACAGGCCGGTCTGCCGGATAAGGCCAAACGGCCGGATGCGCCGCCCCCTGCCACCGTGCCCCCGGCACGCAGGGCACAGGCGGAAAAGCCGGACGCATGAACCGCCTGCAGTACATCTGCCGCCGCGCGCTGTGCGTGCCCATCCGGGCCTACCAGTACACTCTCAGCCCATGGATCGGCCGCAGCTGCCGTTTTACGCCCAGCTGCAGCAACTACACCATGCAGGCCATCATGACCCATGGGTGCGTAAAGGGCATCCTGCTGGGGGCATGGCGCATCGCCCGGTGCAATCCCTTCGGCAAATGGGGCTTTGACCCGGTGCCGGAGCCGGGCCGCTGGCAGAACCCTGCCCGCCGGCTGCAGCCCGCAAAACTGTTTTCCACACGGCACAAGCAAAAGGTGGAAAAGTAAATATGCTTCTTGTGACGCGGTGCACTGTGGGCAGCGTGTCCTACGATAAAAATAACAAGTCCCGTGCCACAGACGGGGCAGAATGGACAAAGGTATGAACTTCTTTTACATCCTGAGCGGTCCTCTCGGCTATGTCATGGAGTGGATCTACAAGCTGCTCCCGAGCTACGGCTGGGACATCATCATCTTCACGCTGCTCATCAACATCGTCAAGATCCCTCTGCAGCTGAGCCAGCAGAAGAGCATGGCTAAAATGTCGGCCTTCCAGCCCATGATGATGGAGATCCAGACCAAGTACAAGGACAAGCCCGAAAAGCAGCAGGAAGAAATGCTCAAGCTGCAGCAGGACTACGGCTATAACCCCACCGCAGGCTGCGTGCCCATGCTGTTGAACTTCCTTGTCATGTTCGGCGTTATCGGTGTCGTGTACAATCCGCTGGAGCGCATCTTCCACATCAGTGCTGCGGCTCTGACCGCCGCCGGTGAGGCCCTGACCGCCTCCGGCGTCGCCTTTACCGCCATCACCCGCGATACCAACATCATCGCACAGGTGATTGCTGGCAACGGCGGTGTGCTGGGCTGCTTCAGCGCCGAGCAGATCGCTACCATTACCGAGTTCAGCCAGCACATGAACTTCCTCGGCATCGACCTGACCCGCATCCCCAAGCTGGGCCTTTCTCTGGACATCGTGCTGCCGCTGCTGTCGGTCATCACCATGCTCCTGTCCACCCACATCAGCATGAAGGCCAGCGGCCAGCAGATGCAGGGCAGCATGAAGCTGACCATGTATATGATGCCGCTGATGTACCTGTTCTTCTGCTTCACCTATCCTCTGGCATTCTCTCTGTACTACGTCATTTCCAACATCGTGATGACCGTGCAGACTCAGGTCATGCGCAAGGTGTACGACCCCGATAAGATGCGCAAGGAGATCGAAGCGCAGATCGCAGAAAAGAAAAAGCAGGAAAAACGCGGTGTGAAGAACACTACCGTCAAGGTCACCGATCCCAAGACCGGCAAGACCACGGAAAAGAACATTTCTGCCAGCGAGATGAACAAGCGCCGTCTGGAGTATGCCCGCCAGCTGGACGAGGAGCGCTACAAGGACGAGCGTACCGTGCCGCTGAGCGAGCTGAACAAGCAGGATAAAGAATAAGAGGAGGATGAACGGTTATGATCCGTAAGCAGGAAGCGACCGGCAAAACGGTCGATGAAGCCCGCGCAAAAGCCTGCGCTCTGCTGGGCGTGCAGGCCGATGATCTGAATGTCAGCTGCGAAGTGCTGGAAATGCCCCAGAAGACTGGTTTTCTGGGCCTGAAGCTCACCCCCGCTAAGGTGTGCGTGAGCGTGGAGGAGCCGGACGCTCCGGCTGCAGCACCCGCTGAGCCTGTTGTTGAGAAAAAGACTCCCGTGCAGGAGGCTGTCAAGGCCACTCCCGTGGCAGAGGAGCCTGCTGCTGCGGCAGCACAGCCGGAAGCAAAGGCCGAAGAACCTGCTGCCCCCGCTGCAGAAGCTGCTGCAGAGCAGCCCGCTGCCGAGGAAGAGGAGCCGGAAGTCCCCATCGTGATCGAAGAGAACGCTAAGATCAAGGCTGCTGTGGACTACCTGCGTGAGGTCATTGCCCTGATGGGCGTGGAGAATGTCACCTTCAGCGCTGTGCAGAAGGGCGAAGCTACCATCATCCGTCTGGACGGTGAAAAGCTGGGTGCCCTCATCGGCCGCCGCGGCGAGACCATGGAGAGCCTTTCCTATCTGGCAAGCCTTGTGGCAAACCGTCTGGAGGGCGATTACATCAAGCTGGGTCTGGATGTGGCCGGCTACCGCGATAAGCGCGAGAGCGACCTGACCGCACTGGCACAGCGCATTGGTGCCAAGGTGCGCAAGACCGGCCGCAGCTTTGCCATGGAACCCATGAACCCCTACGAGCGCCGCATCATCCACTCTGCCATCAGCAAGATGGAGGGCGTGCGCAGCGAGAGCAAGGGCGAAGGCCGTGACCGCCGTGTGGTCATCTACTCCACCGCACCCGATGCACAGACCGAGAACACCTATGGCGAGCGCCGTCCCCGCGGCGGACGCGGCAATGGCCGTCGTCCCGGCGGCAGCCGCAATGGCGGCTATCGCGGCGGGAACCGTTCTGAGCATGGCGACCACAATGGAAACCGCGGCGGCTACCGTGGCAGCCGCAATGGTGCACCCCGCGGCCCGCGGCCTTCTGGCGTACCGGAGCGCACCTATGCACCCCGTGATGCAGAGAATGCAGCACCGGTAGCACCCAAGCGCACCGAGCGCGTGGACGATTTTGCCGATTTCAGCTTTGGCAAGATCGAGCTGTAATTTTGCAGAATTACTTTTGAAATCAGGGTCTCCGGAAGATCTGCGGATTTTCCGGAGACCTTTTTTACGCAAAAAAGGATTTTACCCAAAACTGACGCCAAGGTGGTTTCGGGTCGGGCAGCTGTTGCGGTATACTGAGCATAAAAAAGTCATTCTTCTCAAAATTTGGAGGATTTGCCTGTTTTTTGCCGAAATCTTTCTCTTAAATGGCAATTGTAAAACAATTGGTCAAGGCTTTATACTGTAGTCAAGAGCGTTCTGTTCGTGAAGAACAGACAGAATGATGAAAAGAGAGGTAATCAACTATGGCTCAGAACAAGATCTCCCGCCGCAGCTTCCTGCGTGGTGCAGGGGCATCCGCCACCATCGCAGCCGCCAGCTGCATGGCACCCTCTGCAGCCGCCTGTGACATCAAGTCCCTGTGGAGCATGGATCTGCAGATCCTTGCCACCAGCGATACCCACGGCAAATTCGACCCATGGGACTACGCCGCCAATAAGGCAGATGCTTCCGGCAGTGTGGCCCAGCAGGCGACCGCCATCAAGCAGTGCCGCACCCGGAACACGCTGGTGGTGGATGCAGGCGATACCATTCAGGCCAACTCCGCAGAGCTGTTCCTGAACGATGACCTGCATCCCATGGTCGCTGCCATGAATGCCATCGGTTATGATATCTGGACCACCGGCAACCATGAGTACAACTACGGCATGGATGTGCTGAAAAAGGTCATGGGACAGCAGAAGGCCAAGGTGCTCACCGGCAACGTTTACGCACCAGACGGCACCCCGCTGGCCGACGGCTACACCATCATCAAAAAGGGCACCGTCAAGATCGGTGTCATTGGCATGGTCACCCCCAACATCATCCGCTGGGATGCCAAGAATCTGGAGGGCTGGAAGGTCACCAACCCTGTGGACGAGAGCCGCAAGATCATTGATAAGATCAAGGATCAGGTGGATGTTCTGATCGGCGTCATGCACATGGATACCGAGAACGAGTACGGTGTCTATGGCTCCGGCGTTACCGATCTGGCCAATGCCTGCCCGGAGTTTGATGTAATCGTGGGCGGCCACGGCCACAGGAGCATCCCCAACATGATGATCAACAACGTGCTGGTGGTGGAGAACAAGAACGCCGGTGCCACCCTGTCCGAGATCCACGTCTATCTGGAGCGCCAGCTGGACGGTAAGTGGAAGGTCGTGAACCGCACCTCTGAAAACCTGCAGATCAAGGAGTACGAGCCCGATCCGGAGCTGACCGCTTTGCTGGCCTCCTACGACACCCGCGCCAAGGAAGACGCTGTTACCCCCATTGGCGAGCTGAAGGGCGGCGATCTGGCCCCCGAAAACGAGATCGACTGCCTGCCGCAGGCCATGGTGCAGGATACCGCGCTGCTGGACTTCATCAACGAAGTGCAGATGTACTACACCGGTGCGCAGGTCTCTGCTACCGCCCTGACCTCCATGACCTCCCAGATGCGCGCGGGCACCATCCGCAAGTGCGATATGGCCAGCATCTACACCTACCAGAACACCCTGTACAAGCTGCAGATGACCGGCGAGCAGCTGCGCCGCTTCATGGAGTGGTCTGCTGCCTTCTTCAAGACATGGAAGCCGGATGAAGTGACCATCGCCTTTGACCCCTCGGTGCGCTACTACCTGTACGATGCTTTTGAGGGCGTCAGCTACGAGCTGGACATCTCCAAGGAGCCGGGCCACCGCATCAAGAACCTCAAGTGGCCGAACGGCAAGGCCGTGAAGGACACCGATACCTTTGTGGTGGCAGTGAACAACTACCGCGCCACCACCCAGCTGCTGACGGCTGCGGACATCTTCCTGCCGGGCGAAGAGCTGCCCAAGCTGTTGGAGATCGATGTGCGCGGCGACGTGGGCGGCATCCGCGAGCTGCTGGGCGAGTACATCCGCACCGTGAAGGGCGGCACCATTGAGCCGCACGTGAACAACAACTGGAAGATCGTGGGCAACAACTGGAAGGCTGCCGATCACCAGAAGGCTGTGCAGCTGCTGCGCGAGGGCAAGCTGGCCCTGAATGAGAATGCCGATGCACGCACGCTGCCTGGCAAGGCCATCACCACGGCGGATATCGCCAAGTTCTAAAAAACAGTTTCCTGTAAAAAGGGGCTTTCCGTGTTGGGACGGAAAGCCCCTTTTTTGTGTGAGAAACGGGCGGATTTTCAACCGTTTCCCGGGAATTGGTTGAAAAAACAGTACCATTCCGCAGCATTTCGTGGTACAATGAAACTGTATTCGTCTCGCTGCTGTGGGCAGATGGGAGCAAGCGGCCAGACCGGGCGCGGAAAGGAAGCCAGAAAAAACCATGCAGGAAACGACCATTGCAGCCATTGCAACAGCGCCGGGCGCAGGCGGCATTGCCGTCGTGCGGCTCTCCGGTGCGGAGAGCTATCCCATAGCAGCCCGGGTGTTCCGCCCGGCCAACGCCGCAAAAAAGGTGGAGGATGCCAAAGGCTACACCGCCATGTACGGCACATTCCGGGAAGGGGACGAAGCCTTTGATGAGGGGGTGGCCCTGTTTTTCCGCGCGCCCCACAGCTATACCGGCGAGGACGTGGTGGAGCTTTCCTGCCATGGCGGCAGCGCCGTGGCCCGCCGTCTGGTGGAAGCCTGTCTTGCTGCCGGTGCTCAGCCTGCCGCGCCCGGCGAGTACACCCGCCGCGCGTTCCTGAACGGCAAGCTGGGTCTGACGCAGGCCGAAGCGGTGATGGATCTGATCTCGGCGGATGGCCGTCAGGGTGCCGCGCTGGCCAATGCCGCGCTGGGCGGTGCGCTGGCAAAGAAGATCAGTGCCCAGAAGGAAGCGCTTACCGCCATTCAGGCTCACCTTGCCGCATGGGTGGATTTTCCCGAAGAGGATGTACCGGAGCTGGACGGTGACCATCTGCACCGCGTACTGAGTGGGGTAAAGGCAGAGCTGGACAAGTTGATCCATAATTATCAGGCGGATACCGTCCTGCGCGAAGGTGTGGACTGCGCCATTGTGGGCAGACCAAATGCGGGAAAATCCACACTGCTCAACCTGCTGGCCGGGTTCGACAGGGCCATCGTCACGCCGGTGGCTGGCACCACCCGTGACGTGGTGGAGCAGGCGGTACAGCTGGGGGATATCCAGCTGAATCTGTTCGATACCGCCGGTCTGCGCGAGACCGAAGATGCCATTGAAGCCGAGGGCATCCGCCGCAGCTGGAAAAAACTGGAGGAGGCAGGCCTGATTTTGGCTGTGTTCGATGGCTCTGAGCCGCCCACGCGGGAAGATCTGGAGCTTGCACAGCGTTGCACAGGCCGTCCTGCCATTGCACTTATCAACAAAGAGGATAAACCAACGCAATTTGACGCAGAGTTGATAGCACCCTGCTTTGCCATGGTGCTGCCGGTGTGCTGTCAGGAGGAGGAGAGCCGCAAGGTGATCTCCGCTGCGGTGGCCCGCCTGCTGGGTACCAGCCAGATCGACCCCCATGCCGCCAGTCTGTCCGGCCAGCGTCAGCTTTCCGCCGCACTGCGTGCGCGGGACGCTGTGGCCGGTGCACTGGATGCTGCCGCAGGCGGCTTTGGGCTGGATGCCGTTTCCGTCTGTGTGGACGACGCACTGGCCGCCCTGTGCGACCTGACCGGTGAGAACGCCTCGGAAGCTGTGATCGAACAGGTGTTTGAACGTTTCTGCGTGGGAAAGTGACGAAGAGCTTCCTGCGCAGAGCGTAGTCGCGTGTTTAAAGTTTGATGCCTTTTGCAAAATGCATCGCCGCCGGGGATGTTCTCTTTTGCGTGCCAAAAGAGAACCAGAAAAGCACCCGCTACTTTCGAGGCGCGGGAGGCACGAATTAAGGGCTACTCGCCCTTAATAATCCCAAAGGAGATGGGCTCCATACAAAAAATCCAAGTCGCTCCGCTAGAGGATTTTTTGTGTTACGCCGATTTGTAGTCGCTTGCGCGACGAGCCATACGGACAAGTTTATGCGTTATCTGCTGCGCGACAGCTGCAGGCTGACAGCAGCAATATGCCGTTTCCTGTTACGACCCTTTCCCGTGAAAAAGTAAATTCGAAAAGCCCGCAGGCTTTTCGGATTTACAAATTTAAAAAATATATTTCCGCTGAACATGCCCAGAGTGAAACGGAGGGCATTTTAAATCATTTGTTAGAGGAAACCCGAAAGTATATGAACCACTTAGGAGATTATGACGTTATCGTCATCGGTGCCGGTCATGCCGGCATCGAGGCAGCTCACGCCGCCGCAACGCTGGGCGCGAGAACGGCTGTGTTTACCATGAGTCTGGATGCCATTGGCAACATGCCCTGCAACCCCAGCATTGGCGGCACGGCAAAAGGCACGCTGGTACGTGAATTGGATGCGCTTGGCGGCGTGATGGGCCTTGCTGCAGATGCCACTTATCTGCAGAGCCGGATGCTCAACAAGGGCAAGGGCCCGGCGGTGCACGCCCTGCGTGTGCAGACCGACCGCAAGCGCTACCATGAATATATGAAGCATGCATTGGAACTCACGCCCGGCCTTGCCATCCATCAGGCTGAGGTCGTGAGCATCGAGACCGAGAACGGCCGTGTGAGGGGCGTTGTGACCCAGCTGAACGGGGAATACAGCGCCAAGTGCGTGGTCATTGCCACCGGCACGAACCTTGGCGGCAAAATTTTTGTGGGCGATGCGTGGTACGCCTCCGGCCCGGACGGGATGCACGCCGCTAACGCCCTGACCGACAGCCTGAAGGCTGCCGGGCTGCCGCTGCGCCGGTTCAAGACCGGCACCCCTGCCCGGGTGCACCGCCGCAGCATCGATTTTTCCAAGCTGGAATGCCAGCCCGGCGACCCGGACAATGAGCTGCAGCCCTTCAGCTTTATGACCGATGCACCCATGTACAACAAGGTGGAGTGCTGGATCGCCTATACCAACCCCGAGACCCACAGGATCATTCTGGATAACATCCAGCGCAGCCCGCTCTATGGCGGCATGATCGAGGGCGTTGGCCCGCGCTACTGCCCCTCCATCGAGGACAAGGTGGTGCGCTTTGCGGGCAAGGACCGCCACCCCATTTTTGTGGAACCCTGCGGCGAGAACACCGAAGAGATGTATCTGCAGGGTGCCTCCAGCAGCCTGCCGGAGGATGTGCAGAACGCCTTTTACCGCAGCATCAGGGGCTTTGAGAACATCGAGATCATGCGCCCGGCCTATGCCATCGAGTACGACTGCGTGGACCCCACCAGTCTGGAAGCCACGCTGGAAAGCAAGGTGGTGCGGGGACTGTACGGCGCGGGCCAGTTCAACGGCACCTCCGGCTACGAGGAAGCCGCCGCCCAGGGCCTGCTGGCCGGACTGAACGCCGCCCGCAATGCGCTGGGCGAAGAGCAGCTTATCCTGCCGCGCCACACCAGCTATCTGGGCACACTGGTGGATGATCTGGTCACAAAGGGTGTCATGGACCCCTACCGCATGATGACCAGCCGCAGCGAGTACCGCCTGACCCTGCGTCAGGACAACGCCGACCAGCGGCTGACCCCCATCGGCAGGAAATACGGCCTTGTGCAGGATGACCGCTGGGCCAAGTACCAGCACACCCAGAGCATTCTGGAAGCGGAGCGCCGCCGCCTGCACGAGACGCATCTGCGCACCGCAGACCTGCGTGCCGCCATGGAAGCGGCCGGTCTTGCCCCTGCTGCCGAGGGCGGCATTGCGGAAGAGCTGCTGCGCCGCCCGGAGATCAGCTATCCGCTGCTGGCCGGTGTCATCGGCTGGGGCGAGGAGATCACCCCCATGCTGGCCGAACGGCTGGAGACCGAGATCAAGTATGCGGGCTACATTGCCCGGCAGGACCGGATGATCCGGGACGTGGCCCGGCATGAAAAGACCCTGATCCCAGATGATTTTGAATATTCCGACCTGACCGGCCTGACACTGGAAGCCCGCGAAAAGCTGGCCCGCATCCGGCCGAAGAACCTCGGTCAGGCGGGGCGCATCCCGGGTGTATCGCCCTCCGATGTGGCGCAGCTGAGCATTGCACTGGCAGCGAGGAAGTAAGTCTGCTTCCCGCACAGAGAGTATTCGTGTGGGGCGGGCTTCATGCCTTTTGCAAAATGCATCGCCGCCGGGGATGTTCTCTTTTGCGTGCCAAAAGAGAACCAGAAAAGCACCCGCTACTTTCGAGGCGCGGGAGGCACGAATTAAGGGCTGCTCGCCCTTAATAATCCCAAAGAAGATGGGCTCCATACAAAAAATCCAAGTCGCTTCGCTAGAGGATTTTTTGTGTTCCGCCGATTTCGAGTCGCTTGCGCGACGCGCCGTGCGGATAAGCTTGTGCATTTTCTGCTGCGTGAATGCTCCCGCAGGGAGTCAGCGGCAGTAGATGCCGTTTACCATTACGACCTTCCGTGTGAAAAAGCAAATCAGGAAAATCCGCAGATTTTCCTGATTTGCAAATATAAAAATAATTTTTCCGATGAATTTGCCCAGAGCAACGCGGAGGGCATTTGAAATCGTTAAACATAGAAAGAAGCTGCAACCAATGGAAGAACTGAAGCTTTACGAAGGCCGTCCTGCCGACTGCACCGGGCGGCTGGAAAAAGAGATCCGTACCTATGACCTGCTGGACAAGCTGGGCATCCAATTCTGGCGTACCGACCACGGCTGGATGAAGGCCGACACCATGGAGGACTGCCATGTGATCGATGCCTGCCTGAATGCCACCGTGTGCAAGAACCTGTTCCTGTGCAACCGGCAGAAGACGAACTTCTATCTGCTCATGATGCCCGGGGACAAGCCCTTCAAAACCAAAGAGCTTTCCCATCAGCTGGGCATTGCCCGCCTGAGCTTTTCCTCGCCCGAGGATATGGAGCAGTATCTGGACTGCACGCCCGGCTCCTCCTCCATTATGGGCCTTGCCAATGATGCTGAAAATAAGGTGCAGCTGCTGATGGATGAGGACATAAAGGCAGGGGAGTACCTCGGCTGCCACCCCTGCATCAACACCTCCTCGCTTAAGCTGCGAACGGCAGATGTGCTGGAAACTTTCCTGCCTGCCGTGCACCACGAGCCGATCTTCGTTCACTTGACCGGCGAATAACAGAAAGGAAAACCTGCGTATGATCGATAAATCGCGCCTTGAAGCAAAATGTCCCACATGGAACATCACTCTCACCGGCACCCAGCTGGACCAGCTGGATGCCTTTGCCGAAATTCTGGTGGACTACAACCGGAAGGTCAACCTGACCGCTATCACCGACCCCGAGGGGATCGAGGATAAGCACTTCCTCGACAGCCTGCTGTTTGCCAGCCAGCCGGAAGTGGCGGGCCGCATGGTGGATGTGGGCGCAGGCGCAGGCTTCCCGGGCATCGTGACCAAAATCTACAAGCCGGAACTGGAGTTGACCCTGATGGAGCCCACCGGCAAGCGGGTGGAGTTTTTGAAGTACGCCTGTGCACAGCTGGGCTTGACCGGCGTGGAGTTTGCAAAGGAGCGCGCCGAGGAAGCCGCCCGCAAGGCGTGGCGTGAACAGTTTGATCTGGCCTCGGCCCGTGCAGTGGCCGCGCTGCCCATGCTGGCCGAATACTGTCTGCCGCTGGTAAAGGTGGGCGGCAATTTCCTCGCCATGAAAGGCTCTTCCGGTGAGGAAGAACTGGCCGCAGCGCGCGGTGCCATCAAAAAGCTGGGCGGCGAGTACAAAGAGACCCGCACTCTGCACCTTCCGGGCGGCGACACCCGTACACTGATCCTGTGCAAAAAGATTTCGCAGACTCCGACAGCCTACCCCAGAAACGGCGGAAAAATTGCGAAAAGTCCGTTGAAATAACGAAATATCGATAGAATTTTGTAAAACCCTGCCGAACGAAACTTCTGGCAGGGCTTTTATTTGTGTGATACACTGTGCCTGAAGCCTGAGTTTTCCACGCTTTCCCGGGAAAATGTGAAAAACAAAACCCATCCACCACGCGAAAGGAGCCGTGTATCCATGTTTGAACGCAAAAAGCAGGCGGGCAAGATTTATTTCCTGCCCATCGATCAAATCAGGCCGTCGCCGTTTCAGGCACGGCGGGAGTTCAGCGAGCAGGAGCTGGCTGCGCTGGCCCAGAGCATCCGAGAAAATGGTCTGCTGCAGCCCATCTCGGTGCGAAAAGTGTCGGATGGCGGCTACGAGCTGGTAGCCGGGGAGCGGCGGCTCCGTGCCTGCCGCCTTGCTAAAATGAACACCATCCCTGCCATCCTCTGTGATTACGACGATGAGCGCACCGCCGCGCTGGGCCTGCTGGAAAACATCCAGCGGGCCGACCTGAACCCCTTTGAGCAGGCGCAGGGCTTAAAGGATGTGATGGTGCTGTGGGACTGCACCCAGGCCGAAGCTGCCAAGCGTCTGGGCATGGCGCAGCCCACCCTTGCCAACAAGCTGCGGCTTTTGCAGCTGAACGCCGACCAGCGGCAGTTTGTGCTGGACAACAGCCTCACCGAGCGCCACGCCCGGGCGGTGCTGCGTCTGCCGGAGAACCGCCGCAGTGAAGCCTTGATCAACATTGCCAAGCGCCGCATGAACGCCCGGCAGACCGACCTCTACATTGAACAGCTGCTCAACACCCCTGCAAAAGGCAGGCACCGCATCTCGATGGTCAAGGATGTGCGTATTTTTGTGAACACCATCGACCATGCCATCCGTCTGATGACCGATAATGGTGTGCCCGCCACTGCCCACCGGGAGGAGAAGGATGGGTATATCGAATATACGGTGCGCATCCCAACCACCGCCGCCGAACGGTAAAATTGTTCCATGTGGAACAGGAAACTCCCGTGCAGAGCGTAGTCGCGTGTTTAAAGTTTCATGCCTTTTGCTGAAGCATTGCCGCCGTGTACGTTCTCTTTTGCGTGCCAAAAGAGAACCAGAAAAGCACCCGCTACTTTCGAGGCGCGGGAGGCACGAACTAGGGGCTGCTCGCCCCTAGTAACCCCAAAGCTGTTGGGCTCCATACAAAAAATCCAAGTCGCTTCGCTAAAGGATTTTTTGTGTTCCTCCGATTGGAAGCCCCTCAGTCGCTGCGCGACAGTTCCCTCAAAGAGGGAGCCTCTGGCGAAACCGCAAGCTTTGTGGTCTGCCCAGAAACTTTACCGTACTGCCAAAGCCTCCCTTATGAGGGAGGTGGCAAGCCCGACAGGGCTTGACTGAGAGGGCTAGCCAGCTTCCCGCCGCGCATTCCAAATCGTTGATTCGGCTCCCAAAACCGTGCTGTTTTTGATTTTTCCACTTCTAAAAGTTAAAAATCCAGCGGAAAAAAGCTTCAGATGGTTCAAAAACCGATTTGGATGTGCTATACTAGGTGTTAAGGTGCCTGTATGGACGGGAAACCGGCGGGCATGACTGCGAATGTTCCACATGGAACAATTAAATTTTCCCGGAAGGAAGAATTGTGCGTGGCAAAAATTGTAGCAATTGCGAACCAGAAGGGCGGCGTTGGCAAAACCACAACCGCCGTCAACCTGTCGTCCTGCGTTGCGGCGCTGGGCAAGCGGGTGCTCATCGTAGACCTTGATCCGCAGGGCAATACCACCACCGGCTACGGCATCCCGAAGCGCAGCGTGGAAAAGGGAACCTACGAGATCCTGATCGGTGAAGCACGAGCATCCGAGGCCATCCGTAAGACCGAGTACCGCACCGATGTCATCGGCTCCAACACCCGTCTGGCCGGTGCCAGTCTGGAAATGATCGACCTGCCCGCTCGTGAGAGCCGCCTGCGCAAGGCGCTGGCCGAGGTGCAGAAGGACTATGACTTCATCTTTATCGATTGTCCGCCCAGTCTGGACCTGCTCACCCTGAACGGCCTGAGTGCCTGCGACAGCGTTCTCATTCCGGTGCAGTGCGAGTATTACGCGCTGGAGGGTCTTTCGGAGCTGATCAGCACCTTAAAGACCATTCGCAAAAAGTACAATCCGTATCTGGATATCGAGGGCGTGGTGTTCACCATGTTCTCGCTGCGGTATAACCTGACCGTGCAGGTGGTGGAGCAGGTGCAGAAGTATTTCGGCTCCAAGGTGTACAAGACCACCATCCCGCGCTCCATCCGCATTTCGGAGGCACCCAGCTACGGCCAGCCCATCAATTTCTATGAACCCAAGGGCAAGGGCAGCGAAGCGTACATGGATCTGGCAATCGAATTTGTCAAGAACAACCGCCCGCACGAGCCCAAAAAGGCCCGCCGCAAAAGTGCACCCGTCGCAGAGCAGACGAAAAATGCTCTGGAAGATTAAACCTCAGGGGGAACATGAATGGCAAGAGGAAAAGGAGGACTTGGCCGCGGGCTGGACAGTCTGTTTGAAGATGCCGCCCCGGTTTTTGAGTCCGGTGCAAAGGTAGACACCTTGCCCCTGCGTGAGATCGAACCGGACCCGGAACAGCCGCGCAAGACCTTTGACGAACAGGCGCTGGGCGAGCTGGCGGCCAGCATTGCAGAGCATGGTCTGCTGCAACCCATCGCGGTGCGTCCGCGCCCGCGCGGCGGCTACAGCATCGTGGCGGGTGAGCGCCGCTGGCGTGCCTGCCGCATGGCAGGGCTGAACGATGTGCCGGTGGTCATTAAGGAAGTCAGCGACGAGCAGGCCATGGAGCTGGCTCTGGTGGAAAATCTGCAGCGCGAGGATCTGGACCCGGTGGAAGAAGCAACCGGCATCCGGGAGCTGATGACCCGCTGCGGCCTGACGCAGGAGCAGGCGGCACAGAAGCTGGGCAAGAGCCGCAGCGCACTGGCCAACAGCCTGCGCCTGCTGAACCTGCCGGAAAACGTGCTGGAACTGCTGAAAAGCGGCTTTATCAATATCGGCCACGCAAAGGTGATCCTGAGCCTGCCCACACCGGAGTTGCAGGAGCAGGCGGCGCAGATCATCGCAGACAACCAGCTGAACGTGCGTCAGGCCGAGGCACTGTGCAAAAAGCTGGCAAAGCCCGCAAAGGAGCCCAGAGAGCCCCAGCCGCGGGGCACTCTGCCGGTGGAGGTGGAAGAAAGCCTCAAGCAGGTGCTGGGCAGCGAGGTGAACGTGGCCTACCACGACGGCAAGGGCAGGCTGACCGTGCATTTCTATTCAGACGAGCAGCTGCGGGCCTTTGCCAATCTGCTGGGACAGTACCAGAACGAAGAATAAAGCGATCCAAGACGGGCGACCGTCTTTGAACGGCACAGGGGAGGGGATCTTCTGTGCGAACCGAAATAGAGCAAGGAGAGTCAATCATGCTTGATATCAAATTTGTCCGTGAAAACCCGGACGCTGTCAAGGAAAACATCAAGAAGAAGTTTCAGGATGCAAAGCTCCCGCTGGTGGACGAGGTCATCGAGAAGGATGCCAAGTACCGCGCATGCCTGAAGGAAGTGGAAGCCCTCAAGGCTGCCCGCAACAAGCTGAGCAAGGCCAACGGCCCCCTGTTCGGCCAGCTGAAGAAGTGCACCGATGAGGCACAGAAGGCTGAGCTGCAGGCTCAGATCGATGCCAACAATGCCGCCGTCAAGGCCGACGCCGACAAGATGGCTGAGCTGGAAAAGGAAGAAGAGACCCTGTCCGCACGCATTCAGGAGATCATGTACACCATTCCGCAGATGATCGATCCCAGCGTGCCCATCGGCCCGGACGATACCTACAACGTGGAAGCACAGCGCTTTGGTGAGCCTGTGGTGCCCGATTTCCCCATTCCGTACCACACCGAGATCATGGAGAGCTTCGACGGCATCGATATGGACGCTGCAGGCCGCGTGGCCGGCAACGGTTTCTACTATCTGCTGGGCAACATCGCCCGCCTGCACGAGGCTGTGCTGGCCTATGCCCGCGACTTTATGATCAACAAGGGCTTCACCTATGTGATCCCTCCCTTCATGATGCACGGCAACGTGGTGCAGGGTGTCATGTCCTTCCCGGAAATGGATGCCATGATGTATAAGATCGAGGGTGAGGACCTGTACCTGATCGGTACCAGCGAGCACACCATGATCGGCCGCTTCATCGACCAGACTCTGGACGAGGCCACTCTGCCCCTGACCCTGACCTCCTACAGCCCCTGCTTCCGCAAGGAAAAGGGCGCTCACGGCATCGAGGAGCGCGGCATTTACCGCATCCATCAGTTCGAGAAGCAGGAAATGATCGTGGTCTGCCGCCCCGACGAGAGCGCTGACTGGTACGAGAAGCTGTGGAAGAACTCTGTGGAGCTGTTCCGCAGCATGGAGATCCCGGTGCGTCAGCTGAACTGCTGCTCCGGCGACCTGGCCGACCTGAAGGTGAAGAGCTGCGATATCGAAGCATGGAGCCCCCGCCAGCAGAAGTACTTCGAGGTCTGCTCCTGCTCCAATCTGGGCGATGCACAGGCACGCCGCCTGCACATCCGCGTGAAGGGCAAGGACGGCAAGACCTATCTGGCCCACACCCTGAACAACACCTGCGTGGCACCTCCGCGTATGCTGATCGCCTTCCTGGAGAACCATCTGCAGGCCGACGGCACCGTGACCATCCCCGAAGTGCTGCAGCCGTATATGGGCGGCCTGAAGGTCATGGTTCCCACCCACAAGAAGGGCTGAAGAATTGACCGGTTTTTCCACAAGGCTCAGATAAATGGTTGAAAAATCCCGCTTTCTATTCAATGGAAAGCGGGATTTTTGCGTATCTTCGTTTGTATTTTGGACGACACGAAAAAATATGATTTTTTTAAAAATATGTGTTGACAAAAGGGGTATCTGTGGGTATAATAATAGAGCACTGTTCAAGTGCACAAACAATATGTGGCGGTATAGCTCAGTTGGCTAGAGCATTCGGTTCATACCCGAAGTGTCAC
>ERZ1673695.295-NODE-295-length-83882-cov-26.658368_pt1 | contig 83882 bp, 72 predicted proteins | sample MGYA00580225_ERZ1673695 | MGnify/ENA primary metagenome ERZ1673695 (study PRJEB41218, sample SAMN15661739) | gut metagenome | host: Homo sapiens | place: Canada: London | collected 2015-08-20/2019-03-30 | study: EMG produced TPA metagenomics assembly of... | reverse complement strand
TTGGGGATTCTTACATGAACACAATTGGGTACTTTTATTTTAACATTTATATGGAGGAAAATATGAGCAATCGACAGACGATCAGACCGCCCTGATGCGGCAAGCAAATGGCGAAAAACGGAAAGCAAAACAGACAAAAGCAATCTGTTCCTTACCCTGTTAAATAAGCGGAGCAGACTGCCGATTTCCGTAATGGCGAGGTACGCAAGTGGCAAGCCACTTGCCGAGCGTTCCGCTCGCCTCGTTAGGGGAAATGCTTTCCCCTAATACCCCTTTACGGAAACACAAAAATTTGGGAGGAAAAAATTATCGAGAAGAAAACAGTAAAACGAAACAGACCTATTACCTATTCTTTCCGCGTATCGGAACGAGAACGGCGTATCATTGATGAGAAGGTAAAGATAAGCGAATTGAGCAGAACGGACTTTCTGATCCGCGTCCTGACGGACAAGCCCGTTTCCGTGATCGCGAACGGCGGGGAGATCTTGCAGGAGCTCAAACGGCAAGGCAACAACTTAAATCAGGCGGTAAGGAATTGCTACTTCTACCCTGATGAGAAAGAGCAAGTATTGTCCGCCGCGGCAGAGTGTAAGAGAGCGTACCGCGCTTTACTCTCCGTTATCGGGGGAGACTGATATGCCTTTATTGGCTGTCGCGGCGGGCAGAGCCATGCCGGATATGGCTATCGGTTACATTACCCGAAAGGATAAGGCGAGATACATCGACGTGCAAAACCTTTTCATTGACGAGGACTATTCCGCGCAGTTCAAAGAAACGGCGGCGAGGTTCGGGAAATATAAGGACTACGGAGAGAGAAAGTATTACCACTTCAAACTCTCTCCCGACCGCAAGGACAAAGCAGACCCGCTCATGGTGCAAGAGTATGCAAAGGCTTGCGCGGAAAAAATGTTTGAGGGTTGCGAGTGTGTCATAGCCACGCACACGGATACGCAGACCGTCCATGCGCACATTATCGTGAATGCCGTCCACCCGATCACGGGAAAGAAACTGCATTTTAACGACGGAGATTATACGCGGCTGAAAGATATGGCGAATGAAATCGGAGAAGAGTTCGGCTTTTCATCATTGGACTTTCGGAAGAAAGCGGAGAACAAGCGAACGAACGACGAACGGCACATCATTCTCAAAGGCGGCACTTCGTGGAAAGAAGAACTGCGGGAAGTGATCGAGGAAGGCAGACAAGCAGCAGCTACGCCGGAAGAGTTCGAGGAGCACCTGAAACTCTACGGCGTGGAAATAACGCAGAGCGGAAAAGATTATTCCTATCTGCATCCGCGCAAACAAAAGCCGATCCGCGGCAAGCGGCTCGGAGAAAACTATTCAAAGGAGGAGATAGAACATTTCATTGGAGAGAAAAGACACGGGCGCAACACCCGTCCCGCTTATGCGATTGCAGGAGATGAACGAGAAAGACAAGCAGGAAATTCAGACGGCATTGCTGAAAGAAGCGTTAGCGATATCGAACGAGAGATCGAACAGCTTGATAGAACAGCAGAACAAGCTCATCGAGGGTATGCGTTCGGATATAGCGATGACGGAGTTCGAGCTGACGGAAACAACAGAGAAAGCCGTGCGGGAAATCAAAGCGACGGCGGCAAAGACGGAGCGGCTGAACGAGAACATCGCAATGCAAGTCGGAAAGGCGGTTTTGACTTCTGCAAATGAACTAAAAGCGGAAGTTCTATCGAGCGTAAAAGAAACCCTGTCGAAAACGCAGGAGGAAATTAAAAAGACGGAGAAGGCAATCGAGAAACAACGTGAGGATATGCGTATGGAGAGCGGATTCCGCAAGTTTTTATTTTGGGCGACGCCTATCCTCCTGTTTGCGCAGACAATTATGCTGATCATAGCATTGCTGTAACCGTAAAGTAAAATTGAAAAACTGACCACGGCGCAGGTGTCCCGTTAGAAAAATCGAAGAACAGGGATTGAAAGAGCGGCCACGGCAGAAATATGAGGAAAAATCCGTATGAAACGGAAACGCGTACAATGGCGCGAAAGGAGAAAAGATTATGAGAAAACCATTGACCTAACTATAATAATTCGGAGGAAAATGAGCCACGGGAAAAACAATGCAACAACTGAGCGTGGAGCATGGCTCTGCGCCTACCTCTATGAGAGAATATGAAATCGGGGGAAAGAAATACACGGTAGTCAGCCATTATGTGGGAAAAAAGAATGTAGATAACGTTTTACGCGAAATCGCCGTAAAACGCGCTTATTCTGATATGGAGAACCCGGCATAAAATAAGGAGAAGTTTCGGTCAGAGCATTGCCAAATTCGGTGTATCGTGGTATAATATCCGTACATTGAATTTGGCTGCTTTGATTGAAAAAGGAGTAAAAGAATTGAGATCAAAGCAATTACAACTGAATAGCAAAGTCGGGCTTTATATGCGTCTTTCCAAAGACGACGAGCGCGCAGGCGAATCGCTGTCCATAGAAAACCAGCGTATCATCTTGACCAAGTATGCGCAGGAACGCGGCTGGACGATTACGGATGAATACATAGACGATGGTTATTCGGGAACGAATTTTGATCGTCCCGAAGTACAAAGACTGTTAGAGGACGCCAAAACAGGAAAAATCGACACGATCATCGTAAAAGATCTATCCCGTTTCGGAAGAAACTATATCTTTGTCGGGCAATACGTCGATTATATCTTCCCGATGTATAACATCCGTTTCATCGCCATATCGGACAATGTAGATACGGCGAATACGAACAGCGCGGGCATGGACATGATGCCGATCATGAACGTGTTTAACGAGTGGCATTCTGCAAACACCTCAAAGAAGATACGCGCGGTAGCCGAGGCGAATGCAAAAGCGGGAAAATATCGCTCCACACACGCCCCATACGGCTATGTCAAGGGAACGGGCGATAAATGTTTACCCGTAATAGACGAGCCTGCGGCAAGCGTAGTAAGGCGAATATTCGAGATGAGGGCAAGCGGTAAAACATATAAAGAAATCTACACCGTTCTCAACGACGAGAAAGTACCTATCCCTGCCGTTTATCAATTTGAGAAATTCGGCATCACGAATAAAAAGCCGAATAAAAACCTGTGGGCGGACAGCATACTGCGGAGCATTCTCAAAAATCCCATGTACCTCGGGCATTTGGTGCGATTGCGTTATACGACCGTATCATACAAAAACAAGCGGCGCGTAGAGCGCGAGCCTATCGTGTTCCCAAACGCCTTTGAACCCATTATAACGCAGGAACTTTGGGAAAAATGCAGGGAATTGGACGAATCGGTATCGCACGGCAAACACACTTCATGGGGAATCATGCCGCCGCTGTCGGGCTTGATGTATTGTGCGGACTGCGGCGGAAAGATGAAACTCGGACGGCAAGACTTGAAACCGTCCAAAGCACACCCCGAAAAGCGTTCGCGCTACCACTACATCTGCGGCAATCACTCACGCTTCGGAAAGTATTATTGCTACAACCACTATATCCGCATTGAGGACATAGAGCAAATTGTACTTGACGATATTCGCTCGAAAGCGCGATTGGTGTTGGAGGACGAGGATAAAGCGAGGACAGACTTTCTGAAACATAAAGAACAGATGTCTGCGGCGCAATATAAATCCGACAGCAAAGCCCTTACGCAAAAGACAAAGCGGTACGAGGAACTCGAACGTCTGACGCAATCGGTGTACGAAGATAAAGTGACAGGAAAAATCCCCGAAGAGATTTGTCTGAAACTTCTCGCCAAATATACCGAGGAACAGAACGCATTAAAGAGCGAAATCGACGAACTTGAAAACAAACTGTCTGTCGTAACCAAAAACGAAATGGATGTGGACGAATTTATCCGTAGGTTGAAACACTACACGAATGTGCCTGAACTTACGAGGGAATTGTGCATGGAACTGATAGAATATATCACCATAGGCGCAAAGCCCGGCGATAAGACGGGCACAAGAGAAATCCACATCTACTACAAACTGTTAGGAAAAGAATCCTAACGCAATACAAACGTATTGTCCATTTGCGCAAGCAAGTAAAGTTATTTATGAAAAATATAATATTACCTATGAATTAGATGGTGGTACTAACCATATAGATAATAAAGATGAATACATTGTAGATAATTTGCCAATAAGTCTTGGCATACCTTCTAAAGATGGTTATGCTTTTGAAGGTTGGTATTTAAATGGTGAAAAAGTTACTTCCATTGCTGAAGGAACAAAAGGTGATCTTCATCTTGTTGCCAAATGGGAACTTGCTGATTATACAATTCATTATGAGTTAAATGGTGGTGTTAACCATCTTAATAACAAAAATGGGTATACAATTGATAATTTACCATTAACTTTGTATCAACCAACTAAAGATGGATATAATTTTACTGGTTGGTATTTGAATGATAAATTAGTAGAATATTTACCAGAAAATACTTTAGGTGAGATAACACTAGTAGCTACTTGGGAACTTGCCAATTATAATCTTTCATATAATTTAGATGGTGGTATTTTAGAATCTGAAAATCCGTCGACTTATAATATTAATGATGAATTCACTCTAAATATCCCAACTAAAGAGGGCTATAATTTTTTAGGTTGGTATTTAAATGATGTACGAGTAGAAAAAATTGAAAAAGGTACTACAGGAAATTTATTATTAGTTGCAAGATGGAGAACTTATCTGATTAGTGAAGTTAAAGAAGTTGATAAAGAAACAATAGTTGCAACTATTGGTATAATTACATCAATTAGTAGTAATAATAATGGTTTCTCAATTTTAATTCAAGATGATACAGATGCCATAATGGTGTATAAAATTGATTCTTCTAAATTTAACTATAGTGAGTTTTGCGTAGGTCAAGAAGTAACAATTTTGGGTGAGTATACTTTATTTAATGGTTTATCTGAAATACAAAATATTGAACAAATTGAATTTGGAGAACTAAAAGAAATCCCAGATGTAACAGAGTTAGAGTCATTACCTAATGAACAAATATTACAATCAATGCAATCAAAAATTATAAAAATAAAATTAAAATATTTAAATGGAACAGTTGGTTCTAAATCAAATGCTACTTTTATTGATAGTCTTGGTAATCAAATTGTTGTTCGTGGCGATAATACTTGGGGTAATATCGATAGTATAGTTTTAAAAGAAAATCAAGAAGTTATAGTTACAGGCTTCATTAACTGGTATAATGGTGTTCAAATTACAAATGTTAGTAATTATCAATTTATCGAACAAAAAGATGAAGACATTGCTAATGCTGTGTTAGATTCTCTAAATGTACCAACATCAATTACTCAAACCACAGACTTAGATATAATTGAAGGATTAACTTGGGAATTAGTAACTGCGAATGAGAATGTTAAAGTTGAAAATAATCAAATTATTGTTTTATCTAATGATGAAGAAATTAGTATTACAATTATTGCCAAATATTTATATAAGAATATTGAATATACCAAATCATTTGATATAAAAATTGAACAAGCAACTTCAATGTTATTTAACAATGGTGATAAAGTAATAATTCTTACAAGAAGAAATTCAGGTAATTATTTTATAATGAACAGTGATTTAGGTAGTGCTAGTACTAAACGTTTACAAGCAATAGATACGGGAACATCAATTTTAGGTGACGTGATAAATCAAGAAGAAAATCAAGTTTGGACAGTTGAAATCTCTGGTAGTAATTATTATTTAAAATCATTTGATGGTAAATATATTACTTGGATATCAGGAAATAGTAGTAGCCTTTCTGATGAAAAATATGCTTTAAATATTACATTTGATGGAGAATTTTATGAAATATCATCTGTAAGTGACTCTACTAGAAAATTACAATTAAATAATACTTCTGGAAATAATTACTTTGCCTTCTATACTAATAATCAAGCTGGTGATTTAATCATTCAAAAAGCTCAAGAATTAACTGATGAAGAAAGGGTAGATATATTTTTAAATAATTTAGAGGTTGAAACTTCTGTAAGTGATGATTTTTCATTACCTGAATCAGAAGGTCTCACTTGGAGTTTAAAAGATGGTACAAGTAATTATGCAATCTTAAGTGGTTCAACTGTTACTATAACAAGACCTGCAATTGGAGAAAGTGATGTTATTGTTATCTTTATTGCATCCTATACAGTAAATGCAATAACTAAAACTAAAGAATTTGACATAACAATTTTAGCAAATACAGGAGAACCTCAAAAAGAATGGAAATTGGTTACTGATGTTTCGAATTTAAGTATCGGTGATCAAATTATAATAGTGGCTTCAAATTATGATTATGCACTTTCTGTTACGCAAAGTAGCAATAATAGAACTGGCATAAGTATTACTAAGCAGAATAATATAGTTATTATTAATGATAGCACGCAAATTTTAACTTTGACAGCGGGTACTAATGCAAATCAATTTGGTTTTTATACAGGAACAGGGTATTTATATGTGGCAAGTTCATCTAAAAACTACTTGAGAACAACAGATGCATTGGATGATAATGGTAGTTGGTCAATTTCTATAACTACTGATGGTATTGCAACTATTAAATCAAACGGAACATATACAAGAAATTGGATTCGTTATAATACAAGTTCTAAACTTTTTGCTTGTTATAGTAATGGTCAAAATGATGTATCTATTTATAAATTAAGTTAAATACCATTATAAAATTAATGATATTAATTAGGGATGAAAAAGCTTTTTATCCCTTTTTGTTTTATAAAATTTTAAAAAGTATTAATTTCTTTTTAAAAAACAAAAAATATGATATAATATTAAAAATAGACATTAAAGGTGGTGGATTATAATGAACAATAGAATGTATGAATTAGGAAATAAGGCATCTATTATTCGGGAATTATTTGAATATGGTAAAAAACGCAAAAAAGAAATAGGCGATGATAATGTCTTTGATTTTAGTATTGGTAATCCCAGCAATCCTTCTCCAAATGTCGTAACAACTAGTTTAGTTGAACTTATTACAACAAAGAATCCAATTATTTTACATGGATATACTTCATCAGCGGGTGACTATGAAGTTAGAAAAAGGATAGCAGAGTATTTAAATACCAAATTCAATTGTAACGAGGTTGCGGAAAAAATATATTTAACAGCAGGAGCAGCGGCAGCTTTAACAATTTCTTTGAATGCTATTTTAGATTTTGGTGATGAAGTGATTGTTTTTGCTCCATTTTTTCCAGAATATCGAATTTTTGTTGAAAAGGCAGGTGGAGCTCTAAAAGTTGTGAAATGCTTAAAAAGTAGTTTTCAAATTGATTTTGCTACGTTTGAAAAGAGTATTCATAAAAATACTAAGGCAGTTATTATTAATTTTCCAAACAATCCAACTGGAACAATCTTGTCCGAGGAAGATCTTGAAAGATTATGCACGATTTTGTCATCGAAGGAAAAAGAATATCAACATGAGATATATTTAATTTCTGATGAACCATATCGCGAATTAGTATATGATGATGTTTTTATTCCTTTTATAACAAATTATTATGAAAATAGTATCGTTTGCTACTCATTTAGTAAATCTTTATCCTTACCTGGAGAAAGAATTGGTTACCTATTAGTCTCAAATAGGGCAAAAAATGGAGATGTACTATTTAAGGCAATTTGTGGTGCTGGACGAGCTTTAGGGTTTGTTTGTGCTCCAAGTTTGTTTCAATTTTTAATTCCATTTTGTCTTGGTCATACTTCAGATTTAACAATTTATAAAACTAATCGAGATTTATTATATAAGAATCTTACAAGTTACGGTTATGAGATAGTGTATCCTAATGGTGCTTTTTATTTATTTATGAAAGCTCTTGAAAGTAGTGCAGTTTCATTTTGCGAAAAGGCTAAAAAATATGAACTTTTACTAGTTCCTAGTGATTCCTTTGGCTATGACGGATATGTTAGGATTTCATATTGTGTTGAGACCGAGATGATTGAAAGGTCTTTACTAGCATTTAAAAAATTATATGATGATTATAAATTTCTAAAGGGAGAATAAGAATGACTAAATTAGAACAAGCAAGAAAAAAAATAAATGAAATAGATGAAAAAATGGCAAAGCTTTTTGAAGAAAGAATGATGGCAACTAAAGATGTTGCTCTTTTCAAAAAAGAAAATGCCTTGCCGATTTTAGATATCACTAGGGAAAAAGAATTACTTTTGAAAAATAGTAATTATATTATAGATAGTACAATTCGTGAGTACTATGTCAATTTTTTACAATCGGTGATGGAAATTTCAAAAAAATATCAATTCAGATTATTAGAAGGACAAAAAGTTGCATATTGTGGTGCAGAAGGAGCTTTTGGATATATAGCTGCTAAAAAGATGTGTAACAATGCTACTTTCATGTCCTTTAAAAATTTTGATGAAACCTATCATGCTGTTGAGAATGGTATATGTGATGTTGCCATTTTACCAATTGAAAATAGTTATGCAGGTGATGTCGGTACTGTTATGGATTTAATTTTCTCTGGTTCATTATTTATTAACCAAATTTTTGATTTAGATGTGGTCCATAATTTAATTGGGACTATAGATGCTAGTATTGATACAATAAAGACTGTTTATAGTCATCCACAAGCATTGTCACAGTGTAGTAGTTATTTAAAAAAACATAATTTTGAAGAAATTGCGTATGGTAATACTGCACTTGCGGCGAAAGAAATTGCAGAATTAAATGATAATACAATTGCCTCGATTGCTTCTGCAGATACTGCAGAATTATATGGATTAAAAGTAATAGAGAGTAATATCAATACAAGTCGAAATAATACTACAAGATTTGTTGCTCTTTCTAGATGTCAAAATCTACCTAATTCTTTTGCCAAAATGGGCGAACACTTTATTTTAGTTTTTACAGTAAAAAATGAAGCAGGTGCTCTTGCAAACACTTTAAATATTATAGGTGCTCATGGATTTAATATGAGAACTCTTAGAAGTAGACCAATGAAGGAATTACTTTGGAATTATTATTTTTATGTGGAACTTGATGGAAATATCAATACTGAAGATGGAAAAGATATGCTTGTTCAATTAAAAACTGTATGTGATCGCTTAAAATTAGTTGGTACTTATCATTCAAGTAAGATGTAATATTGGAGTTTATTATGATATTAAAAGTTAATGTTAAGGATACCCCATATGATATTGTTATTGAAAGGGGTTCTTTAGATAGAGTTTATGAATATATTCATTTAGAACAAAAAGTTCTTATTTTAACGGATAGTGGTATTCCTAATATATATATTGAAAAACTTAGAAATAACATATCAAATAATTTTTTATATGTTATTGAACAAGGAGAAACTAGTAAAAATATTTACAATTATGAAAAGATTTTGACTTTTATGATTGAAAGAAACTTTACAAGAAGTGATTGCTTGATAGCACTTGGAGGAGGAGTTGTCGGCGATTTAGGTGGTTTTGTTGCCGCAAGTTATATGAGGGGAATTGACTTCTATAATATTCCCACCACTTTACTTGCACAAGTAGATTCATCGATTGGAGGGAAAACGGCAATTAATCATTTAGGTATTAAAAATATTATTGGAGCTTTCTATCAGCCGAAGAAAGTAATTATTGATATAGAAGTGCTTAAGACATTAAATAGAAGAATTTTGTATTCAGGATTGGTGGAGGCTCTTAAAATGGCAACAACCTTTAGTGAAGAATTATTTGATTTCATTGCAAATAGTAAAAATTTAGATGAGGATTTGGAAACTATTATTATAGAGGCTCTAAAAATTAAAAAGATGGTAGTGGAAACTGATTCCAAAGAGACTGGTTTGCGAAAGGTGCTTAATTTTGGTCACACCATAGGTCATGCTATTGAGAGCCTATCTAGTGGAAGTTTATATCATGGTGAATGTGTTGGAATTGGAATGCTTTATGTTTGTTCTGAAAAAGTCAAAACGAAACTCAAAAGCATTTTAGAAAAATATCATCTTCCTACTAATGTTAATTTTAGTGATAGTGATTTAATGCAATATATTTATCATGATAAAAAGATGAGTGGAAAAAAATTATCTATTATTTATGTTGATGAAATTGGTCACTTTATAGTAAAAACAATTTTATCTGAAGATATTATTAAATATATAAAGGAGGGTAAAAATGAAGAATTCCCTTGGTAATAGTTTAGTCTTAACAATTTTTGGTGAAAGTCATGGTGAAATAATAGGTGCTGTTCTAGATGGTCTATGTCCTGGACTTAAGGTAGATGAAGAATTTATCCGATTGCAATTGACAAAAAGAAGGCCTAATAATTTTTTTGAAACATCACGAATTGAAAAAGATGAATTCAAGATAGTAAGTGGAGTATTTAATGGTTATACCACAGGCGCTCCGCTAACAATTTTGATTCCAAATGAAAACAAAAAAAGTGATGACTATGAGAAAATGTATGGTCTTGCAAGACCATCACATGCTGATTATACTTCTTTTTTAAAATATCATGGTTTTGAAGATTATCGTGGCGGTGGCCATTTTTCAGGTAGAATTACAACAAGTATTGTTGCGGCAGGATCAATATGTCTAAAAGCTTTAGAAAAGTTCAATATTAAAATAGCTAGTCATATTTTAAAATGTCATGACATAGTTGATAGAAATTTTACCAATAATATTGCATCCGAAATTGATAAAATAAACAAGAGTGATTTTCCAGTTATTGATGATATTAAAAGTAAATTATTAAAAGTATTTGAGGAAGCGAAAAGTAATTGTGATTCTGTAGGTGGTATTATTCAAACTGCCATTTTAAATTTACCTGGAGGATTAGGTGAGCCATGGTTTGATTCAGTAGAAGGTCTACTTTCAAGGGCTTTGTTCTCAATAGGTGCTATAAAAGGGGTTGAATTTGGTGCTGGATTTGAATTTGCAAAAATGAATGGTTCAATTGCTAATGATGAATTTCAAGTTTTTAAAGATAAAATTATTACTTTAACTAATCATAATGGTGGTATTAATGGTGGTATTACTAACGGAATGCCAATTATATTTAATACTGTTGTAAAGCCAACTCCATCAATAGCCCAAAAACAAAATACTATTAATTTCCTGAATAATACTAATGCCTCAATAGAGATCAAGGGAAGACATGATCCTGCTATTATAAGAAGAATATGTGTTGTTATTGATAGTATTGTCGCAATTGTTGTATATGATATACTTTCATCAAGATATGGAACGGATATTTTCTTGAAACATAATATTCCAATGTAATATAAGGAGGAATTTTATGAAATATGGATTAATAGGTAGTAAACTCACACATAGTTTTTCTAAAGTAATTCATGAAAAATTGGGGAATTATGACTATGAATTATTAGAGATTTCTGAAGAAAACTTTCATAATTATATGTTAAAAAAGGATTTCAATGCTATTAATGTCACAATTCCTTATAAGGAAAAAGTTATACCTTATCTTGATATTATATCACCACAAGCAAAAAAAATTGGAGCCATAAATACAGTTATCAATAAAGATGGGAAGTTATATGGTTATAATACTGATTACTATGGCCTAAAAGCTTTATTGGGAAAACTTGAAATCAATTGTAAAAGAAAAAAAATTTTGATTTTAGGTAGTGGAGGAACATCTAAAACTACAAAAGCAGTAATCGAGGATATGGGATGCAATTGTTATTATTTTGTTTCTAGGACCAAAACTCCCCAAACTATTACCTATCAAGAAGCGATTAAAAATCATAGTGATTGTAATCTTATAATTAATACAACTCCCCGTGGTATGTATCCTAATAATAAAGATTTGTCAATTGATATTGATAAGTTTAAAAAATTAGAAGCTGTTGTTGATGTGATATATAATCCTCTTCGAACCAAATTAATTGTTAAAGCTCAAAATAATAAAATAGTGGCAATAGGGGGATTATATATGTTAGTAGCACAGGCTTTTTATGCTAGTTGTTTATTTCAAAATAAGAATTTAAGTGAAGAACTTATGGATGACATTTATCATAATTTAATGAGGGAAAAAGAGAATATAGTTTTAGTTGGAATGCCCTCATCAGGTAAAACTACGATTGGAAAAATGCTTGCTAGACGTTTAAATAAGGAATTTATTGATACTGATGAATTGATAAAAGCACAAATTCAAATGGAAATCAGTGAATATATCTTAAAATTTGGTGAGGGTTCTTTTCGTATAATTGAAAGTCAAATAATTGAAGAAGTTTCTAAAAGGATGAATATAATAATTGCAACTGGTGGAGGAGCTATTTTAAATGCTGTTAATATCGAAAATTTAAAAGAAAATGGTAAAATTATTTTTCTAAATCGTTGTCTAGATAAACTTATAGCCACTGGTGATAGGCCTCTTACAACTACTAGGGAAATGTTAGAAACTCGTTATTATGAAAGAGAACCACTTTATAAGACTTTAAGTGATTTAACGATTGATAATAATCACAGTTTAGAAAATGCAGTGGATGAAATTATAGAGGGGATGAAAATATGAAATTGTTAGTGATTAATGGTTCCAATATTAATATGTTGGGAATAAGAGAACCTGAGATTTATGGTGAAAAGTCATATCAAGATTTGTGTAATATGATTAATAAATATGCTGAAGGAAAAAAAATAGATGTTAAAATTTACCAATCTAACCATGAAGGGGCAATAGTAGATTGCATTCAAAAGGCCTATTTTGACAAAGTAGATGGAATTATTATTAATCCAGGTGCTTATACCCATACTTCTATTGCAATTTTGGATGCACTAAAGGCTGTTGCAATTAAAACCGTTGAAGTTCATCTTTCTAAGATTGATAGTAGAGAAGATTTTCGTAAATTTAGTTATATATCATTGGTTGCAAATAAAACAATAATTGGACATGGATTAAATGGTTATCTAGAAGCGATTGATTGGTTTATAGATTTGGCATCTGAGGGAGAACCTAATGATTGTAAAAATAAGTAAGTCAATTGCTAGAGGTGAGATAATAGCACCACCTTCAAAAAGTTATGCTCATCGGCTTTTAATTGGAGCAGCGCTTGCAAGGGGTGTAAGCATAATTAAAAATGTTGAATTGAATCAAGATATTACTGCAACTTTAAACGGATTAAAGGCATTAGGAGCTAGTTATAGATTTGAAAATAACATAATAGTCATTCAAGGAATTGAAAAATTTAATCAGAAAGATTTTATTTTTATTGATGCTTATGAAAGTGGTAGTACTCTTAGGTTTTTAATTCCGATTAGTCTTCTTATGGGAAAAAAGATTCATTTTAAAGGTACTAAGACATTAATGTCAAGAGGGCTTAGCGTGTATGAAGAAATATTTGTCAAACAACAAATTAAATACACAAAAGATGAAGAAAATCTATATTTAGATGGAATACTAAAACCAGGTGAATATATTATTGATGGAAGAATTAGTAGTCAATTTATTACTGGTTTGTTATTTTCTTTACCATTGCTTCAAAGTGATAGCAAAATTATAATAAAAAATGGCCTAGAAAGTAAGGATTATGTTAATATTACAATTGATGTTTTAGAAAAATTTGGTATAAAGATTGAAATGAAGGATGATATCATTTATATCAAAGGAGAACAGACTTTTAGGCAGATTGAGGAAGTTGTTGAATCCGATTATTCAAATGCCGCTTTTTTAGATGCCTTTAATTTATTAAATGGTTTTGTGAAAGTAAAAGGATTAAAAGAATCTAGTTATCAAGGAGATAGAAGATACAAAGAATATTTTATAAAATTGGATGATAAAATGCCTACTTTAGATATTTCTAACTGTGTTGATTTAGGACCAATTTTAATGATGATGGGTTGTATTAAAAATGGTGTTATTTTGACGGGTACTAAAAGACTTGCCATTAAAGAAAGTAATCGTGCAATTGCTATGAAAAAAGAATTAGAAAAATTTGGTGCCAAAATAGAAGTTGATGAGGATAAGGTAATCATTGAAAAAGTGCCACTACATGAGCCTTTAGAAATTTTAGATGGTCATAATGATCATCGAATTGTTATGGCACTAGCTGTTATGCTTTCCAAGTTTGGTGGCAAAATTAGTGGATATGAAGCAGTAAATAAAAGTTATCCTACCTTTTTCAACCAGTTAGAAACATTAGGAGTTGATATTGAATATGAATTTAACAAAGAAACATAAAATATTAATTATTGGTTTAGGTTTAATAGGCGGATCATATGCTGATGGTCTCACAAGTCATGGTTTTGAGGTTGGGGCCATTACTAAAGATAAGGCTTCCATTGATTTTGCTTTGAAAAAAGGAATAATAAAATCAGGTACAACTTTTGTTGAAAAAGAATATGTTCAAATGTTTGATATTGTTATCTTTGCATTGTATCCTAAAATATTTATAGAGTGGATAGAAACATATCAATCATATTTTAAAGATGGTACTTTAATAACCGATGTTACAGGAGTTAAATCTAAAATTGTTTTTAAGATTCAAACTCTTTTAAAAGATTCAGTCGAATTTGTTCCCGCCCATCCAATGGCAGGTAAAGAAGTATATGGTGTTGAAAATAGTGATAAAAAAATTTTTCAAGGAGCCAATTTTATCATAACACCCACTAGTAAAAATACTAATCAAGCAATTGATATAATTATTGAAATGGGTAAAATATTAGGTTTTAAGAATATTTCGATTTTATCGCCTGAAAAACATGATGAAATGATTGGTTTTTTGTCACAATTAACTCATTGTATTGCGATTGCTTTGATGACTTGCAAGGAGTCAAACCATTTAGTTGAATATACAGGAGATTCTTTTAGAGATTTAACAAGAATTGCAAAAATTAATGAACAAATGTGGACTGAATTATTTTTGATGAATAAAAACGAACTTTTATCTCAAATGGATTTGTTTTTACAAGAATTTGAGAAATTAAGAGATGCACTTTCTAGAGAAGATGTAGAAACTATTAAAAAAATGATGAAATTATCTACACAACGTAGATCGTATTTTGATAGATAGGATGTGAGTAATGAATGAATATGGAATTTAAAAGAAAATTGCCAATTCCTGCAGAAATTAAGGAAATGTATCCTGTAAGTGAAGAAGGTATTAGGGCAAAAAAATTTAATGATCAAGAATTATATAAAATTTTTACGGGCCAAAGTGACAAATTTCTTTTAGTAATTGGCCCTTGTTCGGCCGACCGTGAAGATGCGGTAGTTGATTATGTTACACGTCTTGCCAAAGTTCAAGAAGCCGTTAAAGAAAAATTAGTCTTAGTACCAAGAGTATATACTAATAAGCCCAGAACAACGGGTGAAGGATATAAGGGAATGCTTCATCAGCCTAATCCTAACCAAAACCCTGATATGTTAAAAGGTCTAATTGCTATTAGGAAATTGCATATGAGGGTTTTAAATGAAACTGGTTTTTCATGTGCTGATGAGATGCTGTATCCAGAAAATCATCGCTATCTCTCAGACCTATTATCATATGTTGCTATAGGGGCTAGATCTGTAGAAGACCAATTACATCGGCTTACAGCAAGCGGTCTAGATATACCAGTTGGAATGAAGAATCCTACTAGTGGTGATATTTCGGTTATGATGAATGCCATTAAAGCTGCTCAAAATTCTCATACTTTTATTTATCGAGGTTGGGAAGTTACCAGTGGTGGTAATCCACTTACCCATGCAATACTAAGAGGATATGTAGATAGACAAGGCCACTCGAGTCCTAATTATCATTATGAAGATTTAATATTACTATATGATGCTTATCAAAAGAGTAATCTCTTAAATCCAGGAGTTATTGTGGATACTAATCATTCAAATTCAGGGAAAAAATATTTAGAACAAATAAGAATTGCAAAAGAAGTTTTACATAGTACAAGACATAATGATGATGTTAAAAAATTAGTTAAAGGGCTAATGATTGAATCTTACCTAGAAGATGGATGTCAAAAATTAGACGATGGTATATATGGAAAATCAATTACTGATCCTTGCATAGGTTGGAATAAAACTGAAAAATTAATTTATGAAATAGCAGATTTAAGAAAATAAAATTTATCACTTTTTTTGGGTCTTTGTCATATAATAGACTGAGGTGAATGTGATGAATTTCAATAAAATAATGAATTTTATTTCTGAAAACAATATTCAACCTGAAGCAGTTTTTGCCTTGGTTGAAAAGGTTCGACAGATGGATCTCAATAACGAGGAGAGTATTAGACAAGTAATTCGAGATGTTTCTAAGATTGCCGGAAAATCGTTAGATAAGGCCGAAGAAAATAAGTTAGTAAGAGATATTTTAACCAATGGTATTAATGAAAATCTATTTGATGCTATAAAATAAATAATAGTTTAAAATAATCACAATTAATCATTTTGTGATTATTTTTTTAAAAAAAGTAAATGAAAGCCTTTTCAATAGATTTAATTATTAGATTAATTGCTAAAAAAATTCTAATATGTTAAAATATTAGTATTCATTATAGGAGGTAAGATTATGAGTGTAAAACATAAGGAAGTTTTTGGTATAAATGAATCTTTAGCTAAAGAAATTCTAGATGTAGCATTGTCAACAGGTGGTGATTTTGCTGAAGTATTTATTGAAAATACACGTAATGATTCAATTGAAATGCGACTTGACAAAATCTCCAGAGTCAATATTTCTAAAGTAAGTGGTGCTGCTTTACGTATTATTAAAGACAATACTGAAGTGAATTGTTCACTTACTAAATATGGTAAAGATGAATTGCTTGAGGCAGCTAAGACATTAGCTGATAGTTTTTCAGGAAAAAAACATATAGAAGTAGAGCCTTTTGTTGAAAAAAATATTGAATTAGTAGTTAATCCATTAAGAGTTAGAGGCAATAATCTAAATGAGGAGATAGAATTATTATCAAAAGCTAATAAGGGTGCAAAAGATTATAGTGATGAAGTTGTTCAAGTAGTTTCCACCATTGTAAAAAAGGAACAAAAGATTTTTGTTTTCGCCAGCGATTCAACTTGGCAAACTGACTATCGATGTAACAACCGAATTGCCACCCAAGTTGTAGGAAATGATGGAAAATCTATGCAACCTGGTTTTGGCAGTTTTGGTAGAAATCAAGGAATGGAAATGTATGATTGCTTTGATGCTTATGCATTTGGTAAGAATGTTGCCAAAGATACAATTGAAATGCTTCATGCTGATGAAATGCAAGGCGGTGAGATGCCAGTAGTAATTCATAATGGTTTTGGTGGTGTAATTTTGCATGAAGCATGTGTTCATGGCTTAGAGGCTACTTCAGTTGCTAAAGGAATGTCAGTTTTTTGTGGGAAAATTGGTACGAAAGTTGCAAGTGATATTGTAAATGCAGTTGATGATGGAACTAATTTAAATGCTTGGGGTTCTATTAATGTTGATGATGAAGGAACACCATCGAAATGTAATGTTTTAATCGAAAATGGTATTTTAAAAACCTATCTTGTTGATAAACGAAATTCTCGTAAAATGAATCATCCTATAACAGGTTCTTCAAGACGTGAATCATATAAATATCAGACTACATCGCGAATGACCAATACTTATTTCTTAAATGGTAAGTCAACTTTTGAAGAAATTATTCAAAATACAAAATATGGTCTTTTTGCAAAAGAAATGGGTGGTGGATCAGTAAATCCTGCTACAGGTGAATTCAATTTTGCAGTAAATGTAGCATATATGATTGAAGACGGCAAGATCACTAAACCTGTTAAAGGTGCTACTTTAGTAGGATCTGGTAAAGACGTTTTACTTAGAATTGATATGATAGGTAATAATTTATCATGCGGTTATGGAATGTGTGGATCTGAAAGTGGTTCAATTCCAACAATCGTAGGTCAACCTACAATTCGTGTTTCACATATGACAGTAGGTGGAAAAGGAGGTAATAATTAATGAAATTTGAACAAATAATTGCTCGTGGTCTCGAATTGGGTCTAGAAGCAGTAGAAATTTATGCAAGTACCTCAGAAAGTAATACAATAAAAGTAGATGATGGCAATCTTGAATCATATAATATTAAAAAACTTTTTGGGGTTTCTATTAGAGGTTTATTAAATGGTAAAATGGGATATGTCTATACCGAAACTCTTGAAGATGATACAGTGGAAATTTTACTAAAACAATTATTAGAAAATGTAAAACTAATTTCATCAACTGAAGAGGAGTTTATGTTTGCAGGTGGAGCTACTTATCAAGAAGTACCAAATTTAGAATCTGATTATAAGAACCATTCAACAGCTGAGAAAATTGCAATGTTACAAGATTTAGAGAAGAAAACATTAGCAGTTAGTCCTAAAATAGTAAAGGTTGGTTATTGTCAATATAGTGAAACTTCACAAAAAGTTCAAATTATTAATTCAAAAGGACTTGATTTAAATCGCTCCTATTCTTATACAACGACAATTATAAGTCCTTTAGCTGCCGAAGGTGATCAAACTGCAATGGGGTTTGCAGGCGATGTTAATCCTACCTTTAGCCAAATTGAAAAAGACCGAATGATTAAAGAGGCAACTGAGGAGGCACTTGCTCAACTTGGTGCTAGTTTTGTCAAAACAGGAAGATACCCAGTCGTATTTAAAAGGGATGTGGCTACTGAATTATTAAGCGCCTTTTCATCAGTTTTTACAGGAGAAGCAGCTTTGAAGAAAATGACAATCCTTGCTGACAAAGTGGGTGAAAAGGTTTTTGGTGATAATATTACTATTATGGATGATCCATTTTATCATGATGCTCTTGTTAAAACCTCATTTGATGATGAGGGTGTACCTTGTAAAACCAAAGCTGTTGTTGAAAATGGAGTTTTTAATGGCTTATTGCATAGTTTAAAAACTGCACATTATTTTAATGTTGATCCGACAGGAAATGGTTTCAAAATGTCAACTTCTGGAAGTATTTCAACAGAACCTACTAATTTATTTATTAAAGAGGGAAATTTATCAAAAGATGAAATTATTTCTACAGTTGAAGAAGGAATTTTTATAACAGAAGTTAAGGGGCTTCATGCAGGATTAAATCCTATTTCTGGTGATTTCAATGTTCAATCTTCAGGTTATATGATTAAAAATGGTAAAATTGATAAACCTATTACTTTATTTGTAACATCAGGTAATTTTTTTGATATGATGAAGAATATTGAAGCTATAGGAAATGATATTGAAAAACGCTTCGTTAGTGTTGCTTCTCCAACTTTAAAAGTAAAATCACTTGCTATTTCTGGAAAGTAATAGATAGATTTACTAGATAAAAAATTAATATTTGACACCTATGTTTATAGTAGGTGTCTTATTTATTATATTAATTTATATTATAAACTGAAATTATTTATAGATAAATTAAAAATAAATAATATTAAAAATTTTGAAAAATTATTATCTAATTACATAAATTTTAAATATAAGTAAAAAATATATAAGTAATTTGTTAGGTATAAAATTGATAATACTATGTAAAATATTTGATTTTTTCATTAAAACAATCTATAATGAGGACATAAAAATGGATAACTATAAAAATATTTAGGAGGTAGATACTATGAAAGAATTATCAACTACTATGCCAGTAAAGACAGAAATTAAGAATTTTATTGTTAGACTTGGCATTATCTTTTCAAATATATCTATTTTTTCACTTATTTTGTGTTATTTTGGAATTTTATCTTTTATTTCGACTGCTTTTATTTTACTTGTAGGCTTGGTCATAATCGTTTTAACTATTGGTACAATTTTTATCATTGTTCCAGACTATTTTAATATTTTTATGTCAGTCACTGATATTTCTGCAAAAGTTTCTGCTTTCTTTTTGGACAACTTTTATCTATTTATTTCAATTACAATTTTATCTTCTATACTATCCCTTATACTTATACTTTTAAACAAACAAACTAGATATATAGGAAGAATTATTTTTTCAGTTATCATTGTAATAATCGCAATGTTTACTATAATTATTATTGCTATGGGGGTTGTATAATGAAAAGCATTTATTTAAAATTAGTTGGTATAAATTCAAAAATCATTCCCAATATAATTGTAGATAATCAAAATATAAAGTGTAAGAAAATCAAATTTGATTCTTATGAGGCAATTATACAAACAGAAAAAGAAGAAATAGAGTTGACTCTTTCAAATCAATTAGAACTTAAAGGAAAATTTTGGTGGCTATTTGCACTAATTTCATTTGTGATTAGTATATTTGGAATTTTTGAGCCTCCCTATGACCGTAAATGTATATCAATAAATTGTTTTTTCAAGATTCAATTAAATGATATCAATCAAGTAGAAATAAAATTTAATCGGTTATCTTCATCAGGAAAAGCTGTAGAATTAGAAACACAAAATCACGTTGAAGAAATTAAAAATGAGTATTATATCGATAAAATGGCAAAGAAAAGATGGACAATAATCTTTATTATAAAAATTATTGTTTGGATAACAATTGCAATTTTAGTTGGATATTTTATTTCTAAAAAGTTTTAAAAAACGATGAAGTTCTTCGAACAATTCCAAGCTAATTTATCAGTAGTAATGATGACATTCTATTAGATTTAAATGAAGAAACTATTCCTTTTTTCATCGCGATTATAAGTATAATAAATAATTTAACAGATAAGAAACATAGATAAAATAATTAATTAAATAGTTATATTATAGTAAAAAATAAGAGAAAAGATTATAGAGTTTATCTATAATCTTTTTAAAAAATAATCTATAATATCTATCTATATATCAAGAATTGATTAGTAAATCATTAGAAAAATTGATGGTATTGTGATATAATAAATAATGTTTTATGGAGGAATTACTATGAAAGCAAGCAAAATGCTAATATCTACATTAAAAGAAGCACCAAATGAGGCAATTATCTCAAGCCATATTCTTTTAATTAGAGCTGGAATGATTAGAAAATTAGTTGCAGGAGTATATAATTATTTACCACTTGGTCTTAGAACTCTTAATAAAATTGAAAATATTATTATAGATGAAATGGATAGAGCTGGTGCTCTTCAAATATTATCAAGTGCTATTCAACCTAAGGAATTATGGGAAGCATCTGGTAGATGGCAAAAATATGGTCCAGAACTTATGAGATTTAAGGATCGACATAATCGTGAATTTTGTCTTGGTCCTACTCATGAAGAAATTTTCACTGATTTGGTAAAAAATGAAATAAAATCTAGGAAAAATTTGCCTATTAATTTATATCAAATTCAAACAAAATATCGTGATGAATTACGACCACGTTTTGGTCTTATGCGAGGGCGAGAGTTTATTATGAAAGATTCCTATTCATTTGATTTAAATGAAGAAGGGTTAAATCAATCATATGAATTGATGTATAAGACCTATGAAAAAATTTTTACGCGGCTTGGAATTGATTATAAAGTTGTGTTGGCCGATACTGGTGCTATAGGCGGTGATGGTTCACATCAATTTATGGCTCTTTCGGATGTTGGTGAAAGTGATATTATTTATTGTGAACATTGCAATTATGCAGCAGATGAAGAAAAAGCACAAGCAAAGATTGATTTATATCATGATAATATTGAAGAAAAAACTATGGAATTAGTCTTAACTCCTAACAAAAAAACGATTGATGAAGTCAGTGATTTTTTAAAATTAAATAAAAAAGATATTGTAAAGTCAATGGTTTATCGCAATCTTGCTAATAACGAACTTGTTTTAGTAATGGTAAGAGGTGATAGAGAAGTAAATCCGATTAAAGTAATTAATGCTTTAAAGATTGCAGAGCATGAATTAGTTCTTGCCACAGCTGAAGATATTTTAGAAATTCATTCTTTTGAGGGTTTTGTTGGTCCGGTAGGACTTAATATTAAAACATTAGTTGATGAAGAAGTTGCTTATATGCATAATATTGTAGTTGGTGCTAATAAAAAAGATTATCATTTAACTTGTGTAAATTTTAAACGTGATTTTGATGGGGAAGTTTTTGATTTACGAATTGTTAGTAAAAATGATTTATGTCCTATTTGTGGTAATCCCCTTAAAATGGAAAAAGGAATAGAGATGGGTCAAATTTTTAAATTGGGTACGAAATATTCTTTACCATTAAAGTGTACATACCAAGATGAATTGGGTAATAATATTCCAATTGTTATGGGATGTTATGGAATTGGTGTTACAAGAACGATGTCAAGCATCATTGAACAAAATCATGATGAATTTGGAATTATATGGCCACTCAACATTGCACCTTATCATGTTGTTATTGTACCAATTAATTATGAAGATGAATTAATAAAAAAAGGTTCTGATTATATTTATAATCGATTGAATGATACAAAAGTCGAAATTATATTAGATGATCGTGAAGCAAAACCTGGATTTAAATTTAAAGATTGGGAATTGATTGGTATTCCATATATTATAACAATTGGAAGAAAAGCTAGTGAAAATATTTGTGAATTGAAAAAGCGTCGTACATTAGAAAAATTGGAACTTTCTTATGATGAGGCGATTGAATTTATAAAAAAACAAGTAGAAAATATCAAATAAAAATAAAAACTTATATAAAAATCAAAAACTGATATCATATAAGTTTTTATTTTTTAAATAAGCCAAAATTGTCTTTAGAAATAATACGAGTTCCATATAAATTGGTTTTACTATTGACAAATATTATTTCAGATTCATTAATATACTTAACAATTTTTTTAGGTTTAGGAAAAACAATAATAATTTTATTGATATTATCACCAAAATCAGTTCCTAGAAAAGATGAAATTTCACTTAAGTAACGTTTGTGGGGTTGAGCTTTTCCAGGATGATCTTTAGCACCATATTTTAATTCCCAAGTGGTTTTATTATTTATTTGAATTTCACTATAGGTTGGTACATTTAGAAATTTAATATAATAAAGATTAGAATTAATATATAATTTAACGTCAAAAATGTCATTTTTTACTTTTTCAATAGAATATTTTAGATTAGATTTTTTTAAGTAATCTTGAAGTTCTTCGTAGACTTTTTTAGTTTTTATTTTCGGCATAAATGAAGAAATAATAACAAATATAATTATAATTAGCACAATAGTAAGTATTAAATATGGCATAAATTCACCTCAGTTTAACTTATCACAATTTTAATAAAATTGCAAGAAAAATATTAACATTTTTTTGGAAAAATATTCTTAATCTATTTGCTTGATTTAAGGAAAAAATTATAATATAATCATTTCACGTTTTGTAAATTTTTACAAAAAATTAAAAAAAATAACAAATTATAAGGAGGATTATTATGGTAAAAAAAATTATTAAAAGAGACGGACGAAAGAAAGTATTTGATCCTCAAAAAATAGAAAAAGCTATTTATAAAGCTCAACTTGCTTGTGGAGATGATGATGTAACTTTATGTAAAATGATTACAAATAAAGTAATTGATTGTGTTAATAAAGATTATGATAATAAAAATATTTCTGTTGAAGAAGTTCAAAATATTATCGAAAATGTCTTAATTGAAATGGGTGAAGCGGAAATTGCTAAAGCATATATTAGATATCGAGCAGAGCGTACAAAAGTACGTGAACGTAAGACTAATTTAATGAAATCACTTCATGATATAACTTTTAAAGATTCTAAAGATGAAGATTCAAAGCGTGAAAATGCTAATATAAATGCCGATACTCCAATGGGAATGATGCTAAAATATGGCAGTGAGGCTGCAAAACAATTTTACTTGAATGACTTAATTAAACCTGAATTTGCAACTGCTCATATTAAGGGTGATATTCATATTCATGATCTTGACTTTTATGCTTTAACAATGACTTGTTGTCAAATTGATTTAATTGATTTATTTAAGGATGGATTTTCCACTGGTAATGGTTTTTTAAGAGAACCAAATGGAATAAGAAGTTATGCTTCTTTAGCATGCATTGCGATTCAAGCCAACCAAAATGATCAACATGGTGGTCAAAGTATTCCTAATTTTGATTATGCAATGGCTCTTGGAGTTAGAAAAACTTATAAAAAAGAATTACGTAAAGCTCTTGAAAGAATGTTAGAATTTGAAGGAGTCAAAGTCAATGATGATGAATTTAAATATATGTTCACTAAGATTGAAGCTGATAATAATATAGAAATTCGAATGAATGATGAATTTGCAAAGGAAGAAATTTATAAAGCTTTAAATCAGAAATATGGTCTGATTAATGGTAAGACTTTTGATATGGCATTTCATATGGCAAAAGATGAAACCTATGATGCTACATATCAAGCAATGGAAGCACTAGTTCATAATTTAAATACGATGCATTCTAGAGCAGGTGCACAAGTACCATTTAGTTCATTAAATTATGGTACAGATACTTCTGATGAGGGTAGAATGGTAATGCACTGTTTACTAGATGCTACAATGAGAGGACTTGGAAATGGTGAGACACCAATTTTTCCCATTCAAATTTTTAAAGTAAAAGAAGGAATTAACTATAATCCTGAAGATCCTAATTATGATTTGTTTAAAAAATCAATGTTATGTTCTGGAAAACGTCTTTTCCCAAATTTTTCTTTTATTGATGCTCCTTATAATAAACAATATTATAAACCTGGTGACTATAGAACCGAAGTTGCCTATATGGGATGTCGAACAAGAGTAATTGCCAATGTATATGATCCAACTAAAGAAATTGTAACAGGTCGTGGAAATTTAAGTTTTACATCAATTAACCTGCCACGAATTGCGCTAAAATTAATGAGTGTTGTTGATGAAAAGGAACGTATTAAAAAGTTTTATGAAAATTTGGATTATTTAATCGATCTTTGTGCTAATCAACTTCTTGAACGTTTTGAAATACAGCAGAATAAATATGTTTATAATTTTCCTTTTTTAATGGGTCAGAAGATTTGGTTAGATAGCAACAAACTTAGTCGTGATGATAAGGTTTCTGAAGTAATTAAACATGGTACGCTTACAATAGGTTTTATTGGGCTTGCGGAAACCCTTAAAGCACTAATAGGTGAACACCATGGTGAAAGTGAAAGAGCCCAAAAATTAGGTCTTGAAATTATTGGACATATGCGTGAAAAAATTGATCGCTATTCTAAAAAGTATAGACTAAATTTTTCACTTATTGCAACTCCTGCTGAGGGATTATCTGGTCGTTTTGTAAAAATGGATCGTGAACTATTTGGTGAAATTGAGGGGATAACTAATCATAAATTTTATACTAATTCTTTTCATATTCCTGTTTATTATGATATTTCCGTTTTTGAAAAAATAAAAAAAGAGGCTCCATATCATGCATTTACTAATGGTGGCCATATTTCATACATTGAAGTAGATGGGGATATTGCGAAAAATTTAGATGCCTTTGAATCAATAATTAGATGTATGAAAGAAGAAGGAATTGGATATGGTGCTGTTAATCATCCAGTTGATCGTGATAGCATATGTGGATACAATGGCATTATTGATAATGTATGCCCGAAATGTGGCAGAACTGAGGATAGTGTGCCTTTTGAAAGAATTAGACGAATTACAGGCTATTTAGTAGGAACTCTCGATCGATTTAATGACGCAAAACGTGATGAAGTTGAAAATAGAGTAAAACATATGAAGGCGAATAATGAAAATTAGAATTTCAGGAACAATTCATGAGTCTATTGTTGATGGACCAGGAATTAGATTTGTTGTCTTTACGCAAGGATGTCCCCATCATTGTTTTGGCTGTCATAATCCTAATACTCATGATTTTACTGGTGGAAAAATCATTGATACAAATGAAATTATTGAAGAAATGAAACTTTATCCATATATGAGTGGGATGACAATTAGTGGTGGAGAACCTTTTTCGCAAAAAACTGCAATTTTAAGGCTTATTTTTGATTTTAAACGTCTTTATCCTAATAAAAACATTGTCGTTTTTTCTGGATATCGAATAGAAGAATTGATAGAAATGAATGATTCGGAGGTCAACCAAATTTTAGATAATATTGATTATCTAATTGATGGGCGTTTCGATTTAAAATTAAAAGATATTTCTTTAGTGTATAGAGGTAGTTCTAATCAAAGAATTATTGATATGAAGAAAACTAAGCAAACCGGTAATATTATAATTAAGGAATTTTAGTCATAGATTTTTTCAAAGTCTATGACTTTTTTATTATTTTTTTGGAACTGTTAATGAATTATTTCATAAAATAATTATAGGTGATATAATGAAAATAATTGTAGGAAATATGACTCATAAATTAAGAGATTTTATTAAAAAATACCATTTTACTTCTAAAATAATAGTTATCAATAAAATGTGTAATGTTAAAACTATTAAAGGCGATGTTGATATAATTGTTCCTTTCGCAAAAATTGAACCAAATGGTTTGATTACTAATACACAAGTGCATTTTGAAGAATTATTAATGAGTGTAAATGCTAAGTCAATAAAATATGGGAATCCTCATGCTAAATCTTCATTTGAAGAAATAGCTCATCGTTATGGGATAGTGGCTGACTATCTAGATTTAAATAATATTGAATCCAATACAGCGATTTAGTATAAAAAAACTAACTACTTGCAAAAAAATAGAAATTAAGATATAATTAGACATAATAAAAATAGTAAAAAAGGCGGATTAGAGAAGTTGAAAAATTTTTTAATCAATATTTACTAATTCGATTGCGTAGAAAAGGATTATATAAATGAATGTGATAAATAGAAAAGAACTTTTAGAAAGACAAAAATTCATTCGCAATTTTTCGATTATTGCACATATCGATCATGGAAAAAGTACGCTTGCGGATCGAATACTAGAAAAAACTAATACAGTTGATTCAAGGGAAATGAAAGAACAACTCTTAGATACAATGGATTTAGAAAGAGAACGTGGCATTACAATTAAATTAAATGCAGTTGAATTAAATTATCATGCTAATGATGGGCATGATTATATTTTTCATTTAATAGACACTCCAGGACATGTTGATTTTACCTATGAAGTTTCAAGAAGTCTTGCAGCATGTGAAGGTGCTGTCTTGGTTGTTGATGCAGCTCAAGGAATTGAGGCACAAACTTTAGCCAATGTTTATTTAGCTATAGATAATGATTTAGAAATTATTACTTTAATTAATAAAATCGATTTGCCATCGGCAGATCCAGAAAAAGTAAAAAATGAAGTAGAAGATATTATTGGTCTTGATGCTAGTGATGCTATTTTAGCAAGTGCAAAAGAAGGAATAGGAATTGATGATTTACTTGAAAAAATAGTTACAACAATACCTGCGCCAATTGGAGATCCCGATTTACCACTTGAGGCTTTAATTTTTGATTCTTATTATGATGCCTATAAAGGAGTTATTCCTTCTGTTAGAATTGTCAATGGTACTATTAAAGTTGGCGATAAAATTAAAATGATGGCAACAGGAGCAACTTATGAAGTTGTTGAATTGGGGGTAAATACACCAAAACCTAAAGGTCGTGAATTTTTAACTGTAGGTGATGTTGGTTGGATTGCATGTAGCATAAAAGATGTTCAAACTGTTCATGTTGGTGACACCATTACTCATCAAGAAACACCAACTTTTAAACCATTACCAGGTTATCGAAAAATGAATTCTATGGTTTTTTGTGGTCTATATCCTGTTGAACCAAATAAATATGAAGAACTAAAAGATGCTTTAATGAAACTAAGATTAAATGATGCCGCTTTAATATTTGAACCAGAAACTTCACAAGCATTGGGATTTGGTTTTAGAACGGGATTTTTAGGATTGTTACATATGGATGTTATCCAAGAAAGAATTGAGCGAGAATTCAAAATTGATTTAATTGCTACTGCGCCAAGTGTTGAGTATCATGTTGAACTTACCAATGGTAATGTGATTTCGATTGATAATCCTAGTGCTATGCCTGACTTTACTACTATTAAAAAGATATTAGAGCCATATGTTGAAGCAACGATTATGGTTCCAACCGAATATATCGGTCCTATTATGGAACTTTGTCAAAATAAAAGAGGTACTTTTGTTGATATGAAATATATTGAACAAACTAGAGCATCTATTAGATATGATATTCCCTTATCAGAAATTGTATATGATTTTTTTGATCGACTAAAATCTTCAACTAAAGGTTATGCATCACTAGACTATACTTTATCTAATTATCGCGAATCAAATTTAGTGAAAATGGATATTTTATTAAATGGTGAACGGATAGATGCTTTAAGTGTAATTGTACATAAGGATTTTGCATATCGAAGAGGACGCGCCCTTACACAAAAATTAAGAGGTTTAATTCCTCGCCAACAATTTGAAATTCCAATTCAAGCTGCTGTTAATAGCAAAATCATTGCTAGAGAAAATGTTGCGGCATTACGTAAAGATGTTCTTGCTAAATGTTATGGTGGCGATATAAGCAGAAAAAAGAAACTGCTTGAAAAGCAAAAAGAAGGAAAAAAAAGAATGAAACAAGTAGGTAGTGTTGAAATTCCACAAGAAGCTTTTTTAGCCGTGTTGCAACTAGATGATGAAAAATAGTAGTTCAAGTTTGATTAACTACTATTTTTTCTTTTACAAAATTAAAATATTATGTTATAATTAATAGAGGAGTTTTATATGCTTGGTTTATATGTTCACATTCCATTTTGTAATAAAATTTGCCCATATTGTGACTTTTATAAATTAGTTGCTAGTGATAACCTTAAAAAAAAGTTTGTGAATGCTCTTTCTCAGGAGATGAAAATAAAAAATCTAGATAAATATTTTTTCGATTCCTTATACATTGGAGGAGGTAGTCCTTCATGTTTAAAACTAGATCTACTTGAAGAATTATTTTCAAACTTAAGCCACTTTATTGATCTTAAGAATTTAAAAGAATTTACTATTGAAGTTAATCCAAGTGACATAACAGAAGAAATGGTAATCTTATTATCAAAATACCATATTACAAGAGTTAGTATTGGAATCGAGACATTTTCTCCTAAATTACAAAAACTAATCAATCGATTTATTTCTTATAAAGAATTAGAAAGAAAAATACATATTCTTCATAAATATCATATTGAAAATATTAATATTGATTTAATGTACGCATTACCTAGTGAAACATTTGAAGATTTAGATAATGATCTTAAATTAATAACTCAATTAAAGCCTACTCATATTTCAGCATATTCTTTAATACTAGAAGAACGTACTATTTTTTATCACCTTTATGTTAATAATAAATTGACATTGATAGATGATAAAATGGAAAGTAGAATGTATCATCACGTTTGTAATTTTCTTACAAAGAATGGATACTTTCACTATGAAACGAGTAATTTTGCAAAAAAGGGTTATGAATCAATTCATAATCTCATATATTGGAATTGTGAAGAATATATTGCCATAGGTCCATCTGCTAGTAGTTATTTGAATAGTTATCGATTTAAAAACATTGATAATTTAAATAAATATTTAGAAGGAATTAATAATAATAAATTAATTACTAGTGAAAATGATTACATAACTTTTGAAGAAAAAATGAAAGAAGAAATTATTCTTGGTCTGCGAAAATGTAATGGTATTTCAAAAAGTAATTTTTTAAAAAAATATTCTATTGAACTTTTTGATGCTTTTCCCAAAATTAAAAATTTAATAATAGAAGGACTCTTAAAAGAAAAGAATGATAAAATTTATATTCCACAAAAATATTTCTATATTGGCAATTATATTATCTTAAAAATTCTTTAAAAGAAGTTGATATTGTGAAGAAAGTTTTTCAAATACGTCTTAGTAAAACAGTTTTATCGATTATTGTAACAATCATTATAGGCTTTTTAATAGGTATTTTTTCTACTAACACTTTGCCCAAGACAATATATGAAATTAATGAAGAGAAGAAAAGTTATGTTCAAATTTTTTTAAATTCTTTTTCTTTAAATTATTGGTACTTTTTTGTTCTTTGGTTTTTTGGTATGATTCCTTTTGGTTTTTGTCTATCATACTTTATTACTTTTTTTAAGAGTTTTATGATAGGTGTTACCTTAGGTGTTTGTTTAAAAAGTAGTGCCATATTTGGCATTATGCAATTTATAACCTATGCTATTTTAGAAGGAATAATAATTATTCCAACCCTCATATATTTGGCTAATAAAAGTATAAAATTTTCTATTAATGGACGGAGAACCTTTAGTGATACAGGTCAAAAATATTTTAATGTTTTAGTAAAAGTAACAATAATTATCGCTATATATGCATTATTAACATGTCTTAAAATGACTTTTTTGGAGGTTCAGTAAAATGGATGAATTATTAACTGAATATCAACACTATCTCGTTTCTGAGAAGATGAAAAGCGAAAATACAGTAAAATCTTATACAAGTGATTTGGCTAACTATTTATATTATTTACAAGAAAAATTAACTATCAAGAATCCTCAAGATATTACGGTCGATGTAATAAAAAAATATTTAACATATTTAAAAAAACTAGGTTATTCTGCTACCTCTAGTAGTCGTGCACTTAGTGCGATTAAAAGTTTTCATAAATTTTTATTTCTTGAAAGACGAACTAATACTAATCCCGCAATTAATCTAACCGCTCCAAAACTTGACAAGAAACTTCCAACTGTTTTATCAATAGATGAGGTTTTAAAACTGCTTAATTCAGTCAGAGATGATACCCCTTATAATATGCGTAATAAAGCGATGCTTGAATTAGTATATGCAACTGGCCTAAGAGTATCTGAATTAGTAAATTTGCGCTTAATTGATTTACATTTAACCAATAAAATGATTAGTACAAAAGGAAAGGGTAATAAAGAAAGAATAATTCCAATCAATGATTATGCTCTGAAAATTTTGCGCAATTATTTAATAGAAGCTCGTCCAAAACTTGTAATTCCATCAAAAGATCAAGGATATGTTTTTTTAAATAATCATGGTACGTCAATTTCAAGGCAAAGTTTTTTCCTAATTTTAAAGAATTTAGCAAAAGAAGTAGGGATAACAAAGGAGATTTCTCCTCACACTTTAAGACACTCATTTGCAACTCATTTATTAGAGGCTGGCACTGATCTTAGATTGATTCAAGAAATGCTAGGTCATGAAGATATTTCAACTACACAAATTTATACTCATCTAAGCAATCAAAAATTAAAAGAAATCTATAAAGGAGCTCATCCACATGAAAAATAATAATTTTAAAAGAATATTTGTAATAGTAGCCGATTCCCTTGGTATTGGTGAAGCACCAGACGCTAAAAAATATAATGATTTAGGAGCCAATACTTTTGGACATATCGCTAATCTTTCTACAGAATTTCACATTCCTACTCTCCAAAAATTAGGAATTGGCAATATTTGTGCTAATAATAAGATAAAAGCTTCTTTTCCACCGATTGCTGTTGTTGCCAGAATGCAAGAACAAAGTGTTGGAAAAGATACTTTAACAGGACATTTTGAAATGATGGGATTAAAAGTAACTAATCCGTTTCCTTCATTTACTGAAAATGGTTTTCCAAAAGAATTAATTGCATCCTTAGAAAAATTTAGTGGACGGAAAGTAATAGGTAATATTAGCGCAAGTGGGACGGAGATTATCAAAGAATTAGGAGAAGAACACCTAAAAACAGGCGCCTTAATTGTCTATACTTCAGCAGATTCTGTTTTACAGATTGCAGCTAATGAAAATGTAATACCTCTTTCTGAGTTATACCAAATATGTGAATATGCGAGAAAAATTACGATTGAGAATAAAGATTGGCAAGTTGGCCGTATTATTGCAAGACCTTTTATTGGTAATAAAAAAGAAAATTTTATTCGAACTTCTAATCGCCATGATTATGCTTTGAAACCCTTTGATAAAACAACTTTAAATTACTTAAGCGAAGGTGGATATGATGTTATTGCCATTGGCAAAATTAATGACATTTTTGATGGTTACGGAATTACAAAAAGTGAACGTACTATTTCTAATCATGATGGTATGCTAAAAACAATTGCCAAAACAAAAGAAAATTTTGAGGGTTTATGCTTTACTAACCTAGTAGATTTTGATGCACTATATGGTCATCGACGAGATTTAAATGGTTATAAATTGGCGATAGAAGAGTTTGATAATGATCTTAATATCCTAATTAGTTCTTTAAAGGATGATGATTTATTGATGATTGTAGCTGACCATGGTAATGATCCTATTCATCATGGTACTGATCATACAAGAGAACTTGTTCCACTGATTTGTTATCACAAAAGAATAAAAGGTAAAGTTTTAACTGATTTAGATTCTTTTGGATGTGTAGGAGCTACTATTTGTACTAATTTTCATGTTAAATTACCAAGTATTGGTAAATCTATATTAGGTGAACTACTATGAGAGAACGTTTTGAATTAAAATTTGATGATAAGAGTAATTTAGTTGTTTATAGGTGGTCTAATCCTGATATTGATCCCATAGGTTGTGTTCAAATTTCACATGGACTTAGTGAACATATTACAAGATATGATGATTTTGCCAATTTTTTAGTATCAAAAGGCTTTATTGTTGTAGGTGATGATCACTATCAACATGGTGAATCTTGTAATGATTTAAAAAAATTAGGAAAAGTAGAAGAATATGATTTTATAGATGCTATGCTAAAAAGCCTTCATCTTGTAAGAGAAGAATTTTCTGATGATTTTAAAGGAACTACCTGTTTGTTTTCACATAGTATGGGTTCAATTACTGCTCAAGAATATATACAAAAATACCCAAATGACTTTCAAAAGGTCATTTTATCTGGTACTGATGTGGGCGATGCAAGATATCTTTTTTTACAATTGATTACTAAAAAATCTACCAAAAAAAATGATTGCATCACATCTAGCAAACTTGTCCATAAAATAACATTTGGTAGTTTTCAAAAAAAATTTCCTGAAAGTAGTGAATTCAATTGGCTTTCTAAAAATGTTGAAAATATTAAAAAATATGAAAGCGATGAATTGTGTGGTGCGATAGTAAGTGATAGTACTTATCATTCGATTGCCAAATCTTTAAGAAGAACTTTCAAAAATAAATCAATTAAGAAAATAAATCCAAACATTAAAATTTTTATTTTTTCAGGTTCTGAAGATCCAGTTAGTGCAATGGGCAAATCAGTTAAAAAATTACAAAAGAAATATCAAAAGAATAATTTGGATGTAAAGATGAAACTATATGAACAATTACGACATGAGACTTTAAACGAAATTGATCATCAAATTGTTTATGATGATATTATTGATTTTTTGATGAAATAGGGGCTCTGTGAGCGTTTGAAAATTTTTTTGACCGTCAATTAACAATTCAAATTATTATAAAATGGTTAAATCAAATTTAACCATTTTTTTATTTTTAAAAAATAAAATAATTTTAGTTATCCATTATTTTTATATTAAACAATTAAGTAAAATATTAAAGAATAACTTTTAAACAGTTATCAACATTTTATAAAAATATAAAATTATTGGCTTTTTACTTATATTTTTTAGAAGTTAACATAATATATATTATAGGAAGTTAAATACAAATATATAAAATGATTGAATTTTGAAATTAAATGCTTCATTTTATTAATAATAAGTATTTATTTGACAATTTAATTACTAATTCTACTTTAAATTAACTCATATTAATACCTTATGAGCATGTTTAAAAACTAGTAAAGCCAAAAAAAGGCATATTTTTAATTTTTAGGTAGTTTTCAATTAATTACAAGTAAAACTATTTATCTTTTAAAAATAATTGTTTTTTTGGCTTTAAAAACAACTTTAATTACCATTTATAATGAATAAAAAGCCTCATGTGAGAGACTGAAAAATAATAATCAAGGTTTTTACCTACTCAAACGTCAAAAAAAGGTATAAACTTCTATTGGTTTATACCTTCTATACGATCTACTACATTTAATTGCATTTTAGTAGCAATTTCGTAAATATATTCAGTATATTCATCATGCATTCGATTAGGGGCATGAGCGTCATCATTAATCATCACTTTAGCATTTTTTGTTTTGACTAATTTCCAAAATTCTCTTCTTGGATAGGGGAAATTGATTACATCATCTTGATAAAATTCTTTTCTTTGATAAAAGGAATTACGAACGCCATTAACATTAATCTCCAAAATGACGTTATATAAAATAGCAGCATCTATGATTTGGTTTGAAACATCAATACAAGTTTGATTCCAATCTTTTATATTCCAAGCAAAGATTTCAGGATGTGCTAATATTTTAAAATAACCACTTCTCATCGCTCTAACAACCGTATCACCATATAATTTGATTTCATCATCATTAAGAGATGAATAAATACTTTTATATTCGTTGTTAACTTTAATATAGTGTTGTCCCAAAATAAGAAAATCTAATTCTGATAAAAAAATAGGATATTGTAATAGTAATTCATCCATATATTCAATTTCAAGACCTGATAACACTAATATTTCTTCTTTATGTATTTCTTTAGCTCTAGCAAGTGAATCAAGATAAATTTCTTTATATTGTTCGATACTCATTCTTCTTGAATTCAATTTTTTTTGTAAAAACTTAGGTAAAGGTCCATGATCGGTAATTGCAATTGTATGATATCGAAGGTTTATTGCTTTTTTTACATAATCTTCAACATCACCTATAGCGTGTTTACAAAGAAAAATATGCGTGTGATAGTTAGCTCTAATCTTGTTTACCATAGTTTGCTCCAAAGATTATCCGTGGATCATCATCATTAATTATTTTCATCCATCTAGCACTTCTTCCCTTGCCTAAAGGCATAATAATTTGTTCATCTCTGAGTTTAAAAAGAATACGATTAATTGTTGAATCACTGGCATCAGGATGAAATCGCCGAATATCATCTTTTGTAAAATATTTTGGCATTTTTTTATAAATCGTTTCTTCAATGACATCGCTTTTGTAAGCTCTTTTTGCAAAATATAAATTTTTAATCAATAATTCTAATTGATTATAGGCTTTATCAATAAGTCTAAAGACAAGTCTAACAGTATCACTTGTTTGTAAATAATTCGTAACATAATTAATACTTCCTTTGGCAACAGCTTCTTCTATATCTTTTTGTAATTCAAAGTATAATTCCATAAAACTAACATATTCAAAAACATTAACTTCAGATATTAACATCATATAATATAGGCAAAGCACTGAAGCAATTTCATTATTATCTGAGTAAGGCTGTAAATTTATCATTTCCATAAAAGTAATAACTGATAAAAAAATTGGTTCAAATTTATTTTCTAATCGATATAAATGGTAATTTTCGAGAATTCTTTCAAAAGAAAGTCTAACACTAATCGGTTTGCTTCTTCGATCAGTTCTAGACAAAACATCTTTTGAAAAAGTAGTTGATCTTTTGCCAAATATTGTATTTAAATTATCTAATATATCGCTGCCATTAAATGATAAATGGCGTTTAGCATTATTGTGTAAACGAGCGAATACTTTTTTCAAGCCAATTACAACTTCTTCTTGTTTGTTTTTAGGTAAAGAATTTTTTGCAATTAATAATCTCAATCGATTATCAGAAATAGTATCAATTTTTAAAAGTTTAACTGCATAAAAAGTATTTTTTTCCAAAATTTCATTTTTAATATAAACTTCTTGTTCTAATAGATGATTTTTATATTCTTCGCTTTTACCCAACAATTTATAAGTAGAAAGCATATCCATCAAAATATCAGATGGAATACTGTAATGATTTAATACTTCAAAATTATCCATACAATCAGCCTCTCTTTAATTATATCTTTTTTTATTTTTTTATCAAGCAAAAAAAGAAAAAAGGTCTATTTGTATAGACCTTTAAAAGTTAAAAATGTTATTAATAATAATTTTTTTACGTCCTTCTAGCATTTTAAAAATCAAAGGTATTAAAAAGAAACCACTAAAACTAATGATAAAATGCATTCCCATTGCAAAATAATTATTATTATGAATAGCAGTTGGTACAATTTCATATATTAGATATTCACAACCTATAATGAGCATACCAATAATAACTCTAATAACTTTCTGAATAGATCTTACATTAGTATCAAATTTAACATAACGTTCTTCTAATATGGTAGCCATAACAAAACCGATTAATAAACCATAACTTTTATAAAAATCTCTTTCATATATATCAAAAAATAAGCAAGGAACAAAAGCAAGTACAGTAAATAGGTATAAAAGATATTTCTTACTTCCTAGTTCTGCTTGAATAAAAGTAAATATTAAGGCGATAACAATACCAAAAGTTAAACCACACACTACATCGGTAGGAAAGTGAACACCCAAATAAATTCTTGTTATGGCAACTAAAATCATTGCAATGATGCTTATAATTTGAATCCATAAATATCTTTTAGATTTAAAATTGCAACATAAACTTGTATATAAACTTGCACTATTCATGGCATGCCCACTTGGAAAAGATGAACCTGTTGCGCCATCTTTGGCAACATCAAGTTTTCGTAAATGTTCATATCCAGCATTTTCAAAAGGACGCTTACGCATAATTAGTCCTTTTAATAAATTATTAAGCAACATTGCTAAAAATAAATTATAGGCAATCATCAAACCTTTTTCTTTATTTAAAACCCAATAGACAATCATTAAAATTACGATTAAACCAATACTTCCTAAAATTAGCGAAATATATTGATTAAATATATTCAAAAAATCTGATTTAAAACTATCAAACCATTCTAATATTTTCCACTCAAAATCAAGAGTTTTCATCTTTTTGTATCTTCTTTCTAAATATGAATAATTCTTGGTTTTGATTCTATACGTAGAATTTTAGATTGTTTGGATAGTTCTAACAGCGTTTTAACCTCATGAATAGTTAATCTTCTAATTTCACCTTCTGATAAGTCATCTATTTTGATATTTCCAAATCTAACTCTTGTAAGTCGCTTAACCTCATATCCAACTATTCTAAACATTTCTTTAATTTGATGATTTATGCCTTGAGTTATTGTTATTCTAACTAATGATGATGAATTATTGCGATCAATAGAATCTAAAAAAACTAAAGCAGGTAAAGTCATTTTTCCATTAATCATAACACCATTTTGAAGTCGATTGATAGCATCATTGTTAATGATTCCCTTTACTCTTACTAGATATTCTTTTTGAATACCACTTTTAGGACCAACCATTTTATTCATAAAATCACCATCATTTGTCAGTAGAATAACACCTTTTGTATCGTAGTCTAATCGTCCAACGGGAAAAACTTTATACTCTTTAAAGTCAGTAGGTACTAAATCTAGAATGGTTTTTCTACCTAATTCGTCACTAACACTACTTATATATCCTCTAGGCTTATTAAGCACTAAATATAAAGAGGAAAGTTTTGAAACAACTACATCATCAACTGTTACTTCATCTTTAGGACCAACCTTTATTCCAAGTGAATCTATAATATGACCATTTACTTTTACACGACCTTCTAATATTAACGCTTCTGCTTTGCGACGTGATGCAATTCCGCTTGCTGCAATTCTTTTTTGAATTCTTTCCATTTTTTCCTCCTTAATTATTTCATTTTTAGTAAGTATATTATACCAAAATTCGATTTTTTTATCAAGCAATAAAATAATTTAATTTTTTAGGCAAAAAAAAGCCCTTTTATCAAAGTTTTTAAAAAAAACTAATCAAAAGAGCACATATTAAAAAAGTCGCTATATCGGTTAAAATTCCTACCCACATCGTATGCCCAGTTTTCTTCATTTTAATAGAAGAAAAGTATAAAGCTACTATATAAATTGTTGTATCCGATCCACCTTGAATTAAAGTAGATAGCATTCCCGTTGTTGAGTCTACTCCGTGTATTTCAAAAATTTTACTCATTAACAAAAGTGAACTTGACCAAGATATTGGTTTTAAAAAACACTGCATTATAATTTCAGGTACAATATTGACATTGCTAAGAACTTTTTCTAAAATTTCCATAACGCCACTATTGATAAAAACATTTATGGCAAAAATGATGGCCAATATATTGGGAAAAATGTTCTTAACAGTTTTAAAACTCTCATCTACTCCTTCTAAAAAAGCATCATACGCATTTACTTTTTTAAAAATAGCAAACAAAATAATTAATAAAATATAGATAACAATAATCTGCATTGCTATTTCTCCTTTTTAGCCTTAATTAAGTAGACTATACGATCAAGAATAATTGTAAAAATGGTAGCAAAAAGCGTAACTAAAACCATTACAACAATAAAAGAAAATTCTGTTGTGCCTTTATACATAGCTCTTAGACTAATAATTGTTGTAGGAAATATCGTAAGAGTACTAATATTTAATAGAACAAAAGTCATCATTGCTCTTGATGGATACTCCTTCTTGTTTTCGTTTTGCAGTAGTTCAAAAGCTTTAAGACCTAGAGGGGTTGCGGCAGAACCTAAACCTAGCATATTAGCTACCATATTTGAACAAATATATTCCATGCAAATTGAATCTTTATCTACATCTGGAAAAAGAAATGATAATGGTTTTTTTAATAGTTTGGTAATATTTTTAATTAATCCCGCTTTGATGGCTATATTGAAAACTCCATTCCAAAAAAGAATTAGAAGGGCTACTTTTAAAAAAATATTAAAAGCATCAGTAGCCGAGTCAACGATAACAGTACCAAGTTTATCAATTGAACCTGTCAAAAAACTAACTACAATACCAATTACTAATAATGCTGTCCATACTTTATTCATTTTTAATGCTCCTAAAAGTAACATCACCAACTTCTTCTTCATTTATAAAATAGATGATTCTAATACTATCATTATCTTCATATATTTTATAATTAATTGTTTCATTTTCCATCAAAGGTAGTAAAAGTTTTTCACTTTCAATTACATATCCATTATTGAAAGAGGCATAAAATAAAACATCAAATTTTGACAATATTCTTTTTTGTTTATATTTAGTAAAGCAATAATTCGCAAGTCCTTCATGTACATTCCAATCATCAGAACAATTAAAAGTCACAACTACTATTTCAAAATCTTCTTGTTTAAAACTAGTTACTAGCGTTCTTTTAGCATTTTTAGTATAACCCGTTTTTCCACCAGTAACTTTTTCATCATTTTGAATCAAACGGTGCTTATTATGATAATACATTTTTTTTCCACTGATAATTGTGGGATTATAATCTTTAGTACTAGTAATATCTTTAAACGTTTCATTTTTCATTGCATAACTCATTAATAAAGCCATATCATAGGTGGTTGTATAATTCTTAGTAGTTGTATCAAGACCATGAGGATTTTCAAAAGTTGAATTATGCATACCAATTTTCTTGGCCGTTTCATTCATTAAGAAGATAAAATCTTGCATATTTCCACTATAATGAAGAGCTAGTGCGTTTGCGGCATCATTACCACTACATAACATTAATCCATATAATAAATCCTTAATACTAATAACATCGCCAACTTCTAAATATATAGAAGATCCCTCTGTCTTTAAAACTTCGCTATTAATGACAACAAAATCATCTAACTGATAGTGTTCAATTGCAGTAATACATGTTAAAATTTTAGTAGTTGAAGCAGGTAACATTCTTTCATGAATATTATTTTGATACAAAACTCGTTTAGTTGTCACATCCATAACAATTGAACTTTTTGAATTATCATAATAATTGGTAGTAGTAATAATATCCATACTATCAGTTTTTTCAAAATCAAATTTCATAAAAATAATTATAATAATTCCGCATAATATTAAGAGAAATAAAAATAACCAAAATTTCTTCTTCATTTTAATCACCAATATATTATACGAAACAAAATAAAAAGCTAGAAGTTAAATTTTAAACTTCTAGTCTAAAAAATTATTAATAATTTGTTCTACTTCATCAATGGTATGAGAAAAGTCATCTAAATCTATATTAACAATTATCGAAGATGTTTTATTTTTGAACCAAGTATATTGTCTTTTCGCATAATGACGTGAATTCTTCTTTATTAACTCAATGGCATCATCTAACGTAATATTACCCTTCAAATATTCAATCACTTCTTTATATCCAATAGCAACCCTGGATGTCATAGAGAAATTTTCAATTCCAATTTGTCTTACCTCTTCTATCAATCCATCTTTTATCATTTGATCAACTCGATTATTAATTCTTTGATAGAGAGTATCGCGATCATCATTTAAAAAAATACACAATACATTATAATAAAAATCCTTTCCTAAAGAACGTGAATCTTTAAAACAAGGCTGTTGTTCAAGTTCAATCGCTCTAACGAGCCTTTTGCGATTGTTAGGATGAATTTTCTTTGCCGCATCATAATCTAAATTTTGTAATAATTGATGTAACTCATTATTTGTATAATTATTATATTTTTCATCACAACGCTTCGCTTCATTAAAATTATAATTTTTAATGACAGCATCTATATAAAGGCCACTACCACCAACTAGTATGGGAACTTTATTTTCAGTTTTCATTTTATCTATAAGAGCTCTAACAAGTATCTGATAATCAGAAATAGAAAATGTCTCTTTAGGATCAATAATATCTATAAGATGATGAGAAACCATTTTCATCTCTTCCTTATTAGGTTTAGCAGTACCAATATTCATTCGTCTATATATTTGATAGGCATCCGCATTTATAATATCCGTATTCAATCTTTTAGCAATCTCAATTGATAATTTTGTTTTTCCCACTGCAGTGGGACCTGTAATGACAATTACCTTTTGCATTTTTTACACCACTCGTTTAAATAATTTTTCAATTTCATATTTAGAAAAGTGGATAATCGTAGGTCTCCCGTGTGGACAAGTATAAGGATTTGAACAAGCATCCAAATTAATAAGCAATGTATTAACCTCATCTATCAAAATAGACATATTAGCTTTAATTGATTGTTTGCAGCTTAACATTTTGGCTAAATTATCATACATTAACTGTTTATTAATGCTTCTATCCTCTAAAAGATAATTAAAAATATCACTAATAAACTCTACTTCTAAATTATTGGGTATCCAAATAGGAATTTTTCTCACAATAATTGTATTTTTACCAAACAGTTCATATGTTATATGCATTTTTTCCAATTCTAATTTTTTAGTTTCTAATAAGTCAATTTCATATAGTGGTAAATCAATTTTAATTGGTACCAATAGTTCATAGAATTCTGTACTTGTTTGTGAAAAACTTTTAGTAATTTTTTCATACATAACTCTTTCCATGGCAGCATGCTGATCAATAAGATATAAATTGTCATCTTTTTCTAAAAGAAGATAAGTTTTGTTAAATTGACCAAGATATTGCATTGTTTGAAAAAAATCTGATGTGAGATTATTACGTAAATTAAATTGAGGTTGAATGATATCTTCTTCAATTATTTTATCACTTTGCGTAATAGAATTATTAGTAAAAGCAGTTTTATCGCTTAAAATAGTATCTTTTTCAATATTTTTTTCATATTTGTTTACCTCACGAGGCTCACTTATCATAAAATCATCCCATTGTAAAGATTGGGGTAATTTTTTATGGTCTTGATTAGAAATACACTCAACTGCTTTATCATTAAGATTATTAGTATTTACTTTATATACCAATTCAACTTTCATAAGCGCCATTTTTATCGTTTCAGTAATTAATAATCGCAATTCTTTTTCATCGGTAAATCTAACTTCTTGTTTAGTTGGATGTACATTAACATCAACATAACTTGGATCTGCATTTATTTCTAAAATTGTAATGGGATATTTATTTATAGGTAAATAACTTTTATAAGCATCAATAATGGAAAATACCAAATTTTGATTTTTAATAATTCGATGATTAATCATAATTATTATTGCATTTTTATTTGAGCGAAAAATTGAATTACTTGATGTATAACCTTTAATTTGATAAAGAGTACTGCTTCCTTCAAATGGTAACATTAATTTGGCAACTTCATTTCCGTATATTTCGCTAATGATTATATCAAAGTTATTAGAACCATCAGTTGAAAATAAAACTTTAGCATTATTTGTTAACACAAAAGAAATTTCAGGATATGCTAGACTCATTTTATTGATTAATTGAACAATATGGGAAAGTTCTACTTGTTCGCTTCCTAAATGTTTTAAACGAGCAGGTGTATTATGAAAAACTTGACTAACTTCAATTTTAGTACCTTGAGGAAAACTAGTGAGACCTTCTTCTATTAATTTACCAAATTCAAATAATTTAAAATATCCTTCATATCCATTTACTGATGAAATAATTTTCATTTTAGAAATAGCCACAATAGATGGTAGAGCCTCACCTCTAAAACCTAAGGTATGAATTGAAAAAAGATCACTAGCCAATTTAATTTTACTTGTAGCATGTGACTTCACCGCTAATGATATATCTTCAGCAGTCATTCCAATTCCATTATCAGTTATACTAATTTTATCCATTCCAGAATTCATCAAATCAATTCTAATAACACTTGCCAAAGCATCGATACTATTTTCAATTAATTCTTTAACAATACTACTAGGTCGTTCAATCACTTCACCTGCAGCAATCATATTTGTTAATTCTTCTGATAATTCAATAATTTTAGGTCTATTATTCATGTTCTAATTCCTCTTTTATCTTAGAAAGTTCAATTAAAGCATCTAGTGGTTTCATATTATTTACTTCTAAATTTGAAAGATATTCAATAATTTTTACATGTTTAGGGTTTTCTTTTTCAATATATTCAATAGTTGGCTTTTGATAATTATTTAATGATAAGACTTCTTTATCATAAAAGTTTTTTTGTTCAAGTTTATTTAAAATATCCTTTGCTCTAAAAGTAACATCATTAGGTAGTTTGGCAAGTGATGCAACATTAATACCATAACTTTGATCAGAAGGTCCGTCTAAAACTTTATGTAAGAATACGATTTCTTCGGTATTCTTTCCAACGCTAGCCTCTACATGTACATTTTTCAAAAAACTTAAATTATCTTCTAAAACAGTTAATTCATGGTAATGGGTAGAAAAAAGGGTTTTAGCTCCAATTTCAAAATGAATATATTCTATAATAGCTTGTGCCAAAGCCATTCCATCAAAAGTAGCAGTGCCACGTCCTACCTCGTCTAAAATAATCAAACTACGCATCGTTGCATTTTGTAGGGCATAATTTACTTCTAGCATTTCAGTCATAAAAGTTGATTCCCCACTTGCAATATCATCACTAGAACCAATACGTGTAAAAATTTGATCAAAAATAGGTAACTTCGCCATAGATGCGGGAACAAATGAACCTAATTGTGCCATTATGACAATTAAAGCATTTTGACGCATATATGTGGATTTACCACTCATATTAGGTCCTGTAATAAGCAAAATTTTATCATTGTTATAAAGTTTTAGATTATTCGGAATAAATTCTTTTTCGTTAACCGCCTCGATGACAGGATGGCGACCATTTTCAATCACCATTTCATCATATAAAGAAAAAATTGGTCTAACATATTTATTATTTCTAGCAACTATTGATAAAGCAATTAGCATATCAATTTCAGATATAACTTTAGCTACATTTTGTAAATCAGAAATATAGTTTTTACATTCATTACGTATTGAATGAAAAATTTCATTTTCGAGTTCTAGTGATCTTTCATCGGATCTAAGAATCAAAGCCTCTCGTTCTTTCAGTTCCTCAGTAATATATCGCTCAGAATTGCTAGTTGTTTGTTTTCTAATATAGCCAAATTCATCTTTTACTTGTGATAAATATGATTTTGTTATTTCAATATAATATCCAAATACTTTATTGTAACCAACTCTAAGTGTCTTAATGCCAGTTTTGTCACGTTCGCGTTTTTCTAAATTAATTAAAAAATCCTTATTCGTAGAACTAATATTTTTTATTTTATCAAGTTCATCATTAAATCCATCTTTAATTACTCCTCCATCTTTTAATGAATAACCAGCATCTTCACAAATAGCATTATCTAAGAGTTCAAATAATTTTTCAAAGGTAATTATCAAATTGGCCTTCTTACAAGCGACATTAGAATGCATATTTTGCATATTTTTTTTAATATTAGGTAAAACTCCAATTGATCTTTTTAATTGAATTAAATCTTTAGGAGTAAGAGAACCATAACTAATTCGTCCAACAATTCTTTCTAAGTCATATATTTCTAATAGGTCTTTTTTGACCTCCTCTGTTAAAATATAATTTTTCATAAATAGCTCTATTAAGTCATGTCTTTCGGTTATTGAATTCAAATCTACTAAAGGATATAAAAGACTTTTCTTTAAAAATCGGGACCCCATAGCAGTTGAACATTTATCAAGAATACTAAACAAATTATTTTTAAAACGATTACCTTTTAATGACTCAATCAATTCTAAATTTCTGACCGCATTGTTATCAAGTTTTAAATAATTTTTAGATTCATAGTATTTAAAAGGTTGTAGATGGACTAAGACACGTTTTTGCGTTTTAATAATATAAGAGATTAACCTTTTACATCCAATTAAATGTTCTTTTTTTATATTCACAAATAAACTGTTTAAATAATTATCAACATTATAGTCATCACAAATCGATACCAAAATGCCATAAAGTTTGGAAAGAGTCACTTGAATATTTTTATCAAGATTTTTATTTACAACAATTTCTTTAATTGAAAGTTTTTGAATTTCATTATAAACAAGTTCAATATGTAGAGGGAAACTAATTATAGATGCATCTCCTGTTGAAAGATCGATGTAGGTAAGAAGATAACCCATCTCATATTTTTCAATAGCACCAATATAATTATTATTTTTATCATCTAAATAATTTTCATCTATATTGGTACCTGGCGTAACAATTTTAATAACATCTCGTTGAACTATCTTTTTCCCACCTGGTTCTTCTAATTGTTCAACAATAGCAACTTTATATCCCTTATTAGTCAATCTTTCAATATAGGAATTCACAGAATGATGAGGAACACCACACATTGGTACTCGATCATTTTCGATTCCAGCATCTCTTCCTGTTAAAACTATCTCTAATTCTCTACTAGCAACAATAGCATCGTTAAAAAACATTTCATAAAAATCCCCAAGTCTAAAAAACACTAAGGTATCGGGGTAATTTTCTTTAATTTCTAGATATTGTCGCATCATTGGTGTGTATTTATTTTTATCAATTTTTTCGTACATTTTTTCCCTCTTCCCTATTCCTTTTGTAATAATTATAACATATTTTTAATTATTTGTCAGTTTTTGAATAAACTTTTTCTTTTTTGATTTTATGATTTTTTCCTAAAAAAAAGATAAAATCTCTTATTAATTTTATCTTTTTAATTATAAATTATCTATTATTTTTATATATAGCGTAATCAAGAGTTTTCGATACAGGAAAAGAAATAAACATTCCACAAAGCATTTCTACAAGTCCATTAATACCTACAAAAAGGACTACAAAAGTAAAAGGATTAGTAGCTTTGAGACTTAAAGCAATACTTTGAATATAATCTGTGTTATAAAAACAAATAACCAAAACACTCATAAAGAAAAATGTATTCAAAAAAGGCATCAAAAAACATGCAACTCCGCTTGCAAGTGTTTTTTTACCAGTTTTGCAAATGATTTGATAAACCAGACCAGGTATCCATCCAGCAAGCATTCTAGTTGGAACGCACACAAGAAAAGTTAAAAAAGGATTAATGGAAAATATAACTTCTCCAAAAGGACTATATCCTAAGCATTGTAAGAAACTCACAATGCCAAAAACAGTTCCTAAACATAATCCTACAAATGGACCTCCTAAGATTGCGCCAATCGCAATTGGAATGACTGTAAGTGTAATTTCTAATCCCAATGTTTTAATGGGAAGAAAAGCTATAACAACAACCAGTGCTGCTAAAATAGCTGTAAGTGTAATTTTTTGAATTTTTTCATGTTTAGTCATATCTTACCTCCTAAATTAAGTATATGCTTATTTTTTTAATCTATAAATTCAAATACATAATTGAAAATACAAACTGTATCTTTGTCTTTAACTCCTAATTCCCTTAATTTTTTATCGACACCCATATCTCTAAGTTTTTTTGCAAATACCCTAACACTTGCATCATTATTAAAATTAGTCCGATCAAAAAGTTTTTTTACACCATCACCTTCCACATGATAAATACCATCATTATCTTGATAGATATAAAAATCTGGACCCTTTGGCACAAAATTATATTCTACTACATTTTGTAAATTTTCTTCAAGTGGTTTTGATTTTTTAACTTCTTCTAAAGTATCGGCAATTTTATATAATAATTGTTTAAGATTGAATTTAGTATATGCGGAAATGGGAATGACATGACTGATACCAGTTTTTTGGATGAAGTCTTCTAAATTATTCGAAGATGTAGATAAATCCATTTTATTTGCAACAACAATTTCAGGTTTTTTGATAAGTTCTTCATTATATTGTGATAATTCAGTTCTGATTTTATAATAATCGTCAACTGGATTTCTACCTTCACTTCCACTCATATCAATAATATGGACAATTACTCTTGTTCTTTCAATATGTTTTAAAAACTTAATTCCAAGTCCAGCACCTGATGCTGCTCCTTCAATTAAACCTGGTAAATCCGCCATTACAAAACTTCTACCATCACCAACTCCTACTACTCCAAGATTAGGATGCAAAGTTGTAAAATGATAAGAAGCAATTTTAGGTTTAGCTTGTGAAACCACTGATATTAATGTTGATTTTCCCACCGATGGAAAACCAACAAGTCCTACATCAGCAAGAACTTTTAATTCTAATTGTAAATCACGCTCTACCCCAGGAACACCTTTTTCCGCATATTCAGGGGCAGGATTTCTTGATGAAGCAAATGCGGCATTTCCCTTACCTCCACGTCCACCTTCTGCAACTATTACTTCTTGACCATGCTTAGTAACATCACCAATTACAACATTAGTATTAGCATCTATTATTGTTGTACCAATGGGTACCTTAATATAGACATCCTTACCAGATTTACCAAACATATTCTTATCCATACCATTTTGACCATGTTCTGCTTTAATTATTTTTGTAAATCTAAAATCTAATAATGTTGTAAGACCTTCTTCACCAACAAAAATAACACTACCACCTCGACCACCATTTCCACCTGAAGGCCCACCCATAGCGACATACTTTTCATGAAGAAAATAGGAACCACCATTTCCACCATTACCAGCTTTTACATGAATTTTTACACTATCAACAAACAATTTCATCACCACCTTTTAACTTTAAAAATAAAAGCACTTGATTGATTTCAAGTGCCCATTGTCAATTTATTCCACAGGATATACAGAAACTTGTTTTTTATCTTTACCCTTGCGTTCATATTTAACAATACCATCAATCATACAGAATAATGTATCATCTTTTCCAAGACCTACATTATTACCTGGATGAACCTTTGTACCTCTTTGACGATAGATAATAGAACCAGCAGTGGCAAATTGACCATCAGATAATTTAGCACCTAAACGTTTAGATTCTGAATCACGGCCGTTCTTAGTTGAACTAACACCTTTTTTAGATGCAAAAAATTGCAAATTTAATCTTATCATGATGCTACCTCCTATTCATTATTTTCAATTTTTACATTTAAGTTTTTTGGATATTTCGCTTGTATTTCTAAAAGTCCATCTTTTAAATTTTCAAAAATTTGATTAATAAAAATAAACTTTTCATCATTAATATCATTATAGCAAATATTTTTTAAACAAATATATCCTTTTTTATCATCTTGAGAAACTACAAAATGATTTGGTATAACTCTTTCTAGTAGATTTATACTCATAATAACCGATGTAGAAATCGCTGCACATACAATATCTTCACCAAAATTGGCATAATCAGCATGTCCATATATTTCTAATCGAATCCAAAAACCATTTTCTTTTTTTAAAACAACGTTTGTCATTATCAAAATATTATTCAGAAATTGAATTAATTACAACCTTTGTATAAGCTTGACGATGACCTTGTTTTTTATGATAATTTTTCTTGGCTTTGTATTTGAAAACAATAATTTTCTTGCCACGACCTTGTTTTTCAATCGTACCCTTAATCTTAGCACCCTCAACAAATGGTGTACCTACTTTATCACCTACAAGTAATACTTGGTCAAAAACCACCTCTTGACCAACTTCACCCTCTAGTTTTTCAACATAAATAGTGTCACCTTCTGTTGCACGATATTGTTTGCCACCAGTAACAAAAATTGCGTACATCTAATTGACCTCCTCATATAAAATTAAGACACGCCATTAGGGTGGATATCTCACTTATAAAACCCTTTTTGTGCGGTTGCTAGACATAACAACATACATATTATACAATATTTTTAAAATTAATGCAAGTAAAAAGGCATTAATTATTATAATATATTACAAAAGATTTATACATTATAGTTTAAAATTTGTATAATAAAAGATGCTATGGAAAAAATATAGCATCTTTTAATTGTTTATTTAATAACACTATTCTTGATTAAAACGATTTTTAAACTTTTCAACTTTTAAAAGGATTTTCGCCATCTTATTTTTCATTTTATCTTTATATTCGAATAATTCATCTTGATTATCTTTCGCATCTTTTTCTAAATCTTCAATTTCTTCTTCCATATCAGAAAGTTCATCTTCTAAATCTTCAATTTCTTCTTCCAAATTAGAAAGTTCATCAATCAAATCTTCCAATTCATCTTTAAATTGATTCAAATGATTGCTAACATTATCAATAATATTTTCTATATCATCATTCAAAATATCAGAATTAATGCTTTCAGAAAAATCTTTAAGATTATCAAAGTTTAAATTTTTCATTACTTCATTGCTAATATTTTTACCAAAATTAACTGCTTGATTTGCAAAATCTTGTACTACATTTTTTAAGCAATCTTTTTTCGTAGTATTTCGATTATCATTTTGTAATAACAATTTTTCCCGTTCTAATTTCAAAAGTGGATGAATGAGACAATCTTTGTTATAGATGAGCTGAATTAACTCATCAATTTGTGCATTTTGTTTATCTTCATAAAAGCTATAATCAATTTGACTCAAACTTTTTGGTATTTTGATTCCTGCATCTTCTAAATCCATAACAATTTCATTATATGTTTCTGCTAAAACTTTTACAGACACATATGAGTTAAGGGAATTATTATTTTTAATAGCCCAATTATTAGCATGAATAAGCGCTATCATTTTATCAATATCATTTATATTCATCTTTTTTACCTCCATTTTTTTAGGGGGCATTTTTAGGCAGATAGTCTTATCATCCACCCAATATGCCCGGTTATTTTTAACTAAACCCCTAGCACGTTTAGTATACGTGGATGAATAGGTCTTACCATTTTCATCAATTACTTTCACAAATTTATTCATCAAATCTCCTTTTTTCAATGGTTGAGTACCCAATTAACTGTACATCGTTTTTTATAATGAGTGTCTTCTCCATTAATCTGTACAACTCTATTATAGCATTTACAATTTTTTTAAACAATTAATTTAATAAAAAAATTTAAGAAGAAATTCTTCTTAAATTTTTTTGTTATCATGACGTTTATTTCTCTCATATAAAAGTTTTAATTTAGGTCTTGTATAGCGTAAAATTGCTAAAGATAAAAAATTAATCAAACCATTTGCTAACGCAATAGGAAGACCAAAAAATAATACATACTGTGGATATATTAGAAGAATTAAAAATCCTAAGAAAAAAGAAAGAAAATGAATAACTTCTCCATAACAACATTCAACAAGAAACTTTTCAATATAGACGTTATTATTGGGTTCAATAACTTTATTTTTACGAAAATTAGCTAACCATCCTAATTCTGGAATATGATCTTTCCATTTTCTAATTTTAATTTTTTCATAAATTATGCGTTCCCATTTATAAATATAAAAAATACTCTTTTCACAATTAAACCATTTTTTTGGTAACTTGTGAATAATAAAAGCAATAAAAGCATCGATTAAAAACACTGCTAAAATATTAATTCCTATCGCTTTAAGGACAAAAATAATATCATATCCATAAGAAGGTATTGCAAATAATAAATTGAATAAAATAATAAATACTAGTGTACTCCCGATAATAATTGAATAAATAATCACGTTTATTCTTCCTCTCCATCATATTTAAGCGGCTGTTGATAAACTTCTTCATACTTTTCTTTCCAAAGTTGATAATTTAATTTACTTAATTCTTCCGTTGCATCTTTTATATTTAATTGTAAATTAGGATATATTGGTTCAAAAAAATGAATAGTATAAGTTTGAATGTAAAATCCATCTTCTCCTACAATATTTGTATCTTCCATCGTTATAAAACATGGAACAATTGGAACATTGCTCTTATACGCATATTTAAATGCCCCAGTTTTTAATGGTCTAGGCTTTTTGTAATTCCACCACATTGACTGTTCAGGATATATCAAAACAACATCATTTCTCTTTAATATAATATCAATAGCCTTATTAAATTCTCTCATCGTGCTGATGTTAGAACTAAGTGGTAAAGTGTCACAATTTCTAAAAAAATATCCATATATTCCCTTAAAACTAAAATTACCTTCCCTTATTACTTTATAAAAGCGTCTTTTAGTTTTACAAAGATATGGTACAAAAATTTCATGTAAAGCAAAGTTATCATATGGATGAAAATGATTACATGTTAAAATAAATCCTGAATTCATTTTATTAATTTTTTCAAAACCAATAACCTCTTTTATTATCAATTTTTTGTTTTTTATTAATTTTTTAATATAATTTTTTGCAATTTCATTTGCAATTTTAGTATTTAATCTATGATACCATTTTTTATTAAGATAATCAACATCTTGTGGTTTTAGAGTAACTGTTGGTGGATTAATTTCAGCTTCTTCATTAAAATGTCTGTCTTTTTCTAATAGTCTAATTCGCTCTAAAACTTCTAACCTTTTGCCATCTTTCATTTCTATGCCTCTTGTAATTTACCATATTTTGTAAAACAAGCATTTAGCCTACTTACTTCATCAATAGCTTTTTTCTTAAGAGAAATTTCAATTAACCTATCATTTTCAATTTGGTCTTGTGAATAATTCTCAAGTATAAAACGAATTGTTTGATAAAAAGGTGATTTACTAGCATATTTCCAAAAGTATTCAGCATAAGGAATATCGCTATAATGCCAGGGTTTAGCCGTAAGTTTATAATGAATCAATTTAATATTTTGGTCAAGTATAACATGAGGAAGAGGAGCCTTATTCCAAGTTTCATCTAAATATAAAACTTTATTATGGCATATCACGTTTAAATAGTCTTGATCAGGAGCAATGATAAATTTAACCTTAGAAAGTAAATCTAAAAATTGATGATAAACTTTCTCTTCTCTAAATTTCTTTAAATTCATTACCAAAATACCAGAATTAAAATATTTGTATGCTGGTATCCCTAATGCATCATTAGAATAACGACGAAATTCCTCGTAAGAATTCACTACATCATCTTTTATCACTCCTAGATAGTTATCATTTAATTGATGATTATATAAATCAGCAACATTGCCAAGAACTACAATATCAGCATCTAAATATAAAGCTTTATCATATTCTGGAAATAAATCAGCAATAAATAATCGAAAATAAATTGCTTTAGAATAATAGTCTCTTGTATGAAGACTATGATCAACACTATTTAAGCGATTATTGAGGTCAACAAATGTTATGTGATAAATATCATCTTGATAGTTATTTATTAAATTTTTATATTCTTCACATATGCCATTATTTAAAATATAAATTTCATATTGATAGTTTTTAGAACTATTCGCTTTTATTGATTCAAGTGCTACACTAAAAAATGGTGCATAATTATTATCTATTGCAAAAAAAATGGGAATTATTGATTTTTCATTAATTTTTTTCATATACTTTTTTCCTTTCATTAACATCCCCCCAAAATATTACAATAAAAGTATACTAAAAAAAGTCCTAATTAACAACCTATTATTTTAATTTTTGACTATCCGATAATATAATGAAATAGTAGAGAGAGGAGAATTGAACTCTCCTATTAGTAGAAAAACCAAATAATTGGCTTTTTAGTTGAAAAAAAATTAACAATATGATAAAATAAAAATATGGAAAATTATGAAAATAAAAACAATGAAATTGATGTAAAATTAATAATTTCAAAAAATATTATTAAATATCGAAAAAAAATGGGGCTTACTCAACTAGAACTTGCGGAAAAACTAAATTATTCAGATAAAACATTATCAAAATGGGAACGTGGTGAATCAATGCCAGATATCGTTACTTTAAAACAATTGGCAGATATTTTTATGATTAGTGTAGATGTTTTAATAAGTACCGAAGATACTATTATTAGCTTTGTACCAGTAAAAGAAAGGAAAAAAATCTCTAAGCGTAATATTATTTCTATTAGTTTATTATCGGCAGGTATTGTATGGTTTATTGCCACCATAGCTTTTGTTATTTTAAATATTTTACCTATTGATTTTCAAAAAAGTGCTTTAAAATCATGGGTTTCTTTTATATATGCGATTCCTATAACTGCTATCTTATTTTTAATTTTTTCTTGTATTTGGGGAAATAATATTTATCAATTTTTTACGACTTCTTTTCTTCTTTGGACATTGACATTAGCTATCCATTTAAGCCTTATTAATTTTGAAAGTATTTATTTACTATATATTATACCAATACCCCTTCAAATTATGGCATTTATTTTTTTCATTATTCTTAAGAAAAAGAAAAAATAAAACTATTATACAATCAAAGTTTGTATAATAGTTTTTTATTATTTAGATTTTTTTCTTTTCTTAACAAAAATAAAATTTATCAAAAACATAATAATTAGCAAAACAAAATAAGCCAATGCTATTAAATAATATCCTAAAAAATGACCATTTGAATTACCAATAAGAGTAGGTGCTGTAATGCCACGATATAAATTGCCAATGAATAAATATATAATAATAATGATTAATATAATATTGATAATTTTTAAAAATCCCTTCATCATTTTATCTCCATTTTATATTCGTTAAAGATTTTATTATCAATAAATCCAATACTACCTTTGGAATTTAGATTTTTAGAATAAGAAAAACTATCAAAATTTTTAATATTTCTGACTACATAAGTAGGTGTTGTTAGAAATAATATATCAATTTTTTCACTCTTTTCAGCAACTAAATTCCAACATCCTAGAGTCATTTTACTACAATTATTTAGTGGATCATATTTATCATTGATTTCTAAATAACTATTAATCCTATTTAAATTTTCATAATTAATATAGATTGTCGTAGAATATCTTGTATCATAACGATTATAAAGATAAATATAATATGGTTCAATATTAAACCATATACCCATATGAATATCAATAGCCCACCAACTAAAAGTAATCGACTCCTTAGGTTTGATTACTTGATAATATAAAATAATTTCTTCATTAGATAAATTAGTAATTTCTAAAAAAGTGTGTCCATATGATGATATGAAATATTTACTTTCACTTTTTCCGTCATACGAATATAATGTTATACTAGCGATATCGTTGATTATCTTAGGAACAACCTTGTACATTACTTCGTGTTTTTGACAAGATATAAAAGAAATACTTAACAATAAAATTATTAATAATAAACATCTTTTAATCAACATCTATTTATCCTCCATTTTTTTAATTATAGCATGAATATAAAAAAAGATAGTAGCTTTAGATAAAATAATTCTACTATCTTTAAATATAAATTTCTAATATTTACTTACGTGGAAATTTAATATTAGCATGAGCAGCTGCAAGTCTTGCAATCGGAACGCGATAAGGGGAACAAGATACATAGTCTAATCCCAATTTATGACAAAATTCAATAGAATCAGGATCTCCACCATGTTCACCACAAATACCCAATTTAATATTTGGTCTAGTATTACGACCATCCTCTACAGCAATTTTCATCAAACGACCAACTCCATTCTGATCAATATGGGCAAAAGGATCGTTTTCAAAAACCTTACGAGTATAATATTCTTCTAAGAATTTTCCAGCATCATCACGGCTAAAGCCAAAAGTCATTTGGGTTAAATCATTAGTGCCAAAACTAAAGAATTCAGCAACCTCTGCGATTTCACCTGCCGTTAAAGCACCACGTGGTACTTCAATCATCGTACCAAATTTATATTCTAAAGTTGTATTATTTTCAGATAAGACCTCTTTAATCGTTTTCTCTACTACTTCATGAACATATTTTAACTCTTTAACATCTCCAACAAGTGGAATCATAATTTCTGGTGTTACATTATATCCTTCTTTATTCACAGCAATTGCTGCTTCAATTACAGCTCTAGTTTGCATTTCAGCAATCTCAGGATAAGTAATAGATAAACGACAACCACGATGACCAAGCATTGGATTAAATTCATGCAATCCTTCAACTGTTGTCTTTAATTTTTCAAATGTAATATTCATTTCCTTAGCAAGTTGAGCAATTTCCTCATCTGTATGCGGTAAAAATTCATGTAGAGGAGGATCAAGATAACGAACGGTAACAGCTTTACCTTTCATAGCTTTATAAATACCAATAAAATCATTTCTTTGCATTGGTAATAATTTTGCCAAAGCTTTTCTACGATCTGTTTCATTATCAGCAACAATCATCTCGCGAACTGCCATAATTCGATCTGCTTCAAAGAACATATGTTCGGTACGACAAAGACCTACACCTTCTACACCAAACTCAAAAGCAACTTTTGCATCACGAGGATTATCTGCATTTGTTCTAATCTTTAATGCACGATATTTATCGGCCCATTCCATAAGAGTGGCGAAATCACCTGAAACAGTAGCGTCAACAGTCGCAATAGCTTCACCATAAACATAACCTGTATTCCCATCAATAGAAATCCAGTCAAGTTCGTTATAGCGTTTACCACCAACTTCAAAATATTTTGCTTCTTCATTAACTCTTATTTCTCCTGCACCTGCAACACAACAAGTTCCCATTCCACGAGCCACGACTGCTGCATGACTTGTCATACCACCACGACCAGTTAAAATGCCTTGAGAAGCAATCATACCTTCAATATCTTCAGGAGAAGTTTCCAAACGAACAAGTACTACCTTTTTACCATCAGCCTTTAATTCTTTTGCACGATCAGCAGTAAAAACAACTTGCCCACAAGCAGCACCTGGAGATGCAGGTAAACCTTTGGTAATAGGACTTGCTGCCTTAAGTGCTGTTTGATCAAATCCTTTATGAAGTAAGGCATCAAGCGATTTAGGCTCTACCATTAATACAGCTTGTTGTTCAGTAATTAAACCTTCTTTTACCATATCAATTGCTATCTTTAAAGCTGCTTGAGCAGTTCTTTTACCATTTCTAGTTTGAAGCATAAATAACTTACCTTTTTCAATAGTAAATTCCATATCTTGCATGTCATGGTAATGCTGTTCTAAAGTTTTAGCAACATTTTTAAATTCTTCATATAAAGCAGGATTATCTTCTTTTAAGTGAGCAATTGGAAAAGGTGTTCTAATACCAGCTACAACATCTTCACCTTGAGCATTAAATAAATACTCTCCATATAAAACATTTTCACCAGTAGCAGGATTTCTTGAGAAGGCAACTCCTGTACCAGAATCCTCTCCCATATTACCAAATACCATAGATTGAACATTTACCGCTGTTCCCCAAGAATATGGTATATTATTTAAGCGACGATATACATTAGCCCGTGGATTATCCCATGATCTAAATACCGCTTTTACAGCTTCTAATAATTGAACATTTGGATCTTGTGGAAAAGGTTCACCTTTTAATTCAGCATATTTAACCTTAAACTCAGATACTAATCTTTTTAAATCATTAGCATCTAATTCAGTATCTTGTGTAACACCCTTCACTTCCTTCATATGATCCATTAAAGCTTCAAAGTTTTCTTTTTTTATTTCCATTACAACATCTGCAAACATTTGAATAAATCTTCGATATGAATCATATGCAAAACGAGGATTATTAGTAAGTTTTGCAAGACCTTCTACTGATTCATCTGTTAAACCTAAATTCAAAATTGTATCCATCATTCCAGGCATTGATGCTCTTGCACCACTACGAACTGATACAAGTAATGGATTAGAATTATCACCAAATTTTTTATTTTGTTGAGTTTCAACGACCTTTAAAGCATTAAAAATTTGCTCCACAACTTCTGGGGCAAGTACTTTACCATCGTCATAATATTTGGCGCAAGCCTCAGTAGTAACAGTAAAACCATGAGGAACAGGTAATCCAATCGATGTCATTTCCGCAAGATTTGCACCTTTACCACCTAGAAGGTTTCGCATTGTAGCGTTACCTTCTTTGAATAAATAAACAAATTTACTCATTTTTTATCTCCTTTTTCTAAAACTAGTTTAATTTATAAACTTACTTGTCTATTATATCATAAATATAAGATTTTTGCAAATAAAACAATATTTAAGCTACGAAATACCTAATATAATAAAACTACATCACTAAGTTATCCATTCAATAACTCAATGATGTAGTTATCTTTTATATTTTAATTACTGCTAATTTGCTGAATTTTATCAATAAATTTTTCATTGTTTTGCGCAAATATTTCTTTTAAACGATCAACAAATTCAGAATTAGTATAAATAGATTTTAAATTGCTACATCCCGTAAAACAATTACGACCAATTTCTAAAATAGAATTAGAAAAATAAATGTATGTTAACTTACTACAACCCATAAAGGCACTACTACCTAATCTTTCTAATTCAATTGGTAATACAACACTAGATAAATTAAGACAACGTTCAAAAGCCTTTGTACCAATAGATTTAATATTCGAATTATCAAAATTTACACTTACTAAATTTTCACATCCGCTAAAAGCCTCATCATCAACAGCTTCCACATTTTCACCAAAAGTAACCATTTCAAGGGTTTTATTAAGACTAAAAGCTTTTTTGTAAATCAAAATCACAGTATTTGGAATGACAAATCGATGGCTAGACTGATTATTACTCATAGTTCTTCCTGCTGGATATCTTAATAAAATTGTCTGATTTTTATTATATAAGATACCATTATTGCTTGAAAAATTTTTATTTTCAACACTAACTTCAATTGTTATTAAAGAAGTAGCCAAAGAGAAAAAATCATCTCCTAATTCTTTGGTATCATCTGATATAACTGTTGTGTTTGTTCCGATATAAGATATATTTTTACCAATAATAATTTTAGTAATATTATTATAACTTGAAAAACCCAAATCACGATCAATTAATTTAGTAACAGGAATCCCATCAACAGAATCAGGAATTGTAATTGTAGCTCCATCAGTGTTAGCACTTGGTTTTAAACGATAAATATAATATTCTGTACTATCACTATTTAATCTAATGTCAAAAGTTGCTTGGGCTTGTTTTAATTCATCAGTAATCTTCTCTTTTTGCCAAATGCTTCCTTTTAATATTAAAATTGTCGTCAAAATACCTACAACTAATACTAAAGCTATTATGATCACTATCAAATTTCTTTTCTTCATACTTCTATCACCTTAAAATAATTATACATAAATTTTTAGTTTTTTCAATGTATTTAACTTATTTTAGACTAAAATGTGTAATTTCATACATCATTTGGTAATAGTATTGTTTTTCAAGGCGTCTATTTTGAAGTAATTTTAAAATATTTAAATATATCAAATATATACATATACATATGATGCCATAATAACCCATTATAAAGGTACTGATTATTATAAGAATAAGGATAATGACGCCACCATAAATAAAAATTTCTTTAACTAAAATTCTTTTATTTAAACGAAATAAGTCTTCAATAAATCGGTAACCATCAAGAGGAAAAATGGGCAAAAGATTAAAAATAATCATTAACCAATTGAATCTGATAATAAGATCTATTTTAGCATCAGTTTTAAATAAACGTAAAATTATTATTATTAAAATATTTGTAGTAATTCCTACCCATATCTACTAAAATTTTTTGCCATCTTTTTTTAATATTGTCAATTTTGGCATCTAATCTACCACCAAAAATATTTAATGTCATTGATTTTACCTTACCGCCAAAAATTATAATAAAAATTAAATGACCAATTTCATGCAAAATAATAGTTAAACTAATCAATAAAATTTGATCTAAAAAACCTGAAAAACTACAAATAATAATCAAAACTAACATTAAATAATGAATTTTAATCTTTGGCAGTATCGTAAAAGTCATAATATTTACCATCTTTCTTTATCGTTAATTTAAAAGTATATTGACTATTTTCTTTCTTTGCTAAACCAATTACAGTTCCTTTTTCAACATAATTATAAATTGAGAAATCTATTGATTCTAAACCATCATAAATATATACATAATCATCAATCCCTTGAATTGTAATTGTATATGTTTTATCTTTATTTTTCACAATTTTGGAAACAACACCACTAGAGGTTGCAACAACACCTGAAAAATCATAATTAATAATATAATTTATATTATTATTATAAGTTATTTGATCATACAAATGATTACTATCAACAGTTTGATCATCATTTATAACAATGAATTCACCAAATATACCATTAAAAACAGTAACCATTTTCAAAAAATTCCAATTTTTTTCAATTGTATATTCACTTAATTTTATCCCTTTGGTTGAAATGGAAATTTTATTAGCAATGACTAAGCATAGTAGAATAAAAGTACTTAAAAATATTCTGAAAAAGAGTTTTGTGACAAAATTATAACGGATTTTCTTTTTTTCATTATTTGTTGCATTTTCATTTTCCCTTAATGCTTTTTTGTATTTATAAATAAGACTATCCTTTTTCATCATATCACCAAAATATTTTATGAAAAAAATAAATTATTTATGAATTAAAAATTCTAAATATTTTCGAATTTTCTTTCATACTATAATATGTATTACCTATAATAATATGATCTATTACCACAAGTTCTAATAATTTGGCTTGATTGACAAACCCTGATGTAGCCTTTAAATCCGCTAAACTCGGACTTGGATCACCACTTGGATGATTGTGAACTAAAATAATAGCAGATGCGGAAAGTTTTAATGCCCATTTAATAATATCTTTCCCATCAAGTAAACTCATTGAAATAGTTCCTTGTGTAATTAATTTTTCTTGAATCATCATACCTTTTGTATTTAAAAAAATTGCATATAAATGTTCTTTTTTTAACAAATGAACTTTTGGATAAAAAGCATCAAAAACTTGTTGAGGATTGTTATAAAAAATAATCTCATTTTTGATATCTATAATTCTTAGACCTAGTTCAATTGAAGCAAGCAAAGTAATCGCCTTAATTTGCCCAATACCTCTAATTGCTGTTAACTCTTTAAGAGTTGCTTCTGCTATTTCAGAAAGGTTTTTAAAACTATACAATAAATTTTTTGCAACATCCACCACATTTTCCTCTTTTGAACCAGTTCTTAAAATAATTGCTAGTAATTCAATATTAGATAAAGTATGAATTCCATATTTTAATGCCTTTTCGCGAGGACGATCATAATCAGGTATTTCTTTTAACATACTTACCTCCTAAAATATAAATACGTTCATTTAAGAAATATTACGTTAAAAAAATGATATATAAAATATATCATTTTTTACATTATCTATTTTTTATTAAATTTCGAACTTCACCAACTAAGTATAAACTTCCAAGAAAAATAGTAATATCAGCCTTATTATGATAAACCTCGTTTATTACCTCTTCTAAATTTTCATTAATCTTTTTATTAGATGATTTCGATATTTGATATAAATCAATTGCTCTAGCACTCCTTGCATAAGTATATTTAGTAAAAATAATTTCTGTAAAAGCATCATCAATTAGAGCAATCATATCATTTAATTCTTTATCATGGGATATAGCAACTACTGCTCTTTTAAAATTATATTGAAGAGTTTTAACAAATTCACAAATACTTCTAACTCCATCAATATTATGTCCACCATCAATTAAAAGTAAGGGATTATCAGAAATTTTCTCCATCCTACCAAGCCATGAAACATCACTTAATCCTTTTAACAAATCAATATTAGATAATTTTACTTTATAATTATTTTTTTCAAAAATATTTCGCAAAACGTTAAAAGCCTCGATAACAACTAATGCATTATCAATTTGATGATAGCCAATTAAACTAAGCGTAATACTATTAAATTCACAATAGGAAAAGACAGAATTAGCAATATCTGCTTTTTGAATTTTCAATTGATTATATTGAGGAAAAATCACTATAGTATCATTTAATTTGGCAATTTTTTGACATATTAGTTGTAAATTATAATCTTTAATGCCACAAATAATTGGAATCCCTTTTTTCACAATTCCCAATTTTTCAGTCAAAATTTCCTCTAATGTATTACCAAGTATTTGCATATGATCAAAAGCAACATTGGTAATAATTGAAAGAATTGGAGTTATTACATTAGTAGCATCAAGTCTTCCACCCATTCCAACTTCGATAATAGCAACATCTAAATCTTCTAAACTAGCAAAATATAAAAAAGCAAGGATGGTAATAAATTCAAAAAATGTTGGAAGTTCATAGCCACTTTGTTCAATTATACTATACTTATTTAAAAATAAATTAGCATATTTTAATAAATCATCATCACTAATATAACTATTATTGTAAGAAATTCGTTCATTAAAACAACTAACATATGGCGAAGTAAAGGTAGCTACCTTTAAACCCTTTTTTATTAAAATGTTTTTTAACATCGCCACAGTACTTCCTTTACCATTCGTTCCTGTAATGTGAATTGATTTAAATTTATTTTGAGGATTATCAAATAAACTACAATAATACTTCATTTTATCCAAATTCACCTTTTTTGAAAATCGTTTTTGAAGCTGGACCCAATTGATAAAATTATCTACATTTGCAAATTGCATACTATTTTTCTAACCCTAAAAGAAGTGCATTGACTTCTTTCAATTGTTCTAAATAACTAGATAACTTATTTCTTTCTTCTATAATTTTACTACTAGGAGCCTTTTGAAGAAAATTTTGATTATTAAGCATACTTTCAGATCGCGCCACTTCTTTTTTTAATTTATCTTGTTTCAATTTTAGTTTTGCGATTTCTTCATCAACATTTACTAATTCCTTTAATAAAATCACAATATTTAAATCATCAAGAACTTTAACAATTGCATCCATTTTATCAATGCTATCTACAATTAATAATTCTTCATAATTAATAAATTTTTTTAAATATTCACGATGTTCCAATAAATATGTTTTTAAACCTATATTACTTGTCTCTAATGATATTTTAATCGGCTTACTCATTGGAACATTTTTCTCATTTCGTATATTACGAACGGCCGTTATAATTTCAAATAATTTATTAGTATATGCAATTAGGTCATTATCCAAATTCAAATTAAGTGATTGAGGCCAATCACTAATCATTATAGACTCATCATAAAAATTTTGATATATTTCTTCGGTTACAAAAGGCATAAACGGATGCAATAGTTTTATAATAGTTGTCAAAACCTTTGTTAAAACACTACATGTATTTATTTTACGTTTCAAATCAGAATTAGCAAAATCAACCTTTGTCATTTCTAAGTAACTTGAAGCAAAATCATCCCAAGTAAAATTATAAATAGCGCGTGCAACTTCACCAAATTCAAAAATATCATATTTACTATCAACATCCTTAATTAGAAGATTCATCTTATTTAAAATCCATTTATCCAAAGATGTTAGATTATTATAATCAATTTCTTCTCCTTGATAATTATTTGCTACTAAATTCATCTTAATAAAACGTGATACATTCCATATTTTATTTATATAATTCCATGAAGATGCCATTTTTTCATCAGAAAAACGTAAATCTTGACCAGGTGTAGAATTCGTGGTCAAAAAATAACGCATTGCATCACAACCATATTTATCAATAATATCAAAAGGATCAACAACATTGCCTAAAGATTTACTCATCTTACGACCTTCTTCATCTCGAATTAATCCATGAATTAAACATTTTTTAAATGGTCTTTGATTCATAAAATGTTTAGAGTCGATAGCCATTCTAGCAACCCAAAAAAAGATTATATCATAACCAGTAACTAGGCAGTCAATAGGAAAATATCTTTTCAAATCTTTAGTGTCTTTAGGCCAACCAAGGGTAGAAAAAGGCCACAGTGCACTTGAAAACCAAGTATCTAAAACATCATCATCTTGAATCCAACCATCACCTTTTGGTTTCTCCATTCCAACATAGATTTCTTCATCCTTATACCAAGCAGGGATTCGATGACCCCACCATAACTGTCTTGAAATACACCAATCTTGAATATTATTTAAGTCTAACCATCCCTCTAAAGTTTTACTAAACCGAGAAGGTATAAATTCAATAGCTTCCCCACTAGACTGCATTTCTAAAACGGCTTTAGCAAGAGGCTCCATTTTAACAAACCATTGTTTTGAAAGGCGTGGTTCAACAATTACACCTGTTCTTTCAGAATGACCTACAGAATGAATCATTTTTTCAATTTTAGGACATAAACCTTTTTCTGTTAAGTCCTTAACCAATGCTTTTCGGCAATCAAATCTCTCCATACCATGATAAATCCCTGCACATTCATTCATAGTACCATCCTCATTCATACAAATAATACGTTCTAAATTATGTCTATTACCAACTTCAAAATCATTAGGATCATGAGCAGGAGTAACCTTGACAACACCAGTTCCAAAATTCATATCAACATAATCATCACTAATAACAGGAATTTGTCTACTTGTACCAGGAATATAAACCATTTTACCAATATATCTTTGATATCTAATATCATTAGGATGAACCATCAAAGCAACATCACCAAACATTGTTTCTGGACGTGTAGTAGCTATTTCTAACCCACCATCCTCATCAACAAAGGGGTAAATAAAATGATAAAATGCTCCTTCTATTTCTTTATATTCAACCTCAATATTAGAAAGTGCCGTCTTTGCTTCTACATCCCAATTAATAATCCGTTCACCACGATAAATTAAACCCTCTTTATATAAACGAACAAAGACTGTTTTAACAGCTTCTTGTAAACCATCATCTAAAGTAAAACGTTCTTTTTTATAATCAAGCGAAAGACCAAGAACTGACCACTGCTTTCTAATAAATCCTGCATATTCATGTTTCCATTCCCATGCAATATCTAAAAATCGCTCACGACCTAAATCATAACGACTTATTCCTTGTGATTTTAATTTAGCATCTACTTTGGCTTGTGTTGCGATTCCAGCATGATCCATCCCTGGAAGCCATAAGGCATCATAGCCTTGCATCCTTTTTCTTCTAATAATGATATCTTGTAATGTTGTATCCCAAGCATGACCAATATGTAGTTTACCTGTAACATTAGGCGGTGGGATAACAATCGTATATGGAATCTTAGTATTATCACCACTCGTAAAAAAACCATTTTCAAGCCAATAGTTATATTTACCTCTTTCTACATTTTTAAAATCATATTTAGGTGCCATTTCTTTTTCATTTAATTTAAACATAATAACCTCCTAATCATTTCCAAATAAAAACGTCTCATCCATATAAAGGACGAAACGTTATTCCGCGGTACCACCTTTGTTAATAAAAATAATTTTATTCACTCTTTCTTTTAACGCAAGTAAACGGCTTAAGCTAATGAAACTTTCTCACTTAAGCATCTCAAAGGCTACTTTTAAAAATAACTAATTAAGTTTTTCACCCACCAACTTATCTCTAGAAATAGTTATTTTCTACTCTTCCTCGTCAAGGATTTTTATTCAATATAATATTTAAGTATATTATAACATTATTTAAAAATTAAGTCAAAATATAAGTATCTAAATATTTATTATCTTACTTTCACTCAAAGTGATTATCTAAAATTCCTATATCTCCTCCCATTTTTTGCTTTAGTTTAGATAAGATTATATATAATCAAACAATGAAATAACACATAATACAAAATAATCTAGACAAAAAGTCATTGTAATTATCGTAATATTTGTTATCATTATTCTTTAAAGAGGTTGTGCTATAAAAATTTTGTTGTATTTTCTATTTGTGCCTATTTCATATCACCAGGATAACGAAAATCTCCTCTTGGATTTAAAGTTAATTTAAAAATTTTTATTCCTTCTGCACTAGTTAATCTTTTGTATTGGTTTAAATTAAATCGTCTCATGAAATTTTCATAATATTTTAAACAATCATTACTTTCTAAATGAAAACAAATTCCTAATAAATATATAATTCTTTCTTTTGACGCACCTCTCATAAATATATGATATAAAATGAAATCATTTATTTGATACTTACCAATTTTGTCTTCGGTGGCCTGATCAAAACCAGTTAATTCTGGTGAAATGACCGCATTATAGACTTTTTTTAATTCATTTTTTACTTTTGGATATATTGTTATAAAATATTTAACCAATGCTTTAATTGTTGTTTTTGGTAATCCTGAATTTAGGTTATACATTGACATATGATCACCATTAAAGGTAGACCAACCAAGAGCAATTTCGCTCATATCTCCAGTTCCTAAAACAATACCTTTTTCAAGATTGGCTAGATTCATTAGGTACATTGTTCTAATACGAGCCTGAACATTTTCATAAGTAACATCCTTTTCTAACATATTATGATTCAAAAGTTTTAACTGATTCATTGCCTCTTTTTTGATAGAAACTTCCTTCATCGTAACACCCAACTTTTGCATAAGATTAAGGGCAATATTCTTAGATTTACTACCAGTTCCAAGTCCTGGCATTGTTACCGCAATTATATTTTTAGGATCTAAATGATATTTTTGGTATGTATAATAGGCAAAAAGTAACACAAGTGTAGAATCTAACCCACCACTAATACCAATTATGACCTTTGAAGTATTGACATAATCTAAACGATGTTTTAAAGAAATGGAGGTGATTTCAATAATTTCATTAAATTCGTTATCATTTTTAGGCACAAATGGTAATAAATCAGGAATTGCTTCTAAACTATAATCATTTGTCTGTACTAATCTAAAAGAAATAAAGTTTTGTTCAACTTCTAAACTATCCCGACAATAACCATCTGAATAACGCATAAATCTAATCATTTCCATGTCGATATCAACCAAATTTACTACTGTCTCTAAGGATAAAGTACTTTGATCTAAAATAAATTCTCCACACACAACACCTATTTGATCACCAGTATAGGTAATATCACTACTTGAGTCACTTGGTCCATTAGATACATATAAATATGCTCCTTCAAATTTACTACTTGCATTTTTGATTAAAGATTTTTTTAATTCTTTTTTGCCAAAATGATATGTTGAAGCACTAATATTAAAAATAATATCAGCACCTTTTTGATACAACAATTCATGAGGATTAATCTGTCCCCACATATCTCCACATATTTCTATTCCAAAACAAACATTGTGTGTTTCATTTTTAAATAAAAGACTACCAAAAAGAACCTCTTCACCAAATAATTCAAACTTTGTAGGATTCTTAACAATTTTTTTACCACTTGTGAAAAATCTAGTTTCATAAAATTCTCCTGTTCTTGGTAAATTTACTTTAGGAATAATCCCTAAAATTTTTTTATTTTGTAAAACAACTGCTACATTATAAATAGCACCACTATATTCAAGTGGCATCCCTAAAATCAAAATTTGATTATTAGTATGCTCTTTAATCATATATAAAGCTTCTTTTGCTTGTTTCAAAAGTTCCGCATTAAACAACCAATCTCCAAGTGAATATCCTGTCAAAGCTAGTTCAGGATAAACAATTATGGAAGCAGTGGGATAATCGTTTGCAATTTTTAAAATTTCTTTAGCATTTTTTTGGGGATTTCCTAATATTACTTTAGGCGTAGCTAAAGCTACTTTTACATAGTTATGAGCAAACATACAACCCTCCTTGTATAATTTATTTCTATCAATATATGCTTTTATATCATTTGACAAATAGTTTTGATCTAAAGTTTTACGATAACTATTAGAAGAAATATTAGGATAATTAATGCTAATAATATCAAATTTATCCTGATATTGTGATAAAAATTTATCATTACAAATTTGTTTTCTAATTTCTTCAACATTATTATTCCTTGTAAAAATTAAGAAAGTATTTTCTTCTAACAACTTTTCTGCATTCATCCATGTTTTAAAATCAAATAAACAATCATCTCCGCACGCAAAAACCGGATGATTTAATTCTCTTAATGTATAGTAAGTCCCCTTAAATTCTCTTTCTAATTCAAGAGGAGAGACCACTACATTATGATATTTTTGAGCAATTAGATTGAGCATCTCTACCCTATTTTTATTTGAAAATAATTCTTTTCTTATATACTTTCTACCATTAGGTACAATGATGACTTCATCATAACGTTTAGATAATAACTCAATTATTTTCTCATGAGCGATTGTAGGAGGATTGAAACTACCACCAAATACTACTTTCATTTTAATTTCTCCAACATTTTAATTGTTTTTTTTGCTAGACTAGCAGCATTAGCGAAATTTGATGCACCCATAAAATAATCACCTGTAGCAAAAATAATTTGATTACCAATCTTAAAATATCCATCCTTAATAATCCAACCATTTTCATCAAAAAAATTAGGTAAAACTTTCTTTAGGTAACTATAGTCAGCATCTAATCCAACGGCTTCAACAATATAATCACAATCTATTTTTTGATATCTACCTGTTTTTTTAAAAGTTTTACGATTACTCGTTTCATCAGCTATTAATTCCATTTCCTCAACTTCTAATCCAATTAATCGATTATTTTCAAAAATACATTTAGAAGGTGCTAAACATTCCTCAAAAACAATTCCTTCATCAAGTGCTTCATCTATTTCCTTTTTACTTGCTGGTGCATTAGAAATATCTCTTCGATATACAATATGAACAATATTGTCACAGCGCTTTAGTGTTCTAGCTACATCCATTGCAACATTGCCTCCACCAATAACGAGAATCTTTTTTTTGATTAAATTAAAGTTTTGTTTTTTAACTTGACTTAAAATTTCTAGCCCGTTTAAGATATATTCACTATTAAGGAACAATTTTTTTGATAGTGAAGTACCTAAAGCCATAATTATGTATTTAAAGTTATAAAGGTCCTCTAAAAATAGATTTTTGCCTAATTCACTATTATAGACAACTTTAATATCTAATTTTTCAAGCAATAGGTTATAAACTTCTAATAACTTACTATCAAAACGAAATGAAGGTATAGTCTGTGCAAGCACTCCACCGATTTGATCAGTCTTTTCAAAAATAGTTACATTGTAACCAGAATTCGCTAAGTCAATCGCACAAGATAAACCACTAATTCCAGCACCTATAATAGCAATGCGTATTTCGTTGGAAATATTTAGATTAGGATATGCATAAAATGATTGTGATAAGAATTTTTCAACTTCATAAAACTTTATAGCCTGATTGCGATTTTTTAAAACACAATTACCAAAACATTGTCTTTCAAAATCACACAATCGTGAACAAATAGGACCAGCATTAGTGTTCTTAAATAATAAGTTACTTGCTTCTTCTATTTTTTCTTGTTTAATTAATGATAAAATTTGTGGTATGGGATTAGCAATTGGACAATGCTGAACGCACATTGGATTTTTACAATTCAAACAATTTTGAGCTATTTTTTTAACTTCTTCTATATTTATCATAATTTTCGCTCTCTTTTTTAATATTTTGTTATTGATATAAATAATTATACTATAAAAACATCAACTTTTTATAGTATTTTGCAATAATTTATAAAAAACTATACTATTTTTGTATAGTTTTTTTATCGTTTATAAATTTACTAATTAATTCATTAAATCTCTTACCTCTTTGTATATATGAAGTAAATTGATCATAACTAACGCAGCTAGGTGAAAATAGAATTAAATGCTTTGACTTGATAGTTATTTGTTCAATGACTTCTTCAATTGTTGCAAAATAGAATATTTTATTATGATGTATTTTATTCAATAGCATAAATCTAGATGTACCATATAAATATACTTCATCCATATTATTAATTTCATCATTTAAGTGTTTATAATTATCATCTATCATTCTACCACCTAAAATTAAAGTTTTATAAAATGATTGATAATTTTCAGCAACACTTCTTAAAGCATAAAAACTAGCTTCCGGTGATGTTGCTTTGGAATCATTTATGATAACTAATTTATCATCTTCATATACTGTTTGAAAACGGAAGTCAAGTCCTTTAAAATTTTTCAAAACATGTTGAATGTGTTTATGTGGAATATGATAAATCTTAGCAATAATTATTGCCACCATCATATCATATACGATAGGTAATTGTGGTTTATTTATTTCTTTAAGTGCAACAATTTTTTCTCCTTGATAGTAAATATACCGATTTTTTATATAACAACTAGCAAATTCATTATTATACGAAAAACTAATTTTAAAAGGAACTTGAAATTTACGAACTAAAGAACTAACCATTTTATCATCATAATTGTAAATTAAATAATCTTTTTCATCAAGATTATCTATAATTTTGGTTTTATCAAAATAGTAATAATCAACATTTTTATGATAATCTAAATGATGTGGGATAAGATTTGTCAAAACATAAATTTTTGGTTTCAATTTATAAGTATTATGAAGCATAAAACTAGATGCTTCAATTACCATTCCACGATGTACTCTTTTATCTAATAATAATGAAAATAGCGGTATGCCAATATTGCCACCTAAACCATTTTTAAATAAACTTAGATGATTTAACATTTGATATGTTAAATGACTTGTAGTTGTTTTACCATTGCTACCTGTAATAATTATATATTCATATTCCTTATATAATAAATACAATAATTCTAAGTCACTAATAACTTTGATTTTTAATTCATAACATTTTTTTAAAAATAAAGTATCAAATTTTATACCAGGAGATTTTATTACATAATCTATTTGATTAAAAATTTTTTCAAATTGTAAAGGGTCATTTTCATCATCTAAATATATTAAATATTTCACATTATGTAAATCAAAAAATTTCTTAACTGCTTTATTAGTAATGCCATACCCATATAATAAATACCTTTTATTTAAAATACTCTCACCCCTAATATACAAGCAAAAATAGTGCAAATTAAAGTAATTATCCAAAAAATAATATCTATTTGAAAATCTTTTAGCCCACTTAACTCTAAATGGTGATGAAATGGTGACATTTTGAATAATCTTTCGCCACTAGTTTTTTTGAAAAACCATACTTGTAACATTACTGAAATTGTTTCAACCAAATAGATAATTCCAAAAACAAAAATTAGGACATCCATATTTAAACAGAGTAACATCGAAAACAAGGCTGCACCAATTGCTAAAGATCCTGTATCTCCCATAAAAATACGTGCTCTAGGAAGATTAAAAATCAAAAATGCTAAAATACCTGTTAATAAACTTATACCAAAATACATTACATGGTAATTTTTATTTATAAAAGCAAGTACAGTAATTCCAGTCGTTATAATTGCACTAGTCCCACCAAGCAATCCATCTAGACCATCTGTTAAATTAGTTGCATTGGTAAATCCGGTAAAAGAAATAATAATAAAGATACCATAAAAAAATCTTAAATCAATACTTTCACCAAAAAAATTAATTTCATTTGTACCTCTTGTTTGAATGGTTAAATAATAACATATAGCACTAATTAAAAGTTGTAAAAGAAATTTAATATGTGGTTTTAGACCATCATTATTTTTTTTAACAATAATTAAATAATCATCAATAAAACCAATGATGCCAAAACTTACAAAAGGAATTATTAACAAAATGATTTGATGAAAATTCATATTTGTATCATTATAATTAAATAAAATTAGGGTTATATTTAGAAAAATTGTAATCAAAATTATGACCAATCCACCCATTGTTGGAGTCCCTTTCTTGCCTAAATGACTTTGTGGTCCTTCACTTCTAATTGATTGGCCAAATTTAAATCTTGTTAAAAGTGGTATTAATACTTTAAATAAAACGATGCCATATAAAACACCTATTATAACAATTACGATTGAGGCTAAAATACTATCCATTTAGACGCTTACCTCCTAAATTTCTAATATAATCAATATCACTAAATTTTTTGATTTCTTTAGAAATAATTTCAGTTTCACTACCTTTACCTAGAATACATATTATGTCTTCTGACTCAGCCATTTCTATAGCCAAATCTAAAGCCTTTTTTCTGTCTGGTTCAATTAAATATTTATTGTTAATTGCACCCTTTTCCATATCCGAAATAATTTTATTAACATCTTCATCTCGAGAATTATCTTCAGTAAAGATGACCAAATCACTATATGTTGTCGCAACATTGGCCATAATAGGTCTTTTACTAATATCACGATGTCCACCACATCCTATAATAGTAATTATTTTTTTTCTTTTTATTTTATCAAAATATTCTAATACTTGTTTGATTCCATCTGGTGTATGGGCAAAATCTACAACTATATATGCCTTATTTAGCAAAAAAAGATTCATTCTTCCTTTTACCGCAGATATATTTTCTAAAAGATCTACAATTAAAGCATCTTCTAAATTAAGACTATGCAAGATTGTATATGTAGCAAGAAGATTCTCAAGATTAAAATCTCCCATTAATTTTGTATTTATTATTTTCTTTTTGCTTAAAGTATCAATAGCTACTTTCATTCCCCCTATCTTTCTATCAATGATCCTTCCATATATCATAGCTGTATCATCTTGTATGCTATATGTATATATTCTATTGATTGATAATTTTTTGATTTCTGTAAAATAATTCATATCCCTATTCAGAATTAAAATTCCTTCATCTTCTAGTTGATAGACAATTCTGCTCTTAGCATTCGCATAATTATCCATTGTTTTATGGTAATCCAAATGATCTTGAGTGATATTTGTAAAACATGCCACTCTAAATGTAAGTCCTAATAATCTACCTTCACAAATTCCTTGACTAGATGCCTCCATAATTAAATACTTATAAGGATGTTCCATCATTAATTGATATATCGTTGTAATGGATGGTGTTGTATTAGATGCACGTATATAACGAAGACGACCATTATAAAATGAAATATTTTCTTCTGTTCCTATAAGTAAACAATTTATGTTTAATTTTTTTAATGCATTGAAAGTATACATCGTAACACTAGTTTTACCATTAGTCCCTGTTACTGCAATAATTTTAGGTTTTGATTTTTTTTGGTAAAACCAATTTAAAAGACGTGCTAGTTCTACTTTAGCATCGCAGACTTTTATAAAATTAACATTTTTATTTGAAAAACTAATCTCCTCGTCAAAAATTATTGTTTTTGCTCCATTCTTTATGGCCTCTTCAATATAATCAATACCATTGTGTTTATATCCTTTAATAGCGACAAATACACTATCTAATGATGCCATTTTAGAGTTTTCTACAATATCTTTGACGTTATGATTATTATTAATGATAACATTTTTATAGTAATTATCAAAATATTTTTTTATTCTCATTTTTCCTCCGCTTATGTATATAAAATGATTGTGCCACCTTCAATAATTGATTCACCAGCTTCTGGCATTTGTGAAATAATAGTATCTCCACTTCCTCTTATAATAATTTGATAATTAACGGAATTTTTAATATCTTTTTTTGCTAGACCAACATAATTTTCTACTTTATATATTTTTTTATCAATCCAAAGTCTTGCATCAAATGGTATTTCATTTTCTCTTGTTGGAATCTTTAAAATTCCTAGTGCATCACTTAGCACTTCCTTAATCATCGGACCCACTGTTGTACCACCATATTGAATAGCGTTATGAGGATTTTCGATTGCAATATAAGCGGCAATACTTGGATCATCCATTGGCGCAAAACCTAAAAATGATAATATAAATTGATTAACTAAGTAGTGACCATCTTTGGCTATTTGTGCTGTTCCTGTTTTTCCTCCTACTCTAAATCCTGGAATATGAGCCGTTCTTCCTGTACCTCTTGCCACAACGGATTCTAAACTTTCGGCTACTATCTTCGAAGTTTCTTCACTTATAACTCGACGTATTACAACAGGCTCTTTAGTAATTAACACTCCTGTACTATTACCAATTCCTTTTAGAATATAAGGTTGATGCAAAATACCACCATTAATGGCAGCAGATCCAGCATTAACAATTTGAAGTGGTGTTGCTGAATTACCTTGACCAAATGATGCCGTAGCAAGTTCAACATTGCCTATTTTTTTTTCATTAAATACAATACCAGCACTTTCACCTAATAAATCAATACCCGATTTAGATCCATAGCCAAAATTTCTTATATATTTAAAAAGTTTTTCTTTACCAAGTCTAAGACCAATTGTCATAAAACCAGGATTGCAAGAATTTTCTAATACTTGTAAGAAAGTTTCACTACCATGCCCACCTTTCTTCCAATCTCTAATTCTAGTACCATCTACAATCATATAACCAGAATCAAAAAATTTCTCATCTAATTTAAAAACTTTTTCTTCTAACCCTGCCGCAAACGTTGCAATTTTAAAGGTACTACCAGGTTCATAGGATTTCCAAATAGGTAAATTACGATTGTATATCTCTTGTGGATAATCTTGATAAGATTCTAAATTAAAAGTTGGTCTTGAGGCCATAGCAAGAATTTCACTAGTTTTAGGATTCATTACAAGTCCTACCATATCATTTGGAGTATATTTTTTTACTGCATTATCCATTACTCTTTCTAAACTTAATTGAATATTTAAATCAATACTTAAGTATATATCATATCCACTAGTAGCATCTTGATAAAAACCACTTAAATCTTCCATTAAATCTCCATGCGCATCCGTATATATTTGTAAAGCTCCACCTTTTCCTTTTAAATATTCATCATAGATATATTCAATACCACTAATTCCTTGATTGTCAATTCCTACAATTCCTATGACCTGAGCAAGACATGTAGGATATGGATAATATCTTGAACTATCTCCTACAATATAAATACCATCAATATCCAGTTTAGCAATTTCTACTGCTTGTTCAACACTAATTTTCTGTGCTTCTGGTTTTAAAATTTCCACCGATACCGATTTTTTTAAATGTTTCTTTATTTCTTCTGGTTTACAATTGACAATACTAGCAATTTTTTTGCTTGCATCATCAACATCTTTAACTTGTTTGGGAATAGCAATAATTGTAGGTGTCAATCTACTACCAACAATCAGTTCCCCATTGCGATCATAAATATTACCCCTAATACCACTTATGGGTGCACTTCTTGTCCATAAATCAAGTGCTTTTTGATAATATTCATCTGCTTTAATTACCTTAACATAGGAAAGTCTCAATGAAACTATAGAAAAACAAACAATTATCACTACATATGTAAATAAAATTCTTTTTTTAATATTCATTTTTTCACCAATATATTTTATGATAAGAAATGGATTAAAGAACAAAATATTTAGATAAAAGTCATTGAGATGCTAAAACTGATATGTTTATTATTTCATCCTATTCATCTGCTTGAAATATGTTAAAAACACGCCCAAACCAATTATGAGCGTGTTTTTAGATTTGTTTGAGATACAAACGATATGAACAAGATGAAAACTATATTTTAATAAAAAATAACCCAAATTACTAACAGACATTACTTAATAACAATTTAGCGGCAACAAAATTTTTCTATTCCATATTTTCTTTTCTAATGTAAATTCATTTATAGGGCCTATATTATTTAAAACATACTTTTTTATCCATATTTATACACTTTATTTTTATTCAATTATATAAATAGTTATCAAAATGGAAATTCGACTATTATATTGATAAAGACCTGTAAATGTTGTTTGACCTCTACTTATACCTTTAATTGTACCAAAAGGAGAAATCGTAGCTATATTTTTATTTTCTGTACTCCAAGTGTAATATTGTATCCAATTATACGGCACTTGACTATCCAATTTTAAAGATACAGTTGAATTGACAGAAATTGTCATTTCATAATTTATAACAATTTCTTCAGTTTTTGTCTCTTCTTTTATTACAAAACTCTTTTTATAAATGATAGAAGGATTATTTTTATACACGGCAATTATTTCAATACTTTTATTACCCGCACCATCTTTTGCAAAAAGAGTACCATATTGACTAATTGTTGCAACTTCTTCATTACTTGAATACCAATAATAATCTAATCGAGAAGTGGATGGTACAATTTGTGAATTCAAATATAAGACTCTTGTAAAACCTTGTGTAATTGTATTCCCACCATAATTCCCACCATTTATAGTGACTTCACTACCACATTCATCAATGTAATTATGATCAGGTACAATGGCATTTTCACAATTAAAATCATTACTAATTATTCTTTTTATAGAAGCAGTTACATTACCATATACATCTGCATTTAAATAAGAAATTCGCAAATAAAAGACACCAGATACCAGATTTGTAACTAATTTAGTTTTACCATTTTCATCTCTTATTACATCATTGTTTATTAAATTCAAATCTTTAGTAAATATTTTTAAATCAAGAAAATCATTAGCAGAAGCCTCTATTTCAAATTTTCCTGCATATTGAACATTTAATTTGTAAAAAACAAATCCATTTTCTTGTAAGTTTTTAGATAAAACAATCGGATTTTCACTTAAATCGATTGATGTTGAACTTTCATAATTAGGTCCATATACCTCTATATAGAATAATGCATCATCAATGGTCGGTATATTCATATCATCAAAGTGCAAATTATCTAATGTATATGGCTTTGTTTGGAGACAATCATAATAATATGGACAATTGGTTCCTACATGTTCATATAAACCACCATCACCCCATTTAGAAATTAAAGTCAAATTTTCTAAGGTTTCTAAATTATAAACATCAAAATCACCATCGATGCTCTTTACTTTTGCTGAATGCGCTAAATATGGATCAACCTTAACTAATTTACTTCGATTAGATTCATAAGTTAATTTGACGCGATAATAGCAAACAATATCACCTACTTCAATACTGTCTGTTTTTAATCTATAACTACCATCGTTAATATATACATTTGGATGATTAATCTTATAAATATTTGAAACATACTGTTGGCGATACCATGCATAGGAATGTGAATTATACCTATTGGTAGGTTCATCTAATAAAATTGCTCCTCGACTAACATATTTACTCTCATTGGCAATATACTCACTTTTTTTTGCATCAGAAAGATCAGTTGTAATAGATTGATAGGGAACATAACTGCCATTAGGTGTAGTTGGTTCAGATACAGCTGCAGCTATATTTATTAATGAATTAGAGGATAAAATAAACATAACTACACATCCTATTAAAATCAAAAAATTAACTTTTTTTAATATTTTTTTAACCATACTTTCTCCTTATTTATTACTAATTATTTGAACTGGTGTTTTTCGCAAAATTCTATACAATGGTAAACTAATACCAATTAAACCCAAAATAAATGTTACTATAATCGTTACTGAAATGGCATAAAAACCAAGGTTAGCTATTGGATATAAAGCAAAATATATTTTGTCAAAATAATTATTAATTAAATTGACTGATATGGTACATAAAATCATATTTACAATAATTACCGGCAACAAAATTACGATAATTTCATTCAAAAAAACAATAAATATTTCTCTTTTTTGATATCCCAATAATCTAAATATGCCGATATCTTTTTTCTTCCCTAAAATAACATTACTAAAATAATGATACATTACTAAAATTAAAATCATAAGTAGACAAGGTAGAATCAGTTTTAAGACTAATAAAATAATTTCTATATAATCTTTTAAATAATCAAATGATTTAATTATTTCATTACAAATATCATATTTGATTCCATAATTCACTCTACCCATATAAATATGTTCATCACTATTATAATTTATTAATAATTTATTTTCTAATAAAAGATTAGAATCTGTAATCTCCTCATTTCTCATTTCAAAATTTTTTGCTTCAAAATCCTTCAATGGAATGATAAAATTAAGATAATTATATAGTAAATATTGATAATCATTTAAAATCAAATCATACAATTCTTCTGAAAAATAGCAATAGTTTATTTCTTCGTCTGATTGGGCATCAAAAAAACCTGCAATATTGATATTTACATCTGTATTTGAATTCTTACCAAAGCCAAATTTAGGAATATAGATAGCTGGATCTTTGATACGCTTTTTTATTTCTAAATCTATCTCTGCTTCTTGAAAATTTTTATATGAATTATTTGGACTATATTCATTTATTTTATTAGTAGTAATATAGTTATAATAAAAAGAATAGTGGTCCTGATGACCATCTTGTAACCACTGATCACGAATTTGATCATATGTAGACTTGGCATACTCGCTAATTGATTGACTAATTTTTTCTGTTATTTGTTTACTGTTGACATCAAAATCAATGGGAATATATATTTCATATTTTGTTTCTTCTAAATCTTTCATTCGGTAAAATTGAACTCCAGTGGGATTGGTATTTTTTCTGATTGATTCATAACCATAATGACGGCCACTAGTGTCATATTTATATTCATAACTAAATGATATATCACTTTGATTCTCAATAACTGTCTTGTCGAAATACCCCTCATTCATATAAATAAGATTGTGAATACCATGCTGTAAGATAGCATCCAATTCATAACGCAATATATGAGTAGAAGGTAGATTGATTAATTGATCACTTAGTGGTTTATACCTTTTACTATTCATTTTTGTATCAATTATGCCTACAATTTTAAATGTTTTAGAAGAAGGAACTGTAATATTTTTGCCAATTAAATCTTTATGTTCTCTAATTTTTATTTCATTAGAACCATCCTTATAATTAGTCAATTGATATAATTCAAAAATATATTCAGTAATGACAATTTCATCATCATATTTTGGTAAACGTCCATCAAGCATATAGCCATATCGATCTAAAAATTTTTGATTAATTTCTATGGCACCTCTATTGTTTCTACTATAATAGTTAATTTTGCTTGTTGTATTGTCAAATAATTGTAATCCACCACTGCCAAGATTACTATACATAAAATTAAAACCATCATAAACAATATCTATATCTGTATTCAAATTATCTTTTAAATACTGATAATCATTTTCATTCATATTGTAATCACTTATATACTTATCTTTACCGTCACATGATATATATTTTTTGTCAATTGAAACATAATCAAGATGATTATCAATCATTGCCTTCTTGATTACTCTATCATTGTTACTAAAATTTATAGATAAAATAATATTAAAAAGAAGTAAACAAATTAAAAATAAAGGAATGATTATGAAAAGCCTAGACCATTTAACTTTTAGAAATCGGCACGATATTTTAAAAAGATCTTTATATTTTAATTTCTTTTTTACCTTTTTCAATTGTAATTCACTATTTGTTTTTTCATCATTATTGTAATCATTTTTTATCCTATCATTTTTTATGACACCATTATCAAAAGTTATAATGCGGTCACCAAATTGATTGGCATCCTCAATTTGATGTGAAACAACGATAACTGATATCTTATTGCTAATATCTTTTAATAATTTTATAATTTGTTTTCCTGTTTCAAAGTCAAGTGAACCTGTTGGTTCATCACAAAGAAGAATCTTTGGTTTTTTAACTAAAGCTCTTGCAATCGATACTCTTTGTTTCTGTCCTCCTGATAACTCGTTGATAAAACGATTTTTTAAATCCAAAATACCAACTAGTTCTAATACTTCATCTACTGAGTAGTGATTATATTGTTCTGGCAAAATGTGAATGGCATGATAAATATTTTCTTCTACCGTACAATCTTCTAATAAATGAAATTCTTGAAATACGATTCCTACAACAAAATTACGATAATTTGTAATTTCTCGTTCTGAAAATTTAGTTATAATATGACCAAAAACTTCAATATCACCACTATTGCATCTATCTAATCCACCAATGAGATTTAAAAAGGTTGTTTTACCTGACCCTGATTTTCCACAGATAAATGTTAATCCTCTTGATTTTATATTGATAGATAAATGATTTAGGGCCACTACTTCATCACCTTTTGATGAATGATATATTTTAGATATATTGTTTACTTTTATCATAAAATCACCCAATTATTCCATACATTCTATATTTGTTATTACTATATTTTTATTATACCAGTCATCTCCAAAGGCTCCACTAGCACCAAATAACAAATAAATAAAAGTGCCATCATATGTAGTATTGATTTTATCAAGATCAATTAAAATAGTAAATATCTCCGTCGTATAATAATCTTGTAAAGAAGTGCTACCTAATTCTAAATCCTCTCCCCACAAGATGTTCGCATCATTATTGCTGTATTCGGAATATATCCATAAATACTGATAACCTTTATTTTTTTCCTTCATATCAATATTCATAGTCAATTGTATTTTACTATAGCCTAAATCTTCTAAAACATCAATGCCATAAGGAGTAATTGCATTCAAATCAATTTTATCATACGGATTATTAAATCTACCACTATCTTCAATCATTACTTCTGAGGTTCTAATTGTAACGTCATCTTTTTTAGAAATATCTATAACATGATGATACCCATCATTGCTAGTTTTGCTTGAAATATAGGTTTCACACATATTTTTGAATTGTTCTCGTTTACTTTGATATTGTCTTGGTAAAATATCCCAAAGTGGTATTAGGCCACCTGATTCCAACCCAATTAATGCTGCATTATCTCCACTAATCGAACTTGCCCAAGAAGAATAATTATTTATAAAATAATCGTAATTAGTTGTTGAAAAAATAGTACCGCCAATTGAATGAATGCTAAATTTTTCATCATATAGACTTTTACTTCTATTTAAAATAATTGATGAATCAAAATTAAAGCCAGTACCCAATTCTAATTTATCTAAAATATTGGCTTTCAATCCATTTTTTAAATTTAAACAATTATCACCACTTAACGATATCTTATTTGACATAGCCGTATAATTAAAACTCATCATTCCACCATAATGAGCAGCTGATACTAAATGGGTGCCAAATCGATCAAAAAAAATCTCAGGAGTTATGGCATTTCTAAATAATAAATTTAGAAAACCAACATAGTCTTGACTTAAATTGTTACTATATAATGATAGATTTAAATTATTAGGTAATCGGTAGCCATATAAAGGTAAATAACTATATATAGTATAATAAAACTGACTTGCATAGTTACTATAATTTAAATGACTAGAAAATTTAAAATTATTTTCAATACTAGCAAAAACAATTTTGTCAAATTCAGCACCAAAAGTATCTCCACGATTAATTTCTAATGCAAACTGATTTTTATATTCTTCTATACTATTGGCACATATAACTTCTGTTGTTCTGCTAGCATTAAATGATTGTACATTTTGCAATTGTGAATTTAACCAATCACTATCTAAAACATCATAGTTAGTATTCAAAGAATGAAATTCAGAATAACTATCTTTAGCAATATTGATTGTTTTTCCAAGACCATTAGTAGAACTATTTTCTCCCACGACAGCTTTTAATGGCTTTAAACATAAAATAAATCCTAAAGAAAAAATTAAAAAACTACTGATAACTATGATTATAATTTTTTTATGCATCTCTTCCTCCAATTAATTAACATATTGAATAATTAAATTACTTAATTATCTAATACATTATACAAATTTTAATTGTCGATTTATGTCATTATTAATCATATATGATAAATAAAATTACAAAAATAAAATATATTTATATAAATAAAAAACTTAGTTTTGATTTTACACCAAAACTAAGTCCAAAAAATCATCAATATCTAATCTTTTTTATTTTCCTTTAATAAATCACGAATTTCTTTTAATAATTGAATATCAATAGGATCTTCTACAACAGTAGGCTTTGTAGGTTCTTCAATTGCTTCTTCTTTCTCTTTTTTTAACAAGCGCTCTTTTGCTTTTTTTGCACTATTAAAAATTGCATTAGTAATTTTAATAATTATAAAAAGAATAAGCGCAATTAATAAAAAGTCAATAATTGCTTGAATTAAAGCACCCCATGAAATATAAATTGATGGTATTTGTTCACCAATAGTACTAGCAAGCCCCGCATCTATGTCTGCTTGTGCAGCGTCTTTATATTTTAAAACAGTAATAAGCGATTCATTTAATTTACCGTCACCAATGATAGCCGCAATAATAGGTGATATAATATTTTGATTTATTGCGGTAACAATTGCAGTAAAAGCACCACCTAAAATAACGCCTATTGCCAAAGCAAGGGCATTTCCTTTGTTAATAAATTCTATAAATTCTTTAAAAAAACCTTTTTTATTAGAATTTTTTTTACTCATAATTTTCTCCTTTATTAAAATATCTTATCAACAAAAATAATCTTTTGTCTAATCAAGTATATTGATTATACTATATTTTTTGTAATTATAGTCAAAATATGCTATAATATATATGAGGTGATAAAATGAATTATAGTATCAAAAATCAAGATTTACTTTTAGAAATTTCTAATCATGGCGCTGAAATAAAAGCAATAAAATATCAAAATATTGATTATTTGCATAATTCAGATCCAAAATTTTGGGGACGATCTGCACCAATTTTATTTCCTAATATTGGAACAATAAAAAATGGTAGCTGTTTAATTAATGGTATACCCTATAAAATGATTAAGCATGGCTTTATACGTGATCGGGAATTTAAGGTAACAAGTTATGAAACTTCTTCAATAACCTTTTCTTATTTATCATCTGATGAAGATTTGAAATTATTTCCATTTAAATTCAATATTGACGTTACTTATCAAGTTCATGGTAATCTTCTAAAAAGTTATATTGTTATTACAAATTTATCAGATGAACAAATGATTTTTAACCTTGGTCTCCATCCAGCTTTTAAAGTGCCACTTTTTGATAATGAAAAATTTGAAGATTATAAAATTATTTTTAAAGATGCTGAAAATTATGATTGTCCAAGTGTTGAATTGGAAAATGGTACAATAAACTTTAATAAAATTGCTAGAAAATTTAAAAATTTAAAAGTCTTGCCATTAAATTATGATGACTATCAAAATGACGCACTAATTTTCACCAATTTAAAAACTCACTTTCTTAAATTAGTGAATAAAAATGAAAATCATGGCATTGCATTTGAATTTAATGATTTCCCAATGTTAGGTATATGGACACCCAATCATGTTAAGGCTAATTTTTTATGTATAGAACCATGGATTGGTTGTGCAGATCCTTCTAATCACAATGGCAATTTTAATGATAAATTACATTTAATTCATTTAAATAAAAAAGAAACGCGATTAATTACCTATCAAATAAAATTTTTTTAGCAAAAACCTATTTTATGGGCGTATTCTATAGGGAAAGAGTGAAATAATAATTTTTATATGAATGAATCCTACACACTAACCAAAAGAAAACTGGATTTGAATCTATTTCAAATTCTGTTTTCTTTTTTATAATGTTTTTTTCATTATATAATGACTTGACAGATGTTTTCTCAGCCTCTATCTCCACGATAATCTATTGATAATAGTTCTTAGATTGAACGATAGTGTTCTTTATAAATTTGTCCTACTATAGTATGGTCGAGCAATATAGGCAACATCCATGCACCATCATTAAATTTTTCTTCTTCTCTTGAGTTTTCATTTATATCCTTTTTAGCCGTTTCTTTCCCAAAAGGCTACGGCTTGATCAAACCAACCCTCGGCAATCGTGCCGATTCCAAGTCCAAATCCATGTAAGAGTCCATTATAAGAATGATATTCAGTAGCAACACCCATAGCCGACAGATTGTCAATACGATGCCTCATTGTCAGGTAATTGGCAATACCATCGCGCTCGCCTACTGTTACAAATGTGGCAGGTTCGCCATTCGGGTTATAATCGCTGTGTCCTGTGTACTGAATAACAACAATAGACGGCCTCGGAATGCCTACCGTACCACCAAATTGTTGTACACCATAAGATCCTATAGTTGCCGCCATTCTTCCACCTGCGCTTCCGCCCCAAACGGAATAGCCTTCGGTAGTGACGCCGAGTTCATCTGCATGAGCAAAGATAAAAGAAATTGCTCTCGATAAATCTTCATATGCCGTTCGCGCACCTGGTCGATAAATGATTGCAAAGGCATTATATCCTTTCTTCGATAGTTCCAATGCGTGGGGAAAACTGTCGTGCATTGCTCCAACATATTTCCAACCACCACCTGCACAAGTCACGGCAAATTTTTCATTTTTATTACCTCTGAAAAAGAATAATCCTGTGTCAGCTTTGCGTGGATCTGCTGCCTTTTCTTCTTCGGTGTAAATATCAAAAAAAACCTGATTGCCTCGAAGTGTCTGTTTTTTGAAATAATTTACGATTTCCACCGTATGCATAGGATTAATATAGTTGTACCAAGTCAGACGTAGATTACCGAGTGTATCTCCGCTATAATAGCTATTGTTGACAGGAAAAATCAATCTACCCCAATCATCGAAGACTTCGTCATTGATAACATCAAAAATTTTTGTATCAATGGTAAAATCGGATGATGAAATGTTTGTACCGCTCCATACCCAAGAAAGAGCATTGTAAAAATATTCGCTCGATGCGTTTCTATCATGGGAATATCCCTCTTTAACGGTATAGGCGATATTGCCATCTTTTTCATTGTTTGCGCGTGTAAAATACTTGGCATTAAACATTGCATTCATCTGATCTGTAAATCCAGAATAAGCAAAATCGTTCGTTCCTGACATACCCCAAATGAAGAAATCATCTTTGCCGTAACCCGACTGCTCGACGATATTATCCATATAATCACCACTTGAAGTAATCGCACCGCTCGACGGAAAAAAATAGCGGAAGTAATCAAGGCAATATTCAAATGTACGCCAAGTAGCTACTGAACCCATGGAAAACCCCATGAATGCACGGTGATCGCGAGATGCAATCAAATCTTTCATATCCGTACTTTCAGCATAAGATGAAAACTTCCCTTCTACTGCGGGAATCAAATCGTTCACAAGCTCGTTGTGATAGTTGCGCGTAAGTTGCAAAGCAAGACTGTAATTGTCACTATCCTGTCCGTTATCGTTTGTGTTATTATACGTCGGACACACTAAAATAAGAGGCTCAAAAATACCATCTTGAATGGCGTTGTCAATGACGTTTTTAAAAGATGATGGACGAGTAGGTGTGCCGAGTATTGTTGTTTCGTTGCTCCAGCCGCCGTGCATCATATATATTACATTATATCTATTATTTTCTAAATACCCATAAGGTAGATAGATAATTGCCCGTTTTTCAAGTGGACGAGATTGATCGGCATAAGAAAAAGATTCGTATGTATCGTAATAAAGTTCAACTAACATGCCTTGTTGATCGGTAACTTCATTGTATTCATTCGGAATTTCCTCAAGTTCATCAAAAATGGTTGTTGTACTTACGTCTTCGTCTTCCAATGGTGAATCGAGAATATTTCCATCTTGAGTATTTGAATTTTGACTATTCGTACAACAAACTAATATACATAATGATAATACCATTACAAATACCATGATTATTACTTTTTTCATTTTTACACCTTGTATAATATAAACGTATAATATAGTTTATAAGTTTATATTAAATCCTTTCTTTAAATTTTTATATAAACATAATAAATTATGTTATAATTTAATGGTACTGTGGATTTGTTTCTGTTTTTATACAGCTTTGACTGTTTGTGGAGGCTCTATAAATGTTAAAATAAAAGTACCCAATTGTGTTCATGTAAGAATCCCCAATT